>Ga0194128_10001233_pt1 | contig 44859 bp, 32 predicted proteins | sample TA2KigCa65mmetaG_FD_148650 | JGI IMG/M metagenome (GOLD analysis project Ga0194128, IMG submission 148650) | Freshwater microbial communities from Lake Tanganyika, Tanzania - TA2015037 Kigoma Deep Cast 65m | ecosystem: Environmental > Aquatic > Freshwater > Lake | place: Tanzania: Lake...
ATGGCGGATGAGCGAAGGGGACACGCTTGAAGCGGCGATCGCGAAGGGGTTCGATGAACTCGACGGTTTCTTCACGCTGCTGATGGCGACGGCCGACAAGCTGATCCTCGTTCGAGATGCGTTCGCCTGCAAACCGGCTGTCGTCGCCGAGACCGATGAGTACGTCGCGATCTCGTCGGAATATCGTGCCCTCGCGCATCTTCCCGGCGTGAAAGACGCCCGTATCTTTGAGCCCGCTCCGGAGCAGATTTATTCATGGACCGTGTCAGCACATTCGACCTGAGCCGCCAGTCGGTGCGCGAGTTGAATCAATACTTGCATCACGACCTGCCGAACAACGGCGCGGTGCGGCTGGAGATTTTGAATCCCAATGGCCAGCACAGCCTCGCGGTCGGCCTCGATGCGCCGGCTGAAGTCGACATTCTCGGCCACGCCGGCTATTTCATCGCTGGGATGAACAAGCGAGCCAAGGTCACTGTTCACGGCAACGTCGGCTGGAGCGTCGCGGAGAACATCATGTCCGGCACCGTCCGCGTGAAAGGCTGTGCGTCCGAATGCGCTGGAGCGTCGGGCCACGGTGGCCTCGTGGTCATCGAAGAGGACGCTTCGTCACGCTGCGGTATCTCGATGAAAGGCTGCGACATTGTCGTCGGCGGCAGCGTCGGACACCTCTCCGCGTTCATGGCTCAAGCCGGAACGCTTGTCGTCTGCGGTGACGCGGGAGCCAGCCTCGGCGACTCGCTCTACGAAGCCACGATCTACGTCGGCGGGAAAATTCACAGCCTCGGAGCCGACGCTCAAGAAGAACCAATGACCGCCGCCGATGTCGCTCGTGTCAACGATCTGTTGTTAAAAGCTGGCATCACCCGCGATCCCAAATCCTTCAAACGAGTCGCCTCCAAACGATCCCTCTACCACTGGCACGCCGACGCCGGACAACAGTATTGAGACAGTGAAATGAATCAACAAACACAGTGCAAAGTGCAAAGTGTCGGAACGACAGGCATGTCTTCTCCTTTTTCGCTTTTCACTCTGCGCTCGTCACTTGTCACTGCTCTTTGAGGTCAGCATCCAGATGTCCGCACACATCCATCTCGAAGAAAGCTATTCCTTCAACAGCCACGTTCTGGACTACATCCAGCACGCCGCCGAGCACGGGTTGTATGACATTCGTGGTCTCGGAGCCAAACGGAAGCTGCCGACGTTCGATGACCTGACATTTCTCACGGCGAGCGCGTCGCGGTATCCGCTCGAAGGCTATCGTGAGAAGTGTGTCTCGAAGACGACGCTCGGAACGCGGTTCGCCAAGAAGCCGATTGAACTCGAAACGCCGGTCACAATCGCCGGCATGAGCTTCGGGGCGCTTTCGGCCAACGTGAAAGAGGCGCTTGGCCGAGCCGCAACGGAGATCGGCACGTCCACAACGACCGGCGACGGCGGAATGACGCCCGAAGAGCGGAAGTCTTCAAAAACACTCGTCTATCAATGCCTGCCGTCGCGATACGGATTCAATCCGGACGACCTTCGCAAGGCGGACGCGATTGAACTGGTCATCGGCCAAGGGGCCAAGCCAGGTGGCGGCGGCATGTTGCTCGGGCAGAAGGTCAGCGCGCGAGTTGCCGGGATGCGCACGCTACCAGCGGGGATCGATCAGCGTTCCGCGTGCCGACATCCCGATTGGGTGGGTCCCGACGATTTGACGATCAAGATTGAAGAACTGCGCGAGATCACCGACTGGCAAGTCCCGATCTACGTCAAGATGGGGGCGACTCGCGTGCGCGAGGATGTGAAGCTGGCGGTCAAGGCCGGAGCCGACGTCGTTGTCATCGACGGCATGCAGGGCGGGACGGCGGCGACTCAGCAATGTTTCATCGAGCACACTGGCATCCCAACGCTCGCCGCGCTGCCTCTCGCCGTGCAAGCCCTCGAAGAAATGGATGTCTTCGGCACCGTGCAGCTCATCATCTCCGGCGGCATTCGTTCCGGAGCCGACGTGGCGAAAGCCCTCGCTCTCGGAGCAGACGCCGTCGCAATCGGCCAAGCGGTGTTGATGGCGCTCGGCTGCAACAGCTCAACCTACACGCACGATGGCCAACGGATCGACGCGACCGACGACTACGCAAAACTCGGCACGGCTCCCGGCTATTGCCATCACTGCCACACCGGCCGCTGCCCCGTTGGCATCACCACGCAAGCGCCCGAACTCGAATCCCGCATGACTCCTGAATGGGGAGCCAAGCGGCTGAAGAATTACCTGCAAGTGCTGACGATGGAGCTGACCACGCTGGCGCGAGCCTGCGGCAAGTCCAACGTCCATCACCTCGAGCGCGAAGACCTCGTCGCCCTGACAGTCGAAGCCGCCGCGATGGCAAAGGTACCGCTCGCCGGGACCAATTGGATTCCGGGGCAATAATTTGGAGTGCGGGGTGTCAGCCCCGCTTTGGTTTGCGGCGGAGCCGCTTTCGTCTTTCAATGTCGGCAATTCATAGATCCACCGCGGGGCTGACAACCCGCACTGTAAAGAGGCCCACCATGTCTGACCGCAATGCATTGCGAAAGCGTCTGGAACAGGACGGCATCCAATTCATTCTCGTCCAATTTGTGGACGTTCACGGAGCGGCGAAAGGCAAGATGGTTCCCGCATCGTGTCTCGATGACGCGCTGGATGTCGGTGCCGGGTTCGCCGGGGCCGCGATGTGGGGGATCGGGCAGGGGCCGCACGGGCATGATGTGATGGCTCGGATTGATCCGAGTACCTGCACGCCACTGGCTTGGATGCCGAATACGGCTCGGTTCGCGAGCAACTTGTTCGTGGACAATCAGCCGCATCCGTTTTGCTCGCGGACGAATTTGCAGCGAGTGCTCGCCGAGGCCAAGGCGAAAGGTTTTGTGTTCAACGTCGGTATGGAGCCGGAGCATTTCCTTGTCACGCGAAATTGCGACGGCTCGATCCGGCCGTGGGATCCGGCGGGAGTCGATACGCTGATCAAGCCCTGTTACGACGTGCGGTCGATGTCGGCGGCGATGGGCTATCTGCAAGAGGTGACTGCCGCGCTCAATCAGCTTGGCTGGGGGGCGTATCAGGTCGATCACGAGGACGCGAACGGGCAGTACGAGGTCAACTTCAACTACGCCGACGCTCTGACGACGGCCGACCGAGTCACCTTCTTCCGCATGTTGTCTACCGAGATCGCGAAGAAGCACGGAGCGATCGTCACGCACATGCCCAAGCCGTTCTCCGACCGCACCGGCAGCGGCTTGCACGTCCATTTCCATCTGGCCGATGCGGAGTCCGGCAAAAATGTGTGCCTCGATCACGCCGACCCGCGCGGTCTCGGCCTGTCGAAGTTGGCTTATCACTTCCTCGGCGGAGTCCTCGAACACGCGCGAGCCATCTGTGCCGTCACCAGTCCGACGGTCAATTGCTACAAGCGGCTGCAAGTCGGAGCCGGCCTGACTTCCAGCCGCTCCGGCTTCAACTGGACACCGGCATTCGCCAGCTACGGGGACAATAACCGCACGCAAATGATCCGAGTCGCCGGCCCCGGCCACTGCGAAGACCGCACCGTCTCCTCCGGCTGCAACCCGTACCTCGCGTTGGCCGCGTTCCTCGCCGCCGGCCTCGACGGCATCGAACGCAAGCTCGAACCGGGCGACCCCAACCTCGGCAACCTCTACGAGCGTACTCTCACCGACATCCGCGACTCCGGCATCAAGCTCCTGCCACAATCCCTCCACGAAGCGGTCGAAGAACTGCGGACCGACACCGTCGTGAAGTCCGCCCTGGGAGCCGTCGCCGACGACTTCATCGACCTGAAAACCCGCGAATGGCAAACGTACCACAAGCAAGTGTCGGCCTGGGAATTGGAGACGTATTTGACGTCGCTGTGAGAGGTGCGAAACACAAGTGCAAAATGAATTGAGTTGTGAATGACAACAACACGAGCTGACAATGACGCATTAGAGGATCGCTTGCTGGAATTCGCATCGCAATGCGGCAAGGTCGTTGATGCTCTGCCGGACACGCGCATGGTCCGTCACGTCGCCGGCCAATTGGTTCGTTGCGGAACTTCAGCGGCTCCAAATTGTGCCGAGGCGTATGCTGCCGGAAGCCGCGCGGATTTCATTCACAAGCTGCGTATCTCACTCAAAGAACTTCACGAGTCGCGAGTCTGGCTGAAGCTCTGGGTGAAAAGCCAACTGCTGCCGCCTTTTCGGCTCGTCCCGTTCAAAGACCAATGCACCGAACTCATCAACATCCGCGGCATGTCGATCGTCACTGCAAAAGCAAACGGCACAAAACGAATCCGCACTCCTCAGCAAGAATGACTTTGCCTCGACCTGTTTCACTTTGCGCTCTTCACTTTCTACTTTGCACTGCATTCCCAACCTTCGAGAAAACTAAAAGATGTCCTTTCAAATCGAATGCCCCAACTGCGGCTGCCGGCCTGTGTGGGAGTTTCATTACGGCGGCCCCTCGCGTCAGCGGCCGGAGGGTTCCGTGACCGAGCGGCAATGGGCCGAGTTTCTTTACAATCGGCCGAACATCGCCGGCGAGCAGACCGAGTGGTGGTATCACCGCTCCGCGTGCAAACTGTGGTTCCAAGTCCACCGAGACACGCGCATCAACAAGGCGTTTGAGTCGAAACGGATCGAGGCACCGACAAAGGCGACTGGTTCGTGACCAAAACGAAGTGCAAAGTGACGAGTGCAAAGTGGCGGACGACCAACACTCGTGACGTGTATCTTATTCCATTTTGCACTTTGCACTCGTCGCTCTGCACTCCTCACTGTGCCAAGTCCGCTGTGAAAGAATTTTCTCAACGATGAATGAACAACTGAGCGATGACAGCCAAGCAACTCCGGTGACCTACGAATTTGAATTCGATGGCCAGCGCGTCCGCGCCGAATCCGGGCAGACGGTCGCCGGCGCATTGCACTCGGCGGGCGAGCACATCGTTTCGCGGAGCTTCAAGTATCACCGCCCGCGCGGGCTGCTGTGCATGTCGGGGCGGTGTCCGAATTGCATTTGCACCGTCGATGGGACTCCCAACGTCCGCATCTGCACGCAGGCCGCGAAGCCGGGCATGGTCGTGAAGTCGCAGAATGCGTGGCCGTCGGTAAAGTTCGACCTGCTGCGGATCTTTGACAAGCTGCACCGCCTGATGCCGGTCGGGTTCTATTACAAGCGGATGTACAAGCCGCGCTGGATGTGGCCGGTCTGGGAAAAAGTTATCCGCCGCATCGCTGGCCTCGGAAAGCTCGATCGCTCGCATGGAGCGGACGGCGTGTATGACAAACAGAATCTTTTCACCGACGTTGCCGTCATCGGCGGCGGCCTCGCCGGCCTGCATGCCGCTCTCGCCGCAGCCGACGCGGGCGTGAGCGTCACGCTGATTGACGACCAACCCGCGCTCGGCGGACATCTGCGGCATGATCCTGAGTTGGCCGAGTCGCGCTTAAACGAGCTGATCAGCCGAGTCGCTTCGCATCCCGCGATCAATGTTATCTCATCCGCGACGGTCTTCGGCTGCTACGACGAAAACTATCTCGGCATTCAGCAAGGGCAGCGGATGATTCGCCTGCGTGCGGCTCAAGTAATCGCTGCGACCGGCTGCTGGGAACGACCGCTCGTCTTCGAGAACAACGACCTGCCCGGCGTAATGCTGGCGAGTGCCGCTCAGCGGCTGTTGCATCTCGATAAGTGCCGATTCCCTGGCGAGGTGGTCATCGTCACCGATAACGCGCAGGGCTATCGTGCGGCGAAACAGCTCAGGGCGGCGGGGACTCGGATCGCGGCGATTGTCGATGTGCGTGACAATCCGCCGGAATCGCTGGAAGGCGTGCGCAGGTTTCTCGGTCATACGGTGATCTCAGCGAGCGGGTCGCGACATGTGGGCGGAGTCGTGATCGCGCCGCTGGCCGGACATCCCAAGCAGACCTTGTCATGCCGTTGGCTGGTGCAAGCAGTTGGGTTCACTCCGGCAAATTCGCTGCTGTATCAGAACGGCTGCAAGCTGCGGTACGACGAATCGGTCGATCAAGCGATCGTGATTCAGCACGCTCCAGCGATGCACTCCGCCGGCGCGGTGAATGGACTTCACGACCCAGGCAACGCAGCGGCGGACGGGCAGCGTGCGGGGAAAGCCGCTGCCGAGGCTCTGTGTTCTCCGTGCCACCGTGTTTCAGATCCACCCGCCGAAAACAATCTTGAAATACCGAGGCACGGAGGACACAGAGAGGAAGAATCGCCGCCGTGCCATTACGTCGCCCCCTCCGGCGCGAAGAAAAAATTCGTCTGCCTCTGCGAGGACGTCACCGAAAAGGACATCTGCGACGCGATCGACGAAGGCTACTCGAACATCGAGACGTTGAAGCGGTACTCGACGGTCAGCATGGGGCCGTGTCAGGGAAAGATGTGCCAGGCGGCCGCGATTGCGATTTGTGCTCGGCACAACGGGCAGTCGATTGCCGAGACCGGCGTCACCACCGCGAGACCTCCGGAGCAGCCGTTGCCGCTGGGCGTGTTGGCCGGGCGAGCGGTGCATTTCTCGTTGGTCCGCCGCACGCCGATGCACGCTTGGCATGAGCAGCACGGAGCCAAAATGGGTGACGCGGGGAACTGGAAGCGTCCGCAGGTCTACACGTCGGTCACTCAGGAATACGAAGCGGTGCGGCAGCGAGCGGGGCTGATCGACGTCTCGACGCTCGGAAAGATTGAGCTGCGTGGCCGCGACGTCGTCAAGTTCCTGGAGTTCATCTATCCCAATCGCTTTGCAAACCTGAAAGTCGGACGAGTCCGTTACGGAGTGATCTGCGATGACGCGGGAATCATTCTCGACGACGGCACAATCGCGCGGCTGGGTGAGGATCGGTTCTTCCTCACGACGACAACCGGCAACGCGGATGCGATCGACAGTTGGTTCCGCTGGTGGCTGGCCGCTCGACCGCAGTGGGACGTGCGACTCACCAACGTGTCGGGAAGCTATGCCGCAATGAATCTCGCCGGCCCGCGCAGCCGCGAGGTGCTCAAGAAGCTGACCGACGCCGATCTCTCTCGCGACGCGATGCCGTATCTCGCCGCCAGCGAAATCCAAATCGCGGGGGTGTCGGCCATCGTGCTGCGGATCGGCTTCGTCGGAGAACTCGGCTACGAGATTCACGTCCCCGCGCAGTACGGCCAGCATGTCTGGGAAGCAATCCTCGAAGCCGGCCGCGAGTTCAACATCGCCCCGTTCGGCCTCGAAGCTCAGCGCCTGCTGCGGCTGGAGAAAAAACATTTCCTCCCCGGAGTCGATACCGACGCCCTCTCCAACCCGCTGGAAGCCGACCTGCCGTGGATCGTGAAGCTCGACAAGGAGGACGATTTCATCGGCAAACGCTCGCTCGCCCGTTCGTTGCAACGCGGCTCGCGAAACAAACTCGTCGCGTTTCAATTGAACGAACCGATCGTCCCCGACCTCGCCTCACTGGTGCTGACCAACGGCAAGCTCGGCGGCCGTATCACGTCCATCGGCCAATCCCCGGCAGCCGGAGGCACAATCGGCCTCGCGTGGATTCCCGCTTCGCTCTCACGCAACGGCGATACGATCCAAATTCAGATCAACGGCCGGCTGGTCGACGCCGTCGTGCACGACGAACCGTTCTACGATCCGAGCGGAGAGAAATTGAAAAGTTGATTCGAAGGACGGGTACTCCTGCCCGTCCGCTTTGAAAAACAAACACAGGAAGGGCAAGAGTGCTCGTCCTACGAAGGTGATGACGATGACATCTCCGATTGCATGTGGTCCGCTGCTCGACCTGCATCGTCGAGGCGGTGCGACCATTGAATTGAAAGACGGCTGGCAAGTCGCTGTGCGATATCCGCAGGCTGCGGATCGAGCCAGCAATGTGCTGGTCGATCTATCGCATTGGCCGACATTTGAAATCAACGGGCCGGAGACCAGCGCGGCGGTCGCCTCGCTGTGCGGAGCAGACGTGCCGTTGCGGAAGATTCACAGCGAAGGTGAACGGCACGTCTATCGGCTGACTCCGACCCGTGCGGTCGTGTTTGGCAAGATGACGGCAATTGACGTCACTGGCGGTTGGGCGTCGCTCGCATTGATCGGGCCGGATGCGGAGCGGATTTTGAACAAGGTCACGGCGGTCGATCTGCGCGAGCGGACGTTGCCGGTGCTGTCGTGCTGCCAAGGTCCGATCTTTGGAGTCAACACGCTCTTCGGTCGGTTCGCGGGCCGCTTCGATTTGCATGTGTGCAGCGACTCGGCGGAGTTCTTTTGGGAAGTGCTGATGGATGCTGGCGCGGAGTTCGGTCTGCGCCCGGCGGGGATTGAAGGAATCAGTGCAAAGTGAAGAGTGACGAGTGCAAAGTACAAAACGAAATTGCAGCCATTTTGCAGTTGGCACTCGTCACTCTGCACTTTGTTCCTGACTGGCATAAGGGAAAATGATGGTTTCGCAGCGAATGTGGCGAGAACATGAACTCAAAGACCAATACGACGTCGTCATCATTGGCGGCGGCGTGCATGGGTTGGCGACGGCGTACTATCTGACCAAGCTCGGCGTGAAGAACATCGCGGTGCTGGAGGCGAAGTACATCGGCTTTGGCGGGTCGGGGCGGAATACGGCGATCGTGCGGTCGAACTATCGGACGCCGGAGGGGATCGCCTTCTACGACTTGTCGGTGAAGTTGTACGAGCAGTTGGCGGCAGACCTCGACTTCAACGTGATGTTCTCGCAGCACGGACATCTCACTCTCGCTCACAATGAACGGGGCGTGACGGGACTCACCGAACGAGCCAACACAAACCAGTTGATGGGGGTCAATTCGCGAATCATCTTCCCGCAAGAGATTCAGCAGATCGTTCCCGACTTGAACGTCTTCGGGCACAGCCGATTTCCAATTCAAGCCGCGCTGTATCACCCGCCCGGCGGCATCATCCGGCACGATGCGGTCGTGTGGGCCTACGCTCGCGGAGTCGATCGTGGCGGCGGACATGTGCATCAGAAGACCGAAGTCACGGCCATCGAAGTTCAGAACGGCCAAGTCGAAGCCGTTGTCACGAATCGCGGACGGATCAAGACGAAGATGGTGCTCAACGCGACGGCCGGTTACGCGGGACTCATCAGCCGCATGGTTGGACTCGAAATTCCGATTGAGACGCATCCATTGCAAGCGGCCGTGACCGAACCGCTCAAGCCGTTCCTCAATTCGGTGATCGTCTCCTCGACGCTGCACGTCTACGTTTCGCAGACCGATCGCGGCGAACTGGTGCTCGGAGCCGAAGTCGATGACCACGCGAGCTACTCGTTGCGCGGCACGCTCGCCTTCCTCGAAGGGGCGGCGATTCACTTGCTGGAACTTTTCCCGCATCTCGCCAACGTGAAAATCCTGCGGCAATGGGCTGGGCTGTGCGACATGACTCCCGATTACTCGCCAATCATGGGTGGGACGCCCGACGTCAAAGGCTTTTACATGACCGTCGGCTGGGGAACTTATGGCTTCAAGGCCGGACCGGCATCGGGCTATCTGATGGCCGAACTGCTCGCCTCCGGCAAGACGCCAAAGAGGCTCGAACCATTCGCGTTGACTCGCTTCTACGACGACTGTCTCGTGGGCGAGAAAGCCGCCGCATCGGTTTCGCACTGAGTCGCCAACCCAAGCCTAGCGTGAGACAAGCTCGCTTCGAGCGCTGGCCTGCCAATGGTGTATTCAATGGTCGCGTTGCTCATTGGACGATGGGCCGGCGCGGCGAAGCGCGGCTGGTCTCACTCTACTTTGTCAGCGCTGAGCGATCGGACGGAACGGGCGCGGGGTGTGGCCGATGTAGTCCGCGGTGGGGCGGATCAGGCGATTGTCGGCTCGTTGTTCAATGACGTGTGCAGCCCATCCGGCCGTGCGAGCGAAGACAAACAATGGCGTGAAAAGCAGCGTCGGAATGCCCAGGAAGCGATACGCTGATGCGGCATAGAAATCGAGATTCGGGAACAGTTTCTTCTCGCGTCGCAAAACTTGCTCGATCCTCTCCGAGATGGCGAACAGTTGCGCGTCGCCAGCGGCTTGCGACAAACGGCGGCTCCATTCCTTGATGACGTCTGAGCGTGGGTCGCGGTCCCGATAGACGCGGTGACCGAAGCCCATGATCTTTTCTTTGCGGCTCAAGGCGGTGAGCACTCCCTGCTCGGCGTGATCGGGATCGGTGAAGCGTTCGATGAGCTCCATCGCCTGCTCGTTGGCTCCGCCGTGCAGCGGCCCACGCAGCGTGCCGATACCCGACGTGATTGCCGAGTACATGTCCGACAGCGTCGAGGCGGTGACTCGTGCCGCGAACGTTGAGGCATTGAATTCGTGCTCGGCGTAAAGCGTGAACGAGGCATCCAATGCTCGACGGTGCTCAGCTGAGGGCTGAACCCCGTGCAGCAGGTGCAGGAAGTGGCCAGCCATTGTCGGCTCGGGCGATTCGGTGTCGATGCGGTTTCCCGACCGAGCGAAGTGGTGCCAGTACGCCAGCGCCGATGGAAAGATCGCCAGCAATCGCTCGGCAACGCGAAACTGATCGGCGGCGGAATGTTCCGGCTCCAGACAGCCGAGCGCCGAGCAAGCGGTTCGCAACACGTCCATCGGGTGTGCCGACTCTGGCAGTTGTGCGAGGACCGCTTTGAGTTGTGCCGGCAAATCTCGCTGTGATTGCAGCCGGGCCAGAAACGCATCCAACTCAAGTTGCTTCGGCAGTTCGCCGTACAGCAGCAGCCAGGCGACCTCTTCAAAGATCGCATGCTCAGCGAGGTCTTCGATCGAGTAACCACGATAGGTCAGCCCCGCGCCTTCTTTTCCGACCGTGCTGAGCGCCGTTTGGCCGGCAACGATTCCGGCCAAGCCGGCGGTGTTGGTCGAGATGCTCATGGTTGGTCTCCGAACTAAGTCAGCCTTTGCAGGCGGACCCGATTCGTGGTCGTCGTGGTGTTGCCAAATCGGATCAGACTGAAAAGCCTGACCTATGGCTGATAGTTCAAGACATCGTACAGCTCGGCGCGCGATTGCAATTGGTGAATCAGGTCTCGTTGCGTGCCGCATTGTCGCAGTGTGTCGTAGGTCATCTTGGCGGCCGCGCTCATTGCGCGGAAGGTGGTCAATGGGTACAGAGCCAGCCGCACTCCGACGTCTCGTAATTCGTCGAGCGTGAACAGCGGCGTCTTGCCGAACTCGGTCAGGTTTGCCAGCACGGGGACCGGGACGGCTGTCGTGAATTGGCGGTACTCGTCGAGCGTCGTCAGAGCCTCGGCGAAGATCATGTCGGCTCCGGCGGCGACGTATTGCCCGGCGCGGTCGATCGCGGCGGAAAGTCCCTCGACCGCTGCGGCATCCGTGCGAGCCACCACGACGAAGCCGGGATCGGTGCGTGCGTCGATCGCCGATTTCACGCGAGCAACCATCTCGGTCGCCGAGACCAATTGTTTGCCAGGGAGATGTCCGCAGCGTTTGCGATCCACTTGATCCTCAAAATGAATGGCCGCGACGCCGACTCGGATCATCTCACGCACCGTCTGAGCCATATCACCGAATCCAGTGTCGACATCGACCAGCAGCGGCAACGCCGTCGCACTGGTGATGCGACGAGCGTCCTCGACGACATCCGCTAACGTGGTGATCCCGATGTCCGGGACTCCAAACGAGGCGTTCGCGACGCCAGCTCCAGAGAGATACAGCGAGCGGAACCCCGCTCGCTCGGCCAACAGGGCGCAGTAGGCGTTGATTGTTCCGACGATCTGTAGCGGTCGCTCGGCCTCAACCGCCGCGCGAAGCAGTTGGCCAGGAGAATTGGGGGAAGAAGTGTGCATGATTCACCTGCGACCGTGACCGACAAAATGGCTCGCGAGCAGTATATTCTCCCCCGCCGTCGAGTGGCGTGCTCGGCGAGCAAATGTCCCCGCCAGCGAATTCTCTTTCAACAAGACCGACCATGACCGCGAGTCCTTCTTCGCTCCCCCCGGATGCCTTGCTGGCCGAAATCGCTGACTTCGTGACGACTGATTCAACGCGGAGCAACGAGGCGCAGGCGACTGCGCGGCTGTGCCTGATGGACAGCGTGGGTTGTGCGTTGCTCGCCTTGAACTTTCCGGAATGCACGAAGCTGCTGGGGCCGGTCGTGCCGAATGCGGTGTTGCTCAGCGGTTCGCGAGTGATCGGGACCGATTGGAAACTGGACCCGGTGCAGGCGGCGTTCAATCTCGGCACGATGATTCGGTGGCTCGATTACAACGACACTTGGTTGGCGGCCGAGTGGGGGCATCCCTCCGATAACTTTGGCGGGATTCTCGCGACGGCCGATTACCTCAGTCGACAGCGAACCTCGAAGGGAGCCGCGCCGCTGACCGTGCGAGACGTTCTTGCCGCTGCGATCCAGGCATACGAGATTCAAGGGGTCCTTGCGCTGGAGAACGCCTTCAATCGAGTCGGGCTGGATCACGTCATCCTTGTGCGAATTGCGACGACGGCGGTTGTCACACGGATGCTGGGCGGTTCGCGGCAGCAAGTGCTCGACGCGGTCAGCAATGCGTGGCTGGATGGCGGAGCGTTGCGGACGTATCGACATTGGCCGAATACCGGCTCGCGCAAGAGCTGGGCGGCGGGTGACGCGACGCGGCGCGGAGTGCAACTCGCGCTGTGGACGATGGCCGGCGAAATGGGATATGCGACGGCGCTGACGGCGAACCAGTGGGGCTTTCAGGATGTCGCAATGCGCGGCAAACCGATCACGCTCGGACGACCTCTAGCGAGCTATGTGATGGAGAACATCCTTTTCAAGGTCTCGTACCCGGCCGAGTTTCATGCTCAAACAGCGGTCGAAGCGGCGGTGACGTTGCATCCGCAAGTGCGTGACCGCTGGCAAGACATCGCGAGGATCCGCATCGAGACGCACGAGTCGGCGATGCGAATCATCAGCAAGATCGGCCTGCTGCGGAACCCGGCCGATCGCGATCACTGCTTGCAGTACATGGTCGCCGTTGCTCTGCGGCGCGGCACGCTGACCGCAGACGACTATGAAGACTCGGCCGCGGCCGATCCGCTGATCGACCGACTGCGCGATCAGATGGAAGTCGTCGAAGAGCCGCGCTACTCGCGCGAGTACCTCGACCCCGACAAACGCTCGATCGCCAATGCCATTCAGATCTTCTTCGCCGACGGATCGAAGACCGAGCGTGTCGAAGTCGAATATCCGATCGGCCATCGCCGCCGCCGCTCGGACGCGGTGCCCCTGCTGCGAGACAAATTTCAGCACAACGCCGGGACTCGTTTCGCACCGGAACGTGTCCAACGCCTGCTGGAACTGTTCGCCGACGAGAGTCGGCTTGATGCCATGCCCGTTCACGAATTCATCAGTCTGTTCGCAGGGACAGGCCGCTAAAAGTAGACCGATCACTCCGTGGCCGGCACGTCCGAGTCACGGAGCGACTCGTCTACTTTCTTTCGCCGGTCCCCATAGAATGCCGCCGCGAGGAACCTTTACACCTTTCGCCGGGGAGTCGGTGACTTGTCCACGCAGCGTGAATTGATTCGCGATCTGGAACAACAGGAGCAGCAGCTTCGCGAGGGGGGCCGCGAGGCGGGTGTCGCTCGACAGCGGAAGCTCGGTCGGCTGACCGCGCGTGAGCGGATCGCAGAGTTGCTCGATCCCGGCATGCCGTTCCGTGAGCTCGGTCTGTGGGCCGCTTGGGGCATGTACCCGGAATGGGGTGACGTGCCGGCGGCCGGAGTCGTTGTTGGACTCGGACGAATCAGCGACCGACCGTGTGTCGTGATCGCGAACGATGCAACAGTCAAAGCGGGAGCCATGTTTCCGCAATCGATCAAGAAATTCCTGCGAGCGCAACGGATTGCGGCTCGCTTCCGGTTGCCGCTTGTGTACCTGGTTGATTCGTCGGGGGTGTTCCTGCCGCTGCAAGACGAAATCTTTCCGGACGAGGACGACTTCGGTCGCATCTTCCGCAACAACGCGGTCCTCTCGGCCGAGGGGATCCCGCAGTACGCGGCCGTGATGGGGAACTGCGTCGCCGGTGGAGCGTATTTGCCAGTGCTTTGTGACACCGTCGTGATGACCGAAGGAAGCCAACTCTTCCTGGCTGGTCCCGCGCTCGTGAAAGCGGCGATCGGACAAGAGACCGATCCCGAAGAACTCGGCGGTGCGGAAATGCACGCGGCGATCAGCGGCACCGTCGACTTCCGCGAACCGGACGATCACGCCGCGTTGGTTCGCCTGCGACGACTCCTCGAACTACTGGACGACGAACGATCCTCGCCAGCCCGACGCGTCCGCGAGGGGATGTCCGTGGATGACCCCTCGCTGGCAAGTCGGGCTAATGAGGGCACACCTCCCGCTCGCGATCCCAAAGAACTGCTGGATCTCGTACCGGCCGACGGCCGTTCCGAATACGACATGCGGCATGTGCTCGAGTGCCTCGTCGATCGGGACTCATTGCAGGAATTCAAACCGGAGTACGGTCAAACCATCGTCGCCTCGTTCGCGAAAATCGGCGGGCACTCGGTCGGGATCGTGGCGAATCAGCGGACCCGCAGCAAATCGCGACGTGGCGAACTCGAATACGGAGGCGTGCTGTACTCCGACAGCGCCGAGAAGGCCGCTCGCTTCGTGATGGACTGCAATCAATCCGGCCTGCCGTTGATCTTCCTGCAAGACGTGCAGGGCTTCATGGTCGGCAAGCAGGCCGAGCAGTCCGGCATCATCCGCGCCGGTGCCAAATTGGTGAATGTCGTCAGCAACACGGTCGTCCCGAAGCTGACCGTCATCGTCGGCGGCTCATTCGGAGCGGGCAACTACGCATTGTGCGGCAAGGCCTACGATCCATGGCTGATCCTCGCTTGGCCGAGTGCTCGTTACGCCGTCATGGGAGCTCAACAAGCGGCCGAAACGCTGCTGACGCTGCGAGTGCGCGATGCCGAACGAGGCGGAAAGAAACTCGCTGAATCTGAAGTCGCCGAGCTGCGAAACTCGATTCGGCAGAGCTACGACCAACAAACCGACATCCGCTACGGAGCCGCTCGCGGCTGGGTGGACGCGATCATCTCACCGGTCCAAACTCGCGAGTGGTTAAAGCTGGCGCTCGACCTGCTGCCGACTCAGCGCGAGAAGCCGCCGTTTCGGACAGGCGTGTGGCAAGTGTGAAGGAGTCTGACATGTCGTCCGTCGTTCGCATCGGCAACGCCCAAGGCTTTTGGGGTGATCGCGGCAGCGCGGCGGCGGAGTTGTTAGCTCGCGAGCCGGACCTCGACTACCTGACGCTGGATTATCTGGCCGAAGTCTCACTGTCGATCATGGCCGTGCAGCGCGATCGCGACCCGAACGCCGGCTACGCGCGCGACTTCATCGAAGTCGTGCGATCGCTGGCCGACTATTTCAAGAACGGTGGCCGCTGCCGAATTGTGACAAACGCGGGCGGCCTGAATCCGCAGGGTTGTGCGGCCGCGTGTGTCGCGGTGCTCGCGCAGGCGGGATGTCCTCCGCTGAACATCGCCGTCGTGAGCGGCGACGACGTGCTGGAGTTGCTGCGTTCGACAGAAACGGAAGGCAGTGCAGAGTGCACAGCGCAGAGTGCAAAGTGCAAATTTGAGAATCTCGACTCTGGTCACCCGCTTGCGACGGTGCGAGACCGGCTCGTGACTGCGAACGCCTATGTCGGGGCTGCACCAATCGTCGAAGCGTTGCGGCTTCGGGCGGACATCGTGATCACTGGCCGCACTGCCGACCCGTCGCTGACGGTCGCTCCCTGCGTGCATCATTTCGGTTGGTCGCTGACTGATTGGGATCGGCTCGCAGGCGCAACCGTCGCTGGGCACTTGATCGAATGCGGCGTGCAGGTCACCGGCGGCATCTCAACCGATTGGCTGGAGATGCCGGATTCTGCGGACCTCAGTTTTCCGATCGTCGAAGTGGCGGACGATGGCTCGTGCGTCGTCACCAAACCGGCCGACACCGGCGGTTGCGTTGATGAGCGAACAGTGAAAGAGCAACTTGTCTACGAGATCGGCAACCCGGACGAGTATCTCAGTCCGGACGTCAGCGTCTCGTTTCAATCGCTGACGGTCGCGGATTTGGGTAGCGACCGTGTGCGAGTCAGCGGTGCTCGGGGGCGACCGGCACCGAAAATGTTGAAGGTCAGCGCAACGCATCGAGACGGCTTCCGCGCGGCCGGCACGCTGACGATCTTCGGACGCGACGCCGTCACGAAAGCTCGCCGCGCCGGCGAGATCGTGTTGCAACGAGTTCGCAATGCGGGGTTCGAATTGCGGGATTCCTTCATCGAGTGTCTCGGCACCGGCGCCAGCGTTCCCGCCGTACCGAGTCGCATCGACGAATCGCAGTTCCTGGAAACCGTCCTGCGAATCGCTGTCGAAGCGAACGACCGTGCCGCCGTCGAATGTTTCGCTCGCGAACTGATGCCGCTGGTCACCGCAGGCCCGCAAGGAACGACTGGCTACGCCGAAGGTCGCCCGCATCCGCATCCCGTGTTTCGGTATTGGCCGTGCCTGATCGAACGAGACCTCGTCCACCCGAAAGTCGAGTTAGTTTCGGAAACTTCCCGTAGGCTGGGACCAGCGCAGCGCCGGCCCACTTCGATGGATTCCAATGGTGAGCCTGCGCTGCGCTGGTCCCACTCTACGGAACGTCCACAACGCCTTGCCGATCTCGCCTACGCGCGCAGCGGCGACAAGGGGACGGGGGCCAACATCGGTGTCGTGGCTCGTTCCCCAGAAGGCTATGACTTGCTGCTCGCTCGTCTGACCGCGGAATGTGTCGGTGAATTCTTCGCTTCGATGGGAGTGACTGAAGTCACCCGTTACGAATTGCCGAATCTGCATGCGCTCAACTTTGTCGTGAAGGGGATCCTGTCGCGGCCGCTGCGAGTTGATGCTCAAGGCAAGGCACTCGGCCAAGCGTTGTTGGAGATGCCCTGGCCCGGAGACCAACCATGACCACGCCACTCGTTCTTGTCGAACCGCTGGAGCCGGGCGTTTCGATCGTCACGTTCAATCGGCCGGAGCGGCGGAACGCTCTGAGCATCTCGCTGATGCGGGAATTCTGCGAGGCCATTCAAAGTCTGGCCGCCGATCCGCGTGAGCGAGTCGTCATTCTGCGCGGTGCCGGCCCGGCGTTCTGCGCGGGGCTGGATTTGCAAGAGGCCACGGATCCAAAGTTGATCGACTCGTCGGCTGATTGGGTGAAACGCACGTTGAGTACGATTCGCGAGACGTCGTTGATTTCGATCTGCGCGGCACACGGCGGCGCGCTCGCGGGTGGCGCGGGTCTGATGGCTGCATGTGATTTGGCAGTCGCGGCGGATGACCTCAAGATCGGATTCCCGGAAGTCCGACGCGGGTTGGTGCCGGCGCTGGTCTCAACGGTGCTGTGCGGCAAGTTGCGCGACAGCGACGTGCGTGAGTTGTTCTTGCTCGGTGAATTGATTTCGGCCGAGCGAGCACAGGAGATTGGCTTCGTGCAGCGTGTCGTGCCGGCTCCGCAAGTCTTTAGCGAAGCTCAACGACTGGCACGGACGGTTCTGTCAGGTGGCCCGGAGTCAGTCCGCCAGACGAAACGGCTGCTCAACCTGCATGTGAACGTCAAAGCGGACCAGCGTGTCGAGGAATTCATTGCGTCGCATTTGCAGGCCCGTCGCAGCGAGGAGGCTTGCGAAGGAGCGGCAGCGTTTTTGGAAAAGCGACCGCCGAATTGGATTCGGTCAACGGGGACGACCCCATGAACACAAGCGAATTCCGCCAGCAGCGCGAACAACAAATGCAGCAGGCCGAGGAATTGCTCGCCTCGGTGCCGGAGCGTCTCGGCATCGGCAAGGGACTGTTCTGGGGCCAGTTCGTCGCGGATTGGATCTTCCCGTACCCGCGACTCTCCGACGCCGAACAGTCGCGAGTCGATCAGTCATTGATGGAACTGAAGCAATTCTGCGACCAGCATCTCGATCCGGAGCAGATCGATCGTGAGGCGGACATTTCGCGCGACGTCATCGACGGTCTGGCGCGGCTTGGTGTGTTGGGAATGACCGCCCCGACAGAAGTTGGTGGTCGTGGGTTCTCGCAGATGGCGTACTGCAGGGTGCTGGAGGAGATCGGTGGCCGGTGCAGTGCGACGTCGATCTTCGTCAACGCGCATCATTCGATCGGCATTCGCGCGCTGCTGCTGTTCGGCACGGAGGAGCAAAAACGCCGTTGGCTGCCGGATCTCGTCAGCGGCCAGAAGCTCGCAGCGTTCGCGCTGACCGAACCGGAAGCTGGGTCGGATGCGGCCAACGTGCAGACCTCGGCAACACCGACGAGCGACGGAGACTTCGTGCTCAACGGAGAGAAGCGATACATCACCAATGGAGCCATCGCGGACGTGCTGACGGTGATGGCTCGCACGCCGAACGCGGGACGCGCTGGCACATCGGTGACGGCGTTTCTGGTCACGCCGGACATGCCGGGGTTCAAAGTCGTCGAAGCGCGGATGCCGAAGGTCGGCATTCGCGGGACCGCGACCGCTCGGCTGGCATTCGAGAACATGCGCGTGCCGGCTGCGAACATTCTGGGACCGCTCGGCAAAGGATTGAAGGTTGCGCTGACGGTGCTCGACTTCGGCCGTACGACCTTCGGAGCTTGCTGCACCGGCGCGGCGAAGACTTGTCTGCGGCTGGCAGGCGAACACGCTCGCACACGGCGACAGTTCGGCCGGACGCTCGCCGAATTTGAACTCGTGCAGAAAAAGCTCGCTCGCATGGCTGCGTGGACCTACGCGATGGAAGCGATGACAACCATCACCGCCAGCCTGATCGACCGCGGCCTCGAGGACTACATGCTGGAGACCGCGATGCTGAAGGTCTACAGCACCGAAGTCCTGTGGACGATGGTCAACGACGCCTTCCAGATTCATGGCGGAGCCGCGTACTTCACGGACAAGCCGCTCGAACGAATGTTGCGCGACGCCCGCATCAATCAAATCGGCGAAGGGGCCAACGAAGTGCTCACTTCGTTCATTGCATTGACTGGCCTGCGCGGGCCGGGGCTGCGGTTGAAGAGCGTGGCTGATGCGGCGAGACGTCCGTGGAGCGGCTGGAGAATCATCGGTCGCTTTGTCTGGGATCAAGTGGCGTATCGCCTGCAAACTCCGTCCGTTTCGGTACGTTCACCGTCGCTGCGTCCTGCCGCCGACGAACTGAGTCGTCACATTCATCGGCTCGGGCTCGCCGCACAACGGACTTTGTTCCGGCATCGCGAAGAAGTTGTCGAGCGGCAACTCGACCAGGAACGACTGGCCTGGATCGCGATGGAATTGTTCGCGTCGGCCTGCGTCCTCAGCCGGATTGAATCGGAGATCATCGAATCGCGGTTGCCAGCAGACGAACTGGATCGTCGCGTGAAGACGGCGAGTTATTTCTTGTCGATGTCCGCTCGCCGGGTCGATGATGAATTGAAGGCTCTGAAGCACAACGACGACGTGCAGTTGCGAGCCGCCGGAACGTAGCCGCGCTCACCAGCGCGTGGTCGAGCGAGCCACGACACCCACGCTCTGGCGAGAGCGGCTATGAGTCGTCGATTTTTCAAATCATCGCGGCCCCATCCGCATCGCACCGTCGATTCGCAGGACGGCGCCGTTGAGCATCACATTCTCGAACGCATGCTGAACCAGTGCGGCGAATTCGTCCGGCTGGCCGAGTCGTTGCGGAAACGGAATCTGCTCGGCCAACGATTTGCGAACCGCTTCCGGGGCGGAGGCCATCATCGGGGTCTCGAACACTCCGGGAGCGATGCTGACAACACGGATGCCATACCGGGCCAAATCGCGAGCCAGCGGCAACGTCATCGACGCGACGCCACCTTTTGAGGCTGAATACGCCGCTTGGCCGATTTGTCCTTCCTCCGCCGCGACCGACGAGGTCATGACCATTACGCCTCGCTCGCCGTCTGGGCCAGGTGACTGTTTCGAGATGGCCTCCGCCGCGAGACGGACGACGTTAAACGTACCGATCAAGTTGACGTTGATGACCCGCTGAAACGCCGCGAGCGATGCGGCTCCGTCGCGGCCGACGATTCGCTCGGCCTGTAGAATGCCGGCACACGCGAGGGCTCCGTGCAGTCCGCCGAATCGTTGCTCGGCGAGCGCGATTGCTTGCTGCACGTCGGCTTCGGACGTGACGTCCGTCGGAGCGAACACGGCCTGCGAACCGAGGGACTCGGCCAGTGTCTTGCCCGCTTCGGACAGATCGGCAATCACGACGTTCGCGCCGTGGCTGACCAATCGCCGCACGCAGGCGGCTCCCAAACCGGAGCTGCCGCCGGAAATCAGAATGGTGCGGCCGGTGATTTCCATATGGCTACCTCACGGCTTGTTGAACGACCGCGACCGCACGGGCACACAGCCCGCGCGCGGTGTCGCCTGTCGGAGCTTCGGCGATGACGCGAATGATCGGCTCGGTATTGCTGGCTCGTACCTGCACCCAGCGGTCGGGCCAGTCGAGCCGCAAGCCGTCACCCTCTTGAGCCGTCGCGTCAGTGAACTCCGATCGCAGTGCGGCACAGGCCACACCGACTCGCTCGCGTGGGCATTCGAGTTTGTTTTTGACGATTGTGTACTGCGGCAGTGAGTCAGCCCAGGCGGACAACCTGCACGATTCACGAGCGAGTCCATTCAGGACGTACGCGATCGACGCGAAGCTGTCCCGGACGAAGCCGACTTGCGGGTCGATGATGCCGCCGTTCCCTTCGCCGCCAAAGACCGCTCCGACTTCGGTCATCTTCGTGACGACATTTGCTTCACCGACGTACGAACGGAAGAACGGGCAGCCGTGCTTCGCCGCGACGTCGGCGGTGACTCGGCTGGTCGAACCGTTGACAACGAACGGGCCTTTGCGAGTTGCCAGCACGAAGTCCGCACACAGCGCGAGCGTCAATTCCTCGCCGATGTAGCGCCCGGTTTCATCGACAATCGCCAGCCGATCGGCGTCCGGGTCTTGCGCGAAACCGACGTCAGCACCGAGTTGTTTTACGACATCACACAACTCTGTGAGATTCTCGGCAATCGGTTCCGGCACGTGCTCAAAGCGTCCGTCAGGTGTATCACCGAGGACCGTCACCTCGCAGCCGAGCGCGGCCAGCAACTGCGGGGTCGCGACTCCACCAGAGCCGTGATTGCAGTCGAGCACGACCTTGAAGCGCCGACTCCGAACCGCCGCGACATCGACGAGCGAGAGCACTCGCTCGATGTGCGGAGCGGCAACGTTGTCGAGGACCGCCACCGTCCCGAGCTGCTCCCAGCCGACCAGCTTGAACGACTTGTCGTGCAGGATGCGAAGCAGCTCCTCACCCTGAGCCGCGTTGAGAACCGCCCCCGCGTGCGAGAACGGTTTGAGTCCGTTCCACTGGATCGGATTGTGACTGGCGGTAATCTGCAAACCACCCGCCGCTTGGTGATGCCGCACGAGCACTCCGCAGGTCGGCGTCGTCGCGATGCCCGCATCAAGCACTTTGCAACCAGTCGCGAGCAAACCAGCGACGACTGCCTGTCGGACCATCTCGCCGGTTGATCGGCCATCGCGTGACAAGACGACCGTGCCACCGTTGACCAACGTGCCAAACGCCATCGCGAACTCGGTCAAGAACTGCGGATCGAGTCCGTCACCGATGACCCCTCGCAGGCCAGAGATGCTCAGAATCCGTTGCATGAAGTTCTCTTTGGAGTGCGGTGTGTCAGCGCCGCTTTCGTCTTTGGAGGATCGTCACAATACAACAAAGCGGTGCTGACACACCGCACTCCCAATCAAAACAATCGGTTGTAGCCATTCAGCGCCGCGACGCGGTACGCCTCGGCCATCGTGGGGTAGTTAAAAGTCGTGTTGATGAAGTACATCAGCGAGTTGTGCGGCACCGGCTGAGCCATGATCGCCTGGCCGATGTGGATAATTTCGCTGGCGTTGGCTCCGAAGCAGTGTATGCCGAGCAGTTCCAGCGTCTCGCGGTGGAAAAGGATCTTCAGCATCCCGACGGTTTGGCCGGTGATCTGCGCGCGAGCAATGCTCTTGAAGTGCGCGTGGCCGACTTCGTAAGGAATTCTGGCTTCAGTCAATTCACGCTCAGTTTTGCCAAGCGAGCTGATCTCCGGACTCGTGTAGATGCCGGTGGGTATGACTAACGACGGTGTCGGAGCGGATTCCTCGCCAAGGATCATCGTCGCGGCGTAGCGTCCTTGGTTGTACGCCGCGCTCGCCAAGGCTGGCGGGCCGATGACGTCGCCGACCGCGTAGATGTGCGGCACGCTCGTCTGCATGTGCTCGTTAACCGGAATGTTGCCGCGCGAATCGGGTTGAATGCCGATCGCTTCCAGGCCAAGTCCATCGGAGTTGCCGGTGCGACCTGCGGCCCACAGCAGTACGTCGGTCTTGAGTTGCTTGCCAGATTTGAGGTGCAAGATCGCACCGTCGTCGCACGCTTCGACGCGGTCATACTCCTCGCGGTGGCGAATGATGACTCCTCGCTCACGCAGGTGGTAACTCAGAGCATCGACGATTTCCTCGTCGAGGAAGTCGAGCAGCCGGTCGCGGGTATTGACCAGGTTCACTTTGATTTCCAGGTTGCGGAACATCGAGGCGTATTCGCAGCCGATGATCCCCGCTCCATAAATCGTGATCGACTTCACATGAAAGTCGACGTTGAGAATCGAATCGCTGTCAAAGATGCGCGGGTGGTTGAAATCCACTTCCGGCGGATGATAGGGCCGCGCACCGGTTGCGATGACGAACGACTTGCCTCGCACAACGCATCGTGAACCGTCCGCCTCGACGGCTTCAACGGTATGCGAATCGAGAAACTTCGCGTCGCCATGCACGATCGGGATGTCGTTGCGGTCGTAAAACGTCGTCCGCATTTTGACCTGTTGTTCAATGACCGACTTGGCTCGGCGGCGCAGGTCCGGGATCAGGAAGCTGGCGGTAATGCCGTGTTCGCGGAACAGGACGTTGCTGTTGACCTCGGCCATCTGGAAGATCGCATGCCGCAGCGTCTTGCTGGGAATTGTCCCGTGATGCGTGCAGTTGCCGCCGACGGCCGCCTCCCGCTCGATGATGGCCACTGAGCGACCGTTCTTGATCGCCTGCATGGCGGCACCCTCGCCACCTGGGCCGGTGCCGATGACCACGACGTCGTATTCACTCGCAAGTTCAGGCATGGAGATTCGCCAATTGGATTGATGGAAGCTGTCGAGACACTAACCCGACGCGGCAACAAGGGCGAACGCTTCGCCGACTCCAAACGTTCTATCCGAGTGAGCGCTCGCCCTCGCTGACGTTTCGGGTTAGTCTGCCGCAGTCTCTCCACTTTCGTGAATTGAGCAAGCCTTGGAACTCGGCATCGTGACTGACAACGCCTCTGTCCCGACTCGCGGTACGCTGCTCGGTTTGGATTACGGCACGAAGCGGATTGGCGTCGCGGTTTCGACCCCCGATCAATCGATTGCATCGCCGCTGGAAAACTACACGCGACGCAATGCGACCCTAGATGCGGCGTATCTCAAGAAGATCACGACTGAGTACCAAGCGGTCGGCCTGGTCGTCGGCCTGCCGGTTCATATGAGCGGTGACGAAGGGACGAAAGCTCGCGAGGCGCGGACCTTCGGCGAGTGGGCCGGAAACGCCTGCGGGCTACCAGTCGTCTTCTGGGACGAGCGGTATTCGTCGGCGATGGCCGGGCTGTATCTGCAACAAGCGGAGGTCAGCCGCAAGAAGCAAAAGTCCCGGCTCGACAAGGTCGCCGCTCAACTGGTGTTGCAGGCGTTCCTCGACAGCGACGACCGAACGGCCGCCCCGGGGCGCTGGCCGAACTGATTGTACCGATCACGCGGGTCGTACTTGCGGACGGCGTTCGCGGATTGCGAGTCGGAACTGTGAAGTGCTCTGCGCGACCGGTAGGATTCGGCCTTGGAATTTTCCGCACGGTGGCGATCCGAAAAATTTGAGTCAGTCGGCCGCGATGCATTACGCACCTGAATCGCCACGCGAATTCTTGCCCGAAACGGGAAGCAACTCCGGTTCTCGCGTGGAGAATTTTCATTACCGCTCGGCCCCGATTTACCTGCTGACGGCGGCCGTCGGAGCTCTATTGCTGGCGGACGTCGCACTGGGAATAGTCTGGGGTGTCCCTGGAACTTCGCCGACAGTCGTGCCGAGTGGCGACTGGCAATCGAAGCTGCTGGCGACTCAAACACTGTTCGGCTTCCGCTTGGCGTTGCTGGCGGCGGTGCTTGGGGGGGCGAGGATTCTGTATCAGACGCTCGATGGTTTGCTGTCGGGCCGAATCGGCGCGGACCTCGCGCTGACGATCGCGTGCCTGGCGGCGATTGTGCTGGGCGAGCACACGACGGCCGCACTGGTCGTATTCATCGCGCTTTGCGGCGAGAGCATCGAAGGCTACACGGTCGATCGTGCGCAGCGGGCAATCCGCCGCATCTTTCAGTTGTGTCCGCGCACGGCGCGAGTGCTCGTCGGGAACGACGAACAGGAAGTGCCGATCGAGCAAGTCATCGTCGGCGACCCGGTCGTTGTTCGCCCCGGCGAACGGATTCCGGTGGACGGCGTCGTCGCGGCTGGCCAATCGGCGGTCGACCAAAGTGCACTGACCGGCGAAAGCGTGCCGACGGACAAAGCGGTTGGCGATAAAGTCTTCGCCGGAACGCTCAATCAATTCGGCGCGTTGCAGATCACGGCCACGCAAGTCGGCGAACAGACAACGCTCGCGCAGATCGTCGAATTAGTCGGCCAGGCAACGCAGCGGAAAGCGTCTCTGGAGCGAACTGCGGACCGGTTGGCTCGTTGGTTTCTGCCGGTCGTGCTGGGTGTCGCCGCGCTGACGTTGATCGGCTGGCGAATCGCGAGCGGTTCATGGTCTGCCGGCTATCTGCCGGCCTTGAGTGTGCTGGTTGTTGCGTGTCCCTGCCCACTCATTCTCGCGACGCCGAGTGCGGTAATGGCCGCGATGGCGTGGCTGGCGCGAGCGGGCGTGGTCGTGAAAGGCTCGGTCGCACTCGAACGATTGGCGTCGATCGACACGATCGTCTTTGACAAGACTGGCACGCTGACTCGTGGCGAGTTGGCAGTCGCAGACATCGTGTTGGCGTCTGTCGGCGAACGTAGCCGCGTCGCTCCGCGAGACGAGTCGAACGCTTCATCGACGTCGACCGCACGCTCGACTCCTCTCGCGGAGCGAAAGGGCGACGTTAACGAGACCGACCTGTTGCGACTTGCGGCGATCGCTGAGAAGCGGAGCGAGCATCCGATCGCCCGCGTGCTCGTCCGCGAGGCCGAAAGCCGTCGCTGCGTCTTCACCGGTGCCGACGAATTGACGGCGCATCCTGGAGCCGGTGTTGTCGCGAAAGCACGCGACGGAGTCATCGTCGTCGGTAACCGAAGGCTGATGGCCGAGCAAGGGATCGACGTCCCTCCTGAATTTGAGCAGCGAATTGGTGAACTGGAACAGCACGGTCAATCGGTGTTGCTGGTCGCGCTCGAACAAACGCTGCTCGGTGCAATCGGATTGCGAGACACGGCGCGAGCGGAGACGGCCGTCGTCCTCGCCGAACTGCGGGAGGCGGGCATCCGGCAGTTCGCGATGCTCACCGGCGATCGGCGCGAGGCGGCGGTTCGGATCGCGGATCAACTTGGCATCGACAATGTCCAAGCGGAGCTGTTGCCGATCGGCAAGGCAAAGCGGATCGAAGAACTCATCGCGGCTGGCCACAAAGTGGCAATGGTCGGGGACGGCGTGAACGACGCACCCGCGCTGGCGACGGCGACGGTCGGACTTGCGCTCGGCGGAGTCGGCAGCGATTTGGCGGCCGAAGCGGGTGATCTGGTTTTGATGGGCGATCCGTTGCGGCCGTTGCCAGGTTTGCTGCGGTTGTCTCGGCAATTGGTGCTCGTCATTCGGCAAAGCATCTTCGTGTTTGCATTCGGGATGAACGCGGCGGGGATGGTGTTGGGGAGTCTGGGCTGGATCAATCCGGCATTGGCGGCGGTGTTCCACGAGATCTCGTCGCTGGCCGTGATGCTCAACGCGATGCGGCTGCTGTGGTTTGAGCGTTGGCAGGAGACACGGCTCGGCCGGTGGTCAAATGGCGCGGCGAGCGCGGCCGAATGGCTGGTCGAAAAACTGTCGCCGACGAAGCTGGTGTTTGGATTCCTGGATCACTGGCCAACGCTGCTGCGAACGGCAGCGGGAGTTTGCGGCGTGTGGTGGTGCTGTACGGGAATTGTGTTGCTCAATGAAGACGAGCAGGCCGTTGTCACGCGACTCGGCCGATTCGAGACGACGCTCTCGGCGGGTTGGCATTGGCGTTGGCCGAGTGGTTTGGAAACGATTCGCCGCGAGCGAGTGGGTGAGGTGCGCGCGGTTCAGATTGGATTTCGATCTGCTCCGACGCCGCTCAAGAGCGACGGGCTGTACCGTGCCCCGGTTGAATGGATGAGCGAGCACGCTGACACCGACTACGAACCGGTCGCCCCCGAATCCTTCACGCTGACCGGCGAGGAAGTGCCGATTGAGGTGACGGGCGAGATTCAATTCCGCATCGGCGATCTGCGGCGGTTCGTGTTCGCCGCGTTGCGGCCGAGCGAGACGCTGCGAGCTGTGACCGAAAGCGTGCTCCGCGAAGTGGCGGCGACCGAATCACTCGATGCGCTGCTGACGAATCGGCGACGAGAGATTGAGGCACGCTGTTTGGTTCGCATCCGCGAGTTGATGGTGTCGTATGACATCGGCGTCGAGGTGCTCGATCTCAGCCTGCTCGACATCCATCCGCCGCAGCAGGTCGTGCCGGCGTATCGGCAAGTGGCCGACTCGTTGGAGCAGCGTGAGCAATTCATCAACGAGGCCGAGGGCTACTACGCTCGCAAGGTGCTAAGCGCGGCGGGTGAGCAGGCGATCCGTGTGCTGACCGACAGTGTCGATTCGGCAAAGCGGCTGCCCGATGCCTCAACCACAGGCGGCGTCACCGGCTGGAAATTGGACGATGCACTCTGGCGGAAGCTGACGGCGAATTTCGACTCCGATGAGCGAATTCTCTCTGGTGAGGCAGCGGCAAAGTTGCTGAAGGCTCGCAGCGAGAAGACGCGCAAAGTCGAAGCGGCAACAGGATTGGCGGCTCGATTCAACAGCGTCGTGAAGGTCTTCGCCGAACAGCCGACTCTGACGGGACTGCACTTGTATTGGACTACGATGGAACGCGTTCTGGCCGCTCGGCCACTGATGATTTTGGATCCGGCTCTGCGAGGTAAATCGCATCTGTGGCTGACCGAACCGGGGCAAGCGCCGATTCAGCTGCCGTCAAGCGATACACCGTTGCAGCGATTGGAGATGCCGGAGACGGAGAAGTGACACGGTGACAAGGTGAGATCAACAATGACCAATGACCAACAACCAATAGCCAATGACCAATCGCAGCCGACTCACTGGCGACGCACAATCGCCGTCATCGTGCTGATTGCTGTGATCGCCTCTGCTGCCGTCAGTTCTGTTGTACTGGTCGATGAGACGGAATTGGTCATCGTTCATTGGCTGGGCAACACCGCTGCTGTGTACGACCAGCCGCAGGACCGCGGGCTGCACTTCAAATGGCCGTGGCCGATCGGAACGGCGCGGCGATTTGACGCTCGCGTTCAATTGTTGGACCCACCGGGCCGCGAGATTTTCACGCGTGACAAAAAGAACATCACGGTGGAAACATTTGTCTGCTGGCGGATCGGACAGTCCGGTGCGAAGCACCCGGTCGTCACGTTCTTCAAAGCGCTGGGCAGTCATGATCAAGCGGCCGATCGGCTCGCAAACAAGGTGCGGTCGATCGTGGCCACCCAGGTCGGGCAGCTTGAGCTGAGCAACCTGCTGCGAGTCGGTGATTCCGAGGCCGGGCCGGCGGACAACCAACCGGGAGTGCTCGAAGACCTTTCGAGCGAAATTCGCGAGCAACTTCAGCAAGGTCGCACCGTCGGGGCGTCGCTGCTCGAAGAGTTGGGAATCGAGATCGTCGACGCGCGAATCAAGCGGATCAATTTTCCGCTCGGGAACCAGCAAGCGGTCTTTGAGCGGATGAAGTCCGAACGCCAGAAGATTGCCGACCGCTACCGCAGCGCGGGACTTGCCGCGAGCACCGTCATCCGCAGTCACGCCGATCGGCAGCACGCTGAGTTGCTCGCAAAGGCCGACGGCGATGCCGAACGCATTCGGGGCGAGGCCGAAGCCGAAGCAACTTCGATCCTCAATCACGCGCACGCCGCCGATCCGGAATTCTACCGCACGATGCGAACACTCGATGCGTATCGGACGATCCTGAACGACAAAACGACGCTCGTGCTGTCGGCATCGTCAAATTTGTTGAAGATGCTTTCGGAGGGTGTGCCCGGTGACGTGAAAACGGGTGAAGCGAAGCCGGCGGCGAATGGGACGACGGCTCCCTGAGAACGAGGAGTGCAAAGTGCAGAGTGCGAGGTGCAAAGTGAAGAGTGTCGGCAATGAACGACGGAGGGCGGAATCACGCTGCCGCGCCGGGCGTGTCAATTTGCAGTTTGCACTTTTCACTCTGCACTTTGCGCTGTTCTTCGTCTTCCTGTTGACTGGCTTCTTCGTCGTCCGTGGCAACGAAACCGCGGTCGTGCGGCGGTTCGGCGCGACTGTGAAAAATGCGAGTGGCGATGTGCGGCTGTGGCCGAGCGGTTGGCACTACGACTGTCCGTGGCCGTTCGCGGTCGTCGATCGGATCAACCTGAATGAGATTCGGACGCTCAAGATTGGTGACTTGGAACAAGACGCTCCGGCCACAAACCGCTTTCTGCGCAACGTCGATCCGGCGCGGCAGGCTCAGTTTCTGAGTGGCGACAAGAACATCCTCAACGTGCAGGTCAGTGTCAGCTACCGAGTGTCGGAGTCCGAACTCGACGCCTTCTTGTTTGCGGCGGTCTCTCCGGAGCGACGATTGCGCACGCTCGCCGAGTCCGTGTTGGCGGATGCGATGCTGCTCAGCGGCGTCGACTTCGCGCACACATTGGGGCGGAATGAACTTCGCGAGCGGATGACGGCGGACCTGCAACGGCTGGCTCGCGAGCAACGGTTGGGACTGACGGTCGATGATGTCACGATTGCGAACGTCTCGCCGCCGCTGCGGGTGAAGGCGGAATTCGTCGACGTGATGAACGCTCGCGCCGACAAAGAGACGGCGATCAATCAGGCGCGGGCGTACTCCGAACAACGTGAGGCGGAAGCGCGGGCTGCAGCCCGCCGTGCGACCGACTCGGCCGAAGTCTTCCGTCGGCAATCGGTCGAAGCTGCAAAAGCGGAGGCGGAGAGTTTTTCCAAGCTGATCGCGCAATTGCGTTCCGAGGAGCAATCCGGCCGCAGACCTTATGCGGAAGCTCGGCAGCTTGCGATGCGACGCAAGTACCTCGACACGCTGGAAGAAGTTCTGCGAAAAGTGGCGGCCAAAGTCGTGCTCGATTCTGGACAGGCCATCGATCTGACGATCCTACGGGAGCAGAAGTCGTCCGCGAAATAACGCGGCGAGTGGCGTTGTCAGCATCGGTCTACACGTCGCTCAGCCTTTGCGACTACAACTCGCGACGCAAATAGGGGAGAAGGGATTCTGCATGTTCGCTGCGTTGCGCCGAGATTTTGGTTTCGCTCCTGTGACCTTCAGCCTGCTGGCGGCGTCGGTCTTGCTGTTCCTCGCGGTCGAATTGGCCAAGCCGAAAGTCGATGACCCGAAAGGGGTCCATCATGTCTTCGGTATGGTGGTGATGCTGCACATTGGTGACGACGAGGATCTCGCGGGGCCATTCGCCTTGTGGGATGGGCCGTGGTGGCGCTGGCTGCGGATTCCGGTCAGCGCGTTTCATCACGCTAATTTGCTGCATTTGTTTTTCAATGTCAGCACGCTCTGGTTGCTAGGGCCATTGCTCGAGCGGCGGATGCGTCGAACGGCCTACCTGGGATTCTGGTTCTTCGCGTCACTGGTACCGTTTCTGCCCGAGTATTTTCTCGATACGACGCCGCTGGGGCTGTCGGGAGTCGCCTGCGCGATGTTCGGCTGGTGTCTAATCGAACGTCAGTTTGATGCAGCGATCGCTCGACGCCTTCCGGAACAGACAATCCGCAGCTTTTGGATATTCCTGTTTGCAATGCTGATTTTGACTGCGCTGGACATCCTGCGCATCGCCAACGTCGCGCACTTCACCGGAGTTGCCTACGGTTGGTTGAATGCGCGAGCGGCACACGATCGCATTGGTCGACGAGCGTGGATGGTCACACACGCCTTCGTGCCTCTAGCGATTTATCTGTTGCTGCATCCGTTTTGGAACGGGAATTATCACGCCTTGATGGGGCTTCGTGCGGAGAATCCCGCCGATGCCGTACTGCACCTCCGCAAGGCAGTGCGGTGCAACCCGGCGTTGTCTCAGGCTTGGTTGCGTCTCAGCAACGAACGAACGCTGGACGGTGACTTTCTCGCGGCTTGGCGATTGGTCATCGAAGGATTGCAACACAATCGTTCCAGTGCGGCGTTGACCGACGCGGCTCGCCGACTTTGGAGAATCCTGCCGGCCAACGAACAAGAGGCGGCTCGCGAAACGCTGCAGAAAGCGTTCGGCGGTGAAACGCGCGAGTGGTCCGAACGCCTGCATCTCGCCGAGGCACCGGCTCCGATCGACAATCGTTCGCGGTTGGATTCACTCAAGGATTCAACGTTGCTGCCGCTCGACGAAAGCGAGTCGAAACGCGAAGGAAGACGCGGCCGCAAGCGTTCGGTGAAGCCGATCGATCCCGATCAATCTGACAGCGCGGCGGAAGGTCGCACGCTGTAGGCACGCTCGCCCAGAGCGTGAGTCTTCTGACGCTGTGCCTGCGGTCTGATCAGTCGTGGCGACGGTGTCATTCAGGCTTTTTGCCGAGCCTTGATCGTGTTGAGCGAATCCTGCGTGCGACCGCTCGCTTCGCGAGCCTTGGTGATGTTTTCACCGAAGATCTCGGCGTGCGGCAGGCCATCCAGTTGCATCACGACGTCCCCTTTGGCGTTGAACAGCAGCAGGTCCGAGGCGTGGAAGAATTCTTGTCCGGATTGCTGTCGGACTTGAATGTTGGCGATGTCGCTCAGTTCAATCCGCTGAATCATGCGGCCACCGAGGCCCGTCCAACGCTGCACCGATTTGTTGGTGATCGTGAATCGCTCGCCAGTCACCTTCTGGATGAAGTACAGCAGCACGCCGACCGGAGCACCGATCGGCAATGCCAACAGGAATCGGGCGGGGACGCTGGCCATCAATTGGCCAAGGGTGCGGCCCAATCCCATCGCGGCGATCGAAGGCCACTTGGTCATCAACTGGGTTTCGGAACCGGCAGCCACACCGGCAATCGCTTGCGACTTCAAGTTCGACATCTCGTCAGGCTTTCGAAGTTGTAGGTCGGGCTTTCCAGCCTGACCCAGATTGGCAATTGGCATCGATCGTTGATCGGGGCAGCCTGGAAAGGCTGACCTACGAAGATGGGTGAGCCTAATGCTCAATCTGCAAGAATTCCAGCAAGTCTCCGACGTGCTTTGCGTGACGAGTTGTGTGGCGAATGCAGATGAAATAGCCTTCGGCTGTTGATCGTTTGGTCTCCAGACAGTGAGTCTCTCCGATGTCAATTTCTCGACGAAGATTTGCGAGCGCTGTAGCCGCCGCGACTGTTGGTCTGCCGGTCGCTCTGGCGGACGAACCGAAGGCTCCGGTCGAGCCGCCGAAGCCCGATCCGCTTCGCGTCGAGATGGCCGCCTGGATGGAGTCGATTCGCGTGCGATATCCCGATCCGCGAATGACTCCCGAAGTGCTGACTCTGATTGCGGGCGACGTGCTCGGTGACATCATGCAGTGCCGCCGCATCAGTTCGTTTTCGCTGAAGAACTCAGATGCTCCCGCGTTTGCGATGACCGTCTGGCGAGCTCCGAACGATTGAGCCGAACTTTGAGCGGTCAGTTTCTTGACGATGCGGGAATCGCGAAGTAATTTGCCTCTCTGGAATTATGGGCGGCAGGATGCTGTATTATAAAAACTAATGCTCGCTTGTCTCAGCGAGCAGGAAGAATTGTCATGCCGCTGCGTACCGTAGAGCTGTTTTGCGATGTGGTCGCGCTGCGCAGTTTCTCAAAGGCCGCTTCCGAACGAGACGTCACACAGTCCTCGGTCAGCCAGTCGATCGCGGCGTTGGAAAAGCGGTTGGCAGTGCAGTTGATCGACCGCAGCAAGCGCCCGTTCGAACTGACTCCGGCTGGCGCCGTGTATCACGAAGGTTGTCGGACGTTGTTAGACGAATACCGCAAGCTGGAAGACCGAGTCCGTAAGATGGTCGACAAGGTCGTGGGTAAAGTTCGCATCGCGGCGATTTATTCGGTCGGTTTATCCGAGATGGATCGGTACGTCGCCAAGTTTCGCCATCAGTTTCCCGAGGTGGAATTGCGGATCGACTACCTGCATCCCGACGAGGTGTACCTCAGGGTCTCGGCCGACGAAGCGGACCTGGGTTTGGTCTCGTTTCCGAAAGAGGGTGGCGAGTTCACCGCTCAAGAGTGGCAGCAGCAGTCGATGGTGCTCGTCGTGCCTCCCGATCACAAATTGGTCGATGAAGGTCGCGAACAAACGGGCGTCTCAATACAGGCGCTCGAGGGCGAGGACTTCGTCTGTTTCACCGAGGAGCTAAAAATTCGTCGCCAGATTGATCGCTGGTTAAAAGGCGAAAAAATTTCCGTCAACACGGTGCACTCGTTCGACAACATCGAAAACATCAAGCGCGCGGTTGAGATCGGCTCTGGTGTTTCGATCCTGCCGGAGCCGACGGTGCAGCGCGAAGTCGGTGCGGGGACGTTGGTCGCATTGCACTTCAAGGACGTCGCGTGGCATCGGCCGATTGGTGTGATTCACCGCCGCAATAAGACGCTGTCGACGGCGGCGAGCAAGTTCAAGGAACTGCTCAATGCCCCGGTTGATTCGCTGCCACCCGTCGATCGCAGCAACAGCCATCAGAAAAGTCGCCTGCGAGCGGTACGGGTGACAAAAAGCTCAACGGCGGCCAGCGCTAGCCCGGCGGGCTAGCAGCCTTTGGAGTGCGACGACCTGAATCGTCGCCTTTCAAAACGCGCTGAACGCCAGAATCCAAGTCCAACAACAATTTGTCCGGTTTGAAAAGCAGCGACTCAGGTCGTCGCACTCCAAAGTCTGAGTGTCTGCCAGAAGGTAATTTGATGACTCAAGTACAATTTCACAGCAACGGCTGGCCGAAGAAACAGGGTCTTTACGATCCCGCCAACGAGCACGATGCCTGCGGCGTTGGCTTCGTCGCGCACATCAAGGGGGAGCGATCTCGGCAAATCGTCGATGATGCGGATGAGATGCTCAAGCGGATGACTCACCGTGGGGCTTGTGGTTGCGAAGAGAACACGGGTGACGGAGCGGGCATTCTCACGGCCTTGCCGTTCGAGTTTTTGGAGAAGGTCGCGAAGACGGAACTCAAGGCGACGTTGCCGCCGCGTGGGAGATATGGGGCGGGCATCGTCTTTCTGCCGACGGATCCGCAGCAGCGGGAGACCTGCAAGCAGGCGGTCAACAAGATCGTCGCCGAGCAAGGTCAAACACTGATCGGCTGGCGCGCGGTGCCGACCAGTGCGGATGCGGCCAACATTGGGCCGTCGGCTCGGTCGTGTGAGCCGGCGATGGAAATGGTTGTCATCGGCGCGAAAGAGGGGCTCGATCAGTCGGCGTTTGATCGGCAGTTGTTCGTCATCCGCAAAGTGGCAAGTCATCAACTGCGGGACGAGTCCAAGCTGTCGCAGGCGTTGCTGTTTTACATTTGCTCGTTATCGACGCGGATCATTATCTACAAAGGGATGCTGATGCCGTCGCAGGTCATGCCATATTTCGCCGACCTGCGAGACCCGGACTACAAGAGCCATCTGGCGATGATTCACTCGCGGTTCTCGACGAACACATTTCCGAGTTGGGATCGCGCTCAGCCCTGCCGCTTCATGGCGCACAACGGCGAAATCAACACGCTGCGCGGTAACGTCAACTGGATGTACGCTCGGCAGGGGGTGATGCAGTCGGAGTTGTTCGGTAGTGATCTGCAAAAGCTGTTTCCGATTTGTGAGGCGCACTGTTCGGACTCCGGAAATTTCGATAACTCGCTGGAGTTGCTGTATCACGCCGGACGGTCGTTGCCGGAAGCGGTGATGATGATGATTCCCGAAGCGTGGCAGAATCATCACGCGATGTCGGAGGAGAAACGATCGTTCTACGAGTACTTCTCGGCGTTGCAGGAACCGTGGGATGGGCCAGCGTCGATCTCCTTCACCGACGGGCATTACATCGGTGCGGTGCTGGACCGGAATGGTCTGCGACCGAGCCGTTACTACGTCACGAAGGACCACAAGGTCGTGATGGCGTCCGAGGTCGGAGTGCTGGACATTCCGCCAGAGAACATCGCCATGAAAGGTCGGCTGCAACCCGGCAAGATGTTCCTCGTGGACTTCGAGCAGGGCCGGTTGATCCCGGATGAAGAGCTGAAAACTTCGGTCGCGTCGAAACGGCCGTACAAGGAATGGCTCGATGGACAACGCATCCGCCTGTCGGAATTGCCGAAGGCGGACGCTCCGCCACGCTACGATGAGGGGACGTTGCTCAAGCAGATGCAGGCGTTCGGCTACACGACCGAGACGCTGCAATTCATGCTCATCCCGATGATCGAGACGAAGAAAGATCCGCTCGGTTCGATGGGAAACGACGCGGCGCTGGCGTGTCTCAGCGATCAGCCGCGGCTGATTTACGATTACTTCAAGCAACTCTTCGCGCAGGTGACGAATCCGCCGCTCGATTCGATTCGCGAAGAGGTCATCATGTCGCTGGAGTGCTTCATCGGGCCGGAAGGAAACTTGCTCGACACGACTGAGCGGCAGTGTCATCGGCTCGTCGTGCCGAATCCGATCCTGACCAACGAAGAGTTGGCGGCGATCCGGCACCTGAGCTATCGCAACTGGAAGACGAAGACGATCGACATCACGTTCCCGCGCTCGCAGGGTGACCCGGGTTTGCGCTGGTGCCTGGAACGAATCTGTCAGGAAGCGACACAGGCGATCAACAGCGGGTTTAGCTTGATCGTGTTGTCGGATCGGAGCACGGGACCGGATCGAGTGCCGGTCAGTGCGTTGCTGGCAGTTGGAGCAGTGCATCAGCATCTCGTGCGGCATGAACTGCGGACGCGCATCGGTATTGTCGTCGAGACCGGCGAGGCTCGCGAGGTGCATCATCACTGTCTGCTGGCGGGTTACGGAGCGGACGCGATCAATCCGTTTTTGGCGTTCGAGGCGATCCGTCAGAGCCGCGAGGACGGGACAATCGAAGACAAGTGGGCCGACGACAAGATCGTCGCCGCGTATCGCAAGGCGGTCGAGAAAGGGATGCTCAAGGTCATGGGCAAGATGGGCATCTCGACGTTGCAGTCGTACAAAGGTGCTCAGATTTTCGAAGCACTTGGTCTGAACGAGAGCGTCGTCGATTACTGCTTCGCCGGAACATCCAGCCGGATCAAGGGAGTCGATTTCGAGGTGCTCGGCAAGGAAGCGATGCAGCGGCATGAGATCGGTTACCCGCCGCGCGACTCGCAGGCGTTGCCCGTGCTGCCTAACCCCGGCGAGTTCCACTGGCGGAAGACCGGCGAGAAGCATGCCTGGAATCCGTTCACGATTGCCGAAATTCAGAACGCGGCGCGCTCCGGCGACAAGCTGTCCTACAAGCGGTTCGCCGACATCGTCAATTTGGAGACTCACAAAGGCTGCTTCCTGCGCGGTCTGTTGAAGATCAAGACCGGCTGTGCGGCGATCCCGATCGATCAAGTCGAGCCGGCGGCTGAGATCGTCAAACGCTTCTGTACGGGCGCGATGAGTTACGGCTCGATCTCGGCGGACGCTCACGAATCGCTGGCGGTCGCGATGAACCGCATCGGCGGCAAGAGCAACACTGGCGAAGGGGGTGAAGACTACAAACGCTTTCAACCGGAACCGAACGGGGACTCGAAACGCTCAGCGATCAAGCAGGTCGCCAGCGGTCGGTTCGGTGTGTCGAGCTGGTATTTGACGAACGCCGATGAGTTACAGATCAAGATCGCTCAAGGAGCGAAGCCCGGTGAAGGGGGCGAGCTGCCGGGTCACAAAGTTGACAAGATCATCGCGGCAACTCGGCATAGCACGCCCGGTGTGGGACTCATCAGCCCGCCGCCGCATCACGACATCTATTCGATCGAGGATCTCGCTCAGCTCATCTTCGATTTGAAGAACGCGAACCCGTCAGCACGCGTGAGCGTGAAGCTGGTCAGCGAAGTGGGCGTCGGCACAATCGCGGCCGGAGTCGCGAAAGGTCACGCCGACAACATCACGATCGCCGGCACTGAAGGGGGCACGGGGGCGAGTCCGCTCACGTCGATTAAGAGTGCCGGACTGCCGTGGGAACTTGGCATCGCGGAGACTCACCAGACGCTGGTGATGAACGATCTCCGCAGCCGCGTCCGTTTGCAGACCGACGGCCAGTTGAAGACCGGCCGCGACATCGCAATCGCCTGTATGTTGGGAGCCGAAGAGTTCGGCTTCGCGACCGCTCCGCTGATCGTGCTGGGCTGCATCATGATGCGCAAGTGTCATCTCAACACTTGTCCGGTCGGTATTGCGACGCAAGACCCGAAGCTCCGCGAGAAGTTCAACGGGCAGCCGGAGCATGTCATCAACTACTTCTTCATGGTCGCCGAGGAATGCCGCGAGACCATGGCCGCGCTCGGCATCCGCACGATCAACGAACTGGTCGGCCGAGTCGATCTGCTCGAAACCGACGAAGCGATCAAGCACTGGAAGGCAAAGGGAGTCGACCTCGCGCCGATCCTCACTCCCGCTGCCAAGCCGCGAGATGACGTGCAGACGTTCTGCGCGATCGGCCAGAAGCACGGCTTGGAATACACGCTCGACCAGACGACGTTGATCCCTGCCTGCCGCGAGGCGATCGACAACGGCACGAAGCTGCGGAAGGAATTCCGCATCGTCAACACCGACCGGGCGACCGGCACGACGCTGTCGCACGAAGTCAGCAAACGCTGGAAGGCGAAGGGCCTGCCGGACGATACGATCCACCTCAAATTCACCGGCCATGCCGGCCAAAGCTTCGGAGCCTGGGCTGTCGCGGGTGTGACGCTGGAACTCGACGGTGACGCGAACGACTACGTCGGCAAGGGGTTGAGCGGCGGCCGAGTCATCATCTACCCGCCCAAGGCCGCGACGTTCGAGAGCGACAAGAACATCATCCTTGGCAATGTGGCATTGTATGGTGCGATCTCCGGCGAAGCGTACTTCTGCGGCGTCGCAGCGGAACGTTTCTGCGTCCGCAACAGCGGCGCCGAAGCGGTCGTCGAAGGCTGTGGCGATCACGGCCTCGAATACATGACCGGCGGCAGAGCGGTCGTGCTCGGCCCGACGGGACGTAACTTCGCGGCCGGCATGAGCGGCGGCATCGCCTACGTTTATGACCCACACGCTCAGTTCAAAGCCAACTGCAATCCAGAGATGGTCGAGTTGGAAAAACTCGAAGCTGAAGTCGACATCGCCGACCTCAAACGGCTCGTCACCAACCACGCCAACTACACTGGCAGCGACGTCGCCAAACGCATTCTCGCCAACTGGTCCACCGAACTGAAGCATTTTCACAAAGTCATGCCCGTGGACTACAAGCGCGCCTTGGCCGAGATGGCGAAAGAAGCACCGGCAAAGACCGGAAAAGTCGTGGCCACGGCAGCGGGGCAGATCTAGTGACACCAACCGATGGCAACTCGACGTCACGCGAAGCGAATTCGCCTTTCACGTTGAAACAGCCAGCGATGAAGACCGACAGAAAGTGAGTAAGTGCGATGGGTAAGCCGACAGGCTTCATGGAATTTCAACGGGAACTGCCGACGGATCGGGATCCGGCATTGCGGATCCTCGATTGGCGCGAGTTTCATCACCACATGCTGGAGGAAGACCTGCGCAAGCAGGGAGCTCGCTGCATGGATTGCGGGGTACCCTTTTGTCACACGGGTGGGCTGATGGCCAACATGGCGTCGGGCTGTCCGATCAACAATTTGATCCCGGAATGGAACGATCTGATCTATCGCGGTCACTGGCGAGAGGCTCTCGATCGGTTGCACAAGACAAACAATTTTCCGGAGTTCACCGGTCGCGTCTGTCCTGCTCCGTGCGAAGGAGCCTGCGTGTTGGGAATCACGTCGCCGCCAGTGACGATCAAGAACATCGAGTGCGCGATCATCGACAAAGGTTTTGATGAAGGCTGGGTGAAGCCGCAAATTCCGACGCAACGGACGGGCAAGAAGGTCGCGGTCATTGGCTCCGGACCAGCCGGACTCGCGGCGGCGCAGCAGCTCAATCGAGCCGGTCACACGGTCACGGTCTACGAACGAGCCGACCGAGTGGGAGGATTGCTGATGTACGGCATCCCGAACATGAAGCTCGAAAAATGGGTCGTGCAGCGGCGCGTCAACTTGATGGCCGACGAGGGTGTGAAATTCGTGACGAGCTGCGAAGTCGGCAAAGACATCGACGCGGTCCATCTCCGCGAAGAGAACGACGCGATCGTGCTGGCGACCGGAGCCACCAAACCGCGCGACTTGCCGATCCCCGGCCGCGATTTGAAAGGCGTGCAATTCGCGATGGAGTTCCTGCATGGCAACACCAAGAGCCTGCTGGACTCGGACCTCCGCGACGGCAAGTTCATTAATGCCGAGGGAAAGAAGGTCATCGTGATCGGTGGTGGCGATACGGGCAACGACTGCCTTGGCACTTCGATGCGGCAAGGTTGCTCAAGCCTGCTGAACTTCGAAATCGTCCCGCAGCCCCCTGACGAACGCGCGGCAAATAATCCGTGGCCGCAATGGCCTCGCATCTTCCGCATCGATTACGGACACGCCGAAGCCGCCGCGAAGTTCGGAGCCGATCCGCGCACGTTTTCGATCGACACCGTGCGGTTCAACGGCGATGCAAATGGAAATTTGAAATCGCTGACCGCGGTCAAAGTCGATTGGTCAAAGCCGGTCAGAGGGGGAGCACCGTTCAGCCGCATCGAAGGTTCTGAAGTTGAATTGGAATGCGATCTGGTATTCTTGGCACTCGGATTCCTCGGCCCCGAGAAGTTGTTGGCCGATCAGCTTGGAATTGCATTGGACCCGCGCTCCAACTTCCAAGCGGACTACGGAAAATACGCGACGAGTATCCCTGGCGTGTTCGCTTCGGGCGATTGCCGCCGCGGCCAAAGCCTGATCGTCTGGGCGATCAACGAGGGCCGCGAATGTGCTCGCGAGTGCGATCGATTCCTGATGGGCAGTACGCAGTTGCCCTAGAAATCGTACGATCGGGTTCAAGAATGTGCAGATTGTGGTGACCGCGGCGCTGCAATTCTCCGATGAGGATTCCCGGAAAAGCCGGTTTAATGTGCATCGCGTAAAACGGGACACGAAGTCCGGACTTCGCCACTTTGGCAACAAAGGTTGTGGCGGTGAGGTAATTGGTTTTGTCGGCGAGCCATGACCTTGAGTTTGGGAAACTCGAATCGAGGAAAACGGTCTTGAGGTGCGGAACAGTCCGCGCCATTTCCCAAATGCGTTGAGTGGGAGATGTGTCTGACGCAACGGCGACTGCGGCAGTGCCGTCGTCGATGAGGTATCCCAGTGTCAAAACAACGTGATCGAGCGGAACTGAAATAATGGTCAGGCCCACAGCACTGACAGATGTCTCGGAGTACAACAGGGGAAATTCAAAGAACGGGGATTCAGTCGCGGAGAGTCGAATAAAATCTGGCCAGACAACATCGTTGAAAACGTGCTGTTGCAAGGCCTCCTGTGTCGGCTATCCGGCGTACAGCGAGAAGGCATCGGGGCCGGGTTAGTAGAGATGGTGCGAGAAAATGCGGACCGAGGCCATGTGATCCAAATGCACATGCGACAGCAACACATGTTGAATGGCTCGCTGCACGGACGGTGGAGCAAACCGATCGCTCCGGCATCGATCGCGAAGCAATCGTTGATCAGGTAGGACATCGCAAATTGATAGGTCGGAGTTGGCCCGCGTCCACTCGCGGCAGAACCCGTGATGCTCTTCGCCCGAGCCGGATCGGCCCCGTCGCCTCGTCGATGATCCATTTCAGAATCCGCTGCTTTTCGTCTGGCGCTGGCTGCGGTTCATCTTTCGGTGGCATCTCGCCACGAACCAGCGAATCGTGAACCATCGCCCAAAGCCGCTGGTCGGAATTCTCGAATCGAGCGATCCGGTCAAAGCGAACCTGAGCGTTCTGTTTCTCCGCTCCGTGGCACCGCAGACAATACTTGGCCAACAGCGACTGGATGGCGTCCATTTCGTCCGCGAAGACCAACTGTTGAGTAACCAACACGATCAACAAGCACGCGCCGATTGACCGCCACACGCTGAACTCCGGCATGCCGCCTGGGTGCCAAGACGCTGGCTTTTGCCGCCTGCAAACATCGAACGTAGCTCGATCCATAGAGCGTTTTGCACTCGTCGTCGATTACGGCTTCCGCAGATCGTAGCAATATAGCCCATCCATGCCGCGGACGATCAATCGGCCATCGACGACGACATTGGCCAGCGGCATCTGGCCATAGGCCGTTGTGTCGTTGTGTCGTGGAGTAAACACGCCGCCAAGCGTCTTGAGGTTGATGGCGTTAACCAGATGAATCTGCTGTCGGCCGTGCTGACCTTCGGGCTGGCAGAAGACGCGATCGTCCACCACGATCAGGCTGCTATTGCTGCCGCACTTCAGTTCGGGAATCGCGCCGAGCGTTTTGCCGGTGGCCAGGTCGAGACAGCGCGGTCCCTCGTCGCGATGCGCGGCATACACGCGCCCTTTCGAAATCGCCAGAAAGAGATTCTCGTCCCAGGTGGCTTGTTCGCTTTCCCAAGCCCGCTTAATGCCGGTCTCCGTGACGGTGTAAGCCGCGACCTTGCCAGTTTGTGCGTCGGTCGTCGCAAAGTAGGCCACCATCTTGTCCCCTTCACACACCGGCATTGCGACGGTGCGGAGTTTGTCTTTCTCGACCACGTCTGAAGTCCAGAATGTCTGGCCCGTCGCCGGGTCTACCAAGCTGCTGGTTGGACCGACGATCAAGACCCGCTCTTTGCCGCCGATGATCATCCGCCGTGGCGAGCCATCCTTCGGCGTCTTCCACAATTCGCGGCCAGTATGCAGATCGAGCCCGATGTTTTGATAAACAACCACTGAACCGCTGATGACCGGACCGACCGGCGCGCTGTCTTTTTGCACGGAGTTCGCGCCGCCCCGCGTCCATTTGAGTTCGCCCGTCTTCGCATCGTAAGCGTGCAAGCCCCGGCTGTAGTCGGCGACGACCAGCACACCATTAGCGACGGCTGGCGTCGGGTTCGCGCCGCGCCATTTGTGAGTTTGGTAGTTGCCTTGTTTGCTCGGCGACACCGATTGCCAAACCGTCTTGCCGGTCGCGCCGTCGATGGCCGTCACGACCACGTCCGCCGTTTTCGAATAGAACCGCCGCATCGAATCGTGTTCGACCGGATGAACTTTGAACTTCGCGAGCACTTCCGCGTCTTTGCCTTCGGGCATTACGTCGCCCGAAGGCCGGTAGTGATACAGGTACACGATGCCATCGGCGACGACCGGCGACGACGATCCGCCGCACAACGTCCCATGCGCCGCGCGATCCGCATAACGCGCATCCACACCAGTACCCCAGCCGCTCAGTGAGTCGGCCTCGCTGCGCCAGAGCGGCATCGCCTGCGACAGATCGGCGATCATCGGCTTCCCGTAAGAGGGACCTGCGCAGCCCGTCATCGCGCCGTAGAAAGAGGGCCAGTCCTGCCCGGCCGCGATCGGCGCATTCACCGTTGTCCCGCCTTTCAGCGTCCCCTGGCTGATCTCCTTCCCGTCGCTGACCAACGTCCAGCCGCCCCCCGCCACATCGAGCGTCAACGACTGCAACGCCAACCGCCGAATCGGCGCCCAGATGCTGACGAGCCGCAACTCCGCCGACACCTTGTTCGAGTCTCCCGCCAGGTTGTCGGTGAGCAACTTGAGCGACCCTTCAGTCTTCCCCACGCCCGGCAACTTGTGGCGAGTCGACCAAAACTGCACCGGTTTGCCATCGCGCCAGGCGACAAACACAGGCCAGGATTCCCCCGCGCCCTCCAACGTGAACCATGCGGCTTGATAGCTCCCCGCAGGCTTGCTGACCAACGGTTTCTCCTGCGCCAACGCAAGAGTGCCGAACAGGCAAATGCCGAGAAGCCAAACGATTCTATTGGAATACATGATTGCTCTTTTGGAGTGTTGCAACTTGTCGTACTCAGTCGCACATCGAACGACGCGGGCCGGGGAGCAGATCGAACACAATTCCTCTTTGGTCTCGTAACGTGACTACGCCAGCAGTTTCACGAGCGGACTCGATTGGTCGATGCCCAACAGGTTCGGATCAGGTTCGCAAAATTTATCGCGTTTGTCGCCGACCGCGTGCAGCAACGGCAGGTAGAAATTCGCAATCGTGCGGTGACCGGGGATTTGCTCGCCCTGCTGCTTGTGCGACGGGAATTGCAGGAACCGGTCGACCGTCTTCAGCCGCCCACCACGGTTTCCCAGCACGACCACCGGCCACTCGCGGCAGAACCCGTGATGCTCTTCGCCCGAGTCGGATCGGCCCCGTCGCCGCGTCTGCCGCCGCCGACGAACGCAAGCACAAGCGTTGTGTAAACGAACAAGACTTTGAATCGCTTCTTCATTGGATCACTTGCCCCACAGGAACTTCTTCACGGCCGTCCGTTTGTTCTGCTTGTCGTAGCTCAGGAAATGCGTCCACTCGACGCGAGCCACGAAAACGAGCACCGCCACGCCCGCCTGGCCGTTGCCATCGACGTAGTACAAAACGTTCGACACGCCGGGCCGCTCCGCCTTCGGCAGCTTTTCAATGTATTCGTTGTAGTCGATGACCACGGTCTCGTCGGGGAGCTCGGCAGTCGCCTTCCAACCCTTCAACACTTCCGGCCCGACCGCCGCGCCGGTGCCCGTCTTCTCGCCCTCCTGCTTCGGCGGAGCAGCTTCGAACTTCGCGATGCCGGCATAGGGATACTTCGACACCATGTCCCAGGCGAGCTTCTGCAGAATCGGTCGTTGCTCGTCGGTCAGGCCATCCCCTTCTTTGCCGGGAAACTTCAGCCCTTCCGGCGACATTTGATACAGGGCCGCGAAGTGCATATAGCTCCCCAAGCGGTGGCCGAGATGTCCTTGGTGCGGCATGATGTCGCCTTGCATGATGGAACCGCGATCGCCCGGCTTGTCTCGGTAATTCACTTTCGTGATGCCCGGGAACTTCCCAGCCACGATCATCTTTCGCACTTCGAGCATCCCGTCGGCGAGCGGCACCAAGAAGACGATACGCTTGCCGGCCTTCGCGTTGACCGCGTCGACGTAAGCCTCCGCATGTTGGCGCGACTTTTCCAACTTGGCTTGGTATTCCACGAGGTCTGTCGTCTCGTACTCCTCGGGCGACTTGGGATCCTTGCGTCCGTCGTGTACCAGCCAGGGCAACTGGATGTGGACGCGAAAGTTTGGATTGTGCTTCGGACCGAGTTCGACGAGAGTCGGCAGAAACGAGGGGGACTCAGGCCCCACCTCGCTGCGCTGCCAGACGTAGACATCGATCTCGCCCTTTTCGAGCAACGGCTTCACGTCGTCGATGCGATTGCCGTTGATGCCGGTGATCTTCTTGTGCCCGTCGATGCCGGCCGCCTGGCACAATGGCGCGGAGTTTTCCGTGGACCAACTGTGCCCGCCGTTCATCACGCGCAGGCCGGCGGGTTTTTCCGCGACGACAGGCGGCTTCGGCTCCTGGGCCGAGGCGTCGTTCGACCACCCGACGAGCCCCCATACGATTCCGATCAATAAGACAAAACGCATCCCAAGCCTCTCGTTTCAAATAGGTCCGGGCAACGGCTACGGTTGTTGCTGACGTTTTACAATCGTGAGGTAGAGCCACGGCAGCCACTGTGGCTTTTCCTGCTTCTCCAGACTTGGTCCGTTGGGGCTAAGTTTGACCGTGGCTCCTTGGGGAAACGGCTTCTCGTACAGCCGGAAGCTGCGTTCGTTGCCAAGGAAACCGCCCTGCAACGACTCGCCCGTGTCCTTCCAGTCCGCGAGCCAATCCGGTTTCTTCGCGAGCTTCTCGTCGTGGGCCACGTAGACGGTGGCCTGGTCGGTCACGGTGAACTCCAGCAGAACTTCGCCGGTATGGGCGAGCGAGGCATTATCGGCCATGATCCAGTCGCAGCCGCGAACAAGCTCGGGGACCTTGCCAACCACGGCCACGGGACCAGCGCTGGGAGACGCTTTCCAACCTACGTCGCCGGGCTTGAGATTCGCGACGATCTTCCACGGCTCGCCATAAACTGAATCGGAGGGCACGACCCGGTTCGACTTGGGATCGTGAATCACCAGTTTGTCGATCAGTCCGGAAGGCTTCGCCACCGATTGTTCGGGAAGCTCGAACGGCATGGCCAACCCCAATTTCTTCCACGCCAGCGCACTGGCCTCGTTCGGCAACCAGGTGGCCTTGGCTTTATCACCGACGTACTTCGCGAACTCGGCGATTTCCAGCGTCTGCGGATCGGCGAGCCAACCGTCTTCGATCCGGATGCCGTTGAGCTTGGGCGGTCCTTTGGAAAGGTCCACGTCGGCGGG
>Ga0194128_10001239_pt1 | contig 44767 bp, 41 predicted proteins | sample TA2KigCa65mmetaG_FD_148650 | JGI IMG/M metagenome (GOLD analysis project Ga0194128, IMG submission 148650) | Freshwater microbial communities from Lake Tanganyika, Tanzania - TA2015037 Kigoma Deep Cast 65m | ecosystem: Environmental > Aquatic > Freshwater > Lake | place: Tanzania: Lake...
CAGATAGACCAAGAACTCCAGAGGCTGTGGGACATGGCTGACACTCAGCCCAGCAAGGGACGTTCGGTAACAGTTTCATCTGAGGCAACCAAGTCCCTTCGGTAACAGTTTCTATTGACGCAACACGGCCCCCGGCAACTGATTCAACCTGTAGCGAGTCAGGAGGGTCGCATGACTGCCAAGGAAATCATTGGAGTGGACTTCAGCGGGGCGCAGGAAGACCAGAACACCTGGATTGCCCAGGGCTGCCTGGAGGAGGAGCGCTTGCGGTTAGTGGAGTGTTCGCCCATCAGCCGTTCTGCTTTGACCCACTTGCTGGCTAAACAGACCGGGCCGGTGGCGGCAGCCCTGGACTTCCCCTTTGGCGTGCCGGAGGCTTTCGCTTCTTGGTGGGCGCCGGAAGCCAAGACCCTGGCGGACCTGTGGCGGAAAACGGCGCATTTACGCCTGGAGCAGTTCGTGGCGCTGCGGGACGAGTATGTCCCCATGTATGTCGCGCAGCACGGCAAGGAGCCCAAACGACTGGGCGATATGAATTTTCCCGAATGTTTTTCCCCACTGCACGGTGTGCGTCCCAACATGGTGCCCATGACCTTCTACGGGATGCAGATGCTGCACCAGGTCCGCATGAGCCACTGGGAGGCGCCGCCCCTGGAGACCGGCGCCGGCGAGAAGGTGCTGCTGGAGGCCATGCCTGGAGCCGCCTTGCGAGCGCTGGGACTGCCTTACAAGGGCTACAAAAACGGCCAGCGCGCCAGGAAACTGCGAGAGGACATCCTGGACGGTCTGGCGCAACGGTCCGGCATATCGCTGCCCAACCTGGGCGCCTTCAGAGGGGCATGTGTATGCAGCCACGACGCCCTGGACGCGGTGGTGGCCGCCGTGACTGCCGCGCTATGGTGCAGGGGACAGGCCGCCTTTCTCTGCCCAGTCCAGAGAGAGCTGCCCCTGGCCCGCCTGGAGGGCTGGCTGTATGCGCCGGTGCACCTGCGCCAGGCCCAAGAAGTTGCCTAAATTCCTGGAAAAGGTTAAGCTGGGGGCTGTTTCGCCCAGGGAATTACCTTGAACAGGAGCAGGCCATGCGTATCGTCCGTGTTTTTGCTGGCAGGGACGGCGAGTCCCATTTTGAGGAGTGGACCCCGGAGCAGTTCGCCAAGATTGTGAACAAGGTGGGCAAGGGGGATATCACCATCAACATACGCACCTCCCCCTCCGTTTCCGATTACCATACCGCGCCGCGCAAGCAGTACGTCATCAACATGGCGGGCGTCGCCGAGTTTGAGACCGCCGACGGCACCGTGCAGCGCCTCTATCCCGGCGACATCCTGATTGCTGAGGACGTGACCGGCCACGGCCACATCGCCCGCAACATCGGCACCGGGGAGCGGGTGTCCCTGGCGGTGCCCCTGGCCTAGCGGCCTTATCTCAAAAGGTGTTTAAGAAGCGCCCTGCCCAGCAGTCGCTCACCCTGAGCGTGTCGAAGGGTGAGCGAATTTTCCGCTCGTGGTGAGCGTTGTGGAACCGCGCGCGGGAATTGTCACAGAGACTCTCAGCCGCCGCCCCGCAGCAGGTGGTTCAGGTGCAGCAGCCCCTGCTGGCGGCGGGCGCTGTTAATCCTGGGACGCCACAGATCTCCGGCCAGTTGGCTGGTCATGGCGCGGATTAGCTCATTGTCCTCCAGCTTGCCGAAGGCCCGGTACAGTGCCCAATAATGCTCCTCCAGGTGGGACTGCCCCTGGACCTGGGCCAGGGCGCGCAAGCAGGGCAGGGCCACGTTTACCGCCAGGTCCGCCGCGCGTCCCGGCCCGATGCAGGCGGGACCGGAATCGCCAGCGAAGGCTGGCGCCCGCAGGGCCTGCACCAGCCCTTGAGGCCGGTCACATGCTGCCGCCGCGGCCAGGCCCGCCGCCAGGCCGCTGTCCAAGAATCGCGCCAGCAGCACTGCGGCCCCGGCCAGGCGGCGCAGGGGGTGGTTGGCCGGACGCACCGCGGCCAGGTGCCATTCTGCGGCCCGCAGGGGAGACCCCCATCCTTTGGGCAGTGAAGGGGGCGCATCTTGGGCTGGCCCCTTGGCCAAACCAGACATAATTTCCAGCCAGCCTTGCAGCGCCTGGACGCGTAACTCTCTGCCAACCTGGCGGGCAGCCTGGGCCACCTGGGCATAGGGTACCTGCATGGCTAGCTTGACGAAGGGCTGCTGGTTCCGGCGGTAGCCCAGGGCCTCCATAAGCCCCTCGTACGCCACCTGGTCAGGCGTCTGCTCCTGCAAGAACTTCAAATAAAGGTTGCTCTTGGCCTGGAAACGGGCATCCCCAGCCCGGTCCAGCAGGGCTTCCAGCCCCGCCTGGCTGTCCGGTTTGGCGTACCCGGCCGACTCCAGCCGCTGCCAAAAGGTTACTGGCTCCGCCCAGGGCTCAGCTGCAGGCGCTGGGTCCTCCAGCAAAGGCTTGAGGGATATCATGGGAGCAGACTGGCCGCTGGGCAGCGCCGTGGCCTGGCCGTCTCCTTCCAGGGCGGCGTGCAGCACCACGCTGCTGTAAGCCCGGTCCCTGCCGTGGCCGTGGGCGTCCCAGTCCTCCTGGCGCACGTGGATTTCCACGTCGCCCTGCACCAGGCCCAAGCCTTCCACCTCCACCAGGGCATCCCGGAAGTCCGGGCCGGGGCCGCGACCGGGGCGGCCCGGAAACAGCACCCGCACCCGGCGTCCCCCGCTGGCATGAAGCGCTTCATGCCGCGCCGCCCGCTGCTGCCAGAGCTGGGCCAGCAGCCGCTCCGGGATTGCCTGGCGGGGGCCTTGGCGGGCCGCAGGCCGGTACTCTGGGCTGGCCTCCCTCAGCACGGCTGCAATTATTACTGGTCTATTGGGCATGGCCCCTTGTCCCGCCTGGGATGGAACAGCCTCCGCAGTGCGCCCAGAGACCTCGGTATTCGTAGTGGATCATTACTCAGCATCCTCCAGGGTCACTACGGTAGCAGACCGGCTCCTAGAACGCCTTCCCCTGGTCTCTGGCCTTTTGCTGCAATTCATACAGCTTGTTGATAGCTTCCAGGGGAGTCAGGTTGGCCACGTCCAGGGCGTCCAGCTCTTCCAGCACCGGCTGGCCTGGATTGAGCAGGGGCAGCTGGGCGGCGATGACGCCCTCCCTGCCGCGGCGGGAGCGGCCCGGCCCCCTGGCCTCTGGACGGGGTTGCGTCCCCTCCAGCCCTTCCAGCACCTCCCGGGCCCGGTTCACCACCGCCCGGGGCATTCCTGCCAGCTGGGCTACCTGGACGCCGTAGCTGCGGTCGGCCCCGCCGGGGACAATGCGGTGCAAGAATACTACCTGGCCCTGGTCTTCGGCCACCGCCACGTTGAAGTTGCGCACTCCGGGCAGGGTGGCGGCCAGTTCGGTCAGTTCATGGTAGTGGGTGGCGAACAGGGTCTTGCAGCCCAGGCGCGGGTCGTTGTGCAGGTGCTCCACCACGGCCCGGGCAATGGACAGGCCGTCGTAGGTGCTGGTGCCCCGGCCAATCTCGTCCAGGATGACCAGGGAGCGGCTGGTGGCCTGGTTCAGGATGGCGGCGGTCTCCACCATCTCCACCATGAATGTGGACTGGCCGGTGGTCAGGTCGTCTTGCAGGCCCACCCGGGTAAAGATGCGGTCCACCAGCCCGATGTGCGCTTCCGATGCAGGCACGAAGCTGCCCATCTGGGCCATGAGCACTATGATGGCCGCCTGGCGGATGTAGGTGGATTTGCCCGCCATGTTGGGGCCGGTGAGCACCATGATACGGCCGTCTTCTTGGGAAAGGCGCAGGTCGTTGGGCATGTAGCTGCCGGGCGGCAGGACCCGCTCCACCACCGGGTGCCGGCCCTCTTTGATGGCGATGACTCCGTCCTCGCTCAAACGGGGCCGCACATAGTTGTGGCGCACCGCCACTTCCGCCAGGGCGGCGAACACGTCGGTCTGGGCCGCTCCGGACGCCAGCCGGGCTAATGCTGCACCCGCTTCCCCAATCTGGGCGCACACTTGCCGGTAGAGGGTGCGCTCCAGTTCCTCCAGGCGCTCCCGGGCCGAAAGCACCTGGGACTCATACTCCTTCAGCTCCGGCGTGATGTAACGCTCGCCGTTGGCCAGGGTCTGGCGGCGGATGTAGTGGGAGGGCGCCTGGCCCAGATTGGCCTTGCTTATCTCGATGTAGTAGCCAAAGACCTGGTTGTAGCCAACCTTGAGGCTGCGGATGCCTGTGCGTTCCCGCTCCTGGGCCTCCAACCCGGCGATGAACCCGCGGGCATCCCGGGCGGCCAGGCGCAGATGGTCCATTTCCAGGGAGAAGCCCTCCCGGATGACGCCGCCTTCGCCCACCGACCCGCTGGGTTCCTCGGCGATGGCCTGTCCAATCAGTTCGGCCACGCCGGGGACAGGCCCCAGTTGCGGCACCAGCCAGGCCATGCCGGGCGCCTCCAGCAAAGCAGGAAGGCGGGCGGCGGCCTCCAGGCCCGTTTTAAGAGCCAGCAGTTCCCGCGGCAGGGCAGTGCCCGCCTGCACCCGGCGCAGGATGCGCTCCAGGTCCGGCGTTTGCGCCAGGGCGGCGCGGGCGTCATTGCGGCGGAAGGCGTCGGCATGAAAGTGGGCCACCGCGTCCAGCCGCCGCTCCAGCTCCGCTATGTCCAGCAGCGGCTCCCCCAGCCACCGCCGCACCAGGCGCCCGCCCATGGGAGTGACGGTCAGGTCCAGGGCGGCCAGCAAGGATAACTGCTTGCTATCACCGCGTCCCGCCTGGAATAGTTCCAGGTTGCGGCGGGTCTGGGCGTCCAGCACCATGTGCCCGGCGGTGGAGTAGATGCGCAGGGGGGCCAGGGGCGCCCTGCTCTGGCGCTGGGTCTGGCCCAGGTAGTCTATGATGGCCCCCGCGGCCTGAACGGCCAGGGGCAGACCGGCGCAGCCGAACCCCTCCAGGGAGAGCGCCCCGTAGTAAGACTGCAATGCTTCCTGGGCCGCCTTCAGCCGGAAAGCTGCTGGGGGCAACGGCGTTATCAAGCGCCCAGACGGTTCGCTGAGACCAATCTCTGCCTTCAGATCATCTTCCTGAGTTTGGGGCGTCAGGATTTCGGCGGGGGAAAGCCGCTCCAGTTCCAAGAACAGCCGCTTTTGCTCCAGTTGGGCCGCGACGAACTCGCCGGTAGTAATGTCCACCCAGGCCAGGCCCGCCAGGGGCGGCTCCAGCGCCACGCAGGCCAGGTAGTTGTTGGCCTTCTGCTCCAGCAGGTTAGGCTCCAGCACCGTGCCCGGAGTAACCACCCGCACCACATCCCGCTCCACCAGGCCGCGGGACTGGGCAGGGTCGGTGAGCTGCTCGCAGATAGCTACCTTGTGGCCCTTCTTAATTAGCCGCGCCAGATAAGATTCCAGGGCGTGCACCGGCACCCCCGCCATGGGCACCTTGACGCCCTTGCCCATGCCCCGGGAGGTCAGGGTGATGTCCAGTTCCTGGGCGGCCAGGCGGGCGTCGTCGTCGAAGGTCTCGTAAAAGTCGCCCAAGCGGAAAAGCACAATGGCGTCGGGGTAGGCGTGCTTGATTTTGAGGTATTGCCGCCGGATTGGCGTCACGGCATGTCTCTAGGCAATGGATTTACCAGCCATTCTACTCCAACGGGCGGCGCGGGCAAAATCGACGGATCAAGCTCGGCAGGGCAATCGCATCTTACATTTGCCCAATATGGTCCGCTGACGAGGTTGGCTGCCAGTAATGCCGAAACATGAGTCATCCCCAATTTTCGGCCAGATTTGTAGAGAGGAGCCAACTTGGTACGGCCCTGTCATTCCATCCTTCGGTTGAAGGATGGAATCCAGTTGTGGTTCTGGGTTCCGGCTTTCGCCGGAACGACGACATAGTAGCCCTGGACTTGGCCCGGGTTGGTGCAGTTGGCACTCCTTGCCGTCAAACTCTGGGATGGGTCATGTTCTTAATCGCAAGAGTGGTTAACATGCAATTGCGCTGGGGCCAAGCCAAGGGGCCGGACGCACATGACAGCGCCCGGCCCCTGAATTGAACCCCAGGAAATGAGCAGGGGGTCAGGCCTTCCAGAACCGCTCTTCCTTGAAGCGCCAGCCGCCAGCCGCGGCCTTGACGCGGGAGTCCTCAATCATGCCGGGATGGCCGCAGGCGTAAATCATGGTGTCGTCCTTGGGCGGGGCAAACCGGGCCAAGTACTCTTCAAAGATGGCGTTGGTCCTGCCGGTAGCGCCCTTCCACCCGGCGTTGCGGGGATCAGCGGGCCGGCTGACCGTGGGGACGAACTTGACGGACTGTGGGTGCTGGGCCTCCAGTTGGGCCAGTTCTTCGTCGTAGGTCAGCTCGTCCTGGTAACTGGCCCCCAGCAGCACGTAAAAGTGGTGGTGGCCGGGGCTGCCCCGGTAGAGGTAGTCCCGGAGGATGCTGACGGAAGGGGCCACGCCGGTGACTGTGGACAACATAAAGTGGTGGTGGGCCTTGTTGTCCAGGGTGAAGATGCCCTTGGCCCGCGGGCGGATGGACACCGTGTCCCCCACTTTCAGCCGCCACAGCCTGGGGGTAAGCTCGCCCTCGGGCACCAGTTCAATGAATATCTCCAGGTAATGCTCATGGGGCGCCGACACGATGGAGTACGCCCGTTCAATTCCCTCCAGGCCCAGGGTGCAGAACTGGCCGGGCCGGAACTTCAATGGGCCTTGCTCCGGCTCCAGCTTGATGACCATCAAGTCATGGGTGATGTCCTTCCGGTCCACCAGCCTGGCGCGGGGCAAGTTGATTGCCGGGCTTTGCGATAGGGTGTCTTCTTGCTGTCTTACCATCGCTAACTAAATCAACTCCTGGACATGCCCTCTTGAGTTATCGTGGTCACCGTGGCCTGGGCTACGGTGAAAACGCCTGATTCGCCTAGCTGGATACGGCCATGTTACGGGCCAGTTGTCAAGAAAAGATTACATTATTTGCGTATTTCGTCCAAGGTACTGCCCCATGAATGCCGGCACAGCTGGGCATTGGTACTAGGCCCTGGACGCAACGCCCAGCTTCGCCACCTGGGCGGGGGCAATGGACAAGCCCGGAGTATGGCGCATGGGGTCCGGCCCTTCGCTGGCTTGCAGGTCCACCGCCAGTTGTCCGAAAAGGGCAGTGGTGGACACTACGCCCGGCGGCACCGCCGGGTCCAGGCGGGCCACGCCGGACAGGCGATGGGCAGAAGTCCGCACCTCCACCAAGTCGCCCTCGGCCACTCCCAGGAGCTGGGCCTCCATAGGATTCAGTTGCACCCATTCCTCCCGCTGGATGCGGTTGACCTTGCCCCGTGCCACCTGGCTGCCGCGGCCTGCCTGGAGCAGCACCCGGCCCGGCGTCCACTGCAGGGGGTAGGCCGGATCGGAGCGCCCTGCCGCGGCCCGGAAGACCGGCGCTTGCAGGCGCGCTTTGCCCTGGGGGAACCCCCCCTGGACATACAGAATGGGCGTGGACGGGCTGTCCGGGCTGGCGCAGGGCCACTGGATGCCCCGGTACTCCCGGCTGGCGTACAGCACCTGGGTAGGTTTGGGGCTGCCCAGCCCGCCGGTCTCCAGGCCCGGCGCTCCGGCAAAAGCCGCCGCGGGGTTGGCCCGCAGCACCAGGGAGGATTCCTTCTCCAGGCGGGAATAGGATATTCCGCCATAGATGGGCATGGCCTGGGCCATTTCGTTCATTACCGCCGCCGGTGACTGGTGGTCGAATCCCTGGACCCCCAGGCGGCGCGCCAGCTGGGCAATCACCCAGCCATCGGACTGGGCCTGGCCCGCTGCTGCGGGCAGAACCGGGTTGAGCTTCTGGATGCGGCGCTCCAGGTTGGTGAAGGTGCCCTCCTTTTCCGCAAATACCGCCCTGGGCAGCACCACGTGGGCGCGCTGGGCGGCGGGCGAGAGGAAACTGTCCGCCACTACCAGTAGGTCCAGTTTCTCCAAAGCCGCCAGTGTCCGCGCTTCATTCTCCTGCTGCTGGTCCAGTCCGCCGAACAGAAGCAGGCACTGGAGCTGCTGGTTGTCCAGCATTCCTGTTGCACCAACGCCAGGGGCGGCAGGCAGCGGGGCGGCCCAGATTGCTTCCAGGCTCTGCCGGGCGGCGGCGTCGGCCACGGGCCGGTAGCCAGGCAGCAGGTGGGGCACGCAGCCGGCGTCCCAGGCGCCCTGGCCGTTGGCTCCGGGACGCAGGGGATAGAGGCCGCTGCCAGGTTTCCCCACATTGCCGGTGAGCAAGGCGGCGTCCGACAGGGCGGCTACGCAGTCCCCGCCCAGTTCCGGCGCTATGTTGTCCAGGCCATAAACTATGGCGGCGGAGGCAGCCTGGCCCCAAAGCCTGGCTGCCTGGGCGATGGCTTCTGGGGACACATGGGTGGCGGCGGCCACCTGTTCCAGGGATAGGGCGCTCAGGGCATGGCGCAGGGCGTCCAGGTCCTGGCACCGCTCGGCCAGCCACTCTTTGCGTTCCAGTCCCTGCTCCAGCAATGACTTGAGCAGTCCCCCCAGCAATAAAAGCTCGGCGCCGGGCACGGGGCGCAGCCACAAGTGGGCATAACGAGTCAGCTCCACCTCCCGCGGGTCAATGACCACCAGCTTGGCGTTCTGACGGGCCGCCCGTTTGATGGGGACGGCCAGCACGTTCTGGTCTTCGGTAACGTTGGCGTTGAACACCAGGATGCAGCCCGCCTGCTCCAGTTCCCAGAGGGAATTGGTGGCGGCGGCGTGGCCCAGGGACTGGGCCAGACCCGTGACCAGTTCTGGGCGCAGGTTGGAGGAGTGGTCCACGTTGTTGGCGCCCATGGCCAAGCGGGCGAACTTCTGGGCCAGGTAGTGCTCTTCGTTGGTGCTGTTGGGCGAGGTCAGCAAGCCAAAGGCGCCGCCCCGGTACTGGGGCAGGCGGCTGGCGACGTACTCCAGGGCTTCTTCCCAGGATGCCTCCACCAACTGCCCGTCCCGGCGGAGCATGGGCTGGCGCAGCCGTCCGGGGTGGTGGACAAACTCCAGGCCGAACTTGCCTTTGAAACAGGCCTGGCCCCGATTGGCGGGAGAGTGCAGCTCTGGCACGCTGCGAATTACTTTGCCCTGGGCATTAACTTCCAGGTTGAGCTGGCAGCCTACGGGGCAGTGGGGACAGAGGGTGCGCTCCACCCGCCGCGCCTTCTCCCACTTGTGGGAGCGTTCGGTGAGGGCCCCCACGGGACAAACGTCAATGCAGGCCCCGCAGAACTCGCACCCCGACTCCAGCAGCGAAGTCCCGAAAGAGGTGCCCACCAGGGCCCGGCCCGAACGGTCGGTGAAGCAGATGGCGTCGTCGCCCCGCAGCTCCTGGCAGGCGCGCACGCAGCGCCCGCAGACAATGCACAGGTTGTAGTCCCGGTCGTAGAAGGGGTCGCCTACTTCCAGGGGGATGCGGCGGTACTTGTAGTTCAGAGGCGACTCCAGGTTCATGCCCAGGTAGCGCACCGTGTCCTTGAACTCGCACCGCTCGTTCTTGGGGCAGGTGACGCAGCGGTCGTTGACCGAAACGTGGCGCAGGCAGATGTCGCTGGGGCCGCAGATGTCAATGCGATGGCAGGTGAGGCAGCCGTTGGGGTGCTCGGCGATGAGCATCTCCATGACGGAACGCCGCAACTGGTGGACGTCCGGGGCTTCGGACCGGACCACCATGCCATCCTCCACCGGCAGAGTGCAGGAGGCGGGGAAGCCGGGCAGCCGCTGCATGGCGCCGTCCCGGTTCTTGCGCTCCGCGCCCACCACGCACATGCGGCAGGCGGCGTAGGGCTTCATGCCCGGGTGGTAGCACAAGTAGGGCACAAAGATTCCGGCGTCAATGGCCGCTTCCAGGACCATCTTCCCGGCGGTGGTCTTTATCTCCACTCCATCAATGGTGATGGTGATTTCGTTGGCCATGTTCTTCCTTTGGCGGGCGCGTCCGCCTGGGGCCTAACCGGCGGGCACCGGCGCTTCTGGATTGGGGAGAGGGCTGGCTACCGGCTCGGCGCTGTGCCGGACGACACTGTGGGCGCGGGGGACTATCAGGTCGCACATGCGGCTGCTCTCCCCCTCGTGGACGTGCACGTCCATGACCTCCAAGAATTGGGTACTGTATTCCTTGAATATGCCGATATACTCGTCCACTGTGCCGTCGGCGCTGGTGACTTCCACTACCACCATGGTGCCGATGTGCCGCTCCAGCAGTGGGTCGTAGGAAGTACCCGCAATACTAGTAGCCGCTACCCGTTGCTGAGTTGCAACAGTTCTCAAAGCCTGGCTTTCAGCACGAATCTGAATTAAGACATTTCCAGCTTCTACCATCGAATCTCTTAATGAGTTGAAAGTATTTTTGACATGTCTCACCATGCGGCGATGTAAAGCTGGGCGATAGGCCTTTTCAATGGCGCGGAGCCTCTTTTGTCTTTCTTCTTTGCTGAGCTCGTCATGATAACGGAGGAGGATATATATGGTGCCGAAATCATCCTTGTACATGACGTAACTAGTTTCAATATGATCCTGATGATCCTGATCCCAATAATTGCCAGCGTAGCAGAATTCTATTCCTGATGTCTCCACCACCAAGCGGCCCCAGATGCGCTTACCACCCTTCTGCAATACCGTCGTTTTGAATCCCTGGAAATCTTTCAGGCACCGATCCCTGGAGCGACGAGAGACAAATGCGCCAACGATGCCTAGCGAAAGAATGAAGACAAATATGCCAAGTACTATAGTGTCCAACATTGTTATTGGCCGTCCTTGGAAGAGCCAATTAACTTTATCTTCTGCTGCGGCTGGGGGAGAACCGCGGCTCCCGGCACCGCCCCGTGGGACACCGGTGTTCTTTGATGTGGGCGTCAAATTCCGGGCCGAAGTAGCGCAGCGCTGAAGACACTGGGTTGAACCCCAACTGCCCGTGCCCGCACAGGGAGCCTGCCTGCATGTTCTCGCCGATGTTCCGCATCAGGGCCAGGTCCTCCGGCCCGCCCTCCAGGCGGCAGATGCGCTCCAGCACTTCCAGCAGGTGGCTCATGCCCATGCGGCAGGGAAAGCACTTGCCGCAGGACTCGTACTGGCAGAAGGCGATGATGGCGCGGGTCAGGTCCACCACGCAAGCGTCCTCGTCGGCGGCGATGATGCCGCCGGAGCCCAGAATGGCACCAGCCGCCCGCAGCAAGTCAAAGTCCAGCTTGAGGTCCAGCTTGTCTGCCCCCAGCACGCCGCCCAGGGGCCCGCCGGTCTGGAGCAGCTTGAGCTTTTTGCCGCTGGGAATGCCCCCAGCCACGTCGTAGATAACTTCTTTAAGAGTGATGCCCAGGGGAACTTCCACCATGCCGGTGTACTGGACGGCGCCCGACAAGCACAGGATGGCTGTGCCGGTGCTTTTGTCGTGGCCGATGCCCGCGAACCACTGGCCGCCCCGGGCTACCACCTCCGGGACGTAGGCCATGGTCTTGACGTTGTTGATGTTGGTGGGTTTGGCGAAAAGGCCCGACTGGGCCGGGAAGGGGGGGCGGAAACGGGGCATGGAGCGTTTGCCCTCGATGGCCTCCATCAGGGCGGTCTCCTCACCCGCCACGTAGGAATCCCCGGTGAAGGCCACCTCCATCTCAAAGGAGAAGCTGGACCCCAGGATGTTCTTGCCCAGCAGCCCCAGGTCGTAGGCCTGGCGCACCGCCTGCTGCGCCCGCCGCACCGGCCCTTCGTGCCCGTGGCGGATGAAGATGTAGCCGTGGCTGGCGCCGGTGGCGTAACCCGCCAGGGTAATGCCCTCCACCACGGTGAAGGGGTCGCTCTCCAGGATGCCTTTGTCGTTGAAAGCTCCAGGGTCGCCCTCCTCGCAGTTGCAGAGGATATATTTTACTGGGGCCTTGGACCCAGCCAGGAAGCGCCACTTGTTGCCGGTGGGGAAGGCGGCGCCGCCGCGGCCCCGCAGGCCGGAAACGTTGACCTGCTCCAGCACGTCGGCGGCGGTCATCTGGGTCAGCCCCTTGTGCAGGGCGCTGTAGCCGCCGGTGGCGATGTACTGGTGGATGTCGCTGGGGTCAATGGTGCCCGCGTTGCGCAAGGCAATGCGCACTTCTTTGGCCTTCATGGGCAGCTGGTTGATGCTGGAAATCCCTGAAGGGCCGTCGCCCAGGCTGCCCAGGGCCAGGGCTGGCGCCGGCTGGCCTCCGGCCACGTGGGAGGCTACAATCTCGTCCGCCATTTCCGGGGTCACGTTGCCGTAGAACACCCGCGGCCCGCCGGGCAGCTGCACATCCACCAGCGGCTCGGCGTAGCACAGGCCAAAGCAGCCCACTTCGCTGACGGTGGCTTTTACCCCATGCCGCTCCAGGGAATTGTTCAGGGCGGCGACCACGGCGTCGCTGCCCGCAGCCTTGCCGCACAACGCTGCGCCTACACGTATCCAGGGCTGGCTGCCGGCGGTCAGCTCCTGCCAGCGGCGCTGGGCTTCCGCTTGCAGTTCAGGAAAGCTAGCGGGCATGGCGATTTTCGCCCCCAGGCTGGCCCAACAGTTCCTGCACCCGGGCCCTGGCCTGCTCCGGTGTCATGCGGCCCGCCAGGTGGTGGTCAAAGGCGGTGACCGGCGCCTGGGCGCAGGCCCCCAGGCAAGTGTTGTAACGCAAAGTCAGCCCACCGTCGGGGGTGTCGCCCTCGCCTGCCATGCCCAGGGCATCCAGCACGGCGGCAATGACGCCGGATGCGCCCTTCAGGTGGCAGGAAGGCCCCCAGCAAATTTCCACTTGATGGGGGCACGGCGGCTGGAACCGGAAGTTGGGATAAAAGGAGGCCACTGCCCAGACATCGTTAACGGTGGCATGGGTGAGGGCCGCCACCTGCTCGACGGCTTCCACTGGTATATAGCCCAGGGCGTCTTCCACTGCCAGCAGGGACGACAGGACGGTTACGGTGGGCTGCGGCTGATGGTGGATCGCCTGGGCAATGCGCTGGTTCAGCGTTTCCATTTTTCGGGCACCGGGCCGTAGTCAGGCGTGTCCGGGGGCCTGACCTGCCAGATTTGTTCGTGAATTTAGTAACAAACCTGGCCTCAATATAGCATAGGCCCGCCGGGCGTTCAACTTGCGGTGGCGCCAAGACCGGGACATTTAGCGTTCTGCATGCGGTTGCTGGCCTGACTGGGCGGGGTCGCCGCCCCCCTGAGAGCTTGTGTGAAAAGTAGACCGCTCATGGTTCGACAAGCTCACCACGAGCGAGAAAAACCGCTCACCCCTCCGGCTGGCTCAGGGCAGGCTCTGAGCATGTCGAAGGGTGTGCGCAGAACTATTAACGACCTTTTGGCACACCCGCTCAAGGCGGACTTTGGGAGCCTGCCACACGAGCTGGACCAAGGGCATGGGAGTACGGCCCGCCTACTGGCCCAGCACCCGGCGCATGGCCGACTGGAACACCGGGTAGGGATGGGCGCCGGTGAACAGCAAATTGCCCACCAGGAAGGTGGGGATGCCCTGGATGCCGTGCTGCAAGGCCTCCTGGTACTGGCCCATTACCGTACCGGAGAGTTGTTTCCCATGCAGGCGCTCCTCCATCTCGGCCCAGTCCAGCCCAGTGGCCACGGCCAGTTCTTCCATCACCGCCAGGCTGCCCAGGTCCTTGCCCTCTTCCCAGTAGGCTTTGTAGGCGGCCTTGTGGAACTCCATAAACTTGCCCTGCTGCTGGGCGTATTCCGTGGCCTCCATGGCATACATGGTGTTGGGCGTCACCCTGGGCGGGCGCATGATTAAAGAGGCTTCCCGGGCGTGGGAGCGCAAAGGCTCCGCCAGCTCGTTTTCCGTCTCGCCCGCCCGCGGCTGCCGCTGCAACCCCTCTTTAGGCGTGTCCGGGCGCAGCAAGTAGGCCCGCCCCACCACGCGGATGTTGTATTCCTGCCCCAGCTTTTCGACCCGCTCCAGGCCGACGTAGCACCAGGGTCAAATGTAGTCGTACCAGACCACCACCCGGACTGGTTCGGCAAGTTCAATGGGCTTTGGGGCTGGTGATGTCATGGCGCGGTTCCTCCTGAATGCAGGCTGGCAGCTTGAGGCCGGTGGCGGCAAGGATATTATATACTAGCACAAGTTGCCGGAGTCCAGAAAACTGCCTATAGTACGGGCTAGGGCTGTTTTATTGGCGGCGATAGTAAGGGCAGACCTATGTGTCTGCCCTTCCCGGCGCGGGCGTACACATGGGTACGCCCCTACGACGTTGCCGAGAAGCATTTGCCCCGATGGTGCGGGCTGGTATGGAATACGAAACGGTCATTGGGCTGGAGGTGCACGTGCAACTCCTGACCCAGAGCAAAATGTTCTGCTCCTGCCGCGCGGACTACCAGACCGCGCCGGTGAACAGCCGCGTCTGTCCGGTATGCCTGGGCCTGCCCGGCGCCTTGCCGGTGATTAACCGCCGGGCGGTGGAGCACACCATTATGACCGGCCTGGCGCTGAACTGCCGCATTCCGGAGCGCACCAAGTTTGACCGCAAGAACTATCCCTACCCGGACCTGATGAAGGGCTACCAGATTTCCCAGTACGACATGCCCCTGGCGGTGGAAGGCTCCCTGGAAATTGCAGTGCAGGGCCAAGCCAAGCGCATCGGGGTGACGCGGGTGCACCTGGAAGAAGACGTGGCCAAGCTTCAGCACTTTCCATCTCAGTACGGGGAGTCTTACTCCCTGGTGGATGTGAACCGCTCCGGCGTGCCGCTGATGGAAGTGGTCAGCGAGCCGGATATGCGCTCCCCGGAGGAAGCCCGCGCCTACCTGATGACCCTGCACTCGGTGGTGCAGTACCTGGGGGTGTCCACGGCCAACATGCAGGATGGCAGCTTCCGCTGCGACGCCAACGTCAGCATCCGCCCCAGGGGCAGCGAGCGCCACGGCACCCGCACGGAAGTCAAGAACATGAACAGCTTCCGTTCGGTGTTCCTGGCCCTGAACTACGAGGTGGAACGCCAGCGCCGGATCCTGGAGGACGGCGGCCGGGTGGTGCAGGAGACTCGCGGCTGGGTGGAGGAGCGGGGCGTCACGGTGTCCCAGCGCAGCAAGGAACAGGCCCACGACTACCGTTACTTCCCGGAGCCGGACCTGCCGCCGCTGGTTGTTGGCCGGCAATGGGTGGAAGAAATCCGCCGCAGGCTGCCCGAACTGGCCCACCAGCGCAAGGCCCGCTTCTCGGCCCAGTATGGCCTGCCGGAGTACGACGCCGCCTTGCTCACCGGCGCCAGGCCCGTGGCCGACTATTTTGAACAGGCGGTGCGGGCCAGGGATTTGGGCGGCGCGGCGGCCAGCGCCTTTGCCAAGCAGGTGAGCAACTGGATGCTGGGCGACCTGAGCCGCCTGCTGAATCTCCACGGGCAGGACATAACCCAGACCAAAGTGACTCCGGAGCGGCTGAGGGATTTAATAGACCTGATTGAAGCAGGAACCCTGAGCGCCACCTCGGCCAAAACCGTGCTGGAGGAGATGTTCCAGAGCGGCCAGGCCGCGGGAGAAGTCGTAAAGGCCCTCGGTTACGTCCAGATTAGCGACTCCGGCGTAGTCGAGTCAGCAGTGCTCCAGGCCATTGCCGCCAACCCCAAAGCAGTGGCGGACTACCGCAACGGCAAGGAGGCGGCGGCCAAGTTCCTAGTGGGCCAGGTGATGAAGATTACCCGCGGCCAGGCCAAGCCGGACCTGGTAACTGAGCTGGTGCGGCAAAAGCTGGCCCAGGAATGAGGCAGACGCATCTGCTATACTGGTCTGGCAATCAAACACTGAACAGCAAATGGCCTCCTCTGCCCATATGCCAGAGGAGGAAACTCTTGCCATCCGCTGCCTTGAGGTAACGACTTGTCTTATTGGAATATCGCCCAGGTCCTAGTGTCCATCTTTGTGATCCTGATTATCCTGGTGCAGGTACGGGAGTCCGGCAGCGGCATGTTCGGAAGCGCCCAGAACACCGTGCGCACCCGCCGCGGCCTGGAAAAGACCATGTTCCAGATTACCATTGGCCTGATTGTGATTTTCCTGGTGGTGTCCGTCCTCAGCGTGCGCTTTGCCTGAGGGCAACGTCCTTCCGCATAGGCGGCAATGCCTCCTCTAATTGTCCTCACCACCGACTTTGGCGCCTCCGACCCCTACGTGGGACTTATGAAAGGGGTCATTCTGGGCATCAGTTCCCAGGCGGTGATTATTGACCTGACCCACCAGGTCATGCCCCAGAACATCCTGCAGGCCTCTTTCCTCCTGGCCTCCAGCTATCCTTACTTCCCCCAAGGGACTATCCACGTGGCGGTGGTGGACCCCGGCGTGGGCACCAGCCGCCGTCCTATCCTGGTGACGACGCCCGATATCGCGCTAATAGGGCCGGACAACGGCATCTTCAGCGGGGTATTGGAGCGGCTAGCGCCAGGCTATCCGTCCGCGCCTGGCCGTTACGCCCCGCTGCCGGGCTGCCAGGCCTACCACCTGAACAACCCTGATTACTGGCGGCAGCCCGTCAGCAACACTTTCCACGGGCGGGACATCTTTGCGCCGGTGGCGGCCCACCTGTCCCTGGGCGTGGCCCCCCACGCCTTGGGACAGCCGGTGGAGGAACTGTTCTGGCTACCACTGCCCAAGCCGTTACGCACGGGCAACACCATCCAGGGCCAGGCGCTCTACGCCGACCACTTCGGCAACCTGATTACCAACATCTCAGCCCAGGACCTGGCGGGCGTTGAAGTGCGGTGCATTGAGGTCAAGGGGCACAGGATATACGACTTGAGCCGCACCTTTCAGGACGAGGGCAGGCCGCCCGGCCAGTTGATTGCCCTGATGGGCAGCCACGGGTACCTGGAGATTGCCCTGCCCGGCGGCAGCGCCGCGGAACTGCTGGGCGCGGGGACGGGGGAGGCGGTGAGGGTGACGCTGGCAGATGGTTGAATTTATGATTCTGAACAAAAGTGCCGGCCAAGTTCCTTCTCCCCTGTACGCTTGATGCAAATTACAGGTGATGGGCAACTTCATATCTGAGAATCCCCTTTAGCCCCCTTTCACAAAGGGGTTGGGGGATTTTCGTCAATGAGGCTCATCAGCCTCGTCCCATTGTTCATGCGAGTCAGACATGAGATGCAAGTGCCTGGAGTAGAGAGTAGGGTTGTTTCATCCTCGGGCCTGGGAGGAATACATTGTTGATTGAGTAGTCCCGATTTTATCGGGACGTATCGAAATCAACAGTAACATGGTCTCGATACGTCCCGACGCCGTCGGGACTACTCGACCAGCATCTGCTGGAAAATGAAACGACCCTGGGGTTGAGAGTGAACGCTATTGACATCCCCATATGCCGTGCTACTATGGGGGCAATTTGGCTCCGGCCCGCCGGGGCCGCCGCAACGGGTGAGGGGTTATGGATCTGGACCGCGCCGGGCTGCTCAGTCTCTACCGCACCATGGTCACCATCCGCCGCTTTGAGGAGCGGGGCATCCCGGAAACAGGCCAGCGCCGCATGTCCGCCTCGGTCCATTCCTCGGCGGGGCAGGAGGCGGTGCCTACGGGCATCTGCGCCCACCTCACCGACCAGGACTACATCGCCAGCACCCACCGCGGCCACGGCCACTGCATCGCCAAGGGCGTGGACCCCAAGCTGATGATGGCCGAGCTTTTTGGCCGCAGCACCGGCCCCAACAAGGGCAAGGGCGGCTCCATGCACATTGCCGACATGAGCAAGGGGATGCTGGGCACCAACGGCGTGGTGGCGGCCAGCGTGCCCTTGGCCGTGGGGGCGGCCCTCACCTCCAAGCTCAAAAAGCTGGGCCGGGTGGCGGTGGCCTTCTTCGGCGATGGCGGCTCCAACCAGGGGGTGCTCCACGAAAGCATGAACCTGGCTTCGGTGTGGAAGCTGCCGGTGATTTTCTGCTGCGAAAACAACGGCTACGCCGAGTCCACGCCTGTAGAGTACGCCCTGTCCACCGCCAACGTAGCCGACCGCGCGGCGGGCTACGGGATGCCTGGCTTCCATGTGGACGGCATGGACGTTTTCGCCGTGTACGAGGCGGCGGGGCAGGCGGTGGCCCGCGCCAGGGCTGGCGAAGGCCCGTCCCTGCTGGAGTGCCGCACCTACCGCTACTACGGCCACACCGTGTTCGACAACCCCCTGACCTACCGCACCAAGGAGGAGGAGGCATACTGGCGCGCCCGGGACCCGCTGAAGCTGTTCCGGGAGCGGGTAGTCCCCGAAGGCTTGGTCTCGGCCCAGGAACTGGACGGCATTGACCGGCAAGTGGAGCAGCAGATGGACGAGGCCATCAAGTTTGCCGACGCCAGTCCCCTGCCGGACCCGCCCCAGCTCTACGAGGACGTGTACGTCAGCTATCCCAAGGACATGATGAAGCGCGGCGCAAATATGGAGGTGTAGGGTGCGGTCCATGTGAGCCAGTATATGGACCCTAATGGAGAATCAAATCGCATGTTGACGGTAAATGATAAACGTCGTCCTCTACAAGAATGGAGCTTCAGTTAGGCTCACTGACGAACGCTGGTCTCACATCGTAGAGGAGCACAATGAGCTGGCGGGCTTGCGCTATGATGTCCTGGAGACTGTGGCAGAACCGGAGAGGATTTTAGCGGGATGGTCTGGCGAGCAGCTGGCGGTCAGGTAGTATGAAGCTGGTAAGTGGCTGGTGGTAGTGTATAGGGAGCTGGAACGGGATGGCTTTATAATCACTGCATTCCTCACCCGGAGGATTGCATCCCTAGACCGGAGAAGACAGCTATGACCGCAGTAAATGTGCAGGAATACATGAAGCTGGTCTCCGCGGTGCGCCAGTCGCCGGGAGGCTATCTCTGGTCGTCATACGATTCTGAAGCAGATGTGCTTTATATCAACTTCAAGAAACCTAGTCATGCCACAGATAGTGAGCATACCGATGAGGACATCATTATCCGGTATGATGGGGACGAAGTAATTGGAATTACTGCACTTCACGCCAGCCGACGTGGAGCAGGTCATCAAACGGAGAGACCAACATGACCACCACTACCAGCGTCCCCATGTCGCCAGTAAACGTGGCCCGGCAGATTCGCTACCGGGACGCCATCAACGAAGCCCTGCGCCAGGAGATGGAGCGGGACGAGAATGTCATCGTCATGGGCGAGGACATCGCCGGGGCCGCCGGGCGGGAGCACCTGGGGTTTATTGACTCCTGGGGCGGGGCTTTCCGCACCACCCAGGGGTTGATTCAGCAATTCGGCAACCAGCGGGTGCTGGATACTCCCCTGTCGGAAGCGGCCTTCGTCGGCGCGGCCATCGGCGCATCCTCCACGGGCATGCGGGCGGTGGCGGAGCTGATGTTCGTGGACTTTGTGGGGGTATGCCTGGACCAATTGATCAACAACGCCGCCAAGATGCGCTATATGTTCGGCGGGCAGGTCAAGGTGCCCTTCACCCTGCTCACCCGCATAGGCGCGGGGTTCGGCAGCGCCGCCCAGCACTCCGAGTCCTTCTACTCTATCTTCAGCCACATGCCCGGTCTCAAGGGTGTGGTCCCATCAGACCCCTACACCGCCAAAGGCCTGCTGATTGCGTCCATCCGGGACGATGACCCTGTGGTTTATTTTGAGCACAAGGGCCTCTACGGCGACACCGGCCCGGTGCCGGAGGAACCTTACGCCCTGCCCCTGGGCAAGGCCCGCACGGTGCGGCAAGGCAGCGATGTAACCCTGGTGGGCATCTCCCGCATGACCTGGGTCTGCGTCGAGGCCGCCCAGGAACTGGCCAAGGCGGGTATAAACGCCCAGGTGGTGGACTTGCTCAGCGTCTCGCCCATTGACTACGACCACATCGTGGACTCAGTGCGGCGCACCCACCGCCTGGTGGTGGTGGACGAGGACACGCCCGTTTGCAGCCTGGCCTCGGACATCTGTGCCCGGGTGGCAGAGGAAGCCTTCGATTACCTGGACGCGCCGCCTTCCCGGGTTACCGCGCCCCATACCCCGGTGCCTTACAGCCGTCCCCTGGAGAACACTTACCTGCCCAACGCCGCCCGCGTGGTAAAGACGGTGCAGGGCTTGTTCCGCAGCGGGCGGTGACACCCCGCCCACCGATACTAATCAAAATTGCGTCAGGAGGAGAATCCCATGACCACCGGTAGGAGACAAACTCGCGCATCGGCAGCAGGATCCTCAACCAAGGTAGGGTCTGGCGCCTACACCTTCAACTACGTCAAGGACTGGCCCAAGCTGCCCAAGGGGTTGACCCTGGGACAGGTCAGCGCATTGGCCACCGATTCCAAGGACAACGTTTACATCTTTCACCGCAATGACCCCCCGGTAGTAATCTGTGACCCCGACGGCAACTACATCAACGGCTGGGGCAACGGCTCCTTCATCTATGCCCACGGGTTCTACATCGCCCACGATATTGTGTACCTGACCGACCGGAACAGCTCGGTGTGCATCATGTACACGCTGGATGGCAAGCCCATCCAGATGCTGGGCAAGCACGGCGTGCACTCGGACACCGGCGCCGCCAAGCCCATGGATCCAGTGCTGCGGCCCGCCGGCCCCTTTAACTACCCCAGCGAACTGGTGCCCAGCCCCTGGGGCGACCTGTACGTTTCCGATGGCTACCGCAACTCCCGGGTGCACCGCTTCGACAGCGGCGGCCACCTGATTCAGTCCTGGGGCACCTGGGGCAAGACCGAACCCAACCAGTTCCATTTGCCCCACAGCATCCTGGTGGATGAGACCCACATGGTGTACGTCTGCGACCGGGAGAACCACCGGGTGCAGGTCTTTACCGCGGGCGGCGAGTTCAAGGAGATGTGGACAGACATCCAGCGGCCCATGGACATTGCTGAGTTCCCCGACGGCAACTTCCTGGTCAGCGAGGGTACCAAGGGCGACCTTCCATCCCGGTGCAGCGTGGTGGACAAGCACGGCAAGGTGCTGTCCCGCTGGGAAAGCCGCTCGGCCCACGGCTGCTGGGTGGACTCCAAGGGCAACTGCTACCTGGGCCTCACCGGCGATAAGAGCGTGGACAAGTGCGTGCGCCTGTAGGGCGTGTGCCTGGGGAGAGGTAGCCGTAGGGGCACGGCATGCCGTGCCCCTACTGGAGTAGAATGACGCGGCCCTAAGAGGGTGTCTAAAAAGGCTAGGTGCTCGTGGTTCGACAGGCTCACCACGAGCGGTCCTTCAGCCGAAGGACGCTCACCCTGAGCTTGTCGAAGGGTGAGCGCTGGTAGTGCACAGCACTTTTTAGACACATTCTAAGGACAAGGAGGCCCCATGCAGATAGGACTCTTTTACCAGATTCAGGTGCCCAAGCCCTGGACCGCTGAAAGCGAGTCCAACCGCTTCTGGGAGATGGTGGAGGAGGTCTCCTTCGCCGAAGAGATGGGCTTCAAGAGCGTTTGGTTCGTGGAGCACCACTTCCGGTCCCAGTGGTCCCACTCCAGCGCCCCGGATATAACCCTGGCGGCCCTGAGCCAGCACACCAAAGAGATGCGCTTGGGCATCGCCGTGGTGCTGGTGCCGCTGCACCACCCGCTGAACGTGGCGGTGCGCATGGCCACCCTGGACATCCTCAGCCGGGGCCGGGTGGAGCTGGGCTTGGGGCGCTCTGGCTACCCCTACCAGATGCTGCCCTACGGCGCCGACCTGAAAGACGTGTCTGGCATGGTGGATGAGTACCTGGACATTCTGCCTGGCGCTTGGACCAGCCAGGACATGTTCTCCTACAACGGCCAGTATTATAAAATCCCGCCCCGGGACGTGATTCCCAAGCCGGTCCAAAAGCCCCATCCGCCCATCTGGCAGGCCATCAGCCAGGACCACACTGCCCAGCGGGTGGGCGAGCTTGGCCTGGGGTGCCTCGCCCAGACCAGCGTAGGGCCGGAGCGGGCGGAGAAGATAATCGGCATTTACCGCAGCGCCATCAAGAACGCCCAGCCCAGGCCCGGCAGTTTTGTCTACAACAAAGTATCGGGCAACACGGTGGGGCTGTGCATGGAGAATCGCCGCAAGGCCATTGAACGGGGCGCGGAGCTGGTGGACTGGTACCGCCAGCAGCAGCGTCTGCGGGACGCCATGGTGTGGCAGGGCTACGACCCGGCCAAGGTGCCGGAAGACTACCAGTGGCACTACCAGCGTTCCCAGGTGGACACCGCCCGGCGGGACGAGACGCCGTCGCTAAAGCTGGTGGAGCAGGGCGGACGTTTCTGCATCGGCAACCCCGACGACTGCATCAAGTACATTGAGCAGTACGAAGCCATGGGTGTGGACGAGATCATGCCCCTGTTTCAGGTAGGGCCGGTGAGCCACCAGGAAGTGATGACTTCCTTGCGGCTGTTCGGTAAGCACGTCATCCCCCACTTCCAGGCCAAGGCCAAGAGGCAGGCCGCGGCAGTGGCGGGGGACGGCGCCTAGGGGGTGCTTGAACCAGTAGCGGCTCGTTCCCCCAAGGAAAGGCTGACAATGGGGAGGGCCAGCACTTCCAGACGCGATAAGTCTATGAAAGTGCTGGCATCTTCTATTTCAATGCCTATTACGCGATTTTGGGCGTCAAAGTCTAGCACAATGCCGGGGGATACCTCTTCAGACTCAGTACTATCGCCCTCAACGAGCCTGATATACAGCATATCGGAAGCTGGAAAATACTGAAATATCATTATTAAGGCTCTCTGCCCTCAATTACGGAACCGCCGATCCAAGAAGGCGTTGTGCACCGTCTCACCGTCCGGTTCGGTAATTACTCTGAGATATTTGCCAAGTTCTGGAATAAATGCCCAGTGACGAATGCGCCCATTGTCCTGAATCTGTATGCGCTCTGGGTTGTTGAGCACATGCTCCAGCCACTCCATTTTAAGGTAGGGACGACGGGCTAAAACGCTATTGGTGGAGTAATCTGTCGTTTTCACCAGTTACTGGATGCCCCTGGTTAAATGTAGGCCTCCCGGGCGAACTCCGGGCGCACTACCTTGCTGTATGGCTGCCGCTCCTTCACTAGCCCGGCAGCCATAAGGATGTCCTGCAAGCCCTGGTATTCAGGCTCTTCCAACTTCGGGTCGGCGGGCCAGGTACCCTGCGCCTTATAGCGCTCCACTGCCTGCGCCAGCAAATCAGGGCGCACCCCTGGAAAAAAGGGAGCTACCGAGTCTCCCACGGTGACGGCATCGCTGTCCGCCAGCCGTTGCAGCGCCCGGCCAAAGCCGCGGGTGAAGCGGTGCACTGTGTCCGCCTGGCTGTCCAGGAACCGGTGCGTCGCGGCGAAGGAACTGTATGCAATGTGCCCGTTCTCCCGGCCTAGCGCCGCCACCAGATGGGCTGCGCCCGTCGCCAGGAGTTGGCTCGCCTCGGGCTCGGGCAGGTGGATGAAGTCGGCCTGACCCCGCCGGAAGGCATCCAGCGCAGCGGTCAGCGGCAGGCCGGGCAGAATACTAAGCTCCTCAGGCTTTACTCCGTGACGGCGTAACGCGTATTGCAGCGACGCCCAGGGCGTAGGGGCAAAGCTCAAGGGTATCACCCTATTACCCCGCAATGACTCCCAGCGGAAGGGGTCCTGCCGTTCCCTGGATAGCAAGAAGAACCCATCACGGGTGTTGATCTGGGCGAAATGCTGCGGCACTGTTTCCGCGCCCCAGTCGGCGGCGATGATGGAGCGCATAGCGCCGCCTGACACAATGTCGGCGGCCCCCTGGTTCAGGGCGCTGAAAGTGTGGGCATAGGCGGGCGGGCAAGTAGCGATGCTCACATCGAGACCTTCCGCTTCCCAGTATCCTCCTGCCAATGCTACGTAGACGGGCGTGTAAAACGCGGTGCGGAGAGGCTCAATCACCTTCAAGGTGCGACGGCGGGTAGTGGCCATGACCTATTACCTTCCTTCCGGCTTCAAAAACTCCAGCAGCGCCGAAACAAACGTCTTCGGGTCCTCAATCTGCGGGATGTGGCCCAGCCCAGGCAGCACCACCTTGCGGGCGTTGACGATGTTGTTGTGGAGGATCTCTTCGCCGTCCCGCAGCCGGTCGTGCTCCCCGTACATCACCAGGGTGGCCGTGGCCCGCACCAGGGGCAGGCGGGCAAGCACGTCGTAGTAGGCCAGGGACTCCATCAGGTTGCGCACCCACACGCCCGCCTGGGCGCGGGTGCGGTTGGTGGCCTCCAGCCATTCCTGTTTCGGGTTGGCAAAGGTGGCCCGGGCCTTAAGCTGCTCCAGGGTGCGGGGCCGGGGCAAGCCGCGGGCGTCGTAGTCCCCTGCGCCCTCCTGCAGCCGCTGTGCAGCGGCGCGCACATCCCACACCGGGCAGCCCACCAGGGCCAGCTTGTCCAGCCGGTCCGGGTAGCTGGCCGCCATCTCAATGGCCAGGCAGGCTCCCACGGAGTTGCCCACGTAGTGGCCTCGGTGGATGTTCAGCACCTGGCAGGCTTCGTCCAGGGCGCGGGCGTAGTCCGGGATGTTAAAGTGGCGGGTGGGTTTGTCCGATTCCCCGTGGCCTAGCATGTCAAAGGCGTAGCAGGTGAAATGCTGGCTCAGGGGATCCAGCACCGTGTGCCAGGCCCAGGTGGAAGTGCCCAGGGGGTGGAGCAGCACCAGGGGATAGCCACTGCCCTTCTTGACGAAGTGCATATTCCCCTCCGGGGTGGGAACCGAGTCCTTCAAGTCCCTGCGAACGAACATACTCTGCCCTCCTGGGCGAAAATCCCGGTTTTGCTGGCCTCTAACGTTGGGCGCCCTCCCGCTCCACGGCAATGAGCTTGTCCAGACGGCGCTGGAACCGGGGTTCCGGTATAAATTTGGCGGAAAGGAACGACCGCACGACCTCCCTGGCCACTTCTATGCCCACTACCCTGGCCCCCAGGCACAACACGTTCATGTCGTCGTGCTCCACGCCCTGGTGGCCGGTGTAAGTGTCATGGCACAAGCAGGCGCGGACGCCGGGCACCTTGTTGGCGGTGACGCAGGCGCCCACGCCGCTGCCACATACTATGATGCCCCGCTCTGCCTGGCCGTCCCGCACGGCGCGGGCCACGGCGGCGGCAAAGTCGGGGTAGTCGTCGGCGGGGTCAAGGTGGTGGGCTCCCAGGTCAATGACCGAGTGCCCCATTTCCCGCAAGCAGGAGGCTATCTGGACTTTCAAATCGTATCCGGCGTGGTCGGCGCCGATGGCCAGGCGCATGAGCGGCTCCTCAAAATATGAAATAGTCCAAGGATTGCCCAAAGAATACTGGCAACGGGCGAGGGAAGCAAGCCCTAAAGCTCTGCTATGCTGGTTCACAATACAGTTGGGGTGTGCTAGAATGCCAGCAGTTTGCCATGAAGGGCCTGGATTTGCAGCCTTTGCTGGACAATGGCGTGGAATGGGCCTGCGGGCCGGTTGGTTCTGGGAACCGGTTGTACTGCGGCGACCGGCGGGGCCGATGATCAAAGCGGTTTTTTTCGATTTCTACAACACCCTGGTACAGTTCTGGCCGCCGCTGGATGAAATTCAGCAGGCATCCTGCCTGGAATTCGGCCTGAAAGTTTCCAAAGAGGGCATCAATCGCGGCTACGCCGTCGCCGACGTATTGTTCAACCGTGAAAATGAAAGCCGCCCTCTGGCCCTTCGCCCCGAAGCGGAGCGCATGGACTTCTTTGCCCGGTACGAGCAGCTGATTCTGGAAAATGCCGGGCTGCCCGTAACGCTGTCCCTGGCCAGGCAAATCTGGCAGATTGCCATCTCGGTGCCAAAAGACTTTGTGGCCTTTGACGACACCATTCCAGCAATGGCCCGGCTGCATCAGCAGGGATACCGATTGGGCATTCTTTCCAATCTGCGGCGTGACATGCAGCCGCTGTGCCAGCGCCTGGGCTTTGCTCCATACCTGGACTTCTGCATCAGCTCCGCCGAAGCCGGGGCGGAGAAGCCCAATCCGCCCATATTCCTGGCGGCGCTGAAGCGGGCGGGCGTGGACCCCCATGAGGCGGTGCATGTAGGCGACCAGGTGCGCTCCGATGTGGCGGGCGCGCGGGCAGTGGGCATACATCCGGTGTTAATTGACCGGGGGGGCTGGAAGTCCGAGTCCGATGATTGTCCCCGCATCGCCACGCTGGCTGAATTGGAGCAATTGCTGGCAACCGCCCCAGAATCTCTCTCTAGTCAGAGGGCGGGCGCCTGACCTTGGGATGTTCCTTCCAGGTTTGATTCATTCTCGGTGAGGGTAGTGGGGGCAGACCTATGTGTCTGTCCAATGGCAGGGGTTCTACCTGGGGCACACGCAGGCCTCCCTACAGCTGTGGCGAGAATTTAATCGGCCTTGACCCTCCCCGCCAACCCTAAAAACAAATTCTAGGCCCCAAGTATGGGCGCTACCTTCTATCGGTTATGCGGGCACCGTTGCGGCCCAGGTGCGGCCACCCTTACCAGCGCGCCCTTCCCTGCGGACAATATAGCCAGAGAGCAGGCGGTGACGCGGCCGCACAGAACGGGTGGCACATTCGTTGGCGCTTTTCCCGGCCTCGTGATGTGGCCGGCGCCGCCACCAGCCAGCTACTCCTGCAGGGAGATAATTTCAGCCGCCATGCACCACGGAGATAACTTGGCATTTTCCCAGGGTTGGGAAGGGTTGGAACAGTTGCAGGGGGCTAGGCCACCCTCGCTATTGAGCAGTCAATCGGCCCTCCGCGTGCTGGAGTACGCAGCCCAGCACTCCCCAGTCAGCGTTATTATTTTTGGGCCCGATGGTGTTTGCGGCTGGGCCAACGGGGCTTCGGCCACTCTTTTGGGTGTTAAGACCGGAACAGACCTGGTAGGCCGCCTGGACTTGCGCCATCACTGTTCCGTGGCCGGGGATATCAACAGCGACTTGATTGCCCAAGCATTGTGCGGACAATTGGGTGAACGCCTTACATTGAACTACCATCTCCAAGCATCCAGCGGCAGCCAGCTTGGCCCCTCTGCAGGGGCTATAGGCCGGTCTAGCACTGTGACAGTTTCAACCCAGCTATTTCCGATTCTGGATGAGTATGGCGGCGTGGTTGCCCTGTGTTCCTTCAATTTTCCAGTGCAGACACCGGCGGGGCGTCATTCAGCATTCTCTCCCAGCGATGACGCTTGCCTCGACCACTGCATCTCCACCGCCCGCAGCATGGCCCAAGTTGTGGCCCATGACTTCAATAACATTATCGCGGTGGTGCAGGGCTATGGGTCGCTGCTGGCCCGCCGGCTCAAGCAGGACCCGGATGGACTGGCCATGGCCCAGGCCATCGAGAAAATGGCCGTTGAAGCCGCAGAAATCACCGGCCGCTTGGCCGCCTTTGTCAACGGCCAGACCATTGAACATAACCGGATGGACTTGAATGATGCGGTGCAACGCACCCTGGAGGCGCTGGCCGCCACGCTTCCTGGCAACGTGACCCTGGGAACGGCGTTGGGCAACCGCTTGCCGGCCATTCTGGGGGATGCCGCCTTGCTCAAGCAGGCCTGCCAGGAACTTTGGGAGAACGCCGTAGAAGCCATGCCCCAGGGGGGCACATGTCCTGGGAAACTTGCTGTGTCTGGCGGCGGCCCCCGTCTGGTGATGCTGAGTCTGAATTGGAGGCGGTGCCGTTTTTACAGCTTCGCGTGCAGGACACCGGCAAGGGGATGGACGAGGCTGGCCGCCGCGCCATGTTCATGCCCTTTTTCACCACCAAGCACGGGAAAAGCCGCGGCCTGGGCCTCACCCTGGTCTATGAAGTGGTCCGTGACCTGGGAGGCTTTATTGAAGTGGCTTCATCGCCGGACGCGGGCACCTGTATGGACCTTTACTTTCCGGTGTGCCCGGTGGCTGATTCCCACCAGTCCGGCAATTACCACAATCCTGAGACACCGATTTTCCAAGGGGACGGTCCGCGTCCCCAGCGCTGGCTGGTGGTGGACGAGGACAGCAAGGTGCGGCTGAGGGTTCAGGAGCTTTTGGCCGAACAGGGAATGGAGGCCGCCACCGCGGCCTCTGGCGAAGAAGCCCTGATCATCTACCGACAGTCCGGCACCGGCATCACCGGAGTGATCCTGGACCTTGCTCTTTCCGACATGCCGGGGGAACAAGTGCTGAATGGACTGCGGGAAATCAACCCCCAAGTCCGCGTGATTATCGCCACCGGAGCCCCACGGCAGCATATGGGTGCGGTAAAGGGGTGCATGCTGCTAGCCAAACCCTTCAATCTCCAGGACTTGAAGCTGGCCATCGGTCAGTCGCAGGCAGCCTGAGCCAGGGCCGCCCCTGTCTCTTTCACTTGGCGACCCTCTCCGGAAGCACCGACTTGCCCAATCCCATCCCTGGCCGCTGCATGGCATTGCTAGGCACCTGTGCGCAGTGCGTCTCAAATGGTACAATTCCCTTCACACGCACAGCGCCGCCAGGGAGGAACGATGCCCAAGCAGTACCTCAACCCGCCTGATATGACCATTGACCAGTCCAAGAATTACTCCGCCACCATCCGGACCAACCACGGGGACATGACCGTGGAATTGTTTGCCAAAGAGACGCCCCAGACCGTCAATAACTTTGTGTTCCTGGCCCGGGACGGTTTTTATGATGGCGGGCGTTTTCACCGCATCATCAAGGGGTTCATGATTCAGGGCGGGTGCCCCAAGGGAGACGGCACCGGCAACCCCGGCTACCGTTTTGCCGATGAGCCAGTCACCCGCAGCTACGTCAAAGGCACGCTGGCCATGGCCAACGCCGGGCCGGACACCAACGGCTGCCAGTTTTTCATTGTCCACGGGGACAAGGTGAACTTGCCGCCCCGCTACACTATCTTCGGTCAGCTCGCCAAAGGCATGGATGTGCTGGACGCCATCGCTGCCACGCCGGTTACTCCCACGCCCAGAGGCGAACCTTCCCGGCCCACCCAGCGGCTGGAGATAACAACGGTGGAAGTGTCAGAAAGCTAATTCTTGGAAGCCTGGGGCCCTGGTCATACCCCGTCAAGCCGCTGTAGCCTACTGTGGTAGGGCCACAAGGGACTGTCCAGGTACATGTCGGATGCAAACCAAGAGGGCGCCACATATGGTGGTGCCCTCTCTCTTTGGCCTCTGATGCCCGTGCGGTGCGTTTAAAGGGGTGGAAAACCCCGCACTTCCTCTTGCTGAATCTGCTCCAGCTTATGCAAAGTGCGCTCTCGCTCGGTCATAGGCGGGCCGGACAATATGCCGTCCACCGCCTTGAGCCCTTCTTTCAGCCAGCCAAACACCCCCCGTTCAACGACGGCAGGTGCAGGGCTTGGCGCCCAAACCGGTACGGCCTGGACTGCATTAATCGGGGCTGAAGTCTGGGTTGGCGTCGCCTTTCGTACCAGGGTGGTCATGGATCTTCTGGCGCCTCCTGTCTCTCCGATGGCCTGGCCGACAGTCCATATATATCGGATGAAATATGATACTGTCAGCAGGTCTCAATATAATTTCATGATATATTATCCCATACTATTGCGTCAATTTATAATATACAGCAATTATTATAGTAAAACTGGATGCACACACTCCCCAAACCAGACCCACATGTCGCCAGGATTCGGACAGGATTCTAACGGAAGGGGCTAAGTCTGAGCCTGAGGTGCAGCGGGTAAAAATGAGGCGATTGGGCGGGGCGCAGGTGCAAAAGACGCAGCGTTAAAGGCCTAGTTTGCCTGGATTCATAATATTCCCAGGGTCCAGGGCTGCCTTCAGGCTGCGCAGCACGTCATGTCCCACACCCATCTCCCGGGGCAGAAGGTGCCCCAGCCGGACTCCCACGCCGTGGCAATACTCCATAACGCCGCCCATGTCTTGCGCCAGGGTAAGCACCTGCTCCACTACGCGGCCCAGCTCTTCCTGGGCGTTGGCCCGGTCTGGGTACGCGGGCACCATCATCATGGAGAATAGTTCTGGCCGGCTCCACAGGGCGTATTCCACTACCCGCACTCCAGAGGTTGACATAAGTTCATCGCACCGGCGGCGGTATTCCAGCACCTTGGAGGTGGGCAGGGCCAGGTGCAGGTAGTCAAAACCCCGGCCGCGGCGGCGGCTCCAACGCACCTGGCGGGGCTGGTCCAGGGCGGTCCGGCGGTAGTTCTCCCCCGAGGCGTGACGGTCTCTCCAATAGGTTAGGGTTGGGCCTTCACCCATGTCCTTGCCCCCACGCTGCTGGCATACCAGCATGGCGCGCCCCGCAGAGGCCTCCACCCCTTCCAGGAAGCCTTCAAAGAGCAAGTGCAGGCGCACCTGGCCATCCTCTTCGGTAAGGTCCAGCAAGGTGGGACGAATGCCCAGAGCAATAAATTCCCCTACGGCTTGAAAGCCCTGGTCAAAGCTGCGGAACTGGGCGGTGGCAAAGCGCCGCGCTTCGGGCAGGCGGGCTACCCGCAGAGTGGCCCGGGTGATAATGCCGAAAGCGCCTTCGCTGCCGATGAACAGGTGGTTCAGGTTGGGGCCGCTGGAATAGATAGGCACGTCGCGGGTGGTAAGCGCCTGGCCGCTGGGCAGCACCACCTCCAGTCCTACGACCTGGCTGCCCATGGGGCCGAATGCGCCGGCGCGGTAACCCACGCTGTTGGTGGAAATAGTGCCGCCCACGGTGGCGATGGGCAGGCTGTAAGGGTCATGGCCGGGCATCAGGCCTTGCCCAGCCAGAGCGTTCTCCAGGTCTTGCAGCACCACCCCGGCCTGGGCCGCCACAGTCAAATCGGCGGGGTTAACGTCCAGGATGCGGTTAAGCCGCTTCACGTCCACCACGATGCCGCCGCGCACGGGCAATGCGCCGCCCATGAGACCGGTGCCACCGCCGTAGGGAACCACCGGCACGCCCTGGCGGCAGGCCAGGGTTACCACCGCGCTTACCTGGCTGGTGTCTGCCGGGCGCACCACCGCATCGGCCATGCGGTCAAATACGTGGGGAAGCCCGTAAGCGCGGCCGGGAGTCAGGGCGTCAATAGAGTACCGGTCCAGGTCGTAGGGGTTGGTAAGAAGGTGCTCCAGCCCAACGATTTCAGCCAGGGCGGTTAGAAGCGCGCTATCCAGCATGGCCTGGGGTTAGCTTGAAGAGGTCTGGAGCTGCCAGCGGGTCCCCTGGGGGGTGTCTTCCAGCACCACTCCGTGCTGGGCCAGGCCCTGGCGCACCTGGTCGGCCAGGGCGTACTGCTTGGCGCGGCGCAGCTCGTTTCGGGTGGAAACCAGCAGTTCGATAAAGGGCTTGGCCGCCAAATGGTCCTGGCCGCCGGACTCCCTGGTCTTGAAAGTCAGTCCCAGAATGTTCCCCAGTCGGCGCAGCAGTTCCTGGCCTGCACTGGTGCCCAGGCCTGCTTCCCGGCTGCGGTTGATATCCCGGGCCAGGTCGAACAGCGCAGCAATGGCCCTGGGCGTGTTCAGGTCGTCCGCCATGCTGGCGTCAAAGCGCTCCCGGTATTGCCCCAGGTCCATGGGCGTGCCGCCGGGGTCAGGCAATGCCAGGGACTGGCGCAGGCGGTCGGCGCTGCGCTCGGCGGCGGCGCAGCCTTCGTCGCTGTAGCGTAGTGGGCTGCGGTAGTGAGAACTCAGAAAATAGAGGCGCAGGGCGTCGGGGCTGTAGCGACTGAGAGCTTCTTCTACCGACACCAGGTTGCCCAGGGACTTGCTCATCTTCTCTTCGCCAAGCTGGAGCAGCCCATTGTGCACCCAGTGGCGGGCAAAGGGCCGGCGGCCTGTATAGGCCTGGCTTTGGGCAATCTCGTTCTCGTGATGGGGAAAAATCAGGTCCTGGCCGCCACCGTGGATGTCCAGGGGGTCGCCCAGCAAGTCCAGGGACATGGTGGTGCACTCAATGTGCCAGCCGGGGCGGCCTGCTCCCCAGGGACTGTCCCAGGACGGCTCGCCAGGCTTGGCGGCCTTCCAAAGTACAAAGTCCATGGGGTGCTCTTTGTTCTCGTCCACCTGGACCCGCGCCCCAGCCATCATGCCTTCCAGGGTGCGGTGGCTGAGCTGCCCGTAGTCTGAGCTGCGGGTGACCCGGAAGTACACGTCGCCGCCCGCGGGATAGGCAGCACCCTTGTCCACCAGGGTCTGGATAGTCTCCACGATGCGGGTAATGGTCTGGGTGGCCCGGGGGTAATGGTGGGCGCGCTGGACGTTCAGGGCGTCCATCCCCTGGAAGTAGTCATCAATGTAGCGGGCCACCAGCGCCTCTTCGGAAATGCCCTCCTGCCTGGCCCGCTGGATAATCTTGTCGTCCACGTCGGTAAAGTTCTGGACGTGGGTGACCTGATACCCCAGGCTTTCCAGATAGCGGCGCAGCACGTCGAAGGTCACATAGCTCAGGGCGTGGCCGATGTGGGCGGAGGAGTAAGGCGTCACCCCGCACACATACATCTTGACCTGGTTGCCGGAGGAAGGGACAAACTCTTCCGCCTGGCCGGTCAGGGTGTTAAAGAGCCTCATAGTCCTTTCACCAGGCTGGCCACCGCCAGGGCGGCGATGCCTTCTTCCCGGCCGGTGAAACCCAGATAGTCGGTGGTGGTGGCCTTGATGCTCACCCGCTCCAGGGGGGCTGCTAAAGTGGCGCTCACGTGCTCTCGCATGGCTGGAATAAAGGGCCCCAGGCGGGGCCGCTGCGCCAACATTGTAGCATCAACGTTGGAGACCCGCCAACCGCCGGAGGCCAGCAGCTCCGCCACCTGCGCCAGCAGCCGTAGGCTGGAAATGTCTTTGTATTGAGGATCGCTGGAGGGGAAGTGCACGCCTTTGTCCCCCAGGGCGGCGGCCCCCAGCAAGGCGTCCATGATGGCGTGGACCAGCACGTCGCCGTCGCTGTGGCCCGACAGCCCCAAATGGTAGGGGATGGCAACCCCGCCCAGCACCAGCTTCCGGTCCGGAGCCAGGGGGTGGGCGTCAATGCCGATGCCGGTGCGGAAGTCCATAGGTGGCGTGGCGGTCACGGCCGCGCCTTTGCTTTGGCCCGCAGCAGCGCCTCGGCCAGGATTAAATCTTCAGGAGTGGTCACTTTCAAGTTGGCGCCGGAACCCAGGAACATCCGTACCGGGTGGCCCAGCGCCTCCAGCATGGCGGCGTCGTCGGTCACGTCCTGGGTGCAGCGCTGGTGGGCTTCCCAAAGCAGTTGATAGTCAAACACCTGGGGGGTCTGGGCGGCCCACAGCAGGCTCCGCGGCGGCGTGCCTGTGACCAGCCCCTGGGGAGACACTTTTTTGATTGTGTCCTTCACCGGCACGCCCGCCACCGCCGCGCCAGTCTCCTGCACCGCCTCCAGGCCCCTGCCCAGGATTCCCTGGTCCAGGCAGGGGCGCGCCCCATCGTGGACCATGACCCACCGGCAGGGGGAGAGGGCTTCCAGCCCCGCCCGCACGGAATCCTGGCGGCGCGCTCCGCCGGGGCAGACCCGGGACACCTTCCGGTATCCCTGCTGCTGCACCAGGTTCCGCCCCCTGCCCAGGGCAGCGGAGCCCAGCACCAGCACAACTTCAGTCACGGGGGCAAAACTCTCCAATTGATCCAGGGCGTAGCAAATCAAGGGCCGGCCCAGCAACGGAGCAAAAATTTTGTCGCCGCCCCCCATGCGGGAACTGGAACCGGCGGCCACTACAACCGCGCCGGTGTTGTAGCTACCTGTAGAGGACGACATTTCGATGCCTTGTTGCAGTCTGGAGCTGGCGAGCAAGCCCCGCAGGATTTATCCGCTCTTGAGCTGGGCAAAAATGATGCGCCCGGCGGCGGTCTGCAGCACCCGTGTCACCACCACGTCGTGGTAGGCGTTCAGGTAGCGTCGCCCCCCTTCCACCACCACCATGGTGCCGTCGTCCAGGTAAGCCACGCCCTGGCCCATCTCCTTGCCCTCCTGAACAATATTGACCCGCATCTCTTCGCCGGGCAGCAGTATGGACTTGAGGGCATTAGCCAGTTCGTTGACGTTCAGTACCGTGACCCCCTGCAGCTCCGCCACCCGGTTCAAGTTGTAGTCGGTGGTCAGGATGGGGCATTGCATGGACTTGGCAAGCTGCACCAATTGGGAGTCAACCTCGCTGTCACTGCTTACGCCCATGTCCAGCACTTCCAGGGTTATCCTGCCGTCCCGGCGCAGGCGTCCCAGCACTTCCAGCCCGCGGCGGCCCCGGTTGCGCCGCAGCGGGTCGCCGTGGTCAGCAATGTGCCGAAGTTCGTCCAGCACAAACCGGGGCACCACCAGCACGCCTTCCAGAAAGCCGGTGTTGGTGACGTCAGCAATGCGGCCGTCAATGATGGCGCTGGTGTCCACCAGCACAACTCCGCCCCTGGCCCCCGCTCCGGACTGCCCGGGTCCGGAAAGGGCAGGGAACACAGCGTGGACGTCGCCGCGGCGTTGCAGCCCCAACCATAGCCCGGCCAGTCCTAAAGATATGCTTACTCCCACGGGCGCGGCCCAGGAAAGCCTGCCTGGTAGCCGGTAAAGGGGGATGGAGACCAGGGCGGCCACCACCAGCCCGGCCAGCAGTCCCAGGGTGGCTGCCAGCAGAGTGCCCCCGGAGATGGAGCTGAAGTGTCCCATTACCTGGCGCCAGGGCCGGATAATCACGAAGGGTGAGGCCAGCAACCCAGCCAGGACACCCACGGCGGTCAGGGCCAGGCCCCAGGGAATGAACTGTTCCCGCTGATAAACTATCCGCGAGACGATATTGCCCAACTGCCAGCCGGCAACGCCAAAAAGGGCGGCGCCCAGAATCCGGACAAGCCAGGAACCCATCACAGGTATAGACCTCGCCAGTCACCAGGTGTGCAATATGCCGCCAGCATAGCACAAACCTGGCAGGGGCAAAAGTGACCCTGCGGTGAATTTTGCCCGGGCAAGACTGGCGCAGCCAGGGGATAACCAGTAGAATCACCCTGGCCGAGCGCTGATTAACTGCTTGGCTACCCACAGCAGGGAGGAATGTGATGTCCCAGGGCCGCAAGCCGCGCGTTTATCTTATAGGCACTGGCGGCAGCATCTCAATGGTGGGCCGTCATCGGACCGACTATATCAACTATTCCTACGACCGCAAACACCTCACTGTCCAGCAGTTGCTGGAGCGGGTGCCGGAGGCGGCGCAATTTGCGGATGTAGTAGCTGAGCAATACCTTAACGTGGGCAGTCCGGACGTGCAGCCCCAGCACTGGCTGGCCCTGGCCCGCCGGGTGAACCAGATTTTTCACCAAGATCCGGAGGCGGCCGGGGTGGTCATCACCCACGGCACCGCCACCTTGGAAGAGACTGCCTACTTTTTGAATCTGACTGTCAAGAGCCGGCGTCCAGTGGTGGTCACGGGCTCCATGCGCCCTCCCTCCGCCCTGGACACCGACGCGGACTTGAATCTCTTGGACTCCCTCCGGGTGGCCGCCGCGCCCCACGCCGCAGGCTACGGCGTGCTTACGGTGCTCAACAACGAGATTCAGGCTGCCCGTGATGTCACCAAAACCAACAGCTACCGGGTGGAAACCTTCCGCGCTCCAGAGTTGGGCTTACTGGGCTATGCCGACTCGGACGAGCAGGTAGTATTTTACCGCAGCCCCACCAAAGCCCACACCACTGCCAGCGAGTTTCATGTGGCAGGTCTGGATGAACTGCCGCGGGTGGACATCGCCTACGCTTATGCGGGAGCCGACGGCCTGGTGGTGGACGCCCTGGCTGCCGCCGGTGTGCCGGGAATAGTAGCTGCGGGCCTGGGCAGCGGCGGGTCTCCGCCAGGGTTCATGGCCTCACTGCTCAAGGCGCGGCAGGCGGGAGTCGCGGTGGCCATCGCCACCCAGACTGGCAACGGCAGAGTCATGCTTACCCGGCGATTCACGGAGGATGGCTACATTGTGGCAGATAATCTTTCGCCCAAGAAAGCCCGCATTCTGCTCATGCTGGCGTTGACCCGGACCCGGGACTCCAGGGAAATCCAGCGCATGATGCTGCATTACTGAAGTTTAGTGGAATTTAAACGTGCCGGCAGCGTGTTCCACAGGAGGATACGAGATGGAAAATCAAGCTTCAGGCGGCCGTTTTCGCGCGGTAGGCGACGGCAGCGGCCTGGCCCCCGGTGAAGGCTTTTACCAGGAAGAAGTGCAACTGGCCTTGCGCAACCGGGGAATGCCCCTGGAAGGGATGCGATATCCCGTAACGCCTACGGGTATGCACTACCTCCTGGTGCATTTTGACGTGCCGGATATCCGCGCCACCGATTGGCGTCTGAAGGTCAGCGGTCTGGTGGATAACCCATTGAGCCTGAGCTTGGAGGATATCAAGTCCCGCGCCGCACGCACGCTTACAGTAACGCTGGAGTGCGCGGGCAACGGCCGGGCCCTGCTCAAGCCCAGGCCGGTGAGCCAGCCCTGGCTGGTGGAAGCCATTGGCACCGCCCAGTGGACCGGCCTTCCCCTGCGACGGGTGCTGGCCGATGCCGGGCTGAAGAAAGGTGCTGTGGATGTAGTTTTTACCGGGCTGGACCGGGGCGTGCAAGGCGGAGAGGTCCAGTATTACCAGCGCAGCCTGACGGTGGCAGAGGCCACCGCCGAAGATGTGCTGCTGGTCTATGAAATGAACGGGGAACCGCTCCAGCCACAGCATGGTTATCCCTTGCGGCTGTTGGTGCCCGGCTGGTACGGCATGGCCAGCGTCAAGTGGCTGGGCAGGATTGAGGTGCTGGGGGAGCCTTTCCAGGGTTACCAAATGGCCCATACCTACCGCTACTCCCAGACCGCGGACGACCCCGGTGAGCCGGTGACCCGCATTCGGGTCAGGTCCTTGCTGGTGCCGCCGGGCATACCGGATTTCTTGACCCGCACGCGGCTGGTGGAGGCAGGGCTGGTGGTGCTTCGGGGACGGGCATGGTCCGGCGACGGGCTGATCCAGCGGGTGGAGGTCAGCACTGACGGAGGCAATGTTTGGCAGGATGCGCAGCTGGACCGTCAGAACTCGCCCTATGGCTGGTGCGGATGGTCGCTGCGGTGGGAAGCTGCCCCCGGCCAGTACCAGATTCTTTCCCGTGCCACCGATGCCCGGGGCAACACCCAGCCGGTGGACCAGCCTTGGACATTTCAGGGCATGGGCAACAACATGGCCCAAGCGGTGGAAGTGTTCGTGGAGTAGGGACGCAGTTGCCTGGCCTGAATATTCGCAAGGGCGGGGAGGTGCTCCCCTACCCTGCACAATGCGTAGGGGCAGGTTGTAAACCTGCCCCTACGCGGTTAGCCAAATGCCGGATGGTTACCCCGGAACCTGGTCGTATTCGTCCCGCTCGCTGATTACTTCCTTGGCCCGCAGCGTTTTGATCTGGTCGTCGGAATAGCCCAGGAGACCGCCCAGGATTTCCTCATTGTGCTCGCCTACCCTGGGGGTGGAGCCAATCACCGCCGGAGTCCGGCTAAAGTGCCAGAAGTCGCCGGAAACGGCAATGCTGCCCGCCAGGAAGTCCGGCACTTCCACCATGGCCCGCCGCTCCCACGGGTGGGGGTCTTCGGCGGCCTGGGGGATGCTGTTCACCGGCGCGGCTACCACATCGTGCTCCGTGAAGTAAGCAATGGCCTCTTTCATGGTCATCTTGCCCAGCAATTCCCGCATGGCGGCATTTACTTCGGCCGCGTGCTTGGCCCGCTCGGGCCTGGTGGCAAAGCGGGGGTCTTCCAGCCACTCTGGCCTGCGCAGGGCGTTGCAGACGCGGTGCCAGTGGTGCTGGTCGCCTGCGGAAATCAGCACCCAGCCGTCCTTGCAGGGGTAAGTGCCGCTGGGGGGAGCCGTATTCTCGCCCCGCTTGGGCTTGACGCCCGCGCCGTGGTAGGCGGTGATGGGAATCTCGGTGTAGCTGTATCCCGTATCTGCCAGACAAACGTCAATGGACTGGCCTTCACCGGAGAATTCCCGCTCGTGGAGGGCGGCCAGGGTACCGATGGTGGCATGAAGGGCCGTGGTGCGGTCAATGATGGGCACGCCCGCGCGGATGGGAGGCATGCCTTCTTCTCCGGTGACCATGGCAATGCCAGACATGGTCTGGCCAATGGGGTCGTAGCCAATCTGGTCCCGGTAGGGGCCGAACTGGCCATAGGCTGACACATTGACCATGATGATGCGGGGGTTCAGCTTCTTCAGCACGTCATAGCCATAGCCCATCTTCTCAATGGTGCCGGGCCGGAAGTTCTGGAGCAGCACATCGGAGACCTTGATCAGCTTCTCCATAATTTCCCTAGCCTCTGGCTTGCGCAGGTCCATGCTCAGGCTCTTCTTGCCGCTGTTGTATTGCACCCAGTAGGCGCTTTGCTTCCTGACCCACGGGCCGTGATAGCGGGTTTCCTCTCCTCCCAGCCTTTCCACCTTGATTACTTCGGCTCCCATGCGGGCCAGCACTTGGGCGCAACGAGGCCCTGCCTGGTGGCGTCCAAGGTCAAGCACACGAACCCCTTCCAGCGGATGCTTGAGTCCAGCCATACCTAAATTCCCCCTTATTGAATCTGGCGCCATTTTACGCCGGGGTTCTGCAAAGAGCAAGTTAGGAGTCTTGGCGGTGGTTCAGTTTGCGGCGGCGGCAGGAAAGAGGTCTATCCGTCGCACCGGCGAAAGCCGGTGTCCAAATACGCGCCAGGTTGTCGCGGCCTGCTGGATTCCGGCGCAAGCGGGAATGACGAGACCCAAAATGAACCAGTGCTGGAGGCTTCTTTTCATTTTCATGCCCACTTGCCCATGTTAGAATTGAACACTTGTTGCCTGCAAGCCTTTGGGGAGTGGCGCAGTGGTCACGGAAAGCCAGAAGCCTTATTTAAAGTACGCAGTGTTTTGCCGGGATGCTGAAGAAGGCCCAGATGGGACTCTGACCATCGGAGGCGTGGTGGACCTGCTGGATATGCCTGCGCCGGAGACCGTTGTGGGCGCTGGGCGTCCCGCCATGGCCCACGTGGAGTTGCAGCTTGCGTTTTGTATTGGCGGCGCATCTCCAGGCCCCCACCGCCTGATGGTGGGCGTTAAAGCTCCTGGCCTGCCCTTGGAGCCTCCGCCGCCCCAGTTGATAGACTGGGAAGAGGGAATCGTGTTCCAGCGGTGGATCAAAGCTTTCCGAATCCCAGTCCAGCGCCCCGGCCTGCACGTGGCGGCCATCTTGCTGGACGGCCTCCCCCTGGGCGAGGCCAGCTTCCTGGTCCGTTTCAAGCCTGCGGCCTCTGCCGCCTGACCCGCCGCTCCGGGTTTCTGTGACAAAATTCGTAGCGTATCCTTGAAATTTCGTCGCCAAGCATGTATGATGTCCGACGCATTCTGCAAACTGGAGGATCATATACGTCTTGGCTTCCACTGGAAAACTGCGCTGATGGGCGTGGTAGCTGTTTCTGGGTTGCTGGCCGTGGCCTGCGGAGCTGCCGCCACCGCTACCCCTGCGCCCACTACAGCGCCTGCGCCCACAACTGGCGCAACCAACACTCCGGTGCCCATTCCGCCCACTCCCACTGCCGGACCTACGGTAACTCCTCGCCCCACCAGCATCGTATCGGCCAAGGACACTGTGGTGCTGGTGCTGGGCACCGAGCCAGTACAGCTCCACTCTTTCCTAAGCATCGGCAGCAGCCTGGATGGCGCCGTCACCCGCGACAACCTGGTGGACCCCCTAACCTATTCGTCTGGTGACGACCGGCGCATCATCCCCACCAGTGCGTCGGAAAGCTGGAAGCAGCTGGCCCCGGATACTTGGCAGTTTGAGTTGCGCAAGGGCGTCAAGTTCCAGAACGGCGAAGCCTGGAATGCCCAGGCCGCCTTGCCCTCCCTGGCCTTCCAGGGCGTCGGCGGCAACGCTAACTACAGTTATCCCTACACGGGCGCTTACACGGCGGAGGCTGCTGGCGAGTACACCGTCAACATCAAGTGCGCTGCGGCCTGCCCCATTTTCCCCAACACCTCCATATTTTTGAACTTTGAGGCCCCCGGATACCTGGCAGAAAAGCCCAACGTGCAAGACCGCGCCAGGACCGTAGTAGGCTTTGGTGCGTACAAACTGACCAAATGGGAGCCTGGCGTCGCCATCAACATGGAGGCTTATCAGGACTACGTCCCTGCCGGCACCAACTACGAGTTCCAAAAACCCCTGATTAAGAACGTCAAATGGGTGTTCCGTGGCGAGACCACGGTGATGGCCGCCATGATCAAGCAAGGTGAGGCCGACATGGCCTGGGACGCCGGTGTGGACACCATCAAGGCCCTGCCCAAGGAGATGATCAAGACCGGCAGCTCTGCCGAGCTTCTGGCCTTCACAGTTAACACGCTGTGGCACCCGGAGTTGAAGAAGCTCAAGGTGCGCCAGGCCCTGGTGGCCGCCGTCAACTGCAAGGAGATTGTGGACACCGTTTACTCCGGCGCCACCAAGTGCCGCGGCAACATCATCTGGCCGGGCGTCATTGGCGCCACGGTGGAGAACACTGCCCCCTACGAATACAATCCCGCCAAGGCCAAGCAACTGCTGGCTGAGGCTGGCTACGACCCCAAGAACGTCATCAAGATTACCGGCCGGGCCACCCGCATTCCCAAGCAGGTTGAAATTTACGAGGCCATCCATGCTTACGCCAAGGCCGCCGGCATTAACATGGAAATCAACGTGGTGGAGCCGGGAGTCCGGAACACCATCAACCTGTGCGGCATCGGAAGAGCTGTTGGCGAGGTGCTGACCGAGCGCGGCAAGCAAGCCGCCAACACTTCCGCTGCAACCCTGGAAGAGTTCAAGGCTGCGGTGGACAAAGGCGGCGCTCAGTGCGTCACCGGCCACCTGATTGAAAATGAGCCTTCCAATGAGACCCTGGACTATGGCCGCCAGGTGGGTCGGTACTTGAACTGCTCCTTTGCTGCCTCCCTGGTGTGTGACCCCAGTCCCGGCGGCATCCAGGAGCAGATTGCTCCCGCCCTGGCGGCGGCTGGCGCCGATCGCCAGGCCAAGCTGGGCGCGCTGGCCGACCGGATGCACAACGACGTGCTGTTCTTCCCCATGTTTGAGCTGCCCGTGGTTTATGCGGTTAATCCCAAGCTCAACTGGAAGTCCCGGTATGACGGACGCACCCGCGTGCAGAGCATGTGGTTCAGCCGGTAACCAGGCATCACATATAACCAGTCAGGACACCTTCAGGAGGCAGGCCCCAAACCTGCCTCCTGGTTTTTGCCTGCCGCCCTGCATAGCTTATTCATTTACACCATTGTAGTAGGGGCGCACCTGCATGTGCGCCCAGGGTAGAATCCTTGCTGCAGGGCAGACACATAGGTCTGCCCCTACCGTCATCGAGAACGAATCAATCCTGCTGCCGCCCTGCGGCTTAGTTGCATTTCCGGAAGGCACAGTGTATTCTCCCTGGAGATTTGTTTTCAGGAGGAGTACATGGTCCTGAAATGCCTGGCTAAACATGGACTAGCCAGCCTGGTCTTGCTGGTGACCGGTCTGGCAGTGGCTTGCGGCGCGGCGGCCACCGCCACTCCAGCGGGCACCAAGGCTCCAGTGCCCACCAACACCCCCGTTTTTGTTGCGCCCACGGCCATACCTGTCCAGGCCCCCACCGCCACCCCGCTGCCCACGGCGCTGGTGTCCGCCAGGGACAGCATTACCCTGGTGGTGAACGAGGAGCCGTTGCGCATGAGTCCCTTCGCCACCCAGGGCGGCATCGCCGCCTCGGTGGGCCATGATAATAACTCGGACCCGCTGGTCTGGCGCGCTGCCGACGACCTGCGCGCCGTGCCCACCACTGCCTCTGAGGGTTGGAAGCAAATGGGGCCAGACATCTGGCGTTTCAACCTGCGGAAGGGCGTGAAATTCCACAATGGCGAGCCTTGGAACGCTCAAGCGGCCATGCCGTCCCTGGACTATCAAGGGGTGGGCAACAACGACAACCGCAGCTACTCCAACACCGGCGGCTTTAAGGCCGCGCTGGTGGATGACTACACCATAGACATCAAGTGCGACCAGGCCTGCCCCATTTTGCCTGACACCGGCTTCTTCCTGCAGTTCAGCGCTCCCAAGTTCATGGCCGCCGCCACCAAGGAGCAGTTTGAGCGGGGCATCCAGGGCCTGGGACCCTACAAGCTGGTGAAGTGGGATCCAGGCGTCTCCATCACTCAGGAAGCCAACGCCGACTACGTGCCGGCGGGCAGCTACGAGTTTCAGAAGCCGCTGATTAAGAACGTCAAGTGGGTGTGGCGCGGCGAGCCTACGGTAATGACTGCCATGATCCAGGCCGGCGAGGCGGACATGGCCTGGGACACCGGCGTGGACTCCATTAAAGTCCTGAAGAAAGAGCAGATGAAGTCCGGCAGCTCCGCCGAAGTGTACATTTTCTGGATTAATACCCTGTGGCACCCGGAACTGAAGAAGGCAAAGGTCCGCCAGGCCATGGCTGCTGCGGTTAACTGCAAGGAGATTGTGGACGCTCTGTACGGCGGCCTGACCCCTTGCCGGGGCAGCACTGTCTGGCCCGGCGTCACGGGGGCTACGACGGAGAACACCAAGCCCTACGGATACAACCCCACCCGGGCCAAGCAGTTGCTGGCCGAGGCTAACTACGACCCCAAGAACGTTATCAAGCTCACTGGCCGGGCCAACCGCATCCCCAAGCAGCAGGAAGTGTACGAGTCGGTGCAGGCTTACCTCAAGGCGGTGGGCATGAACGTGGAAATCAACGTGGTGGAAGCCTCTGTGCGCAACTCCCTGCGCCAGTGCGCCATTGGCACGGCGGTCAACGAAGTAGTCGCCGCCCGGGGCGCAGACCCCAAGACCACTAAAGCAACCCGTGAGGATATGCAGGCAGCCTTGGACAAGGGCGGGGCCAAGTGCCCCACCGGTGACATGATTGAAACGCCCATCTCCAGCGAGACCCTGGACTTTGGCCGCAACGCCCTCTACTACCTGAACTGCGTTCGGCCCCAGTCCTTTGTTTGCGACCCCAGTGCCGGCGGGCTCCAGGACCAGCTGGAACCGGCCCTAGCGGCCAGCGGCGCGGAACGGCAGAAGTTGCTGGCGGCCATGAACCAGCGCGCCCATGATGACGTGCTGTTCTTGACCCTGTTTGACCTGCCGGTGATTTACGCGGTCAACGCCAAGTTGCAGTACACGCCGCGCTTTGACCGCCGCGTGCGCGTCAACACCATGTGGTTCAAGCCCTAAGGCTACCAGCAAAGGTTGCACACTAAGCCGCTTGGCGAGGGGGTCCTGAATACCAGGGCCCCCTCGCCGCGTTTTGGGATGGTCATTGAACCACGTGCTCTCCCCTGACTATAATGTTGGTCAATGCTAATGGCTTGGGAGATACTCAGTTGGCAAGTGAGACGGGCAAACGGTACGTGTGCGGCAAGTGTGGAGCGGAATTTATCGTCACCAAAGGTGGCGCTGGTTCCCTGGTTTGCTGCGGCCAGCCCATGCAGCTTAAACGGTAGCCAGCAGCTACAGGAACAGGGGAGCAACTAAATGGCTAATCAACTGGGCAAGCGTTACCAGTGCGCCAAATGTGGCAGCAGCGTGCTCTGCACTAAAGCAGGCCAAGGTGTCATCCACTGCTGTGAAGTGGAAATGGAGTTGCAGCAACCCCGCAAGCTGCCTTCTTCGGATTGATTGGTTCCTGGGGCGTGACCTTGCCGGCGATCGGCTTAGGGCCTTGCCAGACGCTAATAGCTTGGTCAAGAGTGCCTGCGCATGGTGAGCTTGCCGAACCAGAAGCGGGGAAAACGGCGCATTCTGAGCTTGGCGAAAGAAGGCGCATTCAGGGCCCTTCAGTGTTTCAACTAGCCGAAGGGTTCACCACATGCCGGAATTGCCACAGGCCATCCAAGTCTGTGCAGCGGATAAATGTATCCTGTGGCCCCGCTAAGGCCTGGTTCCAGGACGCCCCCGTTAGGCAGTGACCAGTACAGCCGGTGCAGCCGGGCTGGGCGCCGCCGCCGCAACTTCGGGCAGCGCCAACGCCAGCCGGATAGTAGTTCCTTTGCCGGGAGTGCTGGAAATCGAGGTTTCAGCTCCAATGGCCTGGGCATAGTCCCGCAGTCCCAAGAGCCCCAGTCCTGCGGATACGCTGGCGGGGTCAAAGCCGCGCCCATCATCCATCACTGCCAGTACAAGCCGGTTTGAAACGTCCACACCAAGGCTGACCTGGGCCTTGGTGGCCTGAGCGTGTTTCAGAATGTTGGTCAACGCCTCTTCCGCTACCCGGTAAAACCCCAAACGCAGCTTCTCCGGCAGGCCGTGTCCTTCCGGTCCTTCCAACGCCCCAATCTCGGCGCCGATTTTGAGGTCCAGGTCAATTACGGGCTTGAAGCGGTCTGCCAGGCTTTGTAGGGCGGGCGCCAGACCAATTTTGATGATTGCCGGATAAAGCTGCCGGCTCACTTGCCGCAAGTCCTCGTCCTGGATGTGCTTGAGTTCCTCTTGAATTCGTTCCAGCATTCGGTAGGCGGCGCCGGGGTCCCTGCGCAAAGTCTTTTGGCAAAGGCTAATGGATATGGAAAGCGCCACCAATTTGGACTGGACGTGGCCGTGCAGGTAGTCTGCCATCTCCCGGCGCAAAGCTTCTTGTACCGCCACCAGGCGCCGGGAAACCTCTTCCGAGGACTGAACGGGCGCTTTGGCGTCGTCCCGGGCTGGCTGGGTTAGCTTTGTTAGAGAACCTCGGGTGCGCAGAATGCGGTGCAAAAGGAGACCGGCCCTAGAGAGTGTCGTCAAATAAGGAGGGTAACACTGCTACGAGATTTGGCTGAAGATTCAGTAAACTGGCAGGATGACAGCATCCCATCGTCGCCATGACATCTCAGATCGGGTTTGGGAATTATTAGAACCCCATTTGCCTGGGGAGCGGGGTAAGGTGGGCAGGCCGGCCTTCGACAACCGCCGGTTCTTGAACGG
>Ga0194128_10001240_pt1 | contig 44755 bp, 55 predicted proteins | sample TA2KigCa65mmetaG_FD_148650 | JGI IMG/M metagenome (GOLD analysis project Ga0194128, IMG submission 148650) | Freshwater microbial communities from Lake Tanganyika, Tanzania - TA2015037 Kigoma Deep Cast 65m | ecosystem: Environmental > Aquatic > Freshwater > Lake | place: Tanzania: Lake...
GCCACGTTGATGTTGTCGTACCCCGCCGACGACAGTTGCAAGAGTTTCACCTTCTTGCCGGCCCGCAGCACCGCATCCGACGGTTTGCCGCCATACAGCCAGATGAAGTCGGCATCAGCAACCAGCTTCAGTTGCTCCCCTTCCGGAGTTATCGCCGGGTCAACGAGCACGACGTTCCAGCCGGCTGGCGCCTGCTGGATCATCACTTCCGTCGTCGGATTGGAGCGACCCGCGTAGAACAGTACTTTCGGCATTGCTTGCCCCTGTCGATGCGGCCTCGGCGGATTGTAACGGAGGCCGATCGTGCACTCCGATGTTTGTTAGGTTTTAGGTTGCAACGAAATGGATGACGCTCTGCCTGGCAGGCGAGCCAGAAGGATGGCACATGGGGGACGACCGTCGGCTAGAGAAGTCCGCAATAATGGCTTTGGAGGCGCTTTGCCAGATCCCGTCGGCGCCCTACTACGAGGAGCGCGGCGCCCAGTGGGTGAGCGACTTCTGCAAGAAGGCGGGACTCGGAGTCAAGCGCGACAAGTACGGAAACGTTCTGGTGACCCGACCCGGTACCGATCCCGCGGCGCCTGGAATCGCATTTGTCGCGCACCTCGACCACCCGGGCTTCGAGGCCCTGAAACTGGAGGGCGACCGGATCGTTGGGGAGTTAAGGGGTGGCTTGAACGACGCTGCCTGCTCGGCGGGCACACGCGTCCAGTTCGTCACGAATGACGGGACCCGGTTCCCGGGCGAGATAACCGAGAGCACAGGCACCGGCAGGAAGAAAACGCTGAAATTTCGCGCGGAGCAGGCGGCGAGGGCGAGCCTGCCCTGTGGGGTGGTCCTGGACCTGGTCGACTTCCAGCTCGATGGGACGACGATAAGGGCACGGGCACTGGACGACCTGGCAGGCTGCGCGGCGATCGCGACCCTGCTCGTTGATGCGGGCAAATCACAGATACCGGGGGCGGTTTACGGTCTCTTCACGAGGGCCGAAGAGGTGGGACTGGAAGGCGCCCGGCTGGCCGCCAGCGAACACCTGATCCCGGAAGGCACGACGATCGTATCGGTGGAGTCGAGCAAGGCGCTCCCCGGCGCCGAGATCGGTGGCGGTCCGGTGATCAGGGTCGGCGACTACCTCGCCACTTTCGATCGGAACGCCGAAGCCTGTCTGGGCACTGCCGCAGCCGAATTGAGGTCCAGAGATCCGGAGTTCAGGTTTCAGCGCCAGTTGATGAGCGGCGGAGTTTGCGAAGCGAGCGCGTTCGCGGCCTGGGGCTACGCGGTGACGGGCGTGGCGTTCCCGCTCGGCAACTACCACAACAACACCGCCGACGGAGGGGTGGCCGAGGAATACATTCACGCTCGCGACTACCTGGACGGGGTTCGCCTGCTGGCGGCCGCGGCGCAGAAGTCGGGCGCGCAGCCGCGCCCGGCGATCGTCACGAGATTTGCGACCTTGCCCGACGGGCACGACCGGCTCCGGACTTAGGCGCGACGAGAGGTCGGCCTACAATGCCACCGTTATTCAGGTCTTCACCGGGAACTTAGGAGCAGACATGGCCGAGGTCACTGGTAGCTATCTGATCGCGCGCACGCTCCACGAGGAGAACGTCCGCCACATCTTTTTCCTGATCGGCGGACCGATCTACGACATCGTGAACTACTCGAACGATCGCGGCATCAAATCCACCGACTTCCGCCATGAGCAAGCGGCCGCCATGGCCGCCCACGCGTATGCACGGGTCACCGGCGAACCCGGTGTGACAACCGCAGCGTCCGGCCCGGGCACATTGAACTTCCTGACGGCGCACTACAACGCCTTCATCGACAACGCGCCGATGGTCACCCTGGGAGGCGCGGGCCGACTTGCAGACATAGGCAAGGGCGCCTTTCAAGAGGTCGATCAGGAAGCGATCTACGCCCCGATCAGCAAGGCGACGATGCGACCCACCGACCCGGCCCGGTACCCGGAGTTGATAGCCGACGCATTTAGAATCGCCCGTTCCGGCAGGCCAGGCCCGGTTTTCGTCGACTGCATGGAAGACATGCTCTATGGCAAGGTCGAGGAGTCCGAGGCGGTGGCGCCGACCCGGGCGGCTCGCGTGGCGCGCCCCGAAGCCGACCCCGCACTTGTTCGGGAGGCCATCGAGATCCTCTCCGCGGCCCAAAAGCCGGTGCTCGTCTCAGGCAGCGGCGTGCTTTGGTCAAAGGCCTGGGTCGAGCTCGGGGAGTTCGTGAATCGGACCGGTATTCCGTTCTACACCACTCCCATCTCGCGCGGGGTGATCCCGGAGGACCACGAACTCAGTTTCCTGGCCGCCCGGAGCACCGCGCTGCGTGAGGCCGACGTCGTCCTGATAGTGGGCACTCGCCTCAACTGGATCCTCGACTTCGGCAAGCGGTTCGCCGATGACGCAAAGCTGATCCAGATCGATATCCACGCGGCAGAGATCGGTCACAACCGCAGCGTCGACGTTGGGCTGGTCGGCGACTGCAAAGCGGTGCTGCAACAGCTCTGCCAGGAAGCGGGCCGCCAGGGCATGAAGACCAAGAAGGCGTCGAAGTGGGTCGACTACCTGCGGACGCAGAACAAGACACGCGAGGAACGTCAGCAAGCCCTGCTGAACTCCGAGCAGACGCCGATCCACCCGCTCCGGTTGTGCAATGAGATCAGGAAATTCCTGGACCGCGACGCGATCCTCACGGTCGACGGCAACGAGATCCTGCACTTCGGCCGGCAGTCGATCCCTAGCTTCGAGCCGGGTCACCGCATCAATTCCGGTGCAACTGGCTGCATGGGAGTTGGACTCCCGTTCGCAATCGGCGCCAAGATCGCCAGGCCAGAAAAACAGGTGATGTCGCTGCACGGCGACGGATCGCTGGGCATGAACATCATGGAGATCGACACCGCCGTCAGGCACAAGCTGCCGATCGTGGTCGTCGTCTCCAACAACGAAGGGTGGTTCTCAAGGCGCGAGGACACGCGCCAGCCGGGGCGTGAGCTGGGCGTCGCTCGATACGACAAGGTTGCTGAGTCACTGGGCGCCCACGGCGAATTCGTCACCGAGCCGAAGCAGATCCGGCCCGCGCTGGAGCGGGCCTACAAGTCGGGACTGCCGGCGATCGTGAACGTTCACACCGACCCGACCGCACGTGGGATGTCTGTGTTCTCGGGCTCGAAGATGTACTCGGCGCCACCGTCGGCGTGATCAGCCTCAGGGCAAGCCGGGAACGTTAAGGGAACGGGCCAGGGAGACAGTCCATTTGCTCGAGCATTTTCACGTGCCGCAAGAAGACGAGGTACGCGTGATGCCGGACGACCTGCGCCGGACCGTCACCGACGTCTTTCTGAAGATGAAGATGACCAGGCGGGACGCCGAGCAATCGGCCGACGTCCTCGTTCAGTCCGACGTCCGGGGCGTGGACACCCACGGCGTTTCGAACATGCTGCGGCGCTATGTCGAGATGTTCGGCCAGGGCTTCATCAACCCGCGACCAGACTGGAAGATCGTGCGAGAGACACCTTCCACCGCGACGGTCGAAGGAGACCGTGGACTCGGAATCGCGATCGGGCCGCGGGCGATGGAGATCGCCATCGAGAAAGCACGCAAGGTAGGCGTCGGCTGCGTGACGATCGGTAACAGCCGCCACATGGGGATGATCGCCTACTACCCGATGCAATGCCTCGAGCACGACATGATCGGGTATTCGATCACGGGCGGGGGTTCGAATACGGTTCCCACGTTCGGCGCCGTCCCGCGGCTCGGGGCCAACCCGCACGCCTGGGCAGTACCGACCGACAAGGAGCCGCCCTTCGTCCTTGACATGTCGTCGTCAGCCGTGGCCGCCAACAAGATCGGTCTCCTGCGACGGATGAACCGCGAGGTGCTTCCCGGCCTCATCGCCGACGGGAACGGGACCCCGATCATGCAGCCGCGCCCCCTGCCCGAGCACACCTGGATGCTCCCGCTCGGCGCGACTCGTGAGCTCGGGTCTCACAAGGGGTACGGGCTTGGAGTCATCGCCCAGGTGTTCACCGGTATCCTGTCGACCGGCACGTTCGGCGACTACGGCTACGGGCACATGAGCCACTTCGTTGCCGCTTACAGCATCGAGGCCTTCACGGATACCAGGCGCTTCAAGAGGGACATGGACGCCTTCCTGCGTTACCTGAGGGAGACACCTCCCGCGCCGGGGCACGATCGCGTCTATTACGCTGGACTGCCCGAATGGGAGGAAGCACAGGTCCGCCGGAAGCAGGGGATCCCCCTCCACAAGGAAGTGGTCCAGTGGTTCGACTCGATCACCTCTGAGCTCCAGATCCAGCGGATGCCTCGCAAGCCGTAGAGAGTGACCAAACCGTCGCATGTGATCGTCGTCGGCGCGGGAAGCGGAGTGACGCTGGCGCCAATGATCGGAGAGTTCGCCGCGATCGAGATACTGGATGGTATTCGAGTCGATCAACTGCAGTCCTAACGGGTTGAGAGATTCCAGAGGAATGTGAACTCATGAAGATCAAATCGATCTACTCGCTGGCCTGGGACGCGCCCAGATCTCGATTCAAGACAAAGGCGCGGCGGCCCTCGTGGGTCGAGAGCGGCCCCGTGGCCAACCCCATGACGCGCTACCCGAGGTACGCCGCGTATCGACCATCCTGGATGCCGACTGACGGCGAGTTCATCGTAGTTGTCGAAGCAGAGGATGGGACCAGGGGCTTTGCGGTCGCGGTCCACGGCAAGCCGGTCGCAGCGCTGGTGGACGACTATCTGGGGCCGCGTTTGGTCGGAGAGTCGGCCCTCGCGATCGAAAAGTGCTACGACATGATGGTGCGCATGTGCTCCCCGTTTGGCGCCACGGGATTGGCGTCCTATGCCGTCAGCGCTATCGACCTGGCCCTCTGGGATCTCAAGGGGAAACTCTGGCAGAAGCCGGTGTACGAACTCATCGGTGGCCCCGCCAGGGACGAGCTGTTCTGCTATTCGACCGGCGGCGACACCGACTGGTACATGGAGCTCGGGTTCAAGGCGACCAAGCTCCCGTGCCCGTATGGACCGGCCGACGGTAATGCCGGCTTCAAGAGGAACGTCGAACTGATTGCCAGGACCCGCAAATCAGTAGGCGACGACGTTGAGCTGATGCTCGACTGCTGGATGGCCTTCGACACCGAGTACGCGGTCAAACTTGCCGACGCCCTGCGGCCCTTCGGGCTGAAATGGATGGAGGAGTGCCTGCGTTCCGAGGATTTCGATGCCCATGCCGAGTTGCGGCGCAGAGTCCCGTGGCAAACGCTGGCCACCGGCGAGCATTGGTATACAACCTACCCGTTTCAGCACGCGGTCGGCAGGAAGCTGGTTGATATCTTGCAACCCGACATCCAGTGGGTGGGAGGCTTGACGCCGATCATCAAGATCTGCGCGATCGCGGAGGCGGCCAGCGTTTCGGTTATTCCGCATGGCGGTGGTAATACGCCCTATGGCCAGCACGCCTGCTACGCCATGCCCGCAATACCCTGGACCGAATGCTTCGTCCCAACCCCACCAGGAGTACCGCCGGAGGAGGCAGCCAGATTGCCAGGCATGGCGACTCCCAAAGGAGGGGCGATGAAGCCTGGCGATGCCCCCGGATTCGGCGTGGACATCCAGATCGACCGGCTACCCAGGTTCTTTCGTTCCTGAGTGACGCGATCTGCCTTCGTACTGTCCGCGCCTGCCGCATTTCGTCGAATTCCGTCGGCAGTGCATAGCTGGAGTTGCCCCACGATACCGTACGCTGGACGGTGTACGCTTCTCAGGCAGCAACAACCCATTCGCAACCGTCCCGGGGCTGCCCGGGCCGGGTCCGGAGGCTGGTCCGATGGCGCTCTACCTCATGCTCTCGAAACTGACCGAACGCGGTCGCGCGCGTGTCAAGTCGGCACCCGACCGCATCCTCGAAGTCAACCAGGAAGTCGAGGAAAAGGGCGCCAAGGTCATTTCGCAGTACGCGCTCCTGGGCGAGTTCGACTTTGCGACGGTCCTCGAGGCGCCCGACAACTGGAACATGTTGAGGCTGGCGATGGACCTCGGTGCACGGGGCACTATTGAAACATCAACGTACCCGGCGCTGAGGATCAACGACTTCATCTCGTTCATGAAAGCGGAGCCGGTTGAGAATACCTGGCGTGATGACGCCGAGGCCCACCCGGAGCGCGACCGCAAGCGCCGGTAGCTGAGAATGAGCGATGCCGGACTGACCTTCAGGCCGGCATTCGAGCTCCGGGAACTCATCGCCGCCAGGCGGGTGTCGCCTGTTGAGCTGACCGAGGCTTGCCTGCGTCGAATCGAGGCGCTGAACCCGCACCTCAACGCGTTCTTGACGGTCGCAGGCACGCGTGCTGCGGACGAAGCACGACAGGCCGAGCAGTCGGTGATGCGGGGCGACAACCAGGTCCGGCTGCTCGGGATCCCGATCTCCATCAAGGACCTCGAACCAGTCGCCGGGATGCCTTGCACGCGCGGGTCGCTGGTATTCCGGGACTACGTGCCGGACTACGACGAAATCGCGGTGGCGCGCTTGCGGGCGGCCGGCGCGATCGTCGTCGGAAAGACCAACACGCCGGAATTCGGGCGCCTGGGCACGACCGAGAACCGCCTGGGCGAAGATTGCAGGAACCCGTGGAACCCTGACACGACCACCGGGGGCTCCAGCGGCGGCGCCGCGGCCTCGGTTGCGGCGGGAATGGTCCCGATCGCGCAGGGCAGCGATGGCGGAGGCTCCATTCGCATCCCATCGTCGTTCTGTGGGCTGGTCGGAATCAAGGCCACGCAGGGACGGATCCCCCGTCGTGGGCAAGGGTTGCTCAGCTGGCACCCGATCAATTTCTCGTCGGTCGGGCCAATGACTCGGACGGTTAGAGACGCCGCGTTGCTCTTGGACTTGACCGCCGGGCCGGCGCCTGACGCTGAACCCGGGACCCTGCCAGTAGCGCCTTCTTCGTACGAGGCGGTTGTCATCGAAGCAAGCGCGAACCCCGATGTGCTGAAAGGGCTTCGAGTCGCCTGGACCCCGGACTTCGGAACGGCTGCCGTCGATCCGGAGGTCGCGGCAGCGGTGCAGGCTTCGGTAGAGGTACTGGGACGGCTTGGCGCCCAGGTCGTTGACGCGCCCATCGAGATCAACGTCGACTGGCTCTGGCAGGCCTACTTCACGATCACTGCGGTCAAGACATCACAATCGTTCGGCAAGCTGCTGGATCAGAAACGTGAACAGTTGACCGATTACGTCATCGGTGACATCAGCCTGGGGCGCCGGGTCACGGCCGACAGGTACCACCGGGCACTCTGCGAAATTGAGCAACACAGGGCCGCCGTCGAAGCGCTGTTCGAGCACTGCGACATCCTGGCTACCCCGACGACCTCCGTGACGGCCTTTCCGCACCGCAAGAACCCTGGTGTCATCGGGGGCAAGCATGTCGACCGGCGATGGGGCTTCTACCCGTTCACGTTCCCATTCAACGTTTCGGGCCACCCGGCCGCAAACGTGCCGTGCGGGTTCTCGAAGACCGGTATGCCGATGGGCATGCAACTGGTAGGTCGACAGGGTGACGAGGTGACCATCCTGAAAGCCGCCGCTGCCTTCGAGGCGGTGATGCCCTGGTCGGGGTATCGGCCGCCCGAAGCTCTTGCCGGCGCCAGGCCGGCCTGATTCTGACCGGGCGGCCTCCCGGGGGAGCGGGGAGAAGACGCTCAGGCGGGTCGTGATTCCCGGCATCGGCCTCAGGGGGCGGGATCTCCATCTGCTTCTCGGCTCTCGGCAACTCTTGCAGCTTCAGCGGCAGCTGGCCGGTGGTATCGAGGTAAATCGGGACCGCATGCACGCGCCCGTGCTTATCCAAAGCGCTTCGAATCTGAGCATGGCAAGGATGCTCCTGATGCGGTGTTTCACAGTGCGCAGCTGAATATGGAGGATGTCCGCGACGGCCTTGTTGCTGCGGGGCCTTGCCATGAGCGCCAGGATCTGCAATCACTGGGCCTGCCCCAGGTCTCTGGGCCATGGATCAGGCGAGTCCAGCTTTGATGGCGAGTCCAGAATCGGGCGCCACGTCCTCGAGAACCACGTACGTCGACAGGCGCGTGCGCGGGGCCTTCCGGCCGTCGATCGAGGCGAGCGCCACGTCGTCCTGCAGCCGGGATTCGACGTCAAGTCCGAAGGGAGACCTTCGAACCAGCCGGTCAAAGTTCTTGCGTGAGGCTACGTCAGGCAGCTCGGTTCGCACCTCTTTGCGATTCGCAGGCAGCAAGTCGCTCGTGTGCACGGAGGACGAAAAGTTGAGAACACGCCGCGCCTGCTGCGTCTCGATGCTGCGTTAGAGGTTGCGTTTGGCCAGTTCTGCTCGAGGGAATAACATTCCGAGCGCGACTACGCTGGCGCCGGCCACCCCGATCACGAGTGGGTGGCGCAGATAAACGAGGCAATGACGGACGCTCAGGTTCATCACCCTGCGTGGGCCTTGGCCGGGCGAATTGGTCTCTTTTCCAATTTGCCACGCCCAACTTAAAGTGGGAGCCGGCCGGCACAAGAAGGGACTGCGCCGTCAATCGGTGAGGGTTTGTACGCGATGAAGATCACGAACATCAAGCTGCGCAAGCTGACCGGATCAATGGATTTCCGCGGGAATTTCTGGGAGGACCGGCTGGTAAGGCCGATCGATATCTACCCCGAAAAGCGCAAGGAGGGGGCGAACTGGCTCACCAGCCTGGGCAAGGATCGCTACCAGATGACTTCGACGTTCGTGGAGATCGAGACCGACCAGGGGATTTCAGGCATTGGCGGCCCTATCACTGACGTCCACGCGTTCATCATCGCGAAGCAGATCGCGCCGACGATCCTCGGCCTGGATCCAACGGCGACCGAGTACCTCTGGGACCTCATGTTCCGGACGATGGTTCACGGACGGCAGGGGGAGCCGATGATGGCGCTCAGTGCCGTCGACTGCGCCCTGTGGGACCTCAAGGGCAAGTGGCTGGGCAAGCCGGTCCATCGCCTTCTTGGCGGACCAACCCGATCGGAGATTCCCGCCTACGCCTCGATGCTCGGTCACTCGGTGCGAGATCTGGGGCTGGTGCGTGAGCGCGCGGTCGAGTACAAGCGGATGGGCTACACGGCGCAGAAGTGGTTCTTCCTCCACGGGCCCGGCTCTGGCCCCGAAGGTATCAAGGCGAACGTGGCCATGGTGAGGACCCTGCGTGAGGCCCTCGGCGACGACTACGACATCATGCTCGACTGCTGGCAGAGCTGGGACTACCAGTACGCGGTCCGGATGTGCGGACAGATCGAGGAGTTTCACCCACGGTGGCTTGAAGAGGTGGCGATGCCCGACCGCATCGACACCTACGCGCAAGTCAAGGCGATCACTACGATCCCGCTGTCCGGGGCCGAGCACGAGTACACGCGGTGGGGCTTCAAGCGCTTTATCGATGCGGGAGCGCTCGACATCCTGCAGCCGGATATCTACTGGTGCGGCGGCATAAGCGAGACTGTCAAGATCGCCGCCTTCGCTTCAGTCCACGACCTGAGCGTGATCCCGCACGGCCACTCGTCCCCGGCCGGGATCCATTTCAGCGCGGCCATGTCGCCGAGCGTCACCTGGATTCAGGAATACCTGGTCAAGTGGAACGTTATTCACCAGTGGTTCTTGAAGTCGCCCGTTGTGCCGGTTAATGGCGTGATCAAGGTTCCGGAGAAGCCCGGCATCGGGATGGACCTCGACCACGCGAAGATCGAGGCCGAGGCGGAGCTAAGTTTCTAGGCCCTCGTGCTTTGAATCCGGGCCAGGCGCCGACATCCGACGGGAGCGGCGCCGGGCCAGGGCCCAGGATCGACCGCGCTGCGGACGTGTTGAGATTGCGCCTGGCAATAAGACCGAGGGTGCCAATCTCACGCACCAGTCGGGGGTACTCCCGCGCAGCCGTCATGCCGGTCAGCGCTACGCTGGCACCCGGCGGGTGCCCGGGATCCGGCGAGTAGCCTCGATTCCTCTCATGTCGCCGATCTGGATGTCCATGGTCACGACATCCGGGAGGATCTCAGGCATCCGATTCACGGCGTCAATGCCAGAGTTGCCTTCGGCGACGACGCTGAAGGGCCCGTCGCCTTCGAGCACCGCGCGGGCTACCTCGCGAAAGACCGGCTGGTCGTCGACGATCAGACTCTGATCTGAATGTTGTCGACCCCGCGTGGTGCCTGCATCACTTCGAGCATTTGCCGCGCCCTTTCGGCCAGTTGAGGCCCGGCCCGAAGCCATGGGCTGTTGATTGCATTTGCCTGGCGTGAAGGAAAATAGTCCGGCCCTGAGCTGCCAGTAACGGGGGTTGGCCTCACCATTAGGAGCGGAATGTCCGCACGGGTGAGTCCGTGAAAACCCGTAGATCAGTCCGCCAGCAGAAGTGGCGCGTTGTAAATCCGTGGGCGGAAAGTCGCGACACGGTGGAGGTTCCGCAGCGTGAAGATCGTCGATTGCAAGACATTTCTCATGAACGGGGTGAACCGGAACTGGCTATTCGTCAAGGTCGTCACTGACCAGGACGTATACGGCTGGGGCGAGGGCACGCTTGAGCTGCATGAGCACGCGGTCGAAGCAGCCGTCAAGGCCATGGTGCCGCGGATTATCGGCCGGGATCCGACACAGATCGAAAAACTCTGGCAGGCCATGTACCGCCACGGGTTCTGGCGGGGCGGTCCCGTGATCGGGTCAGCGATCAGCGCCATCGACCAGGCGCTCTGGGACATCACGGGTAAGGTTTACGGGCAGCCCGTGTACAAGCTGCTGGGCGGCGCGGTTCGCGAGCGGGTGCGCGCGTACACGCACGCCTCCGACTTACGCGGCGCGCGTGAGAAGGTCGATGAAGGATTCACCGCCTTCAAGACCGGCGGGTGGGAGGTCGGCAAGGGCTCCTTCCGTGAGGAGGACGGCCCGGAAGCTCTCCACGAAAAGATCGGCGCGATGCGCAAGGAGGTCGGGCCCGAAGTCGACATCATGATCGACAACCACGGGCGCGACCGGGCGTCGATCGCCATCAGAAAGATCCAGGCAATCCATGAGTTCGGCGTCCTGTTCTTCGAGGAGCCGACTCCCCCCGACAACCTTGATGCTCTCGCTCAGGTTCGCGCCGCGGGTGGACCGACCGACCTCGCCACAGGTGAGCGCCTCTACTTCAGGTGGGGATTCAAGGAACTGCTACAACGCAGGCTGGTTGACGTGATCCAGCCCGATATCTGTCATGGAGGTGGGATCTCCGAACTCCGGCGCATCGCGTCCCACGCCGAGATGGAGTACATCAAGGTCGCTCCACACAATCCGAACGGCCCCGTGGCGTGTGCAGCCAGCCTGCACCTGTGCGCAGCGATTCCCAATTTCCACATTCTGGAAACGGCCCGCGACATGCCCTGGCACGACAAGGTTCAGAAGGTGCCGCTGAAGATCAAGGACGGCTACTTCGAGCTCCCGACCGCGCCAGGCCTCGGTATCGACCTTGACGAAGCGGTGATCAAGTCACGGCCCTTCAAGCCCCACGCATACTCGGGATCCTGGGACGAGCGGGACGGGTCAGTCGCCGACGTATGACCTCGTGAATGCGCCGGATGTCCGATACAAGGCGGTGCTTTTCGACCTCGACGACACCCTGATCGACCGTCGGCGGGCATTCGCGACGTTTGCCGAACGATTCTTCGCCGCTGAGCCGGCCGTGCGGGCAGCCTCGACCCTCGAAGAGGCGACGAAGCTCCTGATCAAGTGGGATGCCCGCGGGGCGACGGCGCGCCCGAAACTGTTCGAGCTGGCACAGGCACGATGGCCGGGGATCGACAGCGACCTGGAGAAACAGGTTCGGCGATTCTGGGCTGTATTGATCGCCGCGTTCAGGCCCGACGAAATGGTGATCAAATTCCTGGCCAGACTGAACGATGCCTCGATGCCCTGGGGCATCATCACGAACGGAGGACCACAGCAGTTCGAGAAGCTGGCGCAAGTTGGCCTGTCGGGGCTCCCGCCTTTCGTCATCACGTCTGAAGCGTTCGGCGCGAGCAAGCCTGACGCCTCAATCTTCGGCGAGGGCCTCCGGCGCCTCGGCTCGCGAGCCCAGGAGACGCTGTTCGTTGGCGATAACCCCTCCGCAGACATTTCTGGCGCGGCCGCGGTCCGTATGCCCACCGCCTGGGTGCGCGCGGGACGCAAGTGGTGGATCTATGGCGACCCTGTCCCCGATTTCGAAATCGACCACGTAAGCGAACTCGAAAAAGTCGTGTTGCCACGCGCGGCGCGTTAGCACCTTCACACGTCATCGGGTCAGTCACTGCCGCTAGCTGTAACATTTCGGTCTGGAGGATTTCTAGTGCCATTGAACATCGCTGTGCTGGGTACCGGGAGGATCGGCGGGAGCTATCTCGACGTGGTCCGGAAATCGGGCCACAACGTGGCCGTCGTTGCCGAGCCCCGGGAGGAGCAGGTCGCTCCCCTAAAGATGAAGAACCCCGGGGTCGATTTCGTTGCTGATTACAAGGAAGCCATCAAGAGGAAGGACGTCCAGGCTGCGATCCTGACGCTCCCGCACTGGCTCCATCACCGGGCTGCGATCGACGCCCTGAATGCCGGTAAACACGTCTACCTCGAAAAGCCGATGGCGCTCAACACGAAAGAGTGCGACGAAATGATCGCCGCGGCGAGGAAGAACGACCGGCTGCTGTTTGTCGCCCATACCCAGCGGTACATGCCGGCGGTCAAGAAGATGAAGGAGATCGTCGACTCGAAGGAGCTCGGCGAAGTGGTCATGGTGCACGACGTCTGGCACAAGGTGCTTGAGCCCGACAAGCGCCCGAAGTGGATGCTCGACCAGACCAGGGGCGGCGGGATGGGGCAGATGGACGGTTCGCACATGATCGACCGCCTTCTGTGGATTCTGGGCAGCGACATCACGACCGTGAGCGCACGGGTGGGCAATTTCACCCACCCACACATCCCCGCCGACGACACCGCGATGTGCTTCCTGCGCTGGAAGCACGGCCCCGTTGCAACGCTCTCCCGGATCGCCTTCGACATCGGAAAGGGTTACACGGAGTACGGAGCGGAGTACTACTTCACGAAAGGACAGGCGAAGTTCCGGCTCGCGTACGGCCAGGGGGCCAACCAGAAGACTGGCGTATGGATCGCCAGGAATGAGGAATGGACGGAAGTCCCGATCAAGGCGACCGACTCGCTGCACGACGAGGTCACCGACTTCGCAAAGGCGATCGAGTCGGGCAGCAAGACACCGCCGATTCGCATGGAGCACGGCCGTCAGGTGATCGAGGTCCTGGAGGCATCCGAGGAGTCGTCGCGAACGGGCCGCGAGGTCGTGCTGGGACGCTGATCCTCGGGCCAAAAGCCATGATCAGGCAGCTATGCCCGTGCGTCTCTCGCATGCCAGGCGTCGTTGATCGACACCGGGAACCAGCCTGAGGCATTGAACCTCAGTCTGGAGATCGAGGCGTTGTCGATCTGGAAGCGCCTGATGAAGGTGGCGTCGAATCCCAGTATCGATTGCAGGGCGGTGCGGATGGCGCCGCCGTGCGTAACCATCGCTACGACCGAGGTGCCGCCTGGCGTCAGGAATCTTGTGTCGTTGATCAGGCGGTCCTCTATCCAGCTCATGACCCGGCGTTGCAGCATGCGCTCTGACTCGACCCCTTCGCCTGCTTGCTCGCCGTAGACCCACCAGGGGCCCGCTCGCTCGTAACTCCTCAGTTCCTGGTCGTTCAGGCGCTGGTCGATCGGCTGCCCATCGCGAATGGCCACTCGGAGTTCGTCGAGCGCACGGACTCGTTCGAACCGCACTCGGCTTCCCATGGCACTCAGCATCGCCTCGGCCGACCCGATCGCACGCTTGAGGGTCGACGAGTAGACGGCGTCGAATACGACACGGTCGGCCAGGAGCCTGCGTCCAAGCAGCGTCATCTGCTCCCGGCCGCGCGGCGTCAGTTCAGAATCGGGATCGTAGGGCGCACGCGGGTCACGCCTGTTGCCGGCGCTCTCCCCGTGCCTGATCAGGTAGAGGTCGAGCTCGGAATCCCTATGCAGCATCGCGTCAGGTCACCTGCGCAAGCCTGCGCCGGCAGGGGGCGTTCGCCGTTTCGCAGGCACACGCGGGACCCAGGGCCTGTGCCCCGAACCTCGCCACCCTGGAAACCGGCTTCCTAAGCGTCGAACGACAGGAAGAACTCATAAGGGTGCGGTCGCAGCCTGATCGGGTCGACCTCGTTCTTGCGCTTGAACTCGATCCAGGTTTCGAGGATGTCCTCGGTGAACACGCCTCCCCTGGTCAGGAACTCGTGGTCGTTCTCCAGCGCGGCCAGCGCGGCCGGAAGCGATCCGGGGATCTGGCTGAGCTTGGCGATCTCGTGCGCGGGCAGTTCGTACAGGTCGGCCTCAAGCGGGTCGCCGGGACTCAGCTTGTTGGCGATCCCGTCGAGGCCCGCCATCAGCATCGCCGAGAACGCCAGGTACGGGTTGCAGGTGGGATCGGGGGACCGGAACTCCACCCTCTTGGCCTTCGCGTCCGGGAAGTACATCGGGATCCGGCAGGCCGCTGAGCGGTTGCGCGCCGACAGCGCCAGAATCGTCGGGGCTTCAAACCCGGGAACGAGCCGCTTGTAAGAGTTCATCGTCGGCGCGCAGAAGGCCATCAAGGCTGGCCCGTGCTTGATCAGCCCGCCAATGTAGTGGAGTGCCATGTCGCTCAGGCCGGCATACCGGTTACCCGCGAACAGGGGTCGCCCGCCCTTCCAGATGCTCTGGTGGGTGTGCATCCCGGATCCGTTGTCATTGAAGAGCGGCTTGGCCATGAACGTCGCGACCTTGCCATAGCGCTTGGCGACGTTCTTGACCGTGTACTTGTACTCCATGACCTGGTCGGCCATGTTCACAAGCGTGCTGTACCGCATGTCGATCTCGCCTTGACCGCCGGTGGCGACCTCGTGGTGGTGCTTCTCGACCACCACGCCGAACGTCTCTACCAGCACCCGCACCATCTCGCTGCGCATATCGTGCTGGGTATCGGTTGGCGAGGCGGGGAAGTAACCCGTCTTTAGCCGCGGCCGGTAAGCCGTGTTGAGCGACATCCCGTCGAGCATCGTCTCGGCGCCGGAGTTCCAGATCCCCTCGTCGGAGTCGATGTAGTAGAAGCCGTAGTTGACGTCCTGTGCGAACCGGGCGCTGTCGAAGATGAAGAACTCGAGTTCAGGCCCCCAGTAGGACACATCGCCCACTCCCGACTTCTTGAGGTGGGCTTCCGCCTTCTTCGCGATCCAGCGAGGGTCGCGTGAGTACTCCTTGCCGGTCAGCGGGTCGCGTACGTCGGCGATGACCGAAACGGTCCGTTCCGCGAACGGGTCGACCACGGCCGTGTCCGAATCCGGCAGAAGAAGCATGTCGGATTCATTGATGACCTGGAACCCGCGGATGCTCGACCCGTCGAAGCCGGTCCCGCGCTCGAACAGGTCGTCGTTGACCTCGCCCAGGGGCAGGGCCACGTGCTGCCAGGTGCCCGGGACATCGATGAACTTGATGTCGAGGACATCGCACTCGTTGTCCTTCATCAACTTCAGGACTCTGTCGGAGGGGCTGGTTGCTCTCTTGGTGGGCATCGAGGGCTCCTCATGATGTCTCGCAATTAGCGAGCTCTGACCTGGCCGGCAAGCCTCACGCGCTCCCGGGGAGTGGGGCCACGCCGGGCCGCGGGCGACACCCGCGAAGCGGGCCGAATGTTACAGGTTTGCCGCGACCGGAGTTTGGCGGTCCGCCTCCCGGACGCCTCTAGGCTTCGGGTCCCTGCCCGTCCGGGGAAGCATCCGGGGCCCTGAACCTGTATCCAACGTTCCAAACCGTTTCAATGAAGCGGTTCTTGACGTCCTGGATCTTGCTCCGCAGCCTCCGAATGTGGACGTCAACCGTGCGGGTCCCGCCGAAGTAGTCATATTCCCAGACGGTACGCAGGAGCACCTCGCGTGAGAACACCCGCCCCGGGTTGGCGGCAAGGACACGCAACAACTCGTACTCCTTGTAGGTCAGGTCGACCTTCTGTCCGGAGACCCTGACCTCGTACCGGTCGGTATCGATCGTGAGTTCGCCAACCTGGATGCTGGTCGACCCCTTCTGTCTGCCGGATCGGGCGGCCACCACCCTGGCCCGGAGCGCCAGCTCTTTTGGCGCATGCGGCGGCAGGCAGAAATCGAACTGCGCCACCGAAAGGTCGAGCCCGGTCAAGTCGCGGCCAGGCATCAGCGCGACCACCGGGAGACCTGCATTGCGGGCCTCTTGAATTCGTTCCGTCAGGTTGCCGGAGCCATCTGCGGCGACCAGTGCGGCGTCGATCTCAGCGGCCTGCGTCGGATCCGCGCGCTCGCCCATGACAGGGACGACCGAGATGTCCGGATCGACGCCGGTGAGCGACTTCGCAAGCCGGACCGCGTCGCCGGAGCTGAATCCCAACAGGACTAGTTTTAACAAGGTGGTGACCTGAAAGCCGGGACCGCCCATCGTTTGAGCGCACATGATGAGCGACCGAATCCGATCGGAAAGAACCCATATTAATCCAGAAGCGGGATTTGGCCCGCAGGTTGCGGCCATGGTTCTCCGCCCCGCCGGGATCTTGCTGACGGAGACCCGCGCCAATCCGCGGTCCGATCTGTTTCAGAATCGGATCTGCTGCCCGTACAAGAGAATACGTTGACTCTACTGAAAGCTCGTGGATATAATCACCGTTTGTCGCCCGCAACTAACGTGGCGGGATATCCCGTGCGCTTCGTAGCACGCCGGAGTCAGTGATGCCGACCATAAACCAGCTCGTCCGTCGACCGCGGACCAAGAAGGGCAAGCGTTCGAAGACGCCCGCTTTGCGGTTCATCTTCAACGCCCTCGAAAACCGCGCCCGGCGTGGCGAAGGCAGCCCCCAGAAGCGAGGGGTATGCCTGCAGGTTAAGACGGTGACCCCAAAGAAGCCGAACTCCGCGCTTCGTAAGGTCGCCAGGGTGCGACTGACCAACGGCATCGAAGTAACCGCCTACATCGGCGGCGAGGGCCACAACCTGCAGGAGCACTCGGTAGTGCTTGTGCGGGGTGGCCGCGTGCCCGACTTACCGGGCGTGCGATATCACGTCGTGCGAGGCGCACTCGACACGTCAGGGGTTGAAGGCCGGAAGCAAGGGCGCAGCAAGTACGGCGCCACCCGGCCGCAAGCCTAGGTAACTAGCAAGGGCTGAAAGGCCCGGTGGCCGGGAGACCGGCGCGCGATCGGCGCGCGGCGCTCCTGACCAGGACAAACGAGGGATCGAATGGCACGCCGGCGACGGGCAGAACGCAGAATAATCGCGCCTGACCCACGCTACAGCAGCATCCTGCTTTCCCGCTTCATCAACAAAGTGATGATCGGCGGCGAGAAGTCGGTTGCGCAAAGCGCGGTGTACGGGGCGCTTGAGCGCCTGGAGCGCGAGACGAACCGCCCCGGGCTCGAGGTTTTCGAGCAGGCCGTTCGGAACGTGACGCCGGCGGTCGAGGTCAAGTCACGCCGCGTCGGCGGTGCGACCTACCAGGTACCAACCGAAGTCCGTCCCGAACGCCGGGTGTCGATGTCGCTCCGCTGGCTCGTCGCCGCGGCGCGCGCCAGGGCCGGAAAGCCGATCGCCCAGCGGCTGTACGAAGAGCTACTCGATGCCTCACGCGGCCAGGGCACCTCTGTGCGGAGGCGAGAAGACCTCCACCGCATGGCGGAGGCCAACCGCGCATTCGTCCACTACCGCTGGTAATGCCGGCATCTCGAAGGTACTTGTCGTGTCCGAACGGACTGCCACTGTGAATGCAAACGCCATGAACTCCATAACGGACCTGCACAGGATCCGGAATATCGGATTCATTGCCCACATCGACGCGGGTAAGACGACCGTTACCGAAAACGTGTTGTTCTTCACCGGTATGACCCACAAGGTCGGCAACATCGATGAAGGCACCACGGTCATGGACTTCATGGACCTCGAGCGCGAGCGTGGCATCACGATCGGCTCCGCCGCCACGGTGACCTACTGGAAGGACCATCAGGTCAACATCATCGATACGCCAGGCCACGTCGACTTCACTGCGGAAGTCGAGCGGTCGCTCCGGGTTCTCGACGGCGGCGTGGTCGTGATCGATGCCGTAGCCGGGGTGCAGCCCCAGTCCGAGACGGTCTGGCGGCAGGCGACCAAGTACCGGGTCCCCCGCCTCGTCTTCGTGAACAAGATGGACCGTCCCGGCGCCAGTTTCGAGCAAGCCATGGACTCCCTGGTCCGCCGCCTCGGCGCCAACCCCGTTCCGCTCCAGCTTCCGATGGGCCAGGAAGCTGATTTCAAGGGTGCGGTGGATCTTCTGACCCGCAAGGCCTATATCTTCGACCCGGCCCTGATGCTTCCTCAGGAAGTCCCACTCCCGCCGGAACTGGTCAAGGACGTCGAGCTTTACCGCAAGCGCTTGATCGAGAAGGTCGCCGAGACCGACGACGAGTTGATTATCAAATACCTCGGCGACGACCCGATCTCCGACGACGAACTGGTCAGCGCCATGCGCAAGGCGACCATCGCCGGCAAGATCCACCCGGTCCTGTGCGGGAGCGCGTTGCGCCGCATGGGAATCCAGCCGATGCTCGATGCCGTCGTGGCATACCTGCCGTCACCGACCGATGTCGGCGCCGTCGACGGCACTGACCCGAAGTCGGGCAACAAGCTGAAGCGGGAGCCTGACGCTGCCGCTCCAGCCAGCGCCATTGCATTCAAAGTGGTGTCCGACCAGCACGTCGGTCGCCTGGTTTACCTCCGCATCTATTCGGGCGCGGTCGAGGCCGGCAAGCCTTACTACAACCCCGTGCGTCGCGAGCGCGAGCGGATCGGGCGCCTGCTCAAGATGCACGCCGACAACCGCCAGGAGATCAAGGCCGCCGGGCCCGGCGAGATCGTCGCCGCCATCGGCCTCAAGCGCGCCTTCACCGGCGACACCCTGTGTGACGAACAGAACCAGATCCTCCTCGAGTCGATTCAGTTCCCCGACCCCGTCCTGTCGGTAGCCGTGGAGCCCAAGACCCGCGCCGATCAGGAGAAGATGGACACGGCACTTGGGCGCCTGGCTGACGAGGACCCGACCTTCCGTGTCAGGACCGATGCTGACAGCGGCCAGGTCGTCATCGCGGGGATGGGTGAGCTTCACCTCGACGTGATCGTCGAACGCATGCGCCGAGAGTTCAAAGTGGAGGTCACCTCGGGCAGCCCGAAGGTCGCCTACCGCGAGACGATCGCCAAGACGGCGGAGGCCCAGGGACGCTTCGTGCGCCAGACCGGCGGTCACGGCCAGTACGGTGACGTCACGCTGCGGCTCGAGCCGCTGGAGCGTGGGCAGGGTATCCAGTGGGAGAGCGCCATTACCGGCGCGGTTCTGCCTGCCGAATATCAGAAGGCAGCGGAAGCGGGCTTCCGCGAGGCCGCCGCCACCGGCATTCTCGCCGGGTTCCCGACGGTCGACATCAAGGCCGTCCTGACGGCCGGGTCTTTCCATGAGGTGGACTCCTCGGACATGTCGTTCAAGATCGCCTCCAGCATGGCGTTCAAATCGGCCGCGGAGCGCGGTAAGCCAACCCTGCTCGAGCCGATCATGAAAATCGAAGTCATCACGCCCGACCAGTTCCTCGGTGAGGTTCTCGGCGACCTGAACTCGCGGCGCGCCCAGATCCAGAGCATGGAAGGTCAGGGCAACATCCAGGTCGTCCAGGGCTTCATTCCGCTGGCCGAGACCTTCCGCTACGCAACCGACCTTCGCTCCCGGACCACCGGGCGAGCGGTGTTTACTCTCGAACTCAGCCACTACGCGCCGGCTCCGGCGACGGCCCTTGCCGCATTGAAGGGATAGCGCCAGATGCCAGGCCAGAAGATCCGAATCGTGCTCAAAGCCTTCGACCACCGCGTGCTCGACCTGTCGGCGCGCCAGATCGTCGAAGCGGCGGAGCGGACGGGGGCGGCGGTCGCCGGGCCCGTGCCCATGCCTACCGCGATCCGCCGGTTCTGCGTGATACGGTCGCCCCACATCGACAAGAACTCACGCGAGCACTTTGAGATCCGGACCCACAAGCGGCTCATCGACATCCTTGAGCCGACCACCAAAACCATTGACTCGCTGACGCGCCTTCAGGTGCCCGCCGGCGTCGACATTTCGATCAAGCTATAAGACCTCCCTTCCGGGGGGATTCATCAGGCGAAGCCGATGAGCATCCAGGGTCTCCTGGGCCGAAAAATAGGGATGACAACGTACTTCCGTGAAGACGGCTCGATCGTGCCGGTCACGGTGGTTCGGCTCGGGCCGTGCATCGCGACGCAGATACGGACGAAGGCGCGCGACGGCTACGAGGCGGTGCAGGTTGGTTTCGAACCGGTCAAGCGGCTGACCAAGCCGCAGGCCGGGCACCAGCAGCGCTCTGCAGGCAAATTCCGCTTCCAGAAAGAGTTCCTGGCGACCGCCGACCTTTCAACCATCCAGGTCGGCCAGAAGTTCGACGTGAGCATCTTCAAGGTAGGCGACTTCGTCTCCGTGACCGGCATCTCGCGCGGCCGCGGCTACCAGGGCGGAATGCGCCGGCACCACTTCCGCGGCGGTCCACGCACGCACGGTCAGTCCGACCGCCAGCGCTCACCGGGCGCGATCGGCGCAACGACCCACCCCGGGCACGTGTGGAAGGGCACGCGGATGGCCGGCCACATGGGGGCCGAACAGGCCACGATCAGCAAGATGAAGGTCGTGAAGGTCGATCCCGAGCAGAACATCATGCTAATCAAGGGCGCGGTGCCCGGATCGGGCGATGGTCTCGTGACCATCCGATTCCAGGGCCGCGAGTCCGAAGAGGTCCTCCGCCGCCGGGCCGCCGAGCGAGCACGCCAGGCTGAGGCCGCCAAGAAGCCCGAAACAATTCAGAAGCAGCCCAAGGGCCGTGCGCCCGCGGCCGCTCCCAAGAAGGGTTAACGTTCCGAGATGGAACTCAAGGTCTATAACAACGACGGCCAGGTGGTCGGCGCCCTGGAGGCGAGCGACGTGGTCTGGGGCCAGCCGATGCACATGGCGGTCCTGCACCAGGTCATCATCGCCCAGCAGGCCAACCAGAGGCAGGGCACGCACGACACCAAGACCCGCGGGCAGGTTATCGGCTCCGGCCGGAAGCTGCGCCCGCAGAAACACTCGGGGCGTGCCCGCATCGGTGACATCACCGCGCCTCGCATGCGCGGCGGCGGTGTGGCACACGGTCCGCACCCTCGTAGCTACCGGCAGCGTCTTACCAGGCGGGTCCGCAGGACCGCTTTGCGAGTGGCGTTGTCCGAGAAGCTGCGCCGGAAGCGGTTGTTCGTGCTTGACGGGCTGAAACTCGAAGGTCCCAGCACCAGTGCTGTCTCGGGCCTGATTGGATCACTGAAACTCAAGGGCCAGACGCTGTTGGTCACCGAAGGCGTGGACCAGGCCGTGTTGGCCTCTGCGCGGAACCTGAAGGAAATCGCTATCACGCCCGCGAACCTGCTGAACGCGCTCGACGCGCACCGCGCGACGAACCTGGTTATTACTCAGGCCGCGGTCAAGAAGGTCGATTCGATCTGGTCGGCGCCGGTGGCGCGTCCGGCACGCGGCGGGATCGCTCCTGCGGCTCCCGCGCCAGTGGTGGCTCCCGCGCCAGCGATCGTCGAAAAGGCAGTGCAAAAGGCGCGCACGCGGACCCGGGCGGCCACGAAGGCGACGGTCACCGAGAAGGCGAAGGCGCCCGTGCGGCGAACCCGGAAGGCGGGTGCATAAATGACTGACTGGGGCGTACTGGTTCGCCCGCTTGTTACCGAGAAGAGCACGATCCTGCAAGAGCGCGGGAAGTACGTGTTCCACGTCGCGCCTGGTGCCAGCAAGGCACAGATCAAGCGCGCGGTGGAAAAGGCTTTCAGTGTCGGCGTCGTGCAGGTCAACACAATGTCGACGCACGGCAAGGTGAAGAGGTTCGGCGTTCGCAAGTCGAAGAAGCCGGACTGGAAGAAGGCAGTAGTCACCCTGAAGCAGGGTGACCAGATTCAGCTGTTCGAGAGGGCGTAGCCACATGCCGCTACGAGGATTCAAACCAACTTCGGAAGGCCGGCGTGCCGCCGTCCTGCCCGACTATGCCGAGGTAACCAAGGAGAAGCCGGAGAAGTCGCTCCTGCGCTCGATGCGCAAGCGGGGCGGGCGCAACAATACCGGTCGCGTGACCACGCGCCATCGCGGTGGCGGGCACCGTCGCCGGTACCGGGTTATCGACTTTCAGCGCAATCGCCCCGGTGAGTTCGCGACCGTGGTCGCGATCGAATACGACCCGAACCGCTCCGCGCGGCTGGCTCTGGTGCAGTATGAGGACGGCGAGAAGGCATACATCATTGCACCGGAAGGCATCGGCGTCGGAAGCCGGCTCACCGCCGGTGATGGTTCGCCGATCGAAAACGGCAACGCAGTTGCGCTCAGCCAGGTCCCGACCGGCACGTTCATTCACAACATCGAACTCAGGCCGGGTGCAGGTGCAAGGATGTGCCGCAGCGCAGGCACCGTCGCCCAGGTGATGGCCCACGAGGATTCCGGGTACTCGCAGATCCGGCTCCCCTCCGGTGAGGTCCGCCGCGTCAGAAGCGAATGCAGTTGCGTTATCGGCCAGGTCGGGAATATCGATCACAAGAACCGGAAGCTCGGCAAGGCCGGCCGGGCGCGACACCTCGGCCTGCGGCCGGAAGTGCGCGGTGCGGCGATGTCGCCACGCGATCACCCGCACGGTGGTGGTGAGGGCCGCAACGGTATTGGCATGCCGGGACCGAAGACCCCGTGGGGCAAGCCCGCGCTCGGCCACCGCACGCGCAACAACAAGGCCACGGACAAGTACATCGTTCGCCGGAGATACCAGAAGTAGGGGCGTATCGCATGCGCCACCTGCGACGCGGCTCGAATTTGTGAAGCTGTGAAGCAAGGAACAGATAGTCAATGTCACGATCCACCAAAAAGGGACCATACGTAGAGGCCAAGCTGATGAAGCGTGTCGAACTGGCGCGCCGCAGTTCCTCGCGCGTGGTGCTCAAGACCTGGTCGAGATCGTCGACGATCATGCCGGACATGCTGGGGCTGACGATCGCCGTTCACGACGGCCGCCGCCACATCCCGGTCCTGATCACCGAAAACATGGTTGGCCACCGGCTCGGCGAGTTCGCGCCGACGCGCACGTTCCGCGGCCATTCGTCGAAGTCAGACAAGACGACGACGCCGGCTTAGAGAGGCTTATTCGATGGCAACCCGCGCATACACCAAGCGAGTCGGCATCTCTCCGATCAAGATGCGTCGCGTCGTCGACCTGGTCAGGGGGCAGCAGGCCGACCAGGCGATGGACATGTTGAAGTTCGTGCCAACCCCCGCCGCCGTGGCCGTCTCCAAGACGATCAGGTCAGCGGTGGCCAATGCCGAGATCAATGATCTGAAGGATCGTTCGAAGCTGAAGATCGTGAAGATAACCGTGGATGGCGGTCCTCGCACCCGCCGGTTCCGCGCCAAGGCGCGTGGCCGGGCTGGAGCGTTCGACAGGCCCAGTTGCCACCTGACGGTTGAAGTCGACGAGGGATAGGAGAACAGGTTTGGGCCACAAGACCCATCCGGTAGGTTTCCGTCTGGGCATCATCCAGCCCTGGCAGGCTCGATGGTTTGCCCCGCGCGGAAAGCAGTACAAGGCCCTCGTCATGGAGGACCTCAAGATTCGCGGCGCCGTCAGGAAGCGCTACGGTGAATCCGGCGGCATCTCGCGCGTCGAGATCGAGCGCGGTCCGCAGGACCTCGTGGTGACGATCCACACGGCGCGCCCCGGCATCGTTATCGGCCGCGGTGGGCAGCGAGTCGACGAGCTCCGTGGCGACCTCGAGAAGCTGACCGGCAAGCGCGCCCGCCTGAACATCCAGGAGATCCGCCAGCCGGAACTGGATGCGTACCTGGTCGGACGCAATGTCGCCGAACAACTCGAGCGCCGGGTCGCCTTCCGGCGTGCCATGCGGCAGGCGGCAAGCCGGACGATGTCGTCAGGGGCGCTTGGCGTGAAGATCATCAGCGGCGGACGACTGGGCGGCGCCGAGATCGCGCGGTCCGAGAAGATCATGGAAGGTCGCGTCCCGCTTCACACACTGCGCGCCAATATCGACTTCGCGATCGTCGAGGCCACCACGACGTTCGGCAAGATCGGCATCAAGTGCTGGATATACAAGGGCGAGGAGACGGCGCCCCCGGCCGATCGGAACCGCCCGGCAAGGCAGGGCGCCGAAGGTGACGGTGAGGCCGAACGCGCGCCGTCCGAAACTGGCGCTGAGAAGAGCACAGGCAGCTAAGAGATGCTTCAGCCTACCCGTACCAAATATCGTAAACACCAGCGCCGCAAGCGCGGCGGGGTAGCCGTCGCAGGCAGCACGCTCGCCTTCGGCAACTTCGGGCTCCGTTCCCTGGACCCGGGGTGGCTGACGTCGCGCCAGATTGAGGCTTGCCGCCGGACCATCGTCCACCATCTGCAGCGCGGCGGGCAGATCTGGATTCGCATCTATCCCGACAAATCGGTATCGGCCCGTCCGCTGGAAACCCGCATGGGTGGCGGCAAGGGAGCCGTCGAGCACTGGGTGGCGGTGGTTCGCCGCGGGACCATGCTCTTCGAGCTGTCGGGTGTTCCGGACCAGACCGCGCGCGAAGCGTTGCGCCTGGCCCAGTTCAAGCTGCCGCTCAAGACCGCTATCGTCAACCGCGACGAAGCGCTGTAAGGACTGGAAGTGATGAAAATCCGCGAGATCAGGGGCCTTAGCCCGGACCTGCTGCAGAAGGAGCTGGACGAGGAGCGTCGCGCGCTTCTCAACCTGCGTTTCCGGCTTACGACCCTCCAGTTGAAGGACGTTACCGAGATCAGCAAGACGAGGCGGTCCATCGCGCGCATCGAGACCGTGATGCGCGAGCGAGAGATCGCCGGAAAGCAGGCCCAGCAATGACGGAAACCGGCCGGCGCAAGACGCGCGTTGGCACCGTGGTCAGCGCAAAGATGCAGAAATCGATCATCGTGTCGGTGTCGTGGTCGACGCGTTACGGCGTCTACCGGAAGTCCATTGCCCGCGCAACCCGTTTCATGGCGCACGACGAAGCCGGCCTTGCCAGGCCCGGCGATGTGGTCCGCATAGAAGAGACGCGTCCGTTGTCGAACCGCAAGCGCTGGCGCCTCATCGAAGTGATCAAGAAGGGCGACCTCGCCGAATTGCGACCTGAGGACATCGACTTGAGCGCGTCCCAAGGTGCGGAGGCCTCCAAGTGATTCAGCCGCAGACACGCCTGCGCGTCGCCGATAATTCCGGCGCGCGCGTCGTGATGTGCATACATGTCGAAGGCGGTAGCCGGCGCAAGTTCGGCCACCTTGGCGACGTCATAACCGCGGCCGTCAAAGAGGCCACGCCAGGCGGCACCGTCAAGATGCACGAGGTGGTCAAAGCCGTCATCGTGCGGACCGCGGCCAGTCAGCGCCGGCCGGACGGTTCATACATCAGGTTTGACGATAACGCGTGCGTGATCATCGGGACCGACCTCAACCCGCGCGGTACCCGAATCTTCGGGCCGGTGGCCCGGGAGTTGCGCGACCGCGAGTTCATGCGGATCGTCTCGCTCGCCCCGGAGGTCCTGTAATGGCTCTGAAGATCAAGAACGGCGACACCGTGCAGGTGAGGTCTGGCAAGGACCGTGGCAAGCGCGGCAAGGTCATTCGAGTGCTTCCACGCGAGGGCCAGGTCGTAATCGAAGGCGTGAACGTGATCACGCGGCATCGCAAGGCCCGCCCTGGAACGCCGCAGGCGGGGATCATCAAGCAAGAGTCGCCGATCGCTGCCTCCAAGGTGATGGTGTTCCACGAGCAGCACGAAAAGGCGGTCAGGATCGGATTCCGATTCCTGGCAGACGGCAAAAAAGTGAGATATTGCAAGATATGCAATCAAACGCTGGAGTAGAGCCCGGCGACATGCCGGACAAGAATCAGGACACGCCGGGCGACGGCGGTTCGCGCCAGGCCGGCGCTTCTCCGAAGAAGCCGGCCCGTCAGCCGCGCGCACCGAAGGACCAGTCGGCGAAGGCTGACGCGCCGAAGGCCGAGTCCGCTGCTGAGGCAAGGCCGGCGCGCCCGGCAGGCCAGCAGAAGCAATCCGGCGGCGGGGCCAGGCAGGGCGGCCAGCGGGCCGCGCAGCGTGCGCCGACCCAGACTGCGCCGGCGCAGACCGGGCCGATTGCGAAGCCTCGCCTGCTGAAGCGCTACCAGGAAGACGTGATACCGGTCCTGCGGCGAGAGTTCGGCTATTCCAATGTGATGCAGGTGCCCAGGCTGCGGAAGATCACCCTGAACATCGGCCTCGGAGAAGCACTCAAGAACGCCGGGGCGGTCGACGCCGCCACGCGTGATCTCACACAGATTGCCGGGCAGAAGCCCGTCGTTACCAAGGCGCGCATGTCGATCGCGAACTTCGGCTTGCGGGAAGGTCAGCCGGTAGGTGTGACCGTCACGCTCCGCCAGTCGCGCATGTGGCACTTCCTGGATCGCCTGGTCACGTTCGCCCTGCCCCGCGTGCGTGACTTCCGAGGCCTGCCGAGGAACAGCTTCGATGGTCGCGGGTCGTACACCCTGGGCCTCACCGACCAGATCGTGTTTCCGGAGATCGACTACAATAAGATCGATCGTCTGCGGGGCCTGCAGATAACCATTGTCACGTCGGCACGGACCGACGAAGAGGCCCGGCGTTTCCTCGAACTGCTCGGTGTGCCGTTCGTTCGCGCCGCCGAGCCGGTCGCGCGCTCAGCTCAGCCAGTCAAGAGGTAGTTTCTTTGGCCAAAAAGTGCAAGCTCGAGAAGTGGAAGAGGCCGCCGAAGAGGCAGGTTCAATTTCATAACCGGTGCGAGCGGTGTGGACGCCCGCACGGCTACATCCGTTTCTTCGGCCTCTGCCGGATCTGCTTCCGCCAGCTTGCCCTTCGCGGCGAGCTTCCGGGCGTGCGCAAGGCGAGTTGGTAATGGTCACAGCACCTGTAACAGAATCAAACACGACCGATCCGATTTCGGACATGTTGGCCCGTATCCGCAACGGGATCGCGGTCAGGCGCGACGCGGTCGTTGTGCCGGCTTCACGGGTGAAGCTGGAACTGGCGAGACTGCTGCAGCAAGAGGGCTTCATCGCCGGGTTCGAGAGGATCGACTCGAAGCCGCAGGCGTCGTTCAAGGTCGTCCTGCGCTACTACGAGAACAAAGAGCCCGTCATCACCGGACTGAGGCGGGTGAGCCGCCCGGGCCTCCGGGTGTACGTGGGCCGCAACGAGATCCCGCGTCTCTACGGTGGGCTGGGCGTTTCGATCGTTTCGACTTCGAAGGGAATCATGACGGGCCGCGAGGCCTGGAAGCAGGGACTCGGCGGCGAGCTCCTGTTCTACGTCTGGTAATCGAGGGCCTCTGAATTGTCGAGGATAGGCAGCAACCCGGTTCTGATCCCCAGGGGTGTCGAACTCAAAGTCGATGGCCCCAGGGTCAGCGTTAAAGGTCCGAAAGGCGAGCTCAAGCACGAGCTGCCCGGCGGCATTTCGATCAGCAGCGACGGCAAGCAGGTCGTGCTGAATCGCGTCAACGACGAGGACCGCAGCAAGGCGTTGCACGGCCTCAACCGGACTCTGGTGTCCAACATGATTACCGGCGTCAGCCAGGGGTTCAGCAGGACCCTGGAACTGGTCGGGACCGGGTATCGCGTTCAGACCCAGGGCAAGAACGTCCTCCTGTATGTCGGATTCACTCACCAGATCGTGGTCGAGCCGTTGAAGACCAATGCTCTGGCAGCGGACGGTCAGACGAGGCTCGTGGTCAGCGGCCCGGACAAGGAAGCCGTTGGCAGACAGGCGGCCGAGATCCGTAAGGTTCGACCCCCCAACGCCTACACGGGCAAGGGGATCCGATTCGCGGGTGAGCAGGTGAAGCTCAAGCCGGGCAAGAGCGCCGCAAAGGGTGCAGCATAAATTGGCTAACCGACGCTACGACACGCGGCCACGACAGATGCGCCACCGGCGCGTACGCAAGCGCGTCTTTGGCACGCCTGCGCGTCCGCGCCTTTCCGTGTTCCGAAGCAACCAGCACATCTACGCCCAGGTCATAGATGACGAAGCCGGAAAGACGCTCGCGGCAGCCTCGACCGCCGATGGCGAGATGAAGCCAACGGTCGAGAAGACCAAGAAGACCGACGCCGCGGCCCGCGTGGGCGCCGTGCTGGCGCAGCGAGCCAGGGCGGCCGGTGTAAGCGCCGTGATCTTCGACCGGGGCGGCTTCAAGTATCACGGCAGGGTGAAGGCATTGGCCGACGCCGCACGCAAGGAAGGGCTGGATTTCTAAATGTACTCGCGAGGCGATCGGGATCGAGGGCGGCGCGACCGCGGTGGCGACTCTGACGAGGCGCCCATGGTCGAGCGCGTCGTGCAAATCCGGCGCGTGGCCAAGGTCGTCAAGGGCGGCGGACATCTCTCGTTTACCGCGCTCGTAGTAGTCGGCGACGGACAGGGCACGGTCGGTGTGCACATCGGCAAGTCGCGGGCCGTGCCAGATGCGGTCCGCAAGGGCACGATCGGCGCCCGCAAGAACATGAGGAAAGTCACCCTCGCCGGGACCACAATCCCGCACGAGATCGTCTCCAGTTTCAATGGCGCCACGGTGCTGCTGAAGCCTGCGTCGCCGGGGACAGGGATGATCGCAGGGGGCGGCGTACGCGCCGCGCTGGAGGCTGCGGGAGTGCGCGACGTGCTCTCCAAGACCTTCGGCTCCAGCAACACCATCAACATCGTCAAAGCAACGGTCCAGGGACTCGAGCGCCTGCGCGACCCCAAGGTCGTAATTGCCCGTCGGCGCGGTCTCCCGACTCCGGTCTCGGAGGCCTGATCATGGGTGACCTTCGGATCACGCAAGTCAGGAGCATCATCGGCCACCGCACGTATCAGGAGAGCAATCTGCGCTCGCTCGGCCTGAGGAAGATCGGCCAGCAGGTCGTCAGGGCCGATTCGCCGGTTGTCCGCGGGATGATCGACAAGGTGAAGCACCTGGTCGAAGTGGAAGAGATTAGTTAACAGGGGCGCGCTGGAGGCCCGGCAAGGGCACCCACCGGTTTAGAAACCCGCCAGGAACCAGGTAGAAAATTCGCATGGGACTTCATCAGATCAAACCACCGCGTGGCGCCCGACGGTCCCGCCGACGGCGCGGCCTTGGCGACGCCGCCGGCCAGGGTTCTTACTCGGGTCGCGGGTTCAAGGGTCAGAAGAAGCGGGGTTCCGTCAGCCCGTTCTTCGAAGGTGGCCAGCTGAAGCTGATCAAGCGGCTGCCCTACATGCGCGGCTTCAATAATGTTTTTCGCGTCGAGTTCGTCGGCATCAATCTCGATCGGTTGTCGACCTTCGGAGAGAACGCCGAGGTGACGCCTGAGGCGCTGGTCGCACGCGGGTTCGTCAACAAGCCCGGCGCACCGCTCAAGATCCTCGGTACGGGCGAGGCACCCAGGGGCCTCAAGGTGAGCGCCCATGCGTTCAGCGCATCCGCCCGGGCCAAGATCGAAGCCGCCGGTGGCGCGGTCACCCTGCTGGGCCCGCAGCCGGAGCCGAAGGCCGAGTCAAACAGCACGCATGCCAGGGCGCGGCGCGCAAAGGAAGCGGCTGGCAAGAAGGCGCCGCCTCAGGATGAACCCAAGAGTGAATCCGGGAAAGACAGCTAGCTGATGGTTCGCGAGGCGTACGCCCAGCGCCCTGAATCTACCCGCCCGGCCCTCCTGCAGGCCGTAATCGACGCGATGCGGATCCCGGACCTTCGATTCCGGATCCTCTTCACGCTCGCCATGCTGGTGATCTTCAGATTCGCGGCACACGTGCCTGTGCCGGGAGTGGACCGGGACGCGCTGGCGGCCGCGTTCGACGCGAACCCGCTTCTGGGCTTCCTCGACCTCTTCTCCGGAGGCGCACTGCGCAACCTGAGCGTCGCAGCGCTCGGTGTGTACCCGTACATCACGGCCTCCATCATCATGCAGATCCTGACCGCCGTGATCCCGGCGTTGAAGGAGTTGTCCCGGGAAGGCGAGTTCGGTCGCCAGAAGATAAATCAGTACACGCACTGGTTGACCGTGCCGATCGCACTGTTCCAGGGCTACGGCCAATTGACCTTCCTCCAGGGCGGTCTGGGCAGCGCCCAGGGAGGCGCGATCCAGGGCATCGGGCTCGGTGGCGATACGCTCCTGCCAACCATCGCAATCATGTTTTCGTTCGTTGCCGGAACGATGTTCCTGGTGTGGCTGGGCGAGCTGATCACCGAAAAGGGGATCGGCAATGGCCTGTCGATCATCATCTTTGGTGGCATCGTTGCGACCCTGCCACAGATCCTCGGTCAAGGCCTCCTCGTCAGGGACCAGTTCTTCGGCCTGATCTTGCTTGGTGTGATCGGGCTGGCGATTGTCTACCTGATCGTGTTCTTCAACGAGGCCCAGCGGCGCGTGCCGGTCCAGTACGGGCGCAGCGTGTTCCGCGGTGGCCGCATGTACCGGCAGGCGGGCGCGACCCACATCCCCCTGCGCGTCAACTCCGCAGGCATGATCCCGCTCATCTTCGCCTTCTCAATCCTGATCCTGCCGCCGACCGTTGCTCAGTACTTCATCGAGCCCGGCAGCACGAGCCTTTTCACAAGGATCGCGTCCGCGATTGCGACCACCTTGAGTCCTACGGCGGTGACCTACTGGGTGCTTGTGTTCCTGCTGGTCGTGGTATTCGCGTTCTTCTACACACTTGTCGTTTTCAACCAGCAGAACCTTGCGGAGAACCTGCAAAAGAACGGTGGGTTCGTCCCGGGAATCCGACCGGGGCGGCCGACTCACGAGTACCTCTTCAATGTGTTGCTTCGCATCACCTGGGGAGGCGCCCTGTTCCTCGGTTTCGTGGCGGTCATCCCATACCTGGCGGGCCAGGTGACGAACCTCCAGGCGGCCACGAGCATCCTCAGCAGCACGAGCCTGCTGATCATGGTCGGCGTGGCGCTCGACACCCTGCGTCAACTCGAGGCTCAACTGCTAATGCGCAACTACGAGGGCTTCCTCAGGTAGTGTCGTAGCGCTCACCGCGCCGCGATTAGACCTCGACGACTGACAGGGCTGAGCCGGAGGTAACGAACGTGATAATCCTTTTGCTCGGCGCGCCCGGCGCTGGCAAGGGCACCCAGGCTGAGCTTCTGGCCAGATCGCTGAAACTCAAGCACCTTGCGACCGGTGACATGCTTCGGGCGGAAGTCAAAGCAGGCACCGAACTCGGGAAGCTCGCCGAGTCGTACATGTCCCGCGGTGACCTCGTCCCCGACGATGTCGTGATTCGGATGATCGAATCGAAATTGAAGGCCGCAGACGCCCGTAACGGCGCTCTCCTGGACGGGTTTCCGAGGACGACCGCGCAGGCGGAGGCGCTCGACACCGGACTGGCCAGGTCCGGGTTGCGGGTCGACCGTGCGATCTATCTCGCGGTGTCGGAAGAGGAACTGGTGCGTCGGATGCTGGGTCGCGGGCGCGCCGACGACACCCCGGAAGCGATTCGCCGCCGGCTGGTTGTGTACCGTGCTCAGACCGAGCCGGTGATCGACTACTACAAGGGCAAGGGGCGTTTCACCGAAGTGCCGGGCGAAGGTGCTGTTGAGGACATACAGAAGCGTCTTGCAAGAGCCGCCAGTTGAAGCGTGCAGTCCACTTCCCTAGCTTTGCGTCGTTTCCCCAGTTATAATCGAGGTTGCTTTTTTGGCAGACGGTAATACGCCCGGGCGTGTATTCGACCCTACGGCTGCTCCTGGTGTGACGATCAAGTCGGACCGGGAATTGCGGTCGATGCGCGAAGCCGGGCGTGTTGTCGCGCGAACCCTGGAACTCCTTGCCGGGGCTCTCGCACCCGGGCTTCCCACGAGGGAGCTCGACCGGCTGGCGAGGAAGGAAATAAAGGCGCTCGGCGCCAGGCCGTCGTTTCTTGGCTATCTGGGCTACCCGGCGGCAATCTGTGTGTCGGTCAACGAGGAAGTCGTTCACGGCATACCTGGCGATCGAGTGATCAAAGAGGGCGATCTGGTCAGCATTGACGCTGGCGCCATCGTGGACGGGTTTCACGGCGACGCCGCAGTCACGCTGGCGGTTGGCGCGGTCACCGGCGACCGAAAGGCGCTGGTGGAGGCGACCAGGACAGCGCTCGAACGTGGGATCGAGGCGGCGCGTCCGGGCAACCGGATCGGCGACATCTCGGCCGCGGTGGAAGGACATATCAGGCCGCTCGCGTACGGGTTGGTCCGGGAGTTCGTAGGGCACGGCATCGGAAGGAAGCTTCACGAGCCGCCCTCGGTGCCGAATTTCGGGCCGCCGGGAGAGGGGCCACTTTTGCGGCCGGGGATGACAATAGCGATCGAGCCGATGGTCAACCTCGGGACCTGGAAAACAAAAACGCTCGATGATGGATGGACCGTCGTGACGCTCGACGGATCGGTTTCGGCGCATTTCGAACACTCGATTGCGATCACCGAGACAGGTCCCGAAGTCCTGACCGCCCTCTGATTTAGATCCAGGGAGAGTCGTGCCGAAAAAGGAAGCGATTGAGGTCGAAGGAACGGTGACGGAGGCGCTACCAAACGCGGTCTTTCGCGTCCAGTTGCCCACCGGGCACGCGGTGCTCGCCCACGCGTCCGGCAAGATCAGGATGAACTTCATCAGGGTACTTCCGGGAGATCGCGTGCTGGTCGAGTTGTCCCCTTACGACCTGACACGCGGCCGGATCACTTACCGGTTCAAGTAGAGGAATACATGAAGGTCAAGGCTTCGATCAAACCACGTTGCCCCAGCTGCAAGATCGTGAAGCGGCACGGCACCGTCAGGGTGTTGTGCACTTCCAACAAGCGGCACAAGCAGCGGCAGGGATAGGTTTAGGGGCGAGATTCGCCCGTTGACAAGGAACGCATTCGTATGGCGCTAGTCGCAGGCGTAAACATCCCGGACCAGATGCATGTCGAGTTCTCGCTCCAAAAGATCTATGGAGTCGGGCCGGCGGTCGCGCGCAGGGTCCTCGAGATCTCGAATATCACTAACAACCCACGGGTCAAGGACCTCACCGAGGACGAGCTCAGCCGGATTCGCGCCGCGCTCGACCGCAGCGGTCAGGCCATCGAAGGTGATCTTCGCCGTGCGGTCCAGATGAACATTCGCCGCCTGATCGACATCGGCTGCTACCGCGGGCTCCGGCACCGCCGCGGGCTCCCCGCGCGCGGCCAGCGCACCCGCACCAACGCGCGCACCAAGCGTGGGGGCCGGCGAGCGATCGCGGGCAAGAAGCGCACGGTTACCAAGAAGTAGTCCTGCATCGATCGCCTCAGGCGTCGAATGGAACGGGCGGGAATGGCCGCCCATGGTGAGGAACAAGCATGGCAAGGACCCGGACTCGGAAGCGCGAAAAGAAGTACGTCCCCCAGGGGCGCGCGTACATCAACGCGACTTTCAACAACACTGTCATCACGCTGACTGATACCAACGGCGATGTGCTTGCGGCAGGCAGCGGCGGCGCGGTTGGCTTCAAGGGGTCCCGCAAGGGGACGGCGTTCGCGGCGCAGCGAGCAGCTGAAGAGACGGCCCGCAAGGGCATGGAGCACGGGCTCCGTGTGATCGAAGTCCTGGTCAAGGGCCCCGGTGCCGGCCGGGAGTCCGCGGTACGCGCACTTCAGGCCAGCGGACTGAGAGTCACGACGATCCGCGACGTGACGCCCACCCCGCACAACGGTTGCCGCCCACCCAAGGAACGCCGCGTATAACACCAGCACAAGATCGCCATCCCGATGACGGGCATGGCGGACTCAACACTGTCGGATCCGGTAGCCCGGTCACGGCAGCAGGTCTTCGGGAGGCTCGAGAAAACTCATGGGTCGATACACAGGTCCGGTCTGCCGGCTTTGCCGCCGAATGGGCACCAAGCTATTTCTGAAGGGCGAACGCTGCTTCACCCCGCGCTGCGCGGTCGAGAAGCGCCGCTCCGCGCCGGGCGAGCAAACCCGGGAGGGCGCCGGCAGGCGCCGCATCTCGGAGCACGGGATGCAGCTCCGCGAGAAGCAGAAGGCCCGCTTCATATATGGACTCATGGAAGCACAGTTCAGGAATGACGTAGACGAGGCGAACCGCCTGAAGGGATCGACCGGCCAGCGTCTGCTCGAACTCCTTGAACTCCGGCTCGACAATGCAATTTTCCGGCTTGGCTTCGCAGACTCCCGGGCCCAGGCCCGGCAACTTGTAAGCCACGGTCACTTCAGGCTGAACGGCAAGGCGATCAACATCCCTTCCCTCACCCTGAAGGCCGGCGACACCATCAGCTGGGACGAGAAGTCCGCGAAGACCAATTACTACAAGACGATGATCGCTTCGCTGCCAAAGCGTCCGGTTCCACAGTGGCTGGAACTCGACAAGAACAGCGTCAGCGGCAAGGTGGCAGCAACGCCTGCGCTGAGCGACATCGACACCTCGATCGACACCCGCCCGATCGTCGAGTTCTACTCTCGACGGTGACGTCCGGCATTACGAACGCGCAGTGATCCACGGGTCAAACATCACGCCTGGTAAAGAGAACGCAAATGCTTGAGAACATGTATGGTCTGCAGCCAACCGCCGAGGAGGCGCTGCCCGCGGCCGTCGAGATCCCGAAGCTCCAGCTCAATGTGTCGGAAACTACGGACACCTACGGCCGATTCGTGGCGGAGCCACTTGAGCGCGGCTGGGGGATGACTCTCGGTAGCGCGCTTCGGCGCACCCTGCTGAACTCGCTGCCCGGCACCGCCATCACCTGGGTGAAGATCGACAACGTCCTTCACGAGTACTCGACGATTCCTCACGTCAAGGAAGAGGTCGGCGAGCTGCTCATGAACATCAAGCAGGTTCGCCTGCGGTCGCTGGCCAACCGGCCGGGCAGGCTGCGGCTGGAGAACGAGGGCCAGGGCGAAGTTCGGGCGGGCGACATCATGACGTCGTCCGATTTCGAGATCGTCAACCCCGAACTGCACCTGGCCACGCTGGACTCGAACAAGTCCCGGCTGTCCATGGAGCTCAACGTGGAGCAGGGTTCGGGCTACGTTCCCGCGTCGCACGACTCGGGACTTCCGATCGGCGTCCTGCCGGTTGACGCCATCTTCAGCCCGATCCGGAAGGTCAACGTCAAGGTCGAAGCAACGCGCGCCGGGCAGCACACCAACCTGGAGCGCCTGGTGTTCGAAGTCTGGACCGATGGCACGATCTCCCCGATGGACGCCGTGCGGGTTGCCGCAAACCAGTTGATGGAGAGGTTCTACCTCTTCAGCAACCTGGAGAAGGGCTCGGGTGCCGCCGACGGCGCCGCAGCCGGTCTGGGCGCCGGGCCCTACAACATGCCGGTCGAATCCCTGGGGCTTTCCGCCCGTACGTTGAACTGCCTCAAGCGGGCGGGCATCAACCGCGTCGGCGAAGTCCTTGCGATGACGAAGAAAGACCTGCTCAAGATCCGCAACTTCGGTCAGAAGTCATTGACCGAGCTTTACGAGCGCCTTGAGGCGAACAGCCTGATCAGTGCGGAAGCCGCGCGTTCCGCCGGCGAGGGCGTCGAAGGCGAGGACGCCGAGGAGTCCGAAGAAGATGAGGCATAAGGTATCGGGGCGACACCTGAGTCGCCCGACCGCGTCACGCATGGCGCTGTACAAGAACCTGGTGACCGACCTGCTGCGTCACGAGCGGATCACCACGACGGAGCCCAAGGCGAAGGAAGTCAGGTCGTTCGCCGAGAAGATGATCACGCACGGCAAGGACGGGGGCCTGCATGCCCGGCGGCAGGCCGCCGCGTTCATCACCGACCCGAAGATCGTGGAGCGGGTATTTGGCGAGTATGCAACTCGCTACAAGGACCGGGCCGGCGGCTACACGCGCATGATCAAGTCTGGTACGCGCAAGGGCGACGCAGCCGAGATGACACTCCTCGAGTTGGTCAAATAGCGGTCCCTCGCCCCGTCTCGGGGTGACGGATCGATGTGAGGAGGGCCGATGAGGATCGGCCTGGTCGTCGAGTACGACGGCACCGAGTTTCAGGGTTCGCAGTTGCAGGCGAAGGGACGCACGGTACAGGGAGAACTGGAGAAGGCCATCGATGCGCTGCTTGGGACGCCGATTCGCATTCGGCTGGCCAGCAGGACCGACGCCGGGGTGCACGCCCGGGGCCAGGTTGCAGCGTTTGATTCCGACACCAGGCTTGGAATGAAGACGATTCAGGACGCACTTAATCACTATCTTCCAGAGGACGTCTCAGTGCGCCACGCGGCGCACGTCTTGGACGCCTTCGACCCACGTCGTCACGCGACGTCCCGGGAGTACGTCTACACGTACAACGACGGTCCCGCGCAGTCTGCGATCGATCGCCGCACGGAAGTCCACTCGGGTCGCCGGCTGGACGAGAAGCGCATGGACTCGGCGGCGCAGTTACTCGTCGGCACGCGGGACTTCGCGGCTTTTGCGGGTGGCGCGGTGCCGAAGGGTGCCAGCACGATCCGCCGTATGGACCACGCAGGCGTGGAACGCACGGGCGATAAGGTGAAGATCACCTTCCGGGCCAATGCGTATTTGAATCAACAGGTAAGGCGCATGGTGGGCGAACTGGCCAGGATCGGTGAGTCGCCAGCCGCAGAGAAGCGATTTTCAGACTACCTGGCAAGGCCGGTTAAGGGCTCGGCAAAGGCCGTCGCTCCGTCCCGCGGGTTATGTCTGACCAGGATTGAGTATCGCGGTGCAGGCCCAGACGGGCTTCCGTCCGCGGTTTGAGGCAAAGCGATGACGACGAGACTGAAATCCTATAACCCCCGGGAGTCCGAGCTTCGGGCAGCCTGGCACGTGATCGACGCCGACGGAAAGATCCTGGGCCGCCTGGCGACCGAAGTTGCGGTACGCCTGATGGGCAAGGACCGGCCGGGTTATGTCGCGCACCTGCTCTCCGGCGACTTCGTGATCGTCACGAACGCGTCGAAGGTCAGGGTGACTGGCAAGAAGGCCGACCAGAAGGTCTACGTCCGGCACAACCAGTACCCTGGTCACCGGCTGGAAGTGTCCTATTCGAAAGAGTTTGCGAACCACCCCGACCGGGTGATCCGGCATGCTGTAAAGGGCATGCTGCCCAAGAACAAGCTGGGCGCCCAGATGCTGACCCGGCTTAAGATCTACCCTGGAGCCGAGCACCCGCACTCCGCGCAGGTGAACGGATTTCCGCCGCAGCGCGAGGCTCAGCCCGCGACAGGAGGAGCTTAGTTGACCGACCAGCGCTACTTCTACGGTACCGGGCGCCGCAAGTCTGCGGTGGCCAGGGTTCGGGTCCTGCCCGGACCTGGCGGGATCATCATCAACGGCAAGCCGGCCGAAGAGGTCCTGACCACTCCGTCGTTCATGGCTGCCGCGCAGGCGCCCCTTAAGGCGGTCAAGATGGCCGGGGCCGTTTCGGTAGTGGCGCGCATCGAGGGCGGTGGGATTTCCGGCTGGGCCGGCGCCCTGTCGCACGGGATTTCGCGGGCTCTGGTCGTCATGGACGAGAGTCTTCGGCAACCGCTGCGCTCGGGCGGATTCCTCACTCGCGATTCACGCGTCAAGGAAAGCAAGAAGTACGGCCTGAAGCGGGCTCGCAAGGCGCCTCAGTACACCAAGCGATAACCGGACCTCAGCGGACAACGGCGTCCGCAGACGATCGGCAAGTCAGGGGCCGGGCAGTGATGCCCGGCCCTTTTATTGGCTTTCGATCACCAGGACACGCGCAAGGCCAGAGAGGTCGCTCTCGACCCTTGCCGCGCCGGCGCCGAACGCTGCGATGGCAATCGCGAGTGCCCTCCTTGCGATCGGCGGGTCGATCTCGAGTAAGGCCAGTCCGGGCACCGCCAGGTAGCCCGGCAGCGACTGGATCAGCGGACGGACCTGCTCAAGCCCGTCCCCTCCCCCATCAAGCGCCAGGCGCGGCTCATTGCTCAGTTCCGGTTCCAGTCGGGAGAGCCGGGCGGTCTTGATGTAAGGGAGGTTGGCCAGCACGACTTCAAACCTGCCACGAAGCGGTCCGGTCAGGTTGCCGTGGTGAAACTTCACGCGCTGCGTGACGCTGTGGCGCCGGGCGTTCTTCCGAGCCACGTAGAGCGCCTCACGGGAGATGTCGACGGCGCGGGCCTGGACACGGGGCAGTTCAAGGGCAAGCGTGATCGCCAGGATCCCGCTGCCGGTCCCGATATCGGCAACGCGGAAGGGATGGCCTGATTCCTGAACCTTGCTGAACGTCGCCCGTTCCCACTCGAGCGCAATCTCGACCAGGTGCTCGGTCTCGGGGCGCGGAATCAGCACGCGCTGGTCGACGTCAAAGCGCCTCCCGAAGAACTCGGCCCAGCCCCTGATATAGGGCAATGGTTCGCGCCGGAGTCGCCGTAAGAGCTGCGCCTCTAACCTGCGCCGCCTGGATGCGGGCACCGGGCCGTCGTTCGTCCAGAGCTGGACCGGGTCTATTCCAAGCGCGTGGCAGATCAGGGCCTCGGCTTCGAGCGCAGGGTCGGGAACGCCGGCTTCCCGGAGCCGCTCACGGGCCGAACGGAACAGTTCGCCGAGAGGCGACCTAGCTGCGCGCTGGCTGGGCACTGCGCTCCAGCGCGGCGAGCTTGCGCGCCTGTTCCTCGGCAAGAAGGGCATCGATCATTTCGTCAAGCTCGCCTTCCAGGATCTGCTGAAGATTGTGACTGGTGAAGCCGATGCGGTGATCGGTTACCCGGCTCTGCGGGAAGTTGTAGGTGCGGATCTTTTCCGACCGCTCTCCGCTTCCTACCTGGGTTCGACGCTCGGCGCTGATCGACGCCTGTTGTTTCTGCAGTTCCATGTCCCACAGCCGGGCGCGTAATACCTCCATCGCCAGCGTCCGATTCTGAAGCTGGGACCGCTCCCGTTGGGAGGTTGCGACGATGCCCGTGGGCAGATGCGTGATGCGGATGGCGGTGGCGACCTTCTGAACGTTCTGGCCGCCGTGTCCTGAGCTGTGATAGACGTCGATCCTCAGGTCCTCCGCCTTGATCTCGATGTCGATCTCTTCCGGCTTGGGCAGCACGGCGACCGTCGCCGTCGATGTGTGAATGCGCCCCGAGGATTCGGTGGCCGGGACCCGCTGGACCCGGTGGACGCCGCTCTCGTACTTGAGCCGCGAGTAGGCATCGTCACCGTGCACCTCGAAGACGACCTCCTTGATGCCCCCGATACCGGTGTCGTTCATGTTTACGATCTGGGCCTTCCAGCCCTTGCTCTCGGCATAGCGCTGGTACATGCGCAGGAGTTCTCCGGCGAAGAGCGAAGCCTCTTCGCCCCCGGCGCCACCGCGGATCTCAACGATCGCTTCGGCGCCAACCGTCACGTCCCTCGGGATAAGCGCTATCTCGATCTGCCGGTCAAGCTCCTCGAGCGCTTTGTCGACCTCGGAGGCCTCGGCCCGCGCCATCTCCAGGACCTCGGGGTCCGCTTCCCCCTTGATCATTCCCTGGAGGCTGGCGAGTTCGGCTTCGCGTCGGTCGTATTGCGCCGTCAGCTCGACCACTCGCTGCAACTCGTTGTATTCACGTCCGAGCTTCTTGCGGCGTGCGCCATCGGACCCAAGAGAAGGGTCGGCCATCAGGTGCTCGATCTCGGTATGCCTGGCTGCGATCGCGCGCAGCTTCTCGCGAAGGGCTGGTCTCATACAGGAAACTCTAGCATGGGCCCTATCTGGGACGACGTTGCCGGAGCGGGCGCGATTCTCAGAGACCCTGCTTTAGCGCGTCTGCGATTTCGTGGGGGTCCAGGGCGACCTCCCGTTGGCCGTCACCCGTGAGCGGTTTCAACGTCGCCACGCCGCGCTCCAGCTCGCGATCCCCGATCACCAGTACATATCGGGCGCCGGACGAATCGGCGAAGCGCATCTGTCCTTTCACGCTTCGACCAGGAGGTGCCACCAGGGCCGCGATGCCACCGGCGCGCAGTGCGGCGACCGTCACGTAGGCGCGACGGCGGGCTGCATCGCCGACATGTACGGCGACGACCGCCGGAGCCGCATCGGTCTGGCCCTTGACCTCCTGCCGGCGCAGGTTCATGATCAGGCGCTCCCGCCCGCAGCCGAAACCGATCCCGGGGGTGGGAGGCCCGCCGAGCTGCTCCATGAGGCCGTCGTAGCGGCCACCTCCCAGTAGCGTGCTCTGCCCGCCCTCCAGGGGCGGCTGGATCTCGAAAACGGTGCGCGTGTAATAGTCGAGCCCGCGTACCAGGCGGTGGTCGAGCTGCGGCTCGAGGCCCGGGTAGACTCGCTTCAGGTCGGCCAGCAACCCCTGTAATTCCTGCCAGTGCTCCCCGCAAGGTGCGCACAGGTAGTCCGTCGCCCTGGGGGCGGCGTCGCCAAACGGCACGCAGCTCTCGTTCTTGCAGTCGAGGAGCCTGAGAGGGTTGCGTTGGAAGCGACTCTTGCAGTCCCGGCACATGTCCTTGACATGTTCTCCGAAGTACCGCTTGAGCGCTTCTCGATAGGGTGGCCGGCAGACCCGATCGCCGATCGAGTTCACCTTGAGCGTGAGCCCTCCGAGGCCAAGGCTGGTCACGTAGCTCCACCCCAGTTCGATGATCTCGGCATCGACCGTCGGCGAACCATCCCCGATGGCCTCTACGCCGAACTGGTGGTGCTGCCGGTAGCGCCCTGCCTGCGGGCGGTCGTACCTGAAGATCGGGGTCAGGTAGTAGAGGCGGACCGGCTGCGGGAGGTTGGCCATCCCGTTCTCGAGGTATGCACGGCACACCGGCGCGGTCCCTTCGGGTTTCAGGGTCAGCGAATCCCCGCCGCGATCCCCGAAGGTGTACATCTCCTTTTCGACGATGTCGGTGTCTTCTCCGACGCCGCGCTGGAACAGGCGGGTGTCCTCGAAAAGGGGCGTATCGATCTTTCGATACCCGAAGAGGGATGCGGTGCGTGCCGCCGCTCCATCGACCAGTCGCCAGAACGGCTGGTCGTCCGGTAGTACGTCCGCGGTCCCGCGCGGTGCCTTGAAGTTCATGTTGCGATCAGGCCAGCCGCCGCCTAGGAACCGAGACCCCGCATCTGGAAGATCTTCCCCTCGGTCTTGATGGAGGGGGCGATGATCATCTGGGCGTCGTGCATCTCTCGGAGGTTGACCGCCCCGACCATGCCCATCGACACCCTGAGCGCGCCGACGAGGTTCTGAGTGCCGTCGGTGAGGTGCGAGGGGCCGTGGAGGATCTGCTTCAGCGACGCCCTGGTCCCGACCTTGATCCTCGTCCCCCGTGGGAGCGACTCGTGGGGGGTCGCCATCCCCCAGTTGTAGCCGCGCCCTGGCGCTTCCTCGGCCTGGGCCAGCGGGGTCCCGAGCATTATGCCGTCGGCCCCGGCCACCACGGCCTTACAGACGTCGCCGCCTGTGCGCAGCCCGCCGTCGGTGATGATCGGAACGTATCTGCCGCTGCGTCGGTAGTACTCGTCGCGCGCCGCCGCACAATCGATCGTGGCGGTGACCTGCGGAACACCGACGCCCAGCACTTCGCGGCTGGTGCATGCGGCACCCGGTCCGACGCCCACCAGGACGCCGCTGACGCCCTGCTCCATGAGCTCGAGTGTGACGTCGTAGGACACGGTATTCCCGACCACAATCGGCGCCTTAACGTTGTGCCGGAGCTCGGAGAAGATGAGTCCTCGAACGCTCTTGGAGACGTGACGGGCCGTGGTGACGGTCGACTGGACGAAGATCAGGTCGGCGCCGGCTTCCACTGCGGCGGGCGCCACCCTCTTGGTGTTGGCGGGGATTACCGAGACTGCGCAGGTTGCGCCGTGCTTCTTGATCTCCTCGACCCGGCGGCCTATGAGCTCTTCACGGACGGGGGTCGCGTAGACCTTCTGGAGGAAGGCCGTGGCCTTGTCCTGAGGGGTTTCACTGATCTCCTGGTAGATTCCGGCGGTGTCCTCGTAGCGGGTCTGGAGACCGTCGAGGTTCAGCACTCCGATTCCACCAAGCTCATGCATCTTGACGGCAAATGCCGGTGATACCACGGCATCCATGGCGGACGCGATCAGTGGGATCCCCAGCCGTACGCCCTCGATCTCCATCGAGATGTCGGTCATTTCCGGGTTCACCGTTATTCGCCCCGGCGCGATTGCTACATCATCAAATCCATATGCCGGTCGGAGCTCTTTGAAATGCGGATACGGCACCGTTGGACACCTCGTTGGCTTCACATGCCAGGCCACGGCTGCAACGGGCCGGGGGAGACGCCTGAGCAGCGACAAGGCATCGCCGGCCGCATGTGGTATTCGGGGGATTATAGCGATCCGCGACGAAATGCGTAATGTGTCCGTGAAGGTACGCCCTGCGCCCGGTTCGCGCTTCCGGGCCCGGCAGTGCCACGGTCCCCTGTATCAACCCCTCTGCGGAAGCGAGAATTGCACCGGGGGCCAGGCATGCCCAGGGTCATCTTCCACGTCGATCTGGACGCGTTCTTTGTTGCGGTAGAGCGCGTGCTCGACCCATCGCTGGTGGGGAAGCCGGTAATCGTCGGTGGCTCGTCGGACGGCCGTGGTGTTGTGATGAGCGCTTCCTATGAGGCCCGGCGTTTCGGTGTGCGTTCTGCGATGCCGGCGGCGACCGCGCGCAGGCTGTGTCCCAGCGCGATCTTCGTCCCCGGGAAGATGGGCGAGTACCGGAGGGTCTCGCAGCAGTTTGTCGGGATCCTGCGGTCCTATTCGCCGGTCGTCGAGGTCGTGAGCGTTGACGAGGCCTACCTCGACATGCAGGGCACCGAGCGATTGTTTGGCCCACCGGAAGCCGCTGGCCGAGCCATAAAAGCTCAAATCCATGGCGAGCTCAAGGTCACGGCTTCGATCGGGATCGCGGGGTCGAAGCTGGTCGCCAAGGTGGCATCGGACGAATGCAAGCCGGATGGCCTGCTGATGGTGCCGGATGTCGACTCGGCCGAGTTTCTTGCCCCTCTGCCGGTCAGGAAGCTGCCGGGCCTGGGGCCGAAGGCCGAGCGGGCCCTTGCGATGCTCGATATCACCACGCTGGGGCAACTCGCGGCCCATCCGGCAGGACCCATAGTCAGAATCCTGGGAGACGGAACAGCCACGGCTCTGAAGCGGCGTGCGGCCGGCATCGACGACTCCCGGGTGTCACCGGGCCAGGATGCGAAATCGATCAGCGCGGAGACGACTTTCTCCGAGGACTCCGACGATCTCGAGTTCCTGCATGCCACTCTGCTCAAGCTGTCCGAGCGGGTGGGCGCTCGTGTGCGCGCGTCGAAGAAGCAGGCTCGGAGTATCGGTCTGAAACTCCGTTACTACGATTTCGCAACGGTGACACGACAGCTGACAGTTCCCGAGCCGGTCGACGGCGACGACGCAATCTACGGCGCCGCCCGTTCTCTCCTCACCGCTGCCCTGCGCGCTCGGCGCGCGAGGGTTCGTTTGTTGGGCGTCGGCGTCGATGAGCTGGTCGAGCGGAGTTCGCAGCTGGCCTTGATCGAGTCGCCGGCGGCCGACGACTCGAAACTCAGCGCGGCGGTCGACCGAATCCGAGAGCGGTTCGGGCGCGATGCGATCAAGCGCGCATCGGTCCTTCGAGTTCGCGACGACTGAGGCGCCGCTTGCACCCCGTTTTAGCTTTGGCCCAGCTAGGCGCGTGTGCTAACATCCGAAGGGCGGTTGGCGATTCGTTCAGCGGTAGGACACCAGACTCTGGATCTGGGAACCCAGGTTCGAATCCTGGATCGCCAGCCAGAAGAAGCGACCCCAGGGCCGGTAGTGGATGCATGTAATATCCGACAAGCCGGTAAACGTGGCCCGTTCGTCTAGCGGCCCAGGACACATCCCTCTCAAGGATGAGATCGCGGGTTCGAATCCCGCACGGGCTACCACGCTTATTCTGGGGTGAGGCGATCTTGCGTTCACGCCACGCCTACCCCGACGAGTCCGACCTGCCCTCACGACCCCTGAGATCGGGAACGCTGAGGCGCGTCTGGGGCCTCTTCACCCCCTACCGGCTTCAGCTGGTCATCGTGATGATCCTGGTGCTTGCCAGCGCCGGGCTGGGGATCGCTCTCCCTCTTCTGATCGCCAGGGTGATCGACGTGGCGATCCCGACTGGCGATCGCGACCAGCTCATCCTCCTCGTTGCGATCATGGTTGCCACCACCGCGCTCAGCGGCGCCCTGAGCTTGATTCAGACGCAGCTGAACACGACGGTCGGCCTGCGCGTGATGCAGGACCTGCGACAGGCGGTCTACCAGCACCTTCAGCGGCTGCCGTTGCGGTTCTTCACCTCGACGCGGACGGGCGATATCCAAACGCGACTCGCGAGCGATGTCGCGGGCACGCAGGCGGTGCTCACCGACACCGTGAGCAACCTGGTATCGAACAGCGCGGTGGTCGTGTCGTCCGTGATCGCGATGCTGATCATCTCCTGGCAGCTCTCGCTGGTAGCGCTCGGCATCATTCCGTTCTTTGTGCTCTTTACCGTCCGCGTCGGCCGCAGACGGCGTGTTCTGACCCGGGACACCCAGCGGTCGCTGGCCGACCTGACCGCCATGACCGGCGAGACCCTGTCGGTGTC
>Ga0194128_10001246_pt1 | contig 44685 bp, 50 predicted proteins | sample TA2KigCa65mmetaG_FD_148650 | JGI IMG/M metagenome (GOLD analysis project Ga0194128, IMG submission 148650) | Freshwater microbial communities from Lake Tanganyika, Tanzania - TA2015037 Kigoma Deep Cast 65m | ecosystem: Environmental > Aquatic > Freshwater > Lake | place: Tanzania: Lake...
CCGGCCAGCAGCTGCGACACGTAGGAAGCCTTCGGGTCGCCGCCCTTGCGGCTCTCGATGGTGGCGGCGATGCGCTGCAGCGTTTCGTAGATGCCCGGTTTCATGCCTGCCCGCCTTTCTTGCCGCTCTGAGTCCCATAGATCGCCGCCGGATCCTTCAGCACCGGATCGGTCTCCATCCACTTGCCGTTCTCCAGCCTGCGATAGAAGCAGCTCGCGCGCCCGGTGTGGCAGGCAATGCCGCCCACCTGCTCCACCTGCAGCAGCAGGGTATCGGCGTCGCAATCCAACCTGATCTCGCGCACCTTCTGCGTGAAGCCCGATTCCTCGCCCTTGTGCCAGAGCTTCGAGCGCGAGCGCGACCAGTACACCGCCTCGCCGGTCGCGGCGGTCTTCGCCAGCGCGTCGCGGTTCATCCAGGCGAGCGTCAGCACGCGGCCGCTGGCGGCATCCTGCGTCACCACCGGCACCAGGCCCTGGTCGTTCCAGGGCACTTCGTCCAGCCAGTCCGCCGGCGCGGTCACAGGCGCACCTCGATGCCGCGGTCGCGCATGTGTTCCTTGGCTGAGCGCACGGTGAAGTCACCGAAGTGGAACACGCTGGCAGCCAGCACCGCGTCAGCGCCGCCCTGCAGCACGCCGTCGGCCAGGTGCTCGCGCGAGCCCACGCCGCCGGAGGCGATCACCGGCACCGTGACCGCGTCGGCCACGGCGCGGGTTAACGCGAGGTCGAAGCCCTCGCGCGTGCCGTCGCGGTCCATGCTGGTGAGCAGGATCTCGCCCGCGCCCGCCTCCACCATGCGCCGCGCCCAGGCCACTGCGTCCAGGCCGGTGGGCCTGCGACCGCCGTGGGTGAAGACTTCCCAGCCAGCGCCGGATTTCTTGGCGTCGATGGCGACGACGATGCACTGGTTGCCGACAATCGAGGAGGCCTCGTGCACCAGCTCCGGGTTCTGCACCGCCGCGGTATTGATGGAAACCTTGTCGGCACCGGCATTGAGCAGGCGCCGCACGTCGGCCAACTTGCGCACGCCGCCGCCGACGGTGAGCGGGATGAACACCTGCGCCGCCACCGCCTCGATGACGTGCAGCAGGATGTCGCGGCCATCGGAGCTCGCGGTGATGTCGAGGAACGCGAGTTCGTCCGCGCCCTCGGCGTCGTAGCGCGCGGCGATCTCCACCGGATCGCCGGCGTCGCGCAGCTGCACGAAGTTGACGCCCTTCACCACCCGCCCCGCGGTGACATCGAGGCAGGGAATCACCCGCTTGGCCAAGCCCATGTCAGCCCCCCCCGAGCGCCTTGTCGGCGGCCGCCTGGGCCTTCTTGAAGTCGAGCGTGCCCTCGTAGAGCGCGCGCCCGGTGATGACGCCGATGACGCCCTCGGCGGACAGCTTCTGGCAGATGGACTGCAGGTCCTTGATGTTGTTCAGGCCGCCGCTGGCGATGACCGGGATGCGGGTCTGCTGCGCCAGCTTGAGCGTGGCCTCGATGTTGACCCCGGTCATCGTGCCGTCACGGCCGATGTCGGTGTAGATCAGCGCCTCGGCGCCGTAGTCCTCGAATTTCTTCGCCAGGTCCGCCACTTCATGCCCGGTCATCTTCGACCAGCCCTCGACCGCCACCTTGCCGTCCCTGGCGTCCAGGCCGACGACGATGTGGCCTGGAAACGCGCTGCAGGCGTCCTGCAGGAAGCCGGGGTTCTTCACCGCGGCGGTGCCGATGATGACGTAGGCGACGCCGGCATCGATGTAACCCTCGACCGTGTCCAGGTCGCGGATGCCGCCGCCCAGCTGGATCGGCGTCTTGTCGCCCACCGCGGCGATCATCTCCCGGATCACCTTCTGGTTCTTCGGCTTGCCGGCCACCGCGCCGTCCAGGTCCACGATGTGCAGGCGACGCGCGCCCAGGCCGGACCAGTTGCGCGCCATGGCGACCGGATCCTCGGAGAACACGGTCGCGGAGTCCATGCGCCCCTGCACCAGGCGCACGCAGTGGCCGTTCTTCAGGTCGATGGCAGGGATGATGAGCACGTGAGGCGGAAATTCAGGGACGCCACTGCACAAAATTCGACAGCAGCCGCAAGCCGGAGTTCTGGCTCTTCTCGGGGTGGAACTGCACGGCGAAGATGTTATCCCGCGCCACCGCGCAGGTAAAGCGCCCGCCGTAGTCGCAGGTCGCCGCGGTGAGCGCGCCCTGCGCGGGCTGCGGATAGTAGCTGTGCACGAAATAGAAGCGGCTGCGCTCCTCGATGCCCCGCCAGAGGAGGTGCGCTCGCTCCTGGAACACCTCGTTCCATCCCATGTGCGGAATCTTCAATCCGCTGACCTGGAAGCGCGGCACGCCTCCGGGAAGCAGGGCGAGGCCCGCGGCGTCGCCCTCCTCGCCGCGCTCGAACAGCATCTGCAGGCCGATGCAGATGCCCAGGAACGGCTTGGCACGGGTGGCCTCGATCACCGCCTCGCGCGCGCCGCTGGCGGCCAGCTGGCGCATGCAGTCGGGCATGGCGCCCTGTCCGGGAACCACGACGCGCTCGGCCGCGAGGATCGCCTCCGGGTCGGAAGTCACCAGCACCTGGTCGCGCGGCGCCACCCGCTCCAGCGCCTTGGAAACCGAGCGCAGGTTGCCCATGCCATAGTCCACCACCGCGATTCTCACCACCAGCTCCCGGCTAGAGCACGCCTTTGGTGGAAGGGATCGCGCCCGCGGCGAGCGCATCGGGCTCCGCCGCCATGCGCAGCGCGCGCGCGAAGGCCTTGAACATGGTCTCGCACTGGTGGTGCGCGTTGTCGCCGCGCAGGTTGTCGATGTGCAGCGTCACCTGGGCGTGGTTGACGAAGCCCTGGAAGAACTCGCGCGCGAGGTCAGCGTCGAACTCGCCGATCAGCGCGCGTGTGAACTCGACCTGGTAGATGAGGCCGGGACGGCCGGAGAAGTCGATCACCACCCGCGACAGCGCCTCGTCCAGCGGCACGTAGGCGTGGCCGTAGCGGCGCAGGCCCGCCTTGTCGCCGATCGCCTTCGCGAACGCCTGGCCCAGGGTGATGCCGATGTCCTCGACGGTGTGATGGGCGTCGACGTGCAGGTCGCCCCTGGCCTCGATCTCCAGGTCGAGCATGCCGTGGCGCGCCACCTGGTCGAGCATGTGCTCCAGGAACGGGATGCCGGTGGCGAGCTTCGCCACGCCCCTGCCGTCCAGGTTGATCCGGACCCGGATCTGCGTTTCCTTGGTGTCGCGTTGGATCTCGGCGGTTCTCATTTCAGGGCCTCGCTCAGTACCGCCACAAGTATACGGTTCTCCTCCGGCGTGCCGATGCTCAGGCGCAGGCAATTCGCGAGCGCCGGCGGGCCGCCGTCGAAATTGCGCACCAGCACCCCTTGCGCGCGCAAGGCCTCGAACACGCGCGTGCCGGAGCCCGCCGGCCCGTGCACGCGGGCGAGGAAGAAATTCGCCACCGACGGATACAGCGTGATCCCGGGCAGGCGCTCGAGCAGCGGCCGCAGGCGCTCACGCTCGGCCAGCACCCGGGCGGATTGCTCGTCCAGCACCTTCTTGTTCTGGAGCAGCGTGAACGCCACCGCCTCGGTGAGGACATTGATGTTGAACGGCGAGCGGGTCTTGTTGAAGGCGTCGATCCATTCGGGGCGGCCGCAGGCGTACCCCAGGCGCAGGCCGGCCATGCCGATCTTGGACACCGTGCGCATCACAACGAGGTTCTCGAACTCGGCCAGGCGGGGCATGAACGTGCCGCCGGCGAAGGGCTGGTAGGCCTCGTCGAGCACCACCAGTCCCGGCGCCGCGCGCAGGATGCGCTCGATGTCGGCGACCGGGAACGCGTTGCCGGTCGGGTTGTTCGGGTAGGCGATCCACACCAGCGCCGGTTGCTCCTTCGCCATCGCGGCGAGGAACGCGTCGGTGTCGAGCGAGAAGTCTTCCCGCAGCGGCACGCCGACGAAGCGCAAACGGTAGAACAGCGCGTGCATCGAGAACATGGCGAACGAAGGCGCCGGCGCCATCACCACGGCACCTTCCCGCGCGGCCGAGGCGGTGATGTACTGGATGCACTCGTCCGAGCCGTTGCCAAGGAGCACGTCGCAGCCCGCGGGAACCTGCATCACCTCCCGGATCAGGGCACGCAGCCGCAGCGCGGTCGGTACCGGGTAGCGGTTCAGCGACAGCTTCGAGACCACCTGGCCGACTTCCGCTGCGAGCTCCGGCGGCAGGCCATAGGGGCTTTCCATGAGGTCGAGCTTGACCAGGCCGGTGGCGTCCGCAACCGGGTAGGCGTGCATGGCCTGGATCTCCGGGCGGATGACCTTCGCGGCGGCGCTCACCTGCGGTACTCCGCCGAGCGGGCATGCGCCTCGAGGCCTTCGCCCCGCGCCAAGGTCGCCGCAAGGCGGCCAAGCGCGCGCGCGCCGGCGCGGGAAACCTCGATCAGGCTGCTGCGCTTCTCGAAGTCGTACACCCCGAGCGGGGACGAGAACCGTGTCGTGCCCGCGGTGGGCAGGACGTGGTTCGGCCCGGCGCAGTAGTCACCGACTGCCTCCGAACTCCAGCGCCCGAGGAAGATGGCCCCGGCATGGCGCAGCCGCGGCAGCAGCGCGCGGGGTTTGGCCACCGCCAGCTCCAGGTGCTCCGGCGCGATGCGGTTGGCGATCTCGCAGGCCTCGGCCAGGCTGCGCGTCTGGATGAGCGCGCCGCGGCCCTGCAGCGAGGCGGTGATGATGGCGCGGCGCGGCATCCCGACGGCCAGGCGGCGCATCGACGCCTCCACCGCGTCGAGGTAGGCCGCGCCGGGACACAGCAGGATGGATTGCGCCAGCCGGTCGTGCTCGGCCTGGGAGAACAGGTCCATCGCCACCCAGTCCGCGGGCGCGCTGCCGTCGGCGATGACCAGGATCTCGGAGGGCCCGGCGATCATGTCGATGCCGACCTCGCCGAAGACCTGGCGCTTGGCCGCGGCGACATAGGCGTTGCCGGGTCCCACGATCTTGTCCACGCGGGGGATGCTCCGCGTGCCGTAGGCAAGCGCGGCCACTGCCTGCGCGCCGCCGAGGGCGATGACGCGGTCCACGCCCGCGACCGCGGCGGCCGCCAGCACCATCGGCTTCGGGTTCGGGCTCACCATCACCAGCTCGGGGACCCCGGCGACCCTGGCCGGGATCGCGTTCATCAGCACCGAGGACGGATAGGCCGCCTTGCCCCCCGGCACGTACAGGCCGACCCGCGCCATCGGGCTCACGATCTGCCCCAGCCGCGTGCCGTCGCGCTCGGAAAAGGTCCAGGACCCGGACCGCTGGCGCTCGTGGAAGCGCCGGATGCGCGCCGCCGCCGCGCGCAACGCCGCCGCCTGCGCCTTGGGCAATCCGGCCAGGGCCTCGCGCAGGCGCGCGCGCGGCACTTCCAGTTGCGCCACCGAACGCGCCCTGACGCGGTCGAAGCGGCGCGCGTACGCGAGCACCGCCACGTCGCCGTTGCGGCGCACACCGGCGATGATGCCGCGCACCACGCGCTCGACCCCGGTATCCTGCGCCGCCCCGTAGCGCGTGAGCGCGGCCAGCTTCGCCTCGAAACCGGGCTCGCTTGTGGACAGCCGGCGGATCCTCACCTCACCGCCTTCGTCAACGCCTCGATCAGCGGCTGCAACTCGCCGCGCCGCGTCTTCAGCGCCGCCTGGTTGACGATCAGCCTCGCCGAGACCGGCATGATCTCCTCCACCGCATGCAGCTTGTTCGCCCTCAGCGTCTTGCCGGTGGACACCAGGTCCACGATGGCGTCGGCAAGATTGAGCAGCGGCGCCAGCTCCATCGAGCCGTAGAGCCGGATCAGGTCCACGTGCACCCCCTTGGCGGCGAAATGCTCGCGCGTGGTCTGGATGTACTTGGTAGCCACGCGCAGCCGCGCGCCCTGGCGCACCGCCGCGGCGTAGTCGAAGCCGCGGCGCACCGCCACCATCATGCGGCAGCGCGCGATACCGAGGTCCAGGGGCTGATAAAGCCCGGCGCCGCCGTGTTCATGCAGCACGTCCTTGCCTGCGATACCGATCTCGGCAGCGCCGTGCTGCACGTAGGTGGGCACGTCCGAGGCGCGCACCACGATCAGCCGCACGTCGCGGCGCGCCGTGGGCAGGATGAGCTTGCGTGAGGCCTCCGGATCCTCCTGCGGGGCGGCGCCGAGGCGCGCCAGCAGCGGTCCGGTTTCCTCGAGGATGCGGCCTTTCGACAACGCGATGCTGATGAGGGCCATGGCGTTCAGTTTACCCGCTCCACCCGGGCGCCCAGCGCGGCCAGCTTGTTCTCCAGCGCCTCGTAGCCGCGGTCCAGATGGTAGATGCGGTCGATGACGGATTGGCCCTCGGCGGCGAGCGCGGCGATCACCAGGCTCGCCGAGGCGCGCAGGTCGGTCGCCATGACCTGGGCGCCGGAGAGGCGCTCGACGCCCTTCACCACCGCGACGTTGCCCTGCAGCTCGATGCTGGCGCCTAGGCGCGCCAGCTCCGGCACGTGCGTGAAGCGGTCGAGGTAGATCGTATCCTCGATCAGGCTGGAGCCCGAAGCCACCGCGCAGACCGCGATCATCTGCGCCTGCATATCGGTGGGGAAGCCGGGAAACGGCTGCGTCACCACCTCCACCGCCTTCGGGCGCCGCGGGCCGGAAACCTCGGCCGCGTCCGCCGCGCGCCGGATGCGGCAGCCGGCTTCCTCCAGCTTGCGCAGGGACGCCTCGAAATGATCCGGGATCACGCCCTCCAGCCGGACCGTGCCGCCGGTCATCGCCGCCGCCGCCGCGAAGGTCGCCGCCTCGATGCGGTCCGGGATGATGGTGGCGTCGACCGGTCGCAGGCTGCCCACGCCGCGGATCGTCAGGCGAGGCGAACCCAACCCCTCGATGCGCGCGCCGCAGGCGACCAGCACTTCGCCCAGCGCGGTCACATCCGGCTCCAGGGCGACGTTCTCCAGCACCGTGGTGCCCTCGGCCAGAACGGCGGCCATCAGCAGCTGCACCGTGGCGCCAACCGAAACCACGTCGAAGCCGAACCTGACGCCCTTCAGCTTGACGCCGCGGCCGACGATGTAGCCGTGCTCGATCTCGAGCTTCGCGCCCATCGCCTGCAGGCCGGCAAGGTGCAGGTTCACCGGCCGCGGTCCCCAGGCGCAGCCGCCGGGCAGCGACACCCGCGACTGGCCGAAGCGCGCCAGCAGCGGCCCCAGCACGTAGATGCTCGCGCGCATGGTCTTCACCAGCTCGTAGGGCGCCTCGACCGCGTTGACGCCATGCGTGTCGATCGTCATGCGATCGCCTTCAAAGGCGATTCTCGCCCCCAGGGTCTCCAGCACCCTGGCAAAGGTCCGGGTGTCGCGCAGCCTGGGCACGTTGCGCAGGGTGTGCAAGCCGGGGGTGAGCAGCGTCGCCGCCATCACCGGCAGCGCGGCGTTCTTGGCGCCGGAGATGCGCACCGTCCCCTCGAGCGGGCGCCCGCCCGTGATCCGCAGCTTATCCACCGGGCTTCCACTCCGCGGGCGTGAGGGTCTGCATGGACAGTGCGTGGATCTCCTCGCGCATGCGCTCGCCCAGCGCGCGGTACACCAGCTGGTGGCGCTGGACGCGGCTCTTGCCCTCGAACGCGCGCGACACGATCAGGGCCTGGAAATGCTGGCCGTCGCCGATCACCTCCAGGTGCTCGCAGGCGAGTCCCGCCGCGATGCCCTGCCTGACGCTGTCGTTCGTAACCATGGTTGTCTGCCTCAGCCGCGGAGTTTGTAGCCTGATCTGAGAAGCGCGAGCGCGATCGCCGACAGGATCGCGAAGCTTAACCCGCCCACCGCCAGGCTCGCGAGCGGCGCGAAATCGACCGGCTCAGTGGTGCCTGGCGGGCTCGGCCTGCGCGACGGTAAGTAGCTCGGCCACACCGTAGAGCCGCGCGATCGCCGTCAACCCGTCGGGAAGGCCGGAGAAGGCGAGCTCCCGGTTGCGCGAGCGCGCGTCGCGCAGCCAGGCGAGCAGCATGGCAAGGGCGGAGGAATCGAGCTCGGTCACGCCGCGCAGGTCCACGGTGCGCACGCCGTCGTAGATCTGCCCGCGGCCCTGCTCCAGCAGCGCTGCGACGCCGGCCAGCGTGACCGCGCCTGAGACGACCATGCGGTCGCCGTCGCGTACGATCACTTGCGCTCCGCGCCGGCCACCGTCGCCCGCTCGAGCGACTGGTTCTTGGTGCGCAGGGTCTTGATCAGGCCCTCGATGCCGGCTTCGCGCACCTGGTTGTCGAACTCGGTGCGGTAGTTGGCCACCAGGCTGATGCCGGCGACGCGCACGTCCCAGACCTTCCAGCCGCCCGGACGCTTCTCCATGTCGTATTCCAGCTGCACCGGCTGCGCCCCGGACTGCATCACCCGCACGGTCACGGTGAGGTCGGTGTCGGTGGGCTTGGCGCGCAGCGGCCGGAAATCGAACTTCTGGTCCTTGTAGGCCGCGATCGAACTGGCGTAGGTCCGAACCAGCAGCGTGCGGAACTCCTCGATCAGGCGCGCGCGCTGCTCCGGGGTCGCCTTTTCCCAGTGGCGGGCAACCGCGCCCGCGGTCATGGCGTTGAAGTTGAAGTGCGGCAGGACCTTGGCCTCGATCAGGGAGATGACCTTCTTGCGTTCGCCGGCCTGGATGTCCTTGTCGCTGCGGATGATGTCCATCACTTCGAGGGTGACGTTCTTCACCAGCAGGTCGGGGGCCATGTCATTCGCCAGCGCGGGCGCGGCAAGGCAGCAAGCGGCGAGCGCGGCCACCGCCGCGACCCGGGCAATCAGCGGCAGCATCCTAGCCTCCGTGGGGCGAGGCGGTGGCGGCGTCGTGGAATGCCGGCTCCTCGATCAGCCGCAGCGCAGAGTGCGGTACGCCCCGCTGCGCGCTGACCTCGCGCGGCGCTTCGCTCTCGGCGCGCGGCGGCGCGCCGTCGTACACCTGGTTGCGGCGGCGCTGCAGGTAGGCATCGCGCTGGAACACGTACTTATCCAGCGCCGCCTCCTCCAGGATGCGGCCGGCGTCCAGCAGGTCGGCGCGCTTGCCCAGGGCGCGGGTCACCACCATGAAGCTGCGCACGCCCTTCGGCCGGTGGGCCACCACCGGGTCGAGGTTGAAGTCGAGAATCAGGCCCGCGGTATCGCGCACCGAACTGGAGCCGACGAACGGCCACACCAGGTAGGCGCCGTCGGGCAGGCCCCAGCGGCCGAAGGTCTGGCCGAAGTCCTCGTCGTGCTTCTCCAGGCCCATCTCGCTGGCGAAGTCGAAGATGCCGAACACGCCCAACAGCGTGTTGATGGCGAAGCGGGTCCAGTCGGTGGCGGCATCGAGTGGCTTGCCTTGCAAAAGATTGTTAACGCCGATGAACAGGTCGGCGATGTTGGCGAAGAAATTGCGCACCACGTCGCGCACCGGGTCGGGCAGCACGTCGCGGTAGGCCGTCGCCACCGGCTTGCCGATGGCGCGGTCGAAGCCTTCGTTGAAGGCGTACATGGCGCGGTTGAAGCCCTCGGCCGGGTCGCGCGGGTCGCCGCCGCCGTTGGTGGCGCAGCCGGCGCAAAGCGCGATCAGGGCCGCCAGCACCAGGGGCCGCAGCCCTGCCCTCCAGCCTGTTCCCGCCGTTCGATCGTTTGCCGAGGTCACTTCTTCGCGCCCTTTTCGTCCTTGCCCTCTGCCGCCTTGCTGAACAGGAACTGGCTGATCAGGTTCTCCAGCACCACCGCCGACTGCGTCAGCCGCAGGCGGTCGCCGTTCTTCAGCATCACGCCGTCGCCGCCGGCCTCCAGGCCGACGTACTGCTCCCCGAGCAAGCCCGAGGTCAGGATCTTGGCCGCCGTGTCCTTGGGAAACTGGAACCGGGCGCTGAGGTTTAGCGTGACGATGGCCTCGTAAGTCTCGTTGTCGAAGCGGACTTCCGCCACCCGCCCGACCACCACCCCGGCGCTTTTCACCGGCGCCCGCACTTTCAGGCCGCCGATGTTAGCAAACTTGGCAAGTACCTGATATGTCTGGTCAGTGGAAAAAGACGCCAGATTGCCGACCTTCAAGGCCAGAAACAACAGCCCGGCCAGGCCCAGGGCGACAAAGGCGCCGACCCAGGCGTCGATGGTGGAGCGTTTCATCTGCCGTTACCTCCGGTGAACATGAGCGCGGTAAGCACGAAATCCAGGGCCAGGATGGCGAGCGAGGAGGTCACCACGGTGCGCGTGGTGGCCCCGGAGACGCCCTCGGCCGTGGGAGGGGCGTCGTAGCCCTCGAAGACCGCGATCCAGCTCACCGCGATCCCGAACACGATGCTCTTGATGACCCCGTTCAGGATGTCCTCGCGCACGTCCACCGAGGCCTGCATCTGGGACCAGAACGCCCCCTGGTCGACCCCGATCAGGGGCACCGCGACCAGGTAGCCGCCGAAGATGCCCATGGCCGAAAAGAGAGCCGCCAGCAGCGGCATCGAGATCACCCCGGCCCAGAACCGCGGCGCCACGACCCGCGCGATCGGGTCCACCGCCATCATCTCCATGGCCGCGATCTGCTCGGTGGCCTTCATCAGTCCGATCTCGGCGGTGATGGCCGAACCGGCGCGGCTGGCGAACAGCAGCCCCGCCACCACCGGCCCCAGTTCGCGCACCAGCGACAACGCAACCAGGATGCCGAGCGCCTCCGAGGAGCCGTAGCGCTGCAGCGTCTCGTAGCCCTGCAGGCCCAGCACCATGCCGACGAACAGGCCCGAGATCAGGATGATGATCAGCGACAGCACCCCGGCGAAGTAGATCTCGCGGATGGTGAGGCCGAAGCGGCGCAGCGCAACCCCCGAGTGCAGCACCAGGTAGGCGAGGAAGCGCGCCGCGAAGCCCAGCCGCCAGATCTTGGCGGTGAAGGTCCGGCCCAGGCGCTCCAGGCCCTGGCGCAGGTCCGCCACCGGGCCGCCCTCAGCCACCGGCGCGCTCCAGCGCGAGGTCGGCGCCGTACCCCGGCGCCGGGTAGTGGAACGGGATCGGGCCGTCGGGCTCGCCCTGGACGAACTGGTGCACGAACGGGTGCCCGGAGCGGCGCAGGTCCGCCGGCGTGCCGTGGGCGACGATGCGCCCCGCGGACACGAAGTACACATAGTCGACGATGTCGAAGCACTCGGCGAGGTCGTGGCTGACCACGATCGAGGTCTGGCCGAGGGAGTCGTTCAGGCGCCGGATCAGGCGCGCAATCACCCCCAGCGCGATCGGGTCCAGGCCGGTGAAGGGCTCGTCGTAGAGCATCAGCTGCGGGTCGAGCGCGATCGCGCGCGCCAGGGCCACGCGCCGCGCCATGCCGCCCGAGAGCGCCGAGGGCATCAGGTCCGCCGCGCCGCGCAGGCCGACCGACTCGAGCTTGAGCATCGCCAGGTCCCGGATCAGTTCCTCCGGCAGGTTGGTGTGCTCGCGCATCTGGAAGGCGACGTTCTCGGCCGCGCTCATGTCCGTGAACAGGGCGCCGAACTGGAACAGCATGCCCATCTTCCGCCGCAGCGCGAAGATGCGCGCCTCGTCCAGCTCGTTCAGATTCTCCCCCAGCACGCGCGCGCTGCCGGCGCTGGCCTTCAGCCAGCCGGCGATGATCCGCAGCAGCGTGGTCTTGCCGCAGCCGGACTGCCCCATGATGCCGACCACGCTGCCGCGCTCGATCGTCAGGTTGATGCCGTGCAGGACCGGCCGCGCAGCGTCGTAGCCGAACGAAACCTGGTCAATCTCGACGATGCTGGAACGGGTCGCCACGGGAAGGCCGGAAACGCAAGGCTGCATTCTACTCGACTGCTGCCGCCCCGGCGCCGACTGCTGCCGCCCTGCTCGCGCAGGGACTGGTAACGAGCGCCCGTCCGGAAGAAAAGGCAGACGGCATTATCCCTGCAAGAGCAGGATCTCGGCGGCGGCAAGCAGGTCCGGCGCGCCCAGCAGCACCACCACGTCGCCTGGCTGCATCAGGCCCGCCTCCTGCGGCGAGAGGCGCTTGCGCTCGCCCGGGCGGCGCACCGCGCGCACCTGCACGCCGAGTTCCTCCAGCGCGGCGACATCCAGCGGCTGTCCGAGCGCGCGCGCGCTGCCGGCAAGAGTAACCGAGTGCAGGCGCGGCTGCGCCGCCTCCGCGCCCTCCGCCTCCTCGCTCGCGCCCCGGAACAGCCCGCGCAGCAGGCCGTACTGCTCGTCGCGCACCGCGCGCACGCGCCGCACCACGCGGCTGAGGGGCACGCCGACCCAGACCAGGGTGTGCGAAGCCAGCATCAATCCGGATTCCAGCGCCTCGGGCACGACCTCGGAGGCGCCGGCCACGGTCAGGCGCGCGATGTCCGAATCCTCCCGCGCGCGCGCGATCACCGGCACCGAGGGATTGAGGGACAGCACCTGCGCCACGGCGCGCACCGCCTCGGCGGACTCGGCGAAGGTCACCACCACCGCCGCGGCGCGCAGCACGCCGGCGGCGATCAGCGCCTCGCGCCTGGAGCTGTCGGCGAACACCACCGTGTCCCCGGCCAGCGCGGCCTCGCGCACCCGTTCCGGATCCAGGTCGAGCGCAACGTAGCGCACCCCCTCGGCCTCCAGCAGGCGGGCGATATGCTGGCCGTTGCGGCCGTAGCCCAGGATGATGACGTGGCGCTCGGTCTCCAGCGCCTGCACCGCGACGCGGTGCATTTCCAGCGACCGCAGCATCCACTCCGAGCCGGCGAAGCGCAGCACGATGCGGTTGCTGGCATTGATCAGGAACGGGGTCGCGATCATCGACAGCACCATCGCGGCGAGCAGCGGCTGGCCGAGCGCCTCACCCACCACGCCCAGGGCGTCGGCCTGCACCAGCAGCACGAAACCGAACTCCCCGCCCTGCGCCAGCGCCAGCGCCGTGCGCAGCGAAGCCCCGGCCGGCAGCCCGAAGGCGCGCGCCAGCAGCCCGATCAGGGCGAACTTGAACCCGACCAGCAGGGCGAGCAGCGCCAGCACCTGCCAGGTGTTGTCCAGCACCAGCGGCAGGTCGAGCATCATGCCGATGGTGACGAAAAAAAGGCCCAGCAGCACGTCGCGGAACGGCTTGATCTCGTCTTCCACCCGGTAGCGGTACTCGGTCTCCGAGATCAGCATGCCGGCGAGGAACGCCCCCAGCGCGAGCGACAGCCCCGCCAGGCTGGTGAGGAAGGCCATGGCCAGGATCACCAGCAGCACATTGAGCGTGAACAATTCGGTCGACTTGCGCCGCGCCACCAGCCCGAACCAGGCGCGCATCAGCCGGGGCCCGGCGAACAGTATCACCGCGAGCACGAGCGCCGCCTTGGCGAGCCCGATCGCGATCGCGGCGCCGATGCTCCCCGCGGGCTGCGACAGCTCCGGCACCAGGATCAGCAGGGGCACCACCGCCAGGTCCTGGAACAGCAACACGCCGATGATGGCACGCCCGTGCGGCGTGTCCAGTTCCATGCGCTCGGCGAGCATCTTGCTCACCACCGCGGTCGAGGACATCGCCACCACGCCACCGACCGCAAGCCCCGCCTGCCAGTAACCGCCGCCGGCGGCGAAGGCGAGCGCGACGCACGCGGCTATCGTCAGCGACACCTGCGCCAGGCCCAGGCCGAACACCTCGCGCCGCATGACCCGGAGCTTCGACAGGCTGAACTCCAGCCCGATGGAGAACATCAGGAACACCACGCCGATCTCGGCCAGGTGCCGCGTCAGCGCGTCGCTGCTCACCGCGCCCAGCGCGCGCGGCCCGAGGGCGAGGCCGACGGCGAGGTAGCCGATGATCGGCGGCAGCAGGAGCAGGCGACAGGCGACCACCGCCAGCACCGCCGCGCCGAGCAGGATCAGGATCGGTTGCAGCGAGGCGGGTTCCAATGGCGCGTCGGGCGGGCGAAATGGATGAGGAAAATGAAGGGCTTGGGCTATACTTTGCGCTCCATGATACCGAAAGAAGCCACCGCTTCCGCGCTGGAGCTTGCGCGCCGGGTCCTCGCCATCGAGGCCGACGCGGTGCGCGCCCTGGGCGCGCGCCTGGACGAGCGCTTTCTCGCCGCGGTGTCGCTGATCCTCGCCTGCCGCGGCCGCCTCATCGTCAGCGGCATCGGCAAGTCCGGCCACATCGCGCGCAAGATCGCCTCGACGCTGTCGAGCACCGGCACCGCCGCCTACTTCGTGCACCCGGCCGAGGCGAGCCACGGCGACCTGGGCATGATCCAGCGCGAGGACGTCTTCATCGCCATCTCCTATTCGGGCGAGAGCGACGAACTGCTGCAGATCGTGCCGCTGGTCAAGCGCCAGGGCGCCAAGCTGGTGGTGATGAGCGGCAAGCCGCAGTCCTCGCTCGCGCGCGAGGCAGACGTGTTCCTCGACGCCGCAGTCGAGCAGGAAGCCTGCCCGCTCAACCTCGCGCCCACCGCCAGCACCACCGCGGCGCTGGCACTGGGCGATGCGCTCGCGGTGGCGCTGCTCGACGCGCGCGGCTTCTCCGCCGACGACTTCGCGCGCTCGCACCCCGGCGGGGTGCTCGGCCGCAAGCTGCTGACCCACGTCGCCGATGTCATGCGCACCGGGGAGGCGGTGCCGAGCGTGCTGGCCGGCACCACGCTTGCGGAGGCCATCCTCGAGATCACGCGCAAAGGCATGGGCATGACGGCGGTGGTCGACCTCGAGCGGCGCCTGGTCGGCCTGTTCACCGACGGCGACCTGCGCCGCGTGCTGGAGCGCGCGGCCGACCCGCGCGGCCTGCTCATCGACGAGGTGATGACGCGCGGGCCCCGCGCGGTGCGGCCCGAGGCGCTCGCGGTCGAGGCGGTCGAAATCATGGAGCAGCGCAAGAGCACCCAGATGCCGGTGGTGGACGCCGCCGGCCGCTTGGTGGGCGCGCTCAACATCCACGACCTGTTCGGGGCCAAGATCCTCTAGCGCCGATGCCGGCTGCGGCTCCTGATGCGCCCGAGAGCGCCCAGCGCGACGCGCTGGAACGCGCGCGGCGCGTGCGCATCATGATCTTCGACGTCGACGGCGTCCTGACCGACGGCCGCCTCTGGTACGGCCCCTCCGGCGAGAGTCTGAAGGCGTTCAGCGTGCTCGACGGCCACGGCATCAAGATGCTGATGCGCTCCGGGGTCGAAGTCGCGCTGCTGAGCGGCCGCAGCTCGGCCGCGGTATCGGCGCGCGCCGCCGAACTGCGCATCCGCCACGCGCTGCAGGGCATCGAGGACAAGGTCGCGGCCTTCGGTGCGCTGCTCTCCGGCCTGGGGCTCGGCGCCGACAGCGCCGGCTTCATGGGCGACGAACTGGTCGACCTGCCGGTGCTGCGGCGCTGCGGGTTCGCCTGTGCGCCGGCGAGCGCGCGCGACCTGGTGCTGCGCCACGCGCACTATGTCGCCGCCGCGCCGGCCGGCGCCGGCGCGGCGCGCCAAGCGTGCGAGTTCGTGATGCAGGCGCAGGGTACGCTGGACGCGGTGCTGGCGAAGTACCTGGCGTGAGGCCCTCGGCGTGAAGCTGCCGGCCATGCGGCTGTTCCCGCTGCTGCTGGTGCTGGCGCTCGCGCTGCTGACGTTCTGGCTGGAGCAGATGGTGCGCGAGGACGCGGGCCCGCATCCGTCGCTGCGCCGCCACGACCCCGACTACATCGTGGAGCGGATGAGCCTGACGCGCTACGGCGCGGGCGGCGGCGTCGAATCCAAGCTGGAGGCGGCGAAGATGATACATTACCCGGACGACGATTCAACCGAGTTGATCGCGCCGCGCATAGTGCAGACCAAGCCCAACGAGCCGCGCCTCACGGTCACCGCGGAGCGCGGCGTGCTGTCGCAGGACGGCGAGGAGGTGTTCCTCTACGGCGACGTGCGGCTGGTGCGGGAGGGCGCGGCCGACCGCCCCGAGACGCGGATGCACACCAGCTTCCTGCACCTGGTGCGCGCCCGCTCGCTGGCGCGCACCGACCGGGAAATCGAGATCTCCGAGCAGGACCGCGTGCTGTCCGGGCGCGGCATGGAGTACTACAACGACTCGAGGCAGCTGCACCTGCGCGAGCGGGTGCGCGGCCAGTTCGAACCGAGGAAAAAGGCCCAGACAGCAAAGTGAAGACACCCGCCCACGCCCTGCTCGCCATGATGCTGCTCGCGGCGCCCAACGCCCTGGCGGAGAAGGCCGACAAGGAAAAGCCGACCTACATCGAAGCCAACCGCATGAGCGCCGACGACGCCAGGCGCATGAGCGTGTTCGAGGGCAGCGTGGTGCTCACCAAGGGCACGGCGCAGGTGCTCGCCGACCGCATCGTGGTGCGCCAGGACGCCGAGGGCTTCCAGTTCGCCACCGCCACCGGCAAGCCGGTGCGCTTCCGGCAGAAGGGCGACCCCAAGCCCGACCGCCCGGCGGTCTGGACCGAGGGCGAGGCGCTGCGCCTGGAGATCGACGAGCGCAACGAGAAGATCGAGCTGTTCGAGCGCGCCCGCGTCAAGCGCGACCAGGACGAGGTGCGCGGCGAGTACATCTTCCTCGACCAGCGCACCGATTACTTCTCGGCCAGTTCCGGCCGCGACACGGCCCGGGACGCCGCGACACCGGCAGCCGAATCCCGCGTGCGCGCGGTGATCCAGCCCAAATTCAAGCCCGAGGCGCCTGAGCCACCCTCGGCGGCGCCCGCCCCCGCCGCGCCGGCTGCGCCGCCCCCCGGGCCGCGATGAGCATCCTGCGCGCGCAGCAGCTGCGCAAGCGCTTCAAGTCGCGCATCGTCGTCCAGGGGGTGTCGCTGGAGGTCGCCAGCGGCGAGGTGGTCGGCCTGCTCGGCCCCAACGGCGCCGGCAAGACCACCTGCTTCTACATGATCGTCGGCCTGATCCCGGCCGACGCCGGCGAGATCCATCTCGACGGCCGCGAGCTCACGCAGCTGCCGATCCACCGCCGCGCGCGCCTGGGCATCTCCTACCTGCCGCAGGAGAACTCGGTGTTCCGGCGCCTGACGGTGGAGGAGAACCTCCAGGCGGTGCTGGAACTGCAGGGCCTGCAGCCGGGGCAGATCGAGCCGCGCCTGAGCGAGCTGCTGGCGGAGCTGAACATCTCGCACCTGCGCAAGCACGCCGCGCTCGGGCTCTCGGGCGGCGAGCGGCGGCGCCTGGAGATCGCGCGCGCCCTGGGCACCCGGCCGGCGTTCATCCTGCTCGACGAACCCTTCGCCGGCGTCGACCCGATTGCGGTGCTCGACATCCAGCGCATCATCCGCTTCCTCAAGGAGCGCGGCATCGGCGTGCTGATCACCGACCACAACGTGCGCGAGACGCTGGGCATCTGTGACCGCGCCTACATCATTAACGAGGGCGCCGTGCTCGCCTCAGGCCGGCCGGACAAGATCGTCGGCAACGACAGCGTCCGCCGGGTCTACCTGGGGGAAAATTTCCGCATGTAGCAGACCGCATGCCGACCGCATCGCGATGAAACCCACGCTCCAGTTCCGGCTCTCGCAGCACCTGAGGCTGACCCCGCAGCTGCAGCAGTCCATCCGCCTGCTGCAGCTCTCGACGGTCGAGCTCAACCAGGAGATCGAGCGCCTGCTGATGCAGAACCCGATCCTCGAGCGCGAGGATGGCGAGGCCGATGCGCCGGCGGGCGAGCGCGCGCCCGCCCCGGAGCGGCCGCGCGGCGAGGAGCCCCGCGCCGCCGGATCCGAGCCCGGCGAGGCGCGCCCCGAGGCCGAGGAGATGGCGCAGTACTCGGCCGCGCCGTGGCGCGGCGCGGAAGACGGCGACGACGAGGGCGAGCGCGGCCAGGGGACGGCGCAGATGCCGACGCTGCGCGAGCACCTCAACAGCCAGTTGACGCTGGTCCATCTCGGGCTGCGTGACCGCGCGCTGGTGTCGATGCTGATCGACGCGCTGGACGACGACGGCTACCTCACGCAGCCGCTGGAGGAGATCGCCGCCATGCTGCCCCCGGGGGCGGAAGCGGGCCTCGAGGAGCTCGCCATCGCGCTGCGGCACCTGCAGAACCTGGAGCCGGCCGGCGTCGGCGCGCGCTCGCCTTCGGAATGCCTGGCATTGCAGCTGCGCGCGCTGGCGCCGGGCGCGCACGGCGCGCGCTGCCACGCGGTGGCGCTGGTGGTCGCCGAGCAGCACCTGGAGCTGCTCGCGGCGCGCGACTTCGCGCGGCTGAAGAGCGCCGCCGGCGCCAGCGACGAGGAACTGCGCGCGGCGCAGCAGCTGATCCGCCGCCTCAACCCGCGCCCGGGGGCGTCGTTCTCGCGCATCGACTCGCCGTACGTGATCCCGGACGTGATCGTGCGCAAGACGCGCAATGCCTGGAAGGCGACGCTCAACCAGCAGGCGGTGCCGCGCCTGCGCATCAACCGCTTCTATGCCGAACTGACCGCCGGGCAGAGGAGTGCCGGCGGTTCGCTCTCGACCCAGCTGCAGGAGGCGCGCTGGCTGATCAAGAACGTGCGCCAGCGCTTCGACACCATCCTGCGCGTGTCGCAGGCGATCGTCGACCGGCAGCGCAGCTTCCTCGAGCACGGCGAGGTGGCGATGCGGCCGCTGGTGCTGCGCGAGATCGCCGAGACGCTCGGCGTGCACGAAAGCACCATATCGCGCGTCACGACGCAGAAGTACATGGCGACGCCGCGCGGCACCTTCGAGCTGAAGTACTTCTTCGGCAGCCATGTCGCCACCGACGGCGGCGGGGCGGCCTCCTCGACCGCGATCCGCGCCCTGATCAAGCGGCTGGTGGCCGCAGAGGACGGGCACGATCCGCTGTCGGACTCGGCGATCACGCGCATACTGGGCCAGCAGGGTATCGTGGTGGCGCGGCGCACGATTGCAAAGTACCGGGAATCCCTGCAGATTCCCCCTGTCAACCAGAGAAAGAGCCTGTGAGAACCGGGGGCAACAGATGAACCTGAACCTGAGCGGCCACCAGTTCGAGCCGGCGCCGCGCTATAATCCGCGCCCTCGCGCGCCATGGCGCGCCTTGCACAAGCCGCCCCGCCGGCCCCAACCATGAGCCTGGTCGCCAAACTCCTGCCGCCCTCGAACGTCGTCCTCGGCATGGCGGCGTCCAGCAAGAAGCGCCTGTTCGAGCAGCTGGGCTTTCTGTTCGAGAGCAACCATGGCATCGGCAAGGGCCATGTGTTCGACAGTCTGTTCGCCCGCGAGCGCCTGGGCTCCACCGGCCTGGGCCAGGGCCTGGCCATCCCGCACGGCCGCATCAAGGGCATCAAGGAGGCGCTGGGCGCCTTCGTGCGCCTGGAGCAGCCGGTGCCTTTCGACGCCCCCGACGGCAAGCCGGTGAGCCTGGTGTTCGCGATGCTGGTGCCGGAGCAGGCCACCGAGAAGCACCTCGAGATCCTGTCCGAACTGGCGCAGATGTTCAGCGACCGCGGGCTGCGTGAGGCGTTGGCGCAGGCGCCGGACGCCCAAGCCCTGCGCCAGCTCATCGCCGATTGGCAGCCGGATGCTCCAGGTCGACGTCGCGCAGCTGCATGAAGACAACCGCGAGGCCCTCGCGCTCGAGTGGGTCGCGGGGCGCGACGGCGCGACGGCGGTGCGGCGCGAAGCCGCGGCTGCGGCGGCGCTGGTCGGCCACCTCAACCTGACCCATCCCAACAGCGTCCAGGTCATCGGCGCCTTCGTGGCCGGGCTCGCCGAGCGCTACGACCCGGCCAGGCGCGCCGACTTCGCCGCCCGCCTGATCGCCGCGGCGCCCGCGCTGGTGGTGTTCGCCGACGGCGTGCGCCCGTTCGCCGAGCTGGTGCAGGCGGCGCAGAAGGCGCACACCCCGGTGCTCGCCTCCGGCGCCTCGGCGGCGCACGTGATCGAGAAGCTGTCGCGCTACCTCGCCAAGAAGCTGGCCGACATGGTCGAGCGCCACGGCGTGCTCATGGACGTGCTGGGCGTGGGCGTGCTGATCACCGGCGACTCCGGCGTGGGAAAAAGCGAGCTTGGGCTGGAGCTCATCAGCCGCGGCCACGGCCTGGTGGCCGACGACGTGGTGGAGATCTCGCGCATCGCCCCGACCACGCTGGAAGGACGCTGCCCGCCGCTGCTCAAGGACTACATCGAGGTCCGCGGCCTGGGCCTGATCGACATCCGCGCCATCTACGGCGAGACCGCGGTGCGCCCGAAGATGAAGCTGAAGCTGATCGCGCACCTGGAGAGGCCGGCCAAGGGCGCGACCGCCGGCAGCGTCGAGCGCCTGCCGCTGTCGGCCCTTTCGGAGGAGATCCTCGGGGTCACGGTGCGCAAGGTGGTGATCCCGGTGGTGGCCGGGCGCAACCTCGCGGTGCTGGTCGAGGCCGCGGTGCGCAGCTACATCCTGCAGCTGCGCGGCGTCGACTCGGCGGCCGAATTCCTGGCGCGCCAGAGGCGCGTCATGGACGCGCAGGAGTAGCCCCTGCAGTTCGTCCTGGTCAGCGGTCTGTCGGGGTCGGGCAAGAGCATCGCTCTGGGCGTGCTCGAGGACGGCGGCTACTACTGCGTCGACAACCTGCCGGCGACCCTGCTGCTGGAGGTGGCGCAGTTCCTGGGCGAGGCCGGGCACGAGCGCGTCGCGCTCAGCGTCGATGCGCGCAGCGCGGCGCTCGCCTCGCTCCCGGGCCACCTGGATACGCTGAAGTCGCGCGGCGTCGATTGCCGCGTGCTGTTCCTGGAGGCGACCTCTGCGGTGCTGCTGCGGCGCTTCTCGGAGACGCGCCGCCGCCACCCGCTCGCCGGCGCCGGCCTCACCCTCACCGAGGCGATCGAGAGCGAGCGCGCGCTGCTCGCCGGCGTGTCGGGCATGGGCCACCGCATCGACACCAGCCAGCTGCAACCCAAGGCGCTGCGCAACTGGGTCAAGGACCAGCTGGGCCTGGGCGGCGGCGCGCTCGCGATCACCTTCGAGTCCTTCGCCTTCAAGGACGGCATTCCCCTGGACGCCGACTGGGTGGTGGACGCGCGCATGCTGCCCAACCCGCACTACGTGGCGGAGCTGAAGGAACTGACCGGGCGCGATGCGCCGGTGGTCGCGTTCCTCGACGCCCAGGACATCGTGCAGCGCTTCCTCGGGGATCTGCGCGGCTTTCTCGCACGCTGGCTGCCGGAGGTGGCGCGCGACAATCGCAGCAGCCTCACGCTGGCGGTGGGCTGCACCGGCGGCCGGCACCGTTCGGTGTACCTCGCCGAGCGCCTGGCGCAGGCCTTCCGCGGCGAATGGCGCGTGCTGGTGCGCCACCGCGGCCTCGCGAACCAGGACGCCGGCGGAACTTCGGCTTGAGGCACATCCCGCTCTTCCCGCTGGGCACGGTGCTCTTTCCCGGCGGCCTGCTGCCGCTGCGCCTGTTCGAGCAGCGCTACCTGGAAATGGCCAAGACCTGCCTGCGCGATGAGTCGCCCTTCGGCGTCTGCCTGATCCGCGATGGCACGGAAGTCGGCGCGCCCGCGACCCACGAGCCGGTCGGGTGCCAGGCGCGCATCCTCCAGTGGGACATGCAGCAGCTGGGGCTGCTGCAGATCGTGGCGGTGGGCGGCGAGCGCTTCCGCGTCGCCTCCGAACAGGTGCGCGCCGACGGGCTGATCATCGGCGAGATCGAGTTGCTGCCCGAATCCGCCGACCCGCCGATCGGGCAACGGCACGGCGCCTGCGTGCGGTTGCTCGAGCGCATCGCGGCCGAGCACGGCGAGCGCCTGTTCGCCAAGCCGTTCCGCATGGATTCCAGCGCCTGGGTCGGCGCGCGCCTCGCAGAGGTGCTGCCGCTGCCCGCCGCCACGCGGCAGAAGCTGATGGAACTGGACGAGCCGCTGCAGCGCCTGGACATCCTGCAGCGGCTGCTGGCGCAGCCGGCGGGGGCGCGCGGCGGTTGAATGTGCGCTGATCGGTAACATTTGCCGGGTCCTCGAGCAGCGGGATCCCTAGCCGAGCCGCTGCAGCAGCGCCCTCACCGGCGCCGGCACCGCCGCATGCGGCGCCTGCTCCAGGTCCAGCCACATCCGGCCGCCCGACTCGGCGCGCGGCAGCGCCCTCTTCACGACGCAGCGCAGCGGCTGTGCCACAAGCGTGAAGTGCGTAAACCCATGCGTCACGACATCCAGCTTGCACGGCGACGCGATGCTGCAACCGAGTTGCCTGCGGCAGTAGCCCGCCGCGGCGCCCACCGGTTCCGGAAACGCCCACAGCCCGCCCCACAACCCGCTCGGCGGCCGCCGCTGCAGCAGCACCCGCCCCTGGTGCAGCAGCACCAGCCAGGTCGCCGTGCGCATCGGCACCGGCTTGTGCCTGTTCGGCGCCGGCAACTCGGCGACGCGATTCTGCCGCAGCGCGACGCAGCTCGCGGCCACCGGGCAGCGTCCGCAGCCCGGATTCGAGCGCCTGCACAGCGTCGCGCCCAGGTCCATCAGGCCCTGGGTATAGGCCTCGATGCCGCGCCAGGGCAGCAGCGACTCCGCGAGCGCCCACTGCTCGTCCTTGCCCTCGACGCCGAAGTGCCGCGCCAGCACGCGCTTGACGTTGCCGTCGAGGATCGCGGCGCGCCGGCCGAAGGCGAAGGCCGCGACCGCGGCCGCGGTGGAGCGCCCCACGCCGGGCAGGTTCTGCAATCCCTCCGCAGTGTCCGGGAAGCACCCGCCCAGGTCCCCCGCCACGACCCGCGCCGCCGCGTGCAGGTTGCGCGCCCGGGCGTAGTAGCCCAGGCCGCTCCAGAGGCGCAGCACCTCGGCCACCGGCGCCGCGGCCAGCGCCGCCAGGTCCGGAAAGCGCTCGAGGAACCTCAGGTAATAGGGGGTCGCCGCCTCGACCTGGGTCTGCTGCAGCATCACCTCGGCGAGCCAGATGCGGTACGGGTCGCGCGTGCCCTGCCAGGGCAGCCCGTGGCGGCCGTGCCGGCGCTGCCAGGCGACCAGTTTTCGGGAGAACGCGCGCAAGCCTTGGATTGTAGGGCGGTCACGTAGAATTCGGCCGCCATGCTCGCCTTCATCCTCCGGCGCCTGGGCCAGGCCGTGCTCGTCATGCTCGCGGTCGGCCTGATCGCGTTTTCGCTGTTCCGCTTCGTCGGCGATCCGGTGGTCTTCATGCTGGGGCAGGACGCCACCCCGGAGGCGCGGGCGGAGATCACGCAGCAGTTGGGCCTCGACCAGCCGTTCTACCTCCAGTACGCGCGCTTCGTGGCGCGCGCCGTGCAGGGCGACTTCGGCCTCAGCCTCAGGCAGGTACAGCCGGTTTCCGAGCTGCTCATGGACCGGCTGCCGGCGACGCTGGAGCTGTCGATCTGCGCCGCGCTGATGGCGCTGGTGGCCGGCATCGTCATGGGCGTCTATACCGCGCTGCACAGGGACTCCTGGCTCTCGCAGGTGATGCTGGCAGGCTCGCTGGTCGGGGTGTCCCTGCCCACCTTCCTCATCGGCATCCTGCTCATCTTGGTGTTCGCCGTGGTGCTGGGCTGGCTGCCTTCGTTCGGCCGCGGCGACACCGTGGCGCTGGGCTTCTGGAGCACCGGCCTGCTCACCGCCTCCGGTCTCAAGGCGCTGATCCTGCCTTCGATCACCCTCGGCCTGTTCCAGATGACCCTGATCCAGCGCCTGGTGCGCTCGGAGATGCTGGAAGTGCTGCGCACCGACTACATCAAGTTCGCGCGCGCGCGCGGCCTCACCGACCGCGCGGTGCACTTCGGCCACGCGCTGAAGAACACCCTCGTCCCCGTGATCACCATCACCGGCCTGCAGCTGGGCGCCATCATCGCGTTCGCCATCATCACCGAGACCGTGTTCCAGTGGCCCGGCATGGGGCTGCTCTTCATCCAGGCGGTGACCTTCGCCGATGTCCCGGTGATGGCGGCCTACCTGTGCCTGATTGCCCTGTTCTTCGTCGTCATCAACCTCGTGGTCGACCTGCTCTACTACGCCGTGGATCCGCGCCTGCGGATCGACCGCGGCGCGGCCGCGCACTGAGGAGTCCCGTTCCATGAATGCTCCGATCCACTGCGTCGCGCCGGTCGCCTCGGTGGCCCGCGTGCGGGAGTTCCACGGCGAGCTGAAGGCCATCCGTCGCGACATCCATGCCCACCCTGAGCTCGCGTTCCAGGAAACCCGCACCTCGGACATCGTCGCCGGCAAGCTCGCCGCCTGGGGCATCGAGGTGCACCGCGGGCTGGCGAAGACCGGCCTGGTCGGCGTAGTGAAGGGACGGGCAGGGGCCAGCGGCCGCGCCATCGGCCTGCGCGCCGACATGGACTGCCTGCCGATGCACGAGACCGGCACGGTGCCCCACAAGTCCGTCCATCCCGGGCGCATGCACGCCTGCGGCCATGACGGGCACACCACCATGCTGCTGGGCGCGGCGCGCTATCTCGCGGAGACGCGCAATTTCGACGGCACCGCCTACCTCATCTTCCAGCCGGCCGAGGAGGGCGGCGGCGGCGGCAGGCTGATGGTGCAAGAGGGCCTGTTCGAGCGCTTCCCGGCCAACGAGGTCTATGCCATCCACAACTGGCCCAGCCTGCCCCCGGGCCAGATCGCCGTGCGCCCCGGCCCGGTGATGGCCGCCACCGACGAGATCCAGCTCACCGTGCGCGGCAAGGGCGGCCACGGCGCCATGCCGCACCTGACGGTGGACCCGGTGGTGATCACCGCGCAGGTGATCAGCGCGCTGCAAACCATCGCCAGCCGCAACGCCAGCCCGCTCGATTCGATCGTGGTCTCGGTGTGCTCCATGCAGACCAGCCAGACCGGGGTCTTCAACGTCATCCCCGATTTCGTGAAACTCATCGGTACCGTGCGCACGTTCCGGCCGGAAACGCGCGAACTGGCCCAGAAGCGGATCGGCGAAATCACCTCCGGCATCGCCGAGGCCATGGGCGGCAGCGCGCAGATCGCCTACCACCGCGGCTACCCGGCCACCGTCAACACCGAGCGCGAGGCCGCCTTCGCCGCGAAGGTGGGCGAGCGCGTGTTCGGCAAGGACAACGTGTTCACCGACGCCGAGCCGACCATGGGCGGGGAGGACTTCTCCTACATGCTGCAGGCGCGCCCGGGGGCCTACGTGTTCCTCGGCCAGGGCGGCGGGCCGACCTCCTGCTTCCTGCACAACTCGGGATACGACTTCAACGACGAGGTGATTCCGCTGGGCGCGGGCTACCTCGCCGCGCTGGTCGAGGAAGCGCTCCCGCTCCGGTAGCCGCGTGCGCAGCGCCCTCGCCCGTTTCTGGGACCACGACCTCGCCTACAGCTTCCGCCGGTCGCCGGTCACCGTCGCCGCCGCGGTGATGACCCTGCTGTGCGTCGCCGCCGCGGTGCTGGCGCCCTGGCTCGCGCCCTCCAATCCCTTCGATGCCGCCGCCCTCAGCCTGGACAGCGCCTTCCTGCCGCCGGCCTGGACCGCGGAGGGGCGCGCCGCGCACCTGCTGGGCACCGACGACCAGGGCCGCGACGTGCTCTCCACCATCATGTACGGGGCGCGCATCTCGCTCGCCGTGGGCCTCGCCGCGGTGGTGTTCGCGATGGCGCTGGGCGTGGTGCTGGGCCTCGCGGCGGGCTACTTCGGCGGCAGCCTGGACGCCCTCATCATGCGCGTCGCCGACGTCCAGCTGTCGTTCCCGGCGATCCTGATCGCGCTGCTCATCAACGGCGTGGCGCGGGTGGCGCTGCCGCAGCAGATGCACGACGCCATGGTGCTCTACGTCATGGTGATCGCCATCGGCCTGTCGAAATGGGTGGATTTCGCGCGCACCGTGCGCGGCTCGACTCTGGTGGAGAAGAACAAGGAGTACGTGCAGGCGGCGCGCGTCATCGGCCGCCACCCCTTCGCCATCATGCTGCGCCATGTGCTGCCCAACGCCATGGGGCCGGTGCTGGTGATCGCCACCATCAACATCGGCATCGCCATCATCACCGAGGCGACGCTGTCGTTCCTGGGCGTTGGCGTGCCGCCGACCAAGCCGTCGCTGGGCACCCTGATCCGGGTCGGCAACGACTTCCTGTTCTCGGGCGAATGGTGGATCACCGTGTTCCCCGGCATCGCCCTGGTGGTGCTGGTGCTGTCGGTGAACCTGCTGGGCGACTGGCTGCGCGACGCGTTGAACCCCAAGCTGCGCTGAGCCGGCCACATGACCCCCGCCGCCGCACTGCTGGAGGTGAAGGACCTGCGCGTCGAGTTCCCGACGCGCCGCGGCACGCTGGTCGCAGTGGACGGGATTTCCTTCGCCATCGCCCCGGGCGAGGTGCTGGGCGTGGTGGGCGAATCCGGCGCCGGCAAGTCGCTCACCGGTATGGCGGTGATCCGCCTGCTGGAGCCCCCCGGCCGCATCGCCGGCGGCGAGGTGCGGCTGGAGGGCGAGCGCATCGACAATCTGCCGCCGGACCAGCTGCGGCGCATCCGCGGCCGGCGCATCGGCGCCATTTTCCAGGACCCGCTCACCTCGCTCAACCCGCTGTACACCGTGGGCGAGCAGATCGTCCAGACCATCCTGACCCACCTCCAGGTATCGCCGCAGGAAGCGCGCGAGCGCGCGCTGGGCCTGCTGCGCGAGGTGGGTATCCCCGCGCCCGAAAGCCGCATCGACCACTACCCGCACCAGTTCTCCGGCGGCATGCGCCAGCGCGTGGTGATTGCCCTCGCCCTGTGCGCGGAACCCCGCCTGATCATCGCCGACGAGCCGACCACCGCGCTCGATGTCTCCATCCAGGCGCAGATCATCCAGCTGCTCAAGCGCCTGGCGCGCGAGCACGGCACCGCGGTGATGCTGATCACGCACGACATGGGCGTGATCGCCGAGACCGCCGACCGCGTTGCGGTGATGTACGCCGGGCGCATCGCCGAGATCGGCCCGGTGCGCGAGGTGATCCATGCGCCCCGCCACCCTTACACCGTCGGCCTGATGGGCTCGATCCCGAAACTGGGGGCGGGCATGGGAAAGCGGCACATGCGGCTGGCGCAGATCGAGGGCGCGATGCCGCGCCTGAACGCCATTCCCCCGGGCTGCTCCTTCAACCCGCGTTGCCCGCGGCGCATGGAGCGCTGCATGCGCGAGCGCCCGGCCCTGGTGACAGCCGGGACCAACCAGACCGCGTGCTGGCTCTATGAGTGACGCACTGCTGAAGCTGCAGGAGGTGGGCCGCGACTTCGACGTCTCGCGCCCCTGGCTCAACCGGGTGCTGGAAGGCCTGCCGCGGCAGCGGCTGCGCGCGGTGGACAGCGTGAGCCTCGATGTCCGCCGCGGCGAGACCATAGCCCTGGTGGGCGAATCGGGCTGCGGCAAGTCCACGGTGGCGCGCCTGATCGTCGGCCTGTGGCAGCCTTCGCGGGGCCGGATCGAGTTCGACGGCGTCGAGATCAGCAATCCCGCGACGCGCGCCGCCACCTCGCAGGTGCGGCGCCGGATGCAGATGATCTTCCAGGATCCCTACGCCAGCCTCAACCCGCGCTGGCGGGTGCGCGAAGTGGTGGCCGAGCCGCTGCGCGTACTCGGTCTCGCCTCGGATGAGGCGGCAATCGACCGCCGCGTCGCCGAGCTGCTGCGACAGGTCGGCCTGGCCGCGGAAGACGCCGAGAAGTATCCGCACGAGTTCTCCGGCGGCCAGCGTCAGCGCATCTCCATCGCGCGCGCCCTCTCGGCCAACCCGGAGTTCCTGGTCTGCGACGAACCCACCTCGGCGCTGGACGTCTCGGTGCAGGCGCAGATCCTCAACCTGATGACCGACCTGCAGGAGAAACTGGGCCTCACCTACCTCTTCATCTCGCACAACCTTGCGGTGGTGTCGCATATCGCCGACCGCATCGGCGTCATGTACCTGGGACGGCTGGTGGAAGTGGCGCCGGCCGAAGACCTGTTCTCGCGGCCTCAACATCCCTACACGCGCATGCTGCTCGACGCGGTGCCCGATCTCGAGATGAGCGGCAAGCAGCGCACGCCGGTGGCCGGGGAAGTGCCCAACCCGCTTTCGCCGCCCTCGGGCTGCGCCTTCCATCCGCGCTGCCCGCATGCGAACGACCGGTGCCGCATGAAACGGCCCGCGTCCGTCGTCTCGGGGACCGCGACGGTGGCCTGCCATGCGGTGCAGGAAGGGCGCATCTAGGGGGATTCGCTTTTCCCGGATCGCCCCTTTTCCGGGCCGCTCCAAGGCGCCGTCGGCTGATCGGGGCGTTTACCGCCCCGACAAGCCCTTCACCTTGTCGCCGAGCCCCCTTGGTTCGCAATGCCGAAGGGTACATGCCCGGTGGCCACGTGCTGGCGGGCCGATTCCACATGCCCGCGCTGGTCGTCGAAATAGAAATCGGGCTGGAACGCCTTGAGGAATTCGCCCTTGTCCAGGCCGCCGAGGAACAGGGCCTCGTCCACCGCGATATTCCAGTCCACCAGGGTGCGCACCGCGCGCTCGTGCGCCGGGGCGCTGCGCGCGGTGACAAGCGCCGTGCGCAGGCGCATCGGCACCTCCTGCCCGGCCGCGGCCTGCAGGCGGTGCAGCGCCTCCAGCAGCGGCTTGAACGGCCCTGGCGGCAGCGGCTTGAGCGCGTGCACCGTCTCGTGCTTGGTGAACGCCGCCAGGCCCTCGCGCTGGTAGACGCTCTCGGCCTCGTCGGAGAACAGCACCGCGTCGCCGTCGAAGGCGATGCGCACCTCGTCGCCGTGCCCGTCCGCCTGCGCCGACTCCGGCAGCACGCGCGCTGCCGGGAAGCGCGCATCGAGCGCGCCCATCACGTCCTGCTCGTTGGCCGACAGGAACAGGTTGGCGCGCAGCGCGTCCAGGTACCGGTAGGGGCTGCGCCCGCGCGTGAACACGCCGCGCTCGATGGGCAGCCCGGCGCGCTCGGCCGAGCGGAAGATGCGCAGGCCCGAGACCGGGTCGTTCTTGGACAGGATCACCACTTCCACGCGCTGCGCCCCGGCGCTGTTGAACGCGAGCAGCTTCTTCACCAGGCGGAAGGCGACGCCTTGCTTGGCGGGTACCTCCAGCTTCGAGTACTGCAGGTCGATGTAGGCGCGCTCGCCCCGGGCGTCGAATACCCGGTTCTCCTCCTCGAAGTCGAACAGCGCGCGGGAGGAGATCGCGACGACGAGCTTGCCTTCGACCGAGTAGGGCATCGGGCCAGTGGCCTCCGGAGCGGGTGAAGGGAATCGAACCCTCGTATGCAGCTTGGGAAGCTGCCGTTCTGCCATTGAACTACACCCGCGACGAGGGGAATTCTACCAAGCCTCCGCGTATAGTCCGTCTTGAGATGAAGCTCCTTCAGCGCCTCCTCGCCGCCCTGATCGCCCTCGCCGTGTTCGCCGCGGCGCTGGTGTTCGCCTCGATCGCGCTCGGGGTGATCCTGGCGGTTGCGCTCCTCGCCTGGGCCTGGTTGGCATGGCGCGCGCGCAAGGCGCGACGCCGGTCCGGCGTCATCATCGAAGGGGAAGTCCGCGACCTCGAAGTGCCCGAGCGCATCGAGCACCGCGAGTACTGATATCATTCGCGGCATGATCGAGGTCCTGGTCAATGGGGCTGCGCAGCGCTTCGACCAGCCGATCGCGGTGAGCGAAATGCTCGAGCGCATGGCCCTGGCCGGGCGAAAGATCGCGGTCGAACGCAATGGGCAGATCGTGCCGCGCAGCGCGCACGGCTCCACCCTGGTGACGGACGGCGACCGGCTGGAGATCGTGGTCGCGGTCGGAGGAGGCTGAGATGGATTCCCTGGTGATCGCCGGAAAGACCTACGGCTCGCGCCTGCTCGTGGGTACCGGCAAGTACAAGGATTTCGCGCAGACGCGCGCCGCCATCGACGCCTCGGGCGCCCAGATCGTCACCGTCGCCATCCGGCGCACCAACATCGGCCAGGCGAAGGACGAGCCTTCGCTGCTGGAATTCCTGCCGCCCGCGAAGTTCACCTATCTGCCCAACACCGCCGGCTGCTACTCCGCGCTAGACGCGGTGCGCACGCTGCGCCTGGCGCGCGAGCTGCTGGAGGGCCACGACCTGGTCAAGCTGGAAGTGCTGGGCGACGCCCAATCGCTGTACCCGAACATGCCCGAGACCCTTTCCGCCGCGACCACGCTGGTGAAGGAAGGCTTCAAGGTCATGGTGTACTGCTCCGACGACCCGATCCAGGCGAAGATGCTCGAGGAAGCCGGCTGCGTCGCGGTGATGCCGCTGGCCTCGCTCATCGGCTCCGGGATGGGCATCCTCAACCCGTGGAACCTGCAGCTCATCATCGAGCGCATCCAGGTGCCGGTGCTGGTGGACGCGGGCGTGGGCACGGCTTCGGACGCCGCCATCGCCATGGAACTGGGCTGCGACGGCGTGCTGATGAACACCGCCATCGCCGCGGCGATGGACCCGGTCCTGATGGCCGGGGCGATGAGGAAGGCGGTCGAGGCCGGGCGCGAGGCCTTCCTTGCCGGGCGCATGCCGAGGAAGTTCTACGGCGCCTCGCCCTCGTCACCGACTGCAGGCCGGATCTCCTCCTCGCAACCCCAGGCGGCTTGAACCGGCGCAGGATCCGCAGCTTCGTCCTGCGCCAGGGCAGGACCACGCCCTCGCAGCTGCGCGCCCTGGAAGAGCTGTTTCCCCGCTATGGCATCGCCTACGGCGCGGCGCGGCTCGATCCACGCGCGGTATTCGGCCGCACCGCGCCGCTGGTGCTGGAGATCGGCTCGGGCATGGGCGAGACCACCGCGGCCATCGCGCAGGCGAATCCCGGCACGGACTACGTCGCGATCGAGGTGCACGGCCCGGGCGTGGGCAGCCTGTTGAAGAAGATCGACGAGCTGGGCCTGAACAACCTGCGCGTCATCCGCCACGACGCCGTCGAGGTGCTGGAGAACATGGCACGGGACGGGTCGCTGGCGGGCATCCACCTGTTCTTCCCCGATCCCTGGCCCAAGAAGCGCCACCACAAGCGCCGCCTGGTGCGGCCGGACCTGGCCGCCCTGCTCGCGCGCAAGCTCATACCCGGCGGCATCCTGCACGCGGCCACCGACTGGGTCGATTATGCAGAGCACATGCAAAGCGTGCTCGGCGCCGAGCCGCTGTTCGAGCGCCTGCCCGCGGGCGCCCCGCGCCCCATGACCAAGTTCGAGCGCCGCGGCCTGAAGCTGGGCCACGAGGTGCGCGAGCTCTACTACCGGCGGCGCTGACCTGGAGCGGCGCCGGTTCATGGTTGCCACGGCGAGCTTCGCGCTGCCTGGTCCGGGCCGCGGCCCGGGCGCCGCACGTCAGCCGGATCAGACGCCAACGAGCGCACCGGTATGGCCAGCGCGCCGATCAGCGTCGCCTGAACTTCAGGGCACAAAGAGCTGCTGCAGCTCGTTGAGGAAGCGCTGCCCGCGCGTGGTGGGGCGCACGCGCCGCAAGTCGCGCTCGACCAGTCCCCTGCCTTCGGCCGCCCTCAAGCCCGGCTCCAGCGCCGACAGCGCCAGCCCGGTGCGCGCCGGGAACAGCTCGGCTGCGAATCCTTCCACCAGCCGAGCCGCGTTGAGCATGAACTCGAACGGCAGCTCGCGCGGCTCGATGGTCCTCTGCGCCACCGTGCCGCCCGCGCTCATGTGCTCGCGCGGTGACTTGGCGCGCTCGTGGCGCGCAACGCGATCGGCGAAGGAGAGCTTGCCGTGCGCGCCGGCGCCAAGGCCAAGGTAGTCGCCGTACTCCCAGTAGTTCAGGTTGTGCCGGCAGCGCCGGCCGGGGCGCGCGAAGGCCGAGGTTTCGTAGTGCTCGTAGCCGCCCGCGCCCAGCAGGTCCTCGATGGCGAGCTGCATGTCGGCGCCGGCGTCGTGATCGGGCAGCGCCGGGGGCTTCGACCAGAACACCGTGTTGGGCTCGATGGTGAGCTGGTAGGCCGACAGATGCGCGCTCTGCCAGCGCAGCGCCTCGCGCATGTCCGCCTGCGCCATGGCCGGGGTCTGTCCCGGCAGGCCGTACATCAGGTCCAGGTTCAGGTTGTCAAACGCAGCCTGCGCCATCTCGATCGCCCGCCGCGCTTCTTGCGCCGAATGGATGCGGCCGAGGGCCTTCAGCATCCTGTCGTCGAAGCTCTGGATGCCCAGCGACAGCCGGTTCACGCCCGCCTCGCGATAGCCGCGCAAGCGCCCCGCCTCGGCGCTGCCCGGGTTCGCCTCCAGCGTCACCTCGGCCTCGGGCTCCACCGGGATGCGCGCCCGCACCGCCGAGAGCAGCCGGTCGATGGACTCCGGCGCAAACAGGCTCGGGGTGCCTCCGCCGATGAACACGCTCGCGATGCGCCGGCCCCACACCGAGGGCAGCAGCGCCTCCAGGTCCGCGGCGAGCGTGTCCACGTATACTGGCTCGGGCAGCGCGCCACCAAGCTCGTGCGAGTTGAAGTCGCAGTACGGGCACTTGCGCTCGCACCAGGGCAGGTGGACGTACAGCGCGAGCGGCGGCAGCGCGGTGAACTTCACCTCCCAGGGGCGCGACAGCGCGACCGCCTTCATGGTTCGGCGCCAAGCCGTTCGATCAGGCGCGCCAGCGCCTGGCCGCGGTGGCTGAGGCGGTTCTTCTCCTCGGGCGGCAGTTCCGCGGCGGTACAGGACGTTCCATGTAACCGATCGGTTACATTGAACAGCGGATCGTAGCCAAAGCCGTTCTCGCCGCGCGGCTCGGTGCCGATGGTCCCGGCCCAGCGCCCCTCGGCCAGCATCGGCTCCGGGTCCCCGGCGCGGCGCGTGAGCACCATGACGCAGGTGTAGTGGGCGCGCCGGTCGCTCTTCGACGCAAGACTCGCCAGCAGCTTGGCGTTGTTGCGCGCATCGCGCAGCTCGCGCCCGCCTTCGCGCCCGGCGAAGTGCGCCGAGTGCACCCCCGGCAGCCCGCCCAGCGCCGCGACGCACAGGCCGGAATCGTCCGCCAGCGCCGGCATCCCGGTGGCGCGGCTGGCGTGGCGCGCCTTGGCGAGCGCGTTCTCCAGGAATGTGTCGTGCGGCTCCTCCGCTTCGGCGATGCCCAGCTCGGCCTGCGACACGACGTGGATGCCCAGCGGTTCCAGCAGGGCGCGGATCTCGCGCGCCTTGCCCGGGTTGCCCGAGGCGAGTACCAGGGACTTCGGGGCCATGGCCTAGCCCAGGCCGAGGGCGTGGCGCTGCTCGGCCACCAGTTGCGCGATGCCGCAGCCGGCCAGGTCCAGCAGCGCATCCAGTTCGGCGCGCGCGAAGGGCTCGCCCTCGGCGGTGCCCTGCACCTCGACGAGGCGCCCGGCGCCGGTCATGACCACGTTCATGTCGGTGTCGCAGGCGAGGTCCTCGGCGTAGTCCAGGTCCAGCACCGCCGCGCCCCGGTACACGCCCACCGACACCGCGGCGACCAAGTCCTTCACCGGCAGGGTCGCGATCAGGCCCTTGCCCTGCATCCAGGTGAAGGCGTCATGCAGCGCGACGAAGGCGCCGGTGATGGCGGCGGTGCGCGTGCCGCCGTCGGCCTGCAGCACGTCGCAGTCGATGTGCACGGTGCGCTCGCCCAGCGCGGGCATGTCCACCACCGAGCGCAGCGCGCGCCCGATCAGGCGCTGGATTTCCTGCGTGCGGCCCGACTGCTTGCCGCGCGCCGCCTCGCGATCGCCCCGGGTATGCGTCGCGCGCGGCAGCATGCCGTACTCCGCGGTGACCCAGCCGCGGCCCTGGTCACGAAGGAACGGCGGCACGCGGTTCTCCACGCTGGCGGTGCACAGCACGCGGGTTTGACCGAATTCCACCAGCACCGAGCCCTCGGCGTGGCGTGTGAAGCCGCGCGTCAGCCGAACCTCGCGCAACTGGCCGGCTTGCCTTCCGCTGGGTCTCATGTTCGCTATGCCTTCCGGCCGGGGTCCGGCTTTGCCGGCGCCGACCTGCTGTGCGCGATCCGGCTTTCGATCTCCGCAGCTGTCACGCGCAGGAAATCGGCGGTGGTTGCGCCGAGGTCGGTGCCCGCCGGCGGCGTCTTGTCCAGCCGCGCATCCGGGACCGGCAGCGGCTTGGCCGGATCGTCCTCGAGCCAGTGCATGGCGAGCACCGAGACGTTGTCGCAGGTCTTGCCGGCGCGGGTCTGGGCCAACTCGATCAGTTCGGGCAGCGCCTCCGCCGGCAGCCTGCCCATCAGGCCCATCAGGATCTGGCGCTGTGTCAGCGGTCCCCAGAACCCGTCCGAGCACAACAGCAGGATGTCGTCCTTGTGCAGCGGAGCGTTCGCGACCTGCTCGAGGAGCGGGGTGATCGGGCCGCCCAGGCAGCGCAGCAGCTGGTTGCGATCCGGGTGCACCGCCACCGCCTCCTCGCGGATGCGGCCGGCGTCCACCAGCTGCTGCACCAGGGTGTGGTCTTTGGTGCGCGTGACCAGGCGCCCTGCGCGGATCAGGTACAGGCGCGAATCGCCGACGAAGGACCACCAGGCGCGGCCGCCCTGCACCAAGCAGGCGACGATGGTGGTGCGCGGTGAGTCCGGCAGCCCCATCCGCTGCCCCTGGTGCACGATCATGGCGTGCGCGCGGCCGATGGCGCGGTAGAGGAAGGCCTCCGGGTGCTCGATGCGCGGCCTGGCCTCGGAGCGGAACGCGGCGCCAAGGCAGTCGACGGCGAGCTGCGCCGCGACCTCGCCGTGCAGGTGCCCGCCCAAGCCGTCGGCCAGCGCCAGCGCCATGGCCTCGCCGCTGGACCATTGCCCGAGGCGGTCCTGCTGGTAGGGGCGGGCACCGATGCGGCTGTCCTGGAAGATGGTGTGCTTCATCGTCGCGCGAGCCTGAATATAGCGCTCTTCAACTGCTCGGGCATCGGCGCCTCTCCCCGGATGCCGGGGGGACCAGCAAAGGAAGTTGCTGGCCCCCGGCCTGCAGCGTCTGGCGAGCGCTGTGCACTTCACGCAGGCCATCGGGCAGCTCGATGAAGGTGGTGCGGAACCACTCCTCCTTCCGCGACCAGGTACGCCGGTGGATGAAGGAGAAACCGACCGTGGCGATCACTCTCAGGATGCGGTAATTCTCCGGTTGAAAGCCTTCTGTAAATGGTAGTTGGCTTGGGAGGACATCAGCCCTTATGATACTTGCCGCCCGCAGGATTCTTCGCGGGCATTCCTCACACCGTGCCCGGGACCCCCTGCCTCCAGAGATGATCCGCAGCATGACCGGTTACGCCGCCGCCAGCGCGCAGACCCCGCGCGGCACGCTCGCGCTGGAGCTGCGCGCGGTGAATTCGCGCTTCCTCGAGCTGCAGTTCCGCATCGCCGAGGAACTGCGCGCCGCAGAACCGCTGCTGCGCGAGCTGATCGCGGCGCGCCTGGCGCGCGGCAAGGTGGATTGCCGGCTCGCCCTGGGCGGCGGCGCGGCGGCGGCGCCGCGCCCGCTCAATGCCCAGGCGCTCGCCGAGTTGAAGCGCCTGGCCGGGGAAGCCGCAGGCGCGTTCCCGCAGGCCGCGCCGCTCGACCTGGCCGACGTGCTGCTCTGGCCGGGGGTGCTTGCCGACGCGCCTGTGGACGAGGATGCGATGCGCGCCGCAGTCCAGGCGCTGGCGCGGCGCGCGCTGGAGGAGTTGTGCGCGGCGCGCGAGCGCGAAGGCGCCAAGCTCGCGGCCATCATCCTCGCGCGCGTGGCGCAGATGCGCGAGCGGGTGACGCAGGCCGCGCTGCTGGTGCCCGAGGCGATCGCGGCCTGGAAGGCGCGGGTCGCCGCGCGCCTGCGCGAGGCGCAGGTGGCGCTGGAGGAGGAGCGCATCCGCGCCGAGCTCGCGGTGCAGGCGGCAAGGAGCGACGTGGACGAGGAGCTGACGCGCCTGGGCGCGCACCTGTCGGAAGTCGAGCGCGTCCTGGCCAAGGGAGGCGCCGCAGGCAAGCGGCTCGATTTCCTCGCCCAGGAATTGAACCGCGAGGCCAACACGCTCGCCTCCAAGGCGCAGGGACTGGCGCTGGCCGACTGCGCGCTGGAACTGAAGCTGCTGATCGAGCAGGTGCGCGAGCAGGTGCAGAATATCGAATGAGAACGCCATGAAGGGACTGCCGTTCATCATTGCCGCGCCTTCGGGGGCGGGGAAAAGCTCGCTCATCGAGGCGCTGCTGAAGGACGACCCGAAGCTGGCCCCCTCCACCTCCTACACCACGCGCCCGCCGCGCCCCGGCGAGGCGAACGGCCGCGAGTACCACTTCGTGGACGAACCGACGTTCCTCGCCATGCTCGGGCGCGGCGAATTCCTCGAATGCGCCGAGGTTCACGGCAACCGCTACGGCACCTCGCAGGCGGTGATCCGGGACATTCTCGCGGCCGGCCGCGACCTGCTGCTGGAGATCGACTGGCAGGGCGCACAGCAGGTGCGCCGCCTGCTCCCCGGCACCATCGGCATCTTCATCCTGCCGCCTTCGGTGGAGGAGCTCGAGCGCCGCATGCGCCTGCGCGGCGCCGATCCCGAGGCCGCGATCCAGCGCCGCCTGGCCAATGCGCGCGAGGAGATCGCGCACGCCTGCGAGTTCGAATACGCTATAATCAACAGAGACTTCGAGGTCGCTTTGCAGGACCTGCAGGCGATCATCCGCGCCGAACGGCTGCGCGCGGCAAGAACCTAGTCGTCCTCTCCACACAGGATCGGAAAGCTGCCATGGCCCGCATCACCGTTGAAGACTGCCTGAAGAAAATCCCGAACCGCTTCCAGCTGACGCTGGCGGCGACCTACCGCGCCCGCCAACTGGGCCAGGGCGCCACCGCCCAGGTGGAGCACGACAAGGACAAGTTCACCGTGATCGCCCTGCGCGAGATCGCCACCGGCAAGATCGGCACCGAAGTCCTGCGCCGCAACGCCAGTTCGACCCCGCTGCCCACGGTCTAAGGCGCCACCCGGCGCCGGGGGCGCCAAGTAGACTATCCCCCCATGGCCGCAGTCCCGACCCTCGACGCCAGCCGCTTCGGCTACCTGAAGCCGGGAGACGTCGCGCGCCTGTCGGAGGCCTACCGGTTCTCCAACGCGGCGCACGCAGGCCAGAGGCGGCAGTCGGGGGAACCCTACATCTCGCACCCGCTGGCGGTGGCCGAGATCCTCGCCGACTGGCGCCTCGACGGCCAGGCGCTGCAGGCGGCGCTGCTGCACGACGTAATGGAGGACACCTCGGTCACCAAGGACGAGATCTCCGACACCTTCGGCCGGCCGGTCGCGGACCTGGTGGACGGGGTTTCCAAGCTCGATCGCATCGAGTTCCAGTCCGCCGAGTTCGCGCAGGCGGAAAACTTCCGCAAGATGCTGCTCGCCATGGCGCGCGACGTGCGCGTCATCCTGATCAAGCTCGCGGATCGCCTCCACAACATGCGCACGCTGGAGGCGGTGCCGCCGGCCAAGCGCCGGCGCGTGGCGCGCGAGACCATTGAGATCTACGCGCCGATCGCCAACCGCCTCGGCCTGAACGCGCTGTTCCACGAGCTGCAGGAGCTGGCCTTCGCGCACATCTACCCGCTGCGCTACCGGGTGCTCGCCAAGGCCACGCGCAACGCGCGCGGCAACCGGCGCGAGCTGGTGGGCAAGATCGAGGCCGCGGTGAAGGGGAAGCTGGCCGAGGCCAGGATCGAGGCCGCGGTCTCCGGGCGCGAGAAGCACATTTATTCCATCTATCGCAAAATGATCGAGAAGCACCTGTCGTTCTCCGAGGTGCACGACATCTACGGCCTGCGCGTGGTGGTGAAAGACGTTGCCACCTGCTACCTGGCGATCGGCGCCCTGCACGGCCTGTACAAGCCGGTGCCGGGCAAGTTCAAGGACTACATCGCGATCCCGAAGGCCAACGGCTACCAGTCCATACACACCGCCCTCATCGGCCCCTTCGGCGTGCCGCTGGAGGTGCAGGTGCGCACCGAGTCCATGCATCACCTCGCCGAGGCCGGCGTCGCCTCGCACTGGATGTACAAGGACGAGGCTACCTCGCTGAACGAACTGCAGAAGAAGACCCACCAGTGGCTGCAGTCACTGCTGGAGATCCAGAGCCATTCGGGCGACTCGCAGGAGTTCCTCGAGCACGTCAAGGTGGACCTGTTCCCGGACGAGGTCTACGTCTTCACCCCCAAGGGCCGCATCCTGTCGCTGCCGCGCGGCGCCACCGCGGTGGATTTCGCCTACGCGGTGCACACCGACATCGGCAACCGCTGCGTCGCGGCCAAGGTGAACGGCGAGCTGGTGCCGCTGCGGACCGAGTTGCGCAACGGCGACCGCGTCGAGGCGATCACCACCGGTTACGCCAAGCCCAACCCGGCCTGGCTGCAGTACGTGCGCACCGCCAGGGCGCGCTCCAACATCCGCCACTTCCTGAAGACCATGCAGTACGAGGAGTCCGCGGCGCTGGGCGAGCGGCTGCTGGAGCAGGCGCTGAAGGGCTACGGCGTGACCCCGGCCGAGATCAACCAGGCGAGCTGGGAGCGGGTGACCCGCGAGACCATCGGCGTCACCAAAGTGCAACTGCTTGCCGACATCGGCCTGGGCAAGCAGTTGCCGGCGGTGGTGGCGCGGCGCCTGATGATGCGCGCCGAGGGCGAGGCCAGGCCGCACGCCAAGCCGGCGAGCGTGGTGATCCGCGGCACCGAAGGCATGGCGATGCAGCTCGCGAGCTGCTGCCGCCCGATCCCGGGCGATGCCATCGTCGGCTCCATCAAGAAGGGCCTGGGGCTGGTGGTGCACACCGCCGAGTGCCGCCACGTCGCGCGCTCCCGGCGCGCCGAACCGGAGCAGTGGATCGACGTCGAGTGGGACCGGCAGCCCACGCGCATGTTCCAGTGCGCGATCAAGGTTACGGTGGCCAACCAGCGCGGCGTGCTCGCCAAGGTCGCCTCGGCGATCGCCGAGGCCGGCTCCAACATCGACTCGATCAGCATGGAGGAGGACCGCTCGGTGTACACCACGATGCTGTTCGTGCTGGAAGTGGGCAACCGCGCGCACCTGGCGCGCGTGCTGCGCTCGATCCGGCGCCTGTCGGAAGTGCACAAGCTGCTGCGCGTGCGGGACTAGCCCTTGGCGGCTCACCAACCTGGTCAGGAAGCGGCTACCAGCCGCTGAGCACCAGCTTCCCGATCATCCCCTTGGATTCCAGCCTCGCATGCGCCGCGCGCAGGTTGGCGGCATTGACCGGCGAGAGCTTCTCGGTCAGGGTGCACTTCACCTCGCCCGCGTCGATCCAGTCGCCCACGCGCGCAAGCAGGCGATGCTGCTCGATCATGTCCGCGGTCTGGTAGGTGGAGCGCGAAAACATGCCTTCCCAGGCAAAGCGCAGCGACTTCCTCTGGATCGCCAGGATGTCGGCCGGGTTTTCGTTGCGCACGATGGAGCAGACCGTGCCCAGCGGGCGCACGATGTCGATGAACTGCGTCCAGTAGAGGTCGATGTCCGAGCAGACAAGCACGTAGTCCACCGCCGGCGCGCCGATGGCCGTCAGGCCATCCTTCAGCGGCTGGCGATGGTTGATGACGTGCCGGGCGCCGAGGTCCCGGCACCACCTGGTGCTTTCGGGCCGCGAGGCAGTGGCGATGACCACCAGCCCGAGCTTGCGGCCGATCTGGATCGCCATCGAGCCCACGCCGCCGGCCCCGGCGATCACCAGGAGGCGGGCCCCCTTGCTGCCGCCGTCCGGATCCACGCCCATGTGCGTCACGATGCTTTCGTAGGCGGTAATGGTGGTGAGCGGCATGGCCGCGGCCTGCGCGAATTCCAGCTTCGCGGGCTTCTTCGCCACGATGCGCTCGTCCACCAGCTGCAGCTGCGCGTTGCTCCCCGGGCGCTGGTTGGAGCCCGCGTAGTACACCGCGTCGCCGGGCTTGAAGAGCGTCACCTGCTCGCCCACCGCCCGGACCACGCCGGCGGCGTCCCAGCCCAGGATCCGGGGGCCGGGCTTCGTGCCCGCGGCGCCGGGCTGGTTCAGCATCCGGGTCTTGGTATCCACCGGGTTCACGGAGATGGCCTCGACGCGCACCAGGATGTCGTGGCCTTGCGGCGCGGGCGGGTCGGGAACCTCCGCGTCCACGAGCGAGCGCGGGTCGGAGACAGGAAGGGGTTCGTTCGCTAGGATGGCTTTCATGGCTTCGGGTTCTACCACAGGGGCGCTGGACCGCGAGGCGCTCGTTCGCATGGACGCCGCCGACCCGCTCGCGGGCAAGCGCGAAGCGTTCTGGCTGCCCGATGGCGTCATCTACCTGGACGGCAACTCCCTGGGGGCGCTTCCCAGGCGCGTGATGGCGCGCATGCGCCGCGCGGTCGAGGAGGAATGGGGTAACGGCCTGGTCCGCTCCTGGACCGACGCCGGCTGGTACCCGGCGCCGCAGCGTGCCGGCGCGGCGATCGCGCGGCTGGCGGGGGCGAAGCCCGAGGAAGTGATCGTCTGCGATTCGACCTCGGTGAACCTCTTCAAGGCGCTGGTCGCGGCGTTGCGCCTGCAGCCCGAGCGCAAGGTGGTGGTCTCGGAACGCGGGAATTTCCCCACTGACCTCTACGTCAACGAGGGCGTGGCGGAGCTGATGGACGTCGAGCTGCGCTGCGCAGAGCCCGGCGACATCGAAACCGCAATCCGCGCCGCGGGCAGCGATCTTGCGCTGGTCCAGCTCACCCACGTCAATTACCGCAGCGGCCTCGTCCACGACATGGCGCGTATCACTCGGCTCGCCCACCAACAGGGCGCGCTCGCCATCTGGGACCTGAGCCACAGCACTGGCACCCTGCCGGTGGAGTTGAATGCCTGCGGCGTGGATTTCGCCGTGGGTTGCGGCTACAAGTACCTGAACGGCGGGCCGGGGGCACCCGGGTTCATCTACGTTGCCACGCAGCACCTGCCTTCGTTCCGCCAGCCCATACAAGGCTGGCACGGACACGCGAGCCCGTTCGCCTTCGACCACGACTACACGCCTCACCCCGGCGTCGACCGCATGCTGGTGGGCACCGCGCCGCAGTTGAGCCTGATCGCGCTGGAGGAGGCGCTCGCCGTGTTCGACGACGTGGACATGACGCAACTGCGCGCCAAGGGCAGCGCCCTGGGCGAGTGCTTCATCCGGCTGGTGGACCAGGAACTGGCCGGCCAGGGCTTCAGCCTCGCCAGTCCGCGCGAGGCGGCGCTGCGCGGCAGCCAGGTGTCGCTCACGCACCCGGAAGGCTACGCCATCATGCAGGCGCTCATCGCGCGCGGCGTGATCGGCGACTTCCGCGCCCCGGACGTGCTGCGCTTCGGCTTCGCGGGCCTGTACCTGCGCTACGTCGAGGTATGGGACGCGGTGGCGGTGCTGAAAGAGGTCATGTCGTCCCGCGCCTGGGACCGGCCCGCGTTCAAAGCGTGGAAAGCTGTAACTTAAATGGATCTCTTATGACTTTCCACGCCGCGCCGCAATCGATCCGCTGATCGCATGCGCAAAACTTGCACCCAATTTCGCTAACTGGCATCACCCAGATTTCCGGACACATTTGAATCGGCCGGCGCCGCGGTAGTGCTCGCCGCGTGCTGCAGCACCTGCGCCAGCGCCGAGACCGCCACCTCGGCCGGATGCTTGCCGCCCTTGAAGAGCCCGATCGGCGACACCAGCCGCGCCAGTTGCTCCTCGGCAAATCCGCGCGCGCGCAGGCGGGCCTTGAATTTCGCCGCCTTGGTCTGCGAGCCGATCAGCCCGAGCCAGGCGAAGTCGCCCCGCCTGAGCACCCGCGCCACCAGTTCCAGGTCCAGCGCGTGGCTGTGGGTCATGACCAGGAAGTAGGCGCCCGCAGGCGCCTCGTCCGCCATCCAGGCCGGCTCCTCCTCGATGACGACGCGCACGTTGGCGGCCACCGCGGGCGGGAACATCTCCGGCCGGGCGTCGACCCAGGTGAGGCGCCAGGGCAGCCGCTCCAGGATCCGCGCCACTTCCTTGCCGACATGGCCCGCGCCGAACAGCACCAGCTCGAACGCCGGCGTCGCGGCCGGCGGGAAGCCCTCGCGCGCCGAGAAGCGCAGCGTCACCGCGCCGCCGCAGCACTGGCCCAGCGAATCCCCGAGCGCGATGCGGCGCTCGCGCCGCGGCTCTCCCGAGAGCAGCATCTCGCGCGCTACCTTGAGCGCGGTGTACTCCAGGTTGCCCCCGCCGATGGTCCCGCGCACTTCCTGCGCGCCCACCCACATGCGCGCGCCGGCTTCGCGCGGCGTCGAGCCCTGCGCCGCCCACACCTCGATTTCAACCACGCAGAGCATGGATCGCCTTCAACACGTTCTCCGGCGTCGCCGGCGCCTCCAGCGGCACCGGCTCGCGCGAGTCGCTGGTGCTGCCCACCGCGTCCGCGATGGCGTGGAACACCGACAGCGCCAGCATCAGCGGCGGCTCGCCCACCGCCTTGGAGCGATGGGCGATGTCGCGCCGGTTCTCGCCGCCTTCCCACAACCGCACGTTGAACACCGGCGGGCAGTCGCTCGCCACCGGGATCTTGTAGGTGGAGGGCGCATGGGTGAGCAGCGCGCCCTGCCCGTTCCAGACCAGTTCCTCGGCGGTGAGCCACCCCATGCCCTGGATGAAGCCGCCCTCGACCTGTCCGCGGTCGATGGCCGGGTTGAGCGAGCGGCCGCAGTCGTGGAGCAGATCCGCCCTGAGCAGCCGGGACTCACCCGTAAGAGTGTCCACCGCGACCTCGGATACCGCCGCACCGTAGGCGAAGTAATAGAACGGCTCGCCCTGGAAGCGCTCGCGGTCGAAGTGAATCTCCGGGGTGCGGAAGTAGCCCGTGGCGGACAGCGACACGCGGGCGAGAAAGGCCGCCTTGGCGCGCTCGGCGAAGGAGGCGCCGCTGAAGGGCGCCAGGCGCTCCTTCAGCACCCGGCAGGCGGCGCGCGCGGCTTCGCCGTTGAGATCGGTGCCGCTGGAGGCGGCCGTGGGCGAAGTGTTCGGCACCTTGCCGGTGGAGGTGGCGGTGATCCGCACCGCCTCCAGGGCAATGCCGAATTCCGCCGCCACCATCTGCTGCACCTTCACCATCAGCCCCTGGCCCATTTCGGTGCCGCCGTGGTTCACCGCCACGGAGCCGTCGGTGTAGATGTGGACCAGGGCGCCGGCCTGGTTCATCGGGATAGCGGTGAAGGCGATGCCGAACTTCACCGGCGTCAGCGCGAGGCCGCGGCGGATGTGCGGATGTTGCGCGTTCCAGAGCCCGATCGCCGCCCGCCGCGCGCGGTAAGCCGAGTCACGCTCGAGTTCCTCGATCAGCTGCGGTGCGACGTTGTCGCGGATCGTCATGCCGTAGTGCGTGACGTTGCGCTCCACCGTGCCGTACAGGTTGCGCTTGCGGACATCGAGCGCATCGAGCCCGAGCCGGCGCGCGACCGCGGCGAGCACGCCCTCGATGGCGAACATGCCCTGAGGTCCGCCAAAGCCGCGGAACGCCGTGTTCGACACCGTATTGGTGCGGCAGCGGTGCGAGGCGATGGCCAGGTTCTCGAGGAAATAGCAGTTGTCGGCGTGAAACACCGCGCGATCGTTCACCGCGCCCGACAGGTCGGCGGAAATGCCGCAGCGCGAGGCCATCTCCAGGTCCAGCGCAACAAGGCGCCCGTCGGCCTCGAATCCGGCCTCGTAGTCGTAGCGGAAATCATGGCGCTTGCCGGTGCCGATCATGTCGTCGTCGCGATCGACGCGCAGTTTCACCGGGCGGCCTGTGGCCCGCGCGAGCAGCGCCGCCGCGACCGCGTACACCGCAGCCTGCGTTTCCTTGCCTCCGAAGCCGCCGCCCAGGCGCCGCAGTTCCACTGTCACCGCGGCGCTGGGCTCGCCCAGCGCCGCCGCCACCAGGTGCTGGATCTCGCTCGGGTGCTGGGTAGAAGCGTGCACCCGCATCTCGCCCCGCTCCCCGGGGATCGCCAGCGCGACCTGGCCCTCGAGGTAGAAATGCTCCTGCCCGCCGCAGCGCAGGCGCCCGCGGATGCAGTGGGTGGCGCGGGCGAGCGCCGCGGCACTGTCTCCGCGCGTCACCTTGAGCGAGGGCAGCACGAACGCCTGCTGCTGCATCGCCTGGTCTACCGTCAGGACCGGCTCCAGGGCCTCGTAGCGGATGCTTGCCAGCCGCGCTGCGCGCCGCGCCGCCTCAACCGTGTCGGCGGCCACCGCGAACAGCGGCTGGCCATGGAACAGGACGCGGTCCGAGGCGAACACCGGCTCGTCCGCGATCACCGGCCCGATGTTGTTGGCCCCGGGGATGTCGGGCGCCGCGAGCACCGCGCGCACGCCGGGCGCCGCGCGCACCGGATCCAGGTCCATGGACAGGATGCGCGCATGGGCATGCGCTGCCATGCCCAGAGCCGCGTGCAGCGTGCCGGCCGGCTCCGGCAGGTCGTCGACGTAGTGCGCCTCGCCGCTGACATGCAGCTCGGCGCTGTCGTGCGCGACGGCTTCCCCGATCACGCGTCCAGCTCCAGCAGCGCCCTCGGGCCGATGCCGGCGGCGAACTTGCGCAGCAGGTTCTGCGCCGCGACCAGGCGATACCAGGCCGAGCCGCGGTGGTCCGACAGCGGCTGGAAATCCTGCGCCAGCGCAGCGCAGCTGGCCTCGAGGCCGTCGCGCCAGGCCGCCTCCGCGCGCATCGCGCGGGCCGGGGTGGCCGCCATGCCGCCAAAGCCGAATCGCGCCCGGCCGTCTGCCGCGACGTGGAACGCGGCGCAGACCGTGGCGATATCCTGATCGAAGCGCTTGGACAGCTTGTAGGCGCCGAAGCGCGCGCCGGGGGCGAGGCGCGCGATGCGCAGGCTGCGGATGAACTCACCCGGCAGCAGCGCGGTCTTGCGATAGCCGGTGTAGAAGTCCTCCAGCGCCATTTGCCGCTGCACGGTGCCGCGCT
>Ga0194128_10001247_pt1 | contig 44679 bp, 33 predicted proteins | sample TA2KigCa65mmetaG_FD_148650 | JGI IMG/M metagenome (GOLD analysis project Ga0194128, IMG submission 148650) | Freshwater microbial communities from Lake Tanganyika, Tanzania - TA2015037 Kigoma Deep Cast 65m | ecosystem: Environmental > Aquatic > Freshwater > Lake | place: Tanzania: Lake...
AGGTGAGTTTTTCTACAACCTCCTCTACAACTTTAGCAACGGTCACCACTACAGCTGCAACATCGGTCACCTCTTCAGGATCGTCAACAGGAGGAAATGTAACTTCTGACGGTGGAGCAGTAGTCACAGCGCGCGGCGTGGCATACGGCACAGTTCAAAACCCAACGACCGCAAACAGCACAACGAGCAATGGCACTGGCACGGGTGTCTTCACCAGCACGCTTACGGGCTTAACTGCTTCGACGCTCTATTATGTTCGGGCGTATGCCACCAACAGTGTGGGCACGGCTTATGGAAATCAGGTGAGTTTTTCGACTTCAGGAACAGTAAGTCTTCCTTGCTTAGGAACACCAACAGTAACCGATGTGGACAATAACACGTACAACACGGTATCGATAGGGACGCAGTGCTGGATGCAAAGCAATTTGAAGGTGGGTAAGTACCGTAATGGCGACAACATTGCGAACATCACAGACAATACCGCATGGTCACAGACCAATACAGGGGTGTGGTGCAACTACAATAACGATACAGCAAACGACGCTCTCTACGGCAAGCTCTACAATTGGTATTCGGTAAATGATTCAAGGGGACTATGTCCTGTGGGCTGGCATGTACCATCAGATGCGGAGTGGACGACCCTCACCGACTTCTTGGGCGGAACATCCGTAGCTGGCGGCAAGATGAAGAGCACAGCTATACAACCAACTTCAGGTGGCTGGATTTCCCCGAACACAGGAGCCACGAACTCCAGTGGCTTCACCGGCCTGCCTGGTGGCTACCGCAGCTCTGGTGGCGGGGTCAACAATTTGGGCGACGGCGGGGGCTGGTGGAGTTCTTCGGATGTTGGGTCGGGCAATGCCTGGTACCGCTTCTTGAACAACGGCAGTGCGGGTGCGTACCGCGGCAACTTCGGCCAGCGGAGTGGTTTTTCGGTTCGCTGCGCCCGGGATTGAACCTCGAATTTTGACTTTTTTGGGTTTGTGCGGTGGGGCGTGGCTGGCGGTTCCTTCGAGCCAACTAAAGTTAAAGGTCTAGTCGCATTCGAGCCATCACTCAGCATCGACCAATATCCTGCGATTGAGGTTTTGACGCCTTCTGTATGCAAATTGTATGCACATAAACATAAAAATAAGGAGCTACCAAATTAAATTGGTAACTTCCTGATTATCAAGTTGTAGATTCCAGATTTGAACTGTCGGTCTCCTGACACCCTCTCAGGGTCTCCCGGCACCATTCCCTCTGGGTTTGCCCCCACCTGAGCCATGTCCCTTTCCAGGTCTTACTCCTCCATTTCCTCTGAATCTACTTCCACCGCCCCCCCCTGGTCTGCCTTCACCGCTTTTTCCTCTACCTGTACGCCTACCCCAACCACCGCTTTCGGCTACCCATTCGCCAACGGTTCCGATTTGTTCGGGTAGTTCCATTCGGGGAATGGTCCGTTCGATGAGTCTCTCAATGGCGTTGAGCCGCCTTCCATCTTTTGGATTGATAAAGGTTATGGCGGTGCCGCTGCGTTCAGCGCGTGCGGTTCGGCCAATACGGTGAACGTAGTCCTCCGCATCCGGGGGCGCGTCGAAGTTCACCACCAGATCTATGCCGTCAACGTCGATTCCGCGCGACAAAACATCCGTGCCTACTATAATCCTCAGCTTACCCGATTTGAAGTCACGCATGATATTCTCACGCTCCGCCTGCTCTAAGTCGGAGTGGAACGGGCGGGCCGGAATGTGCCGCTTCCTGAGCAGGTGGCCTAGTTCCTTCACCTTGTCTTTCGTGGAGCAAAACACAAGAATAGACGAATATTTAGGGTCGTTCAGGATCTCGAGCAGCAGGGGTTCTTTGTGCTGATCGTAGAGCTTGCACACCCTTTGGTCGATTTTCTCGGCCGGTTTGGCCACGGCGAGGGTCACCTCAGCGGGATTTTTCAGTATCACAGCAGCGAGTTGACGAATTCGCTGGGGCATAGTGGCCGAAAAAAGAAGGGTTTGCCGCAGCCTGGGCATCATCGAAACGATCCGCATGATATCATCAAAAAATCCCATGTCAAGCATACGGTCGGCTTCATCGAGCACAAGGTGCTGCAGGCAGGAGAAGTCGAAATTGCCCGTATTGAGGAAGGAAATTAGCCTCCCCGGCGTGGCGATCACCATGTCGGCCCCTTTTTTCAGAGCCTTGTGCTGTTGGTCCCACAGCGCCCCATCGCCCCCACCGTAGATGGGAATCGAGTTCACCGAAGTATAATAGCTGAGGCCCTCTACCTGCTGGTCGATCTGCTGCGCCAATTCACGCGTGGGTGTGAGGATGAGAGCATTCAAATGCCGTTTCTGACTGGCCAAGATAAGGTCGATGACCGGCAGCACAAATGCTGCCGTTTTTCCGGTTCCGGTTTGTGCGCAGGCGATCAGGTCGCGACCTCCCAAAATAATCGGGATGGCCTGTTGCTGGATGGGTGTGGGGCTACGAAAGCCCATAGCATCCAGTCCATCCAGCAAATCAGGGTCTAGATCAAAGTCGTAAAATGTCATAATAACAGGTCGTGCATCCTGAGGCGTCTACCCGAGGTTTGTGCAGGCCTACTGTCCGCCATCGTTGGGTGATGAAGATTCCGGGGTTTCAGATGGTGATGTAGGTGCTGCATCGGGGGGAAAATATCGGCGCTGGAACACCAGTAACATGGCTACTCCGGTGGTGATGGCTGTGTCGGCCACATTAAATACTGGTCGGAAGAAAATGAAATAATCGCCGCCCCACAACGGCAGCCACTGGGGCAGAAATCCCTGCCAGAGGGGAAAGTAAAGCATGTCGACCACCCGTCCGTGGAACCAGCGCTCGTAGCCAAACAGGGGTCCGTAGCATACCGAGTCTATAATGTTACCCAATGCACCCGCAAGCACCAGAGAGAGGGCTGCAAGGGCGCCCACACGGGCCTTATTCGATTTGAGCATTTTCCTAATTATATAAAGTATGCCACCCACGGCCACCAACCGAAACAGAGTGAGGGCTAGCTTGCCCCATTCGCCACCCAGTTCCATCCCAAACGCCATGCCGTTGTTTTCGATAAAATAAATCTGAAACCACTGACCCGCGACGTTGAAATGCTCTCCAAGCATCATATTCGTCTTCACCCAGATTTTGCTGGCCTGGTCAGCCAGCAGAACGGCCGTGGTGAATCCAATCGGAATCCAGAATCTGCTTTTCATCACAACCTGCAGTTCATCACAACCCTCGAGAAAATGTGGCTAGTCTACCGGAGCCGATCACTGGCGCAACTTGGCTTCCATCGACAAAGTAGCGTGGGGCACCAGACGCAAGCGTTCCCTGGGGATGAGTTTGCCTGTTTCCCTACAGATACCGTAGGTCTTGTTCTCTATACGAATCAGCGCGTTTTCAAGGTGGTCGATGAACTTGCGCTGACGCGAGGCCAGCTGGCTGTAGTGCTCCTTGTCCATCGTCACCGAACCCTCTTCAAGCGTCACATAGCCGCTGGAGGTGTCGTCGGTGCCGTTGGCATTGGCCGTCATGAGCTGCTCCTGGTAGTAGCGGAACTCGCTGCGGGCGGCTTCCAGTTTCTCCAGGATCAGCTCCCTGAACTCAACCAACTCCTCGTCGGAATATCGGTTTTTTGCGGTGTTTTCGGCTGATTCACTCATGGCTTGTGGGGTTTTATCGAAACAATAACTGGACCTTCATCGAGAGGCAATTCCACGCCCTCGCTCTTGATCTGGTCCACCCAAATTAGGCGGGTGGCCAAAATTTCGGTGCAAATATACGCAGAAAAGGGGTCGACCGCCGACTTCAGCCAAGGCTGCTCTTCCAGGATCAACTCGATCCGGTCGGTGACCTTCAGATTCTGGTCTTTACGTAGTTTTTGTATGCGGTTCACCAATTCTCGGGCCAGCCCCTCCTGGAGCAGCTCATCGTTGAGCTCCACGTCGAGCGCCACCGTAAGCCTTCCGTCGGAAGCCACAAGCCAGCCAGGAATATCATCGAAACTCGTCTCCACATCCTCGCGACCCAAGGAGATTGAACCGCCCTCCAGTTTCAGATGGATCTCCCCCTCGCGCTCCAGTGTCATCAGTTCGGATTGTGACAACAACGGAACCGCTGCTGCGATGGCCTTCATCCGGGCGGGGTAGCGGGGCCCCAGTGATTTGAAATTTGCACGAGCCTTGCGCACGATTACCGAGGCCTGTTCCTCCGAAATAAATTCAATGTTCTTGATGTTGAGCTCCGATTGGATCAGGTCGGCCACCTTCAGGATTTGGCTGCGTTCGCCCTCATCCGTTAGCGGTATGAGGAGTCGCCTCAGAGGTTGCCGCACCTTAATCTGCGAACGTTTGCGCAGCGAAAGGGCCAGAGAGCAGATGTCCTGTGCCCACGACATTCGTTGCTCCAACAACGAGTCGATTTCTTCCGGATTCACTTTAGGGAAGTCGCACAGGTGCACTGAATCGTGGGGCTGGCCGCCTGTTACCCCGTTGAGGTCGCGGTACAACCGTTCCGCGTAGAACGGGGCGATGGGCGCCATCAACCGTGCCACGGTTTCCAGACAGGTGTATAGGGTTTGGTAGGCCGCCTGTTTATCCAAGCCTTCTTCACCTTTCCAAAAACGTCGGCGGCACAGGCGTACGTACCAGTTGCTGAGGTGCTCATCCACAAATGTTTGAATACTGCGGGCGGCGCGCGTGGGTTCGTATTCGCGGTAGTCGACCCCCACCGATGCAGTCAGCGAGTTCAGCAGGGATAGGATCCACCGGTCGATTTCGGGTCTGTCTTTGAGGGGCACATCGGCTTCTTCATATCGAAACCCGTCGACATTAGCGTACAGGGCGAAAAAGCTGTAGGTGTTGTGGAGCGTCCCGAAGAATTTGCGCTGTACCTCCAAAATCCCTGCCGGGTCAAATTTTAGGTTGTCCCACGGCTGCGCATTGCCCACCATATACCAGCGGGTGGCATCGGGTCCATACTGTTCGAGGGTTTTAAATGGATCTACAGCATTTCCTAATCGCTTCGACATCTTATTGCCGTCTTTATCGAGCACCAGACCGTTACTAACCACAGTTTTGAACGCCACAGAATCGAAGAGCATCACAGCGATGGCGTGCAGGGTAAAGAACCACCCCCTGGTCTGGTCGACACCCTCAGCGATGAAATCGGCCGGAAAGGCGGTGTTGCGATCGATACGTTCCGATTGCTCGAAGGGGTAATGCCCCTGCGCGTAGGGCATAGCTCCTGAGTCGAACCACACATCGATAAGATCGGGTTCGCGGCGCATGGGGTCACCGTTTGGGCTCAACAACACCACCTGGTCGACAAAAGGTCGGTGCAAGTCTTGGATCGACTCGGGGTTTTCCAAACCAGCCGCACGAGCCTCTTCCATGGCCACACGGAGTTCGCCGAGCGATCCGATGCACCGTTTTTCGCTCCCATCGGTCGTGCTCCAGATGGGCAGAGGGGTACCCCAGAAGCGGGAGCGCGATAGGTTCCAGTCGACCAGATTCTGTAGCCAGTGGCCAAATCGGCCGGTTCCGGTGCTCTCGGGTTTCCACTGAATCGACTGATTGAGTTCCGCCATCCGGTCTTTGACTGCGGTCGTCCGGATAAACCAGCTTTCCAGCGGATAATAGAGGATGGGCTTGTCGGTCCGCCAGCAATGGGGATAGCTATGCGCATATTTTTCGATATGGAAGGCCCGGTTTCCCCTTTTCAGTTTTAGAGTGATGAGTTCATCGGCGTTGAGGATCTTGCTGAGGTTGGGGATGATGCCGGCCAGGGCCTCTTGTTGTTTCTTCAGCAGCGCATCTCGTTCGGCTTCATCGAGGAATGCGTTCTTCACCGGCATGCCTTGCAGGGGAAATTCTTGATCCTGCACCTGTTCGGTGAACCGGCCGTTGCGGTCCACCAAAGTGAGGGCGCCGATGCCTTCCTGCTGTGCGATGCGGAAGTCATCCGCCCCAAAGCTGGGCGCCAGGTGTACCACTCCGGTGCCATCATCGGTGCGCACGAAGTCACCCGCCACCACCCGGAAGGCATCGCCCTGCCCGGGACGCGCATAAGGGAGGAGTTGTTCATAGCGCAGGCCACTCAGGCTTTTGCCCTGTAGGATGCCGATCCGCATCCAGGGCAATGACTTACTCCATGATTTTGGTGTCGGCCAGGTCAGGTGTCGCCCCGCTTCTGTTTCGTTCGATTCGACTTCAGCCTTGTTCGGTTCATTTTCAGCCATTGACGTCCACGTATCCGCAGCCGGGAGGTAGGCCCCCACCCGGGCCTCGGCCAGAATCAGAAGTACCGGACGGCGGGTGTAGGGGTTGTGGGTGGCGAGCAGCGTGTAGGGTATGTCGGGCCCAACCGCCAGCGCGGTATTGGAGGGCAAGGTCCACGGCGTGGTCGTCCACGCCAACAGGTAGGGTCCCCATTCAGGATCACTACCAGCACTGTCTTTCGGTTCTTCAATCGCCCATCCGATTGGCAGGTTCTTTTTAAATCCATCCAGCAGTTTTTCCAAGGCGGGGCACGACTCGGGCTGGGTAAGCCTGAACTGCACTACAGCGCTGGTGTCTTTCACCTCGCGGTAGGCCCCGGGCTGGTTGAGCTCGTGCGAACTCAATCCGGTTCCGGCGGCAGGCGAGTAGGGTTGAATGCTGTGTCCTTTGTAGAGCAGGCCCTTGTCGAACAACTGCTTCAAAAGCCACCAAACCGATTCGATGTATTCGGGCGTGTAGGTCACGTAGGGATTTTCGAGATCCACCCAATAGCCCATCTGCTCCGTCAGCCGCTCCCAGTGCGTGGTGAAGGCCATTACATCCTCCCGGCAATGGCGGTTGTATTCCTCAATGCTAATGCGGGAGCCGATGTCATCCCTTCGAATGCCCAGTTTCTTTTCGACCTGAAGCTCCACGGGCAGTCCGTGCGTATCCCAGCCACTTTTCCGCTCCACCTTTCGGCCGTTCATGGTTTGGAACCGACAAAATATATCCTTAATGGTTCGGGCCATCACATGGTGAATTCCCGGGATTCCATTGGCCGATGGCGGTCCTTCGTAGAACACAAAGGGTTGGGACTGCGACCGCTGTTGCACGCTGCGTCGGAAGATATCGTGTTCTTTCCACCAGGCGGCGATGTCGCGTCCCACGCCAGGGAGATCGAGTTGGTGATAGGTAGGATAGGGATTCTGAGGTTTACTCATCACTATCGGTTGCAGTTGCGCTGGGGATAGGGTTGCCATTTTTGCGGGCCATTATGATTTGCCGACGTCGGTCGAACGACAAAATCAGGGCGGGCAGCAGAAGCATATTGCTCAAAAGGGCCACCAACAGGGTACAAGAGGTCATCATACCGAGCGCTACGGTGCCCTGAAAGGTAGAAACGCCGAATACGAGGAACCCAAAAAACAGGATCAGTGATGTATAGATCATGCTGGGAATGGTCTCGCGCAGGCTTAACTCAACCAGTCGCGGGATGTCCCACTTCCTGCGCTTCATCTCCTGCCGGTATTTGGCCAAAAAATGAATGCTGGTGTCGATGGAGATGCCAAAGACCATAGAGTATACCAGCACGGTAGAGGGCTTGAGGGGAACACCCATGTAGCCCATGGCTCCGGCCGTAACGAGTAGCGGAAAGAGGTTGGGTACTATGGAAATGACCAGAATCCGAACCTCCCGAAACAGCACCACCATAATGATGGATATCAGGAAAATGGCCAGACTAAGACTGTTGATAAGGGAACTCACGAGGTACTGGTTGCCCCTCAGGAAAATGAGACTGCTGCCGGTAAAAATCACCTTCGCGGAGGAGCCTTCCACCAGCGAATCGACCCGGCTGTCCAATTCTTTGAGCAACTCCTCCAATCTCTTGGTGCCCACATCGGCCATGTTCAGGCTCAGGCGAAACACTTGTCGGGCGGTATCGGTGAGTGACGCAAGGGTGCTGTCAGTGGTGCTGCGCGAGCGCAACAGGTAGGGCATCACAAACAGTTGTTCTTGTCCACCCGGCAGCCTGAAATACTCGGGATTTCCCTGAAAATAGGCCTGGTTGGCGGCCTTCACCAGTTGAACCAGCGAAAGAGGGGGGGCAAATTCGCGGTATTCCGACAACAGCAACTGGATTTCCTCCGCCTTTTGCAGATTCTTAGGTGATTGAATGCCGCCCCTCCGGCCAGTATCGATGAGAATCTCCAGCGGCATTACCCCGGCAAAGTTTTCCTCGAAAAAACGTAGGTCCGACATCACCCGATCGCGCTGGGGCAGGTCGTCCACGAGCCGGCTCCGAGTTTTGAGTTGGACGGCTCCTACAGCAGCGAGGAGGCTCACTAGCACGAACCCAATGTATAGGGCATTTCGGTATCCCATCACACAACGAACCACCCTATCCACCACGCTTTGCAGTGCGGTGCGCTCGAGGTGCCTCAGGTGCTTCGTTTCAGGGGCAGGCAGGTAGGAAAAAACTATGGGAATGATGATCAAGCTGATGAGGAAAATCACGCTAATACTGAGGGCCACCACCAGTCCGAATTCCTTAAGAACGGTGACCTCAGTTAGGTAGAACACACCGAATCCGATAGCTGTGGTGGTGTTGGTGAGGAGGGCGGCCAAGCCCACGCGTTCCACGACGCGACTAAGCGCCTTGATTTTGTTGCCGTGCTTACGGAATTCGTCGTGATATTTATTCAACAAATACACGCAGTTGGGCACGCCGATGACCACCACCAAGGCTGGTATGAGTCCACTCAGAATGGTGATTTTGAACCCGAAGCTGGATATGAGTCCGAGCGCCCACACCGCGCCCAGTAAAACCACCAACAGGGAAAAAAAAACCGGGGCAAAGCTTCTGTAAAAAAAGAACAGCACGAGCCCGCTCATGATGAGGGCTAAAGCGCTAAACAATTTGAGCTCATCGGCCACCCGGGTAGCGAACACCGTACGTACATAAGGAAGGCCGGAGTAGTGTAGGGTGAGGCCGTGGTTTAGCGCGAATGCGTCGAGACGGCGTACCACCCCATCCACGGTGCCGATGCGTCCTTTGTTGTCTAGCACTTTCCCGTCGAATGCGATGGCCAGCAGGGTGGTATTGGTTTCGGGGATGATAAAGATACCCTCATACATACGGGTCTGGTGAACCACCTGTTTAAGACTATCGAGATCAGTCCGATTCAATGGTCCATCGGGCACCAGGGGCAGGAGCCGAAACTTTTGTTTGGTATCATCGCGCACCAGAGCGGGGAGATTGGCGAGACTTAAAACCGACTTCACGCCCTTCACCTCTTTCACCCTGCGGGTCACCAGTTGCAGTCCCTGAAACAAATCGGGTGTGAACAGGCTGTCGGACTGGAAGCCGGCCACCATCACATTGCCGTCGATGCCAAATCGGCCGCGGAATTCCTCGTAGATCTGCAGGTCGGGGTCGTTATGCGGAATCAGGCGATTGCCGTCATATGACATACGCACCTGACTGGCCTTGTAGGCCATAAACAGCGTTGTCAATCCCAGAATTGCGAGCAACAGAGGGCGATTTCGGAGGATGAAACGAGCAATGCGGGTCCACATACAATAAAAACGCGCAAAAATACGAAAAGCGGAGGGCTCTAGGTTTGATAAAAATTTTAGTACTTTGCAATACATAGTACCAAAATAATTTTATAACTTTGCCCCATGCAAAACGAGAATGAACAGGTACAAATGCGAAAGGGTGTGTTGGAGCTCTGCGTCCTCCGCATTTTATCGCATGGCGAGGCCTATACCTCAGATTTGTCGGACCGCCTCAAACAGGCAGAGCTCCTGGTGGTGGAGGGCACACTTTATCCTCTCCTCACCCGCATGAAAAACGTCGGCTGGCTGGTCTACCGCTGGGCGGAGTCGAAAAACGGCCCGCCCCGCAAATACTACACGTTAACGGAGGAAGGGATCCGGCAGCTCCAATTGCTCGACCGCGAGTGGGAAACCTTCGTGGAAGCCGTACAATCCTTGAACCAATCCCTGCCGCCACAAGAATCTAAACCCGATCAAGCACAAGAATCCAAACCCGATCAAGCACAAGAATCCAAACCCGATAAACCATGAAAAAAGCGACACAAATTAATTTGGGTGGACAGCTCATCCACATCGACGAAGATGCCTATGTGCGTTTAAAGGGGTACCTCGACGAGCTTCGTAATCACCTGCGTGATACCGAGGGATGCGATGAAATTCTCACCGACATCGAAATGCGGTTTGCCGAATTACTGATCGGTCGGCTCGGAAGCATGCGCAAGGTGGTGGAACTGGAAGATGTGGAATTGGTCATACGAGCCCTGGGGCATCCCAACGATTTCACTGCCGGGGAGGGGACAAACCCCGGCGCTTCGGCCCAGACGGTTGCGGGGGAATCATCCGCAAAGCGACGGTTATTTCGCGACGATGATGGCGTAGTGTTGGGCGGTGTGTGCATGGGCTTGTCGACCTACCTGCGAATAGACGTCGCCATCCTGCGGATCATTTTCGTTTTGCTCGTCCTGTTTACTGGATTCGGTGTGCTCTTGTATATTATTTTATGGATTTCAGTTCCTAAAGTGCGCAATACGGCCGACCGCTTGTCGATGCAGGGCCGGCCGGTTACCTTCAACAACATCCGTCAAACGGTGGAGGAGGAAGCGCGCGAGGTAGAACGTCGTTTCAACGATCCCGAAACCCGCAACCGAATGCGCAAAGGTCTTGAAGGAATATTCGTTGGAATTCGTGAGGTATTGGTTCGCCTTGCCCGGGTGGTGGGGGTTCTCTTGCTGACTGGGGTGTTTACCGCGGCGGCTCTGCTCGCCATAGCCCTTTGGTCGGGCGATTTTTGGATCAATGGCAGTGAAATTAACGTAATACATGTGAATGGCCTGAACCTGATTCAGTGTGCCGATTGGATCTTGCCCCCCGACCTATCACCCACCCGGGTAAACTGGGCCGCGACCCTCATACTGCTGGCACCACTCCTGGTCTTGTTGTATGTGGGACTGCGCCTATTGGTGCGCTTGCCAGCCTATTTGGCCAGAGGAATCATGCTGATCTCGTTTTTCCTGTTTGTGGCGGGACTTATATTGTCGCTGCAAATCGGAATGCGTATGGCGTCGGAGTTTCGCACCGAGGGGATTGTGGCGCATACCGTAATGCTGCCGGATGAACCCCAAAAATACCGCCTGGAACTTTATACATTGTCGTTCAATCCGGATCGCATGCTTCATTTCAACGCCGATGAGGAAGGCGGATCGCTCATTGCACGGGGCGACAGCATCTGCTATGATCACCTGGAGATCGAAATCCTGCCATCGGCCGATAGTATGACCCGATTGGAGTGGCTGGCCACGGCCCGGGGGCCTGGACAGCGTTTGGCACGCACCATGGCTGAACGGATCGGGTATGACATTAGGGTCGACAGCGTGGGCACCATTGCGTTGTGTGATGTGCTGAAATATCCGATGGCCGATCGGTTCCGCGACCAGCATGTGCGCGTGATCCTTCATCTGCCATTGGGCCGATCGATTTATATCGATCCGGGGGTAGTCCCGTTTCTGGGGCCCCTTCCACGCCCCGCGGGCAGCGACGAGCAGGAGGTGGGAGGCAAAACCTGGTATATGAGTCGCGAAGGGATGGTTTTGTCGCCCGAGAGCCGTGCCCACTCCGATTCGAAGGCCCAAAGCTAGCGTTCGGGAACGGAATACGGAGTCTGCCTGGTTCGAATCTCTGTAATCCGTGCATTGTCACCCTTATTTGGCTACTTTTACATTTCTTTCAGTAACCTGACATCCAAACTATTTAATATCATTCTATGAAAGCCAGAGTTTACCTTCTGATTCTAACCTGGGTTCTGCCGTTTTTGCCCGTTCGGGCCGATGAGGGTATGTGGCTGCCCTTACAGATCCGCCGCATTCATGAAAAAATGGCTGGCAAAGGCCTGCAGTTGTCGGCCGAGGACCTCTATGAAATCAATCGTTCCAGTGTTAAAGACGCGATTGTGCGACTGGGAAGTGGATTTTGTACGGCCGAGATTATTTCCGGTGAAGGCTTGCTCCTCACCAACCACCACTGTGCCTTTGATATGATTCAAAACCACAGCGCAGTGGGCCGCGACTACCTAACCGATGGTTTCTGGGCCATGAAGCGTTCCGATGAATTGTCGAACCCGGGCATTACGGCCTCGATTCTGGATCGTATGGAGGACGTTACGGCGCGTATGAACGATTCCATCGCGGCCGATCCCAATACCCCGCGTCCGAAGGTCATAGAGCGCGTGGGCCGTCTGATCGCCCGGGAAATCACACAGGGCAACGCGGCCAAAACGGCCGATGTGCGCGCCATTTTCTATGGTAATCAGTTCATTCTCTCGGTCTACACCACCTATTCGGATGTTCGCCTCGTGGGGGCGCCTCCCAGCAGCATCGGGAAATTTGGTGGCGACACCGACAACTGGATGTGGCCCCGACATACGGGTGACTTCTCTCTCCTGCGCATCTACACCGGTGCCGATGGTCAGCCCGCACCCTACAATGAGCAGAATATACCCCTCAAACCCAGACATGTGCTGCCGGTGAGTACTTCCGGAGTGAAGGAAGATGATTTTGTGATGGTTTTTGGTTTTCCCGGCACCACCAACCGCTACCTGACGAGTGCTAATCTGGCCACTAACATAGAGAACAACAACCAGCCCATCATCGATATGCTTGGTGCCCGCATGAAGGCATACAAGGAATCGATGGATTCCAGTCCCGAGATCCGCATTGCGCTGGCCTCGACCTATGCATCGGGCATGAACACATACAAATATTTCATCGGGCAGAATCTGGGACTCAAAAATGACGGGGTGGTTGAGCGCAAAGCCGATTATGAACAGAAGCTTGGGGCCTGGAGTGAACGGCTATCGGGACAGGATCGGGAGCGTTTCCAGGGAATTACCGATAAGATTGCCCGCGAAATGAAGACGTTTGGCCCTGTGAACCGCCGGTTTATGTACTTCCGCCTGGGTATGGTGAACCAGGCTGCCTACCGCATCAACGACCGCTTGCAGGGATTGAAGTCGGTACTGGAAGCCAACAAAGCCGGCTCGGATACGGTAAAGTCGGCCAGCGAGAAGATACGTATGTCGCTCGACGATCTCTACACGGAGTATTTTCCGGCTACCGAGCAATCAGCGTTTGTGGCCGTGCTGGCGGCCTACCTGAAGGCAACCCCTGTAGCCGACCGCCCGGATTTTCTGGTGCAGGCATTGAAAGGGACAGGCCAATACGACGAATCGGCCCAAATTTCCGCATTGGCGGCCAGTATGTTCTCCACTTCCCTGCTGACCGACCGTGACCGGATGGAGGCCTTTTTGAAAAAGCCCGGTCTCAAGGCTATGCAGAAGGATGTGGGCATTAATTTCTTTACCTCTGCGGCGCTTCATTATAACAAAACACTCCTTCCACCCCGCACGGAGTTGTTCCAGCGGATCGAGGTATTGCGTAAGGATTTGATGTCGGCCATGATGGCGTTTGAATCGGAGCGTGTATTTGCGCCAGATGCAAATAGCACCCTGCGATTGACCTACGGAACGGTGCGCCCCTATGTGCCCCGCGATGCGGTCTTCTACAAGTATTTCACCACCCATGAGGGCATCCTGCAAAAGGAAGATCCTTCTAATGAGGAGTTTGTGGTTCCGGCACGCCTGAAGGAACTCCTCAAGGCCCGCGATTTTGGTCGATATGGCTCAAATGGTGTTCTGAATACCTGTTTTCTGTCCGATAACGACATCACGGGTGGCAATTCCGGTAGTCCGGTCATCAACGGACGGGGTGAGCTGGTGGGACTGGCATTCGATGGCAACTGGGAGTCGATGACTGGCGACTTGTTGTTTAGTCCATCAATGCAGCGCACGATTTCGGTCGACATCCGCTACGTGTTGTTCATCATCGACAAATTCGCTGGTGCTGGGCACCTCGTTCAGGAGATGAAATTGGCGAATTGACGCGGATGAATTAGGGTTCGCGATCGGGGGGTAGGTGAACTATTTGTATGATCCTTGCGTTTTTAAGTGCTTGTCCACCTTATCTCATACCTTACCTATGTTCCGCACCATCCGCTATTTGTCAATCATTTTAATGCTCGTTGGGGCATCGTGCAGCCGCAACACCAAGCCAGGTGAAAAGTTCAACGAGCCCTTCAGTGGTTCGAAATATATGAGCGATTTGCGGCACTGGCGCAGTACCGGCACCGGAAGCAGTTCAGACTTGGGCATTGCGAAGCAAAAGGCCCTGCTTGAGGCCCGTAAAAACCTGGCATCTGAGGTGCATACTCAGATGTTGGCGGTTTCCGAGCAGTTTCAGCGACAGCAGGAGGTGGGTGATCAGGAGATTATGGGCAAAACCTTCCAGCAGTTGTACCGCGAGGTGCTCAACACCCAGCTGAACGATGCGGTGGCAGCCGACCAGAAGACGTTCACCAGACCCAATGGTCAATATGTGCACTATGTGGCCATGCAGGCCCACAAAAGGAGTCTCTACCGACACATGAAGCGCATGAACGAGGCGAGCCAGTCGCTTTCGGCCGAACAAAAGGAGCGTATCAACCGGATGATCGACGAGCGCATTGCGGAGGCGGAGGAGTAGTTATGTCGAACAACGCTGTCCCCAACATCCCGCGGTTGTCGATCAGCAATCGAAAAGCGGGGTTTTCCTATGAATTGCTGCAGACGTTTGAAGCAGGCATTGTGCTCCTGGGTTCGGAGATCAAGAGTATCCGGCAGGGCAAGGTGAACATGGGCGATGCGTATTGTTTGTTTTTTGAAAGTGATTTGTGGGTGCGCAACCTGCACATAAGTGCCTATATGGAGGCGAGCTGGTTGAACCATGAGCCGATGCGTGACAAAAAACTTCTGCTCAAGCGGCACGAATTGCGCAAGCTCCGGCACCGCATGAAGGAGAAGGGATTTACGGTGGTGCCGACCCGCATGTTCATCTCCGAACGGGGGTTTGCCAAGCTGGAAATCGCACTGGCACGTGGCAAAAAGCAGCACGACAAGCGCGAGAGTATTAAAGACCGGGATGTGGAGCGCGATATGCGCCGCGATGCCGAGTAGGGCGCGGAATCTTGGTGCCTCAGATCATCTGTTTGCCTTCTTGCATGCCGAAGGGGCTTTAAAAGGTTACAAAAGCTGTAAAAAGAGTATCGGAAATTTCGGCTGCAACGAATAACCTCATATTTGTTGAATATTTATGACAAATGGGCTACTCCTACATTAGAAAGACAATTGTCCAAATTTCACCTGGAACAGCAGCGAGTTGATTCACTTGTTGAGCGAGGCCGGAAATCTACTGGGGCGCTTGTTGGGTAATACGGTGTATGTGGGATTTGAATTGCGTGAGGAAGCGGTACTTGAAATCTTATCCATGGATGTCATAAATCCGAGGGCTTGTCCCGCCAAAGGTCTTAGCGCAGGTCGATAACCTCAAACTGCGGGAACTGTGCCTTTTGGAATTGAAACCGTGTTTCGTTGATCGGGGTATTTGACTTGAAGTCGCGGATCACATAGGTCATGCGGCTCCCGTCTTTGTTCATCACCACGGCCTGAGTAAGCAGCGCTTTTGCAGGGTCCACCGATAATTTAATTTTAAAGTAGGGCTTTTTCTTATCTACGGGCACCAGATCAATGATTTTGGAGGTAGCGGTGCTGCCTTCGGCTTGCATATAGGGCACAAATCCCTTTTCGTAGAGGGTGAAAACCGATGTGGGCGTGAGTTCATCGGGCGTCGGCTCATAATCGGAAACATTTACCTCCTTGGCGTCCTTCAAAACCACCCACAGGATCGAACCATTGGTCATGATGGTTTGCTGTTTCATATCGAGCCTGTACTTCTTCCCCTTAATCTCGAGTTTACCCCGTTGCTGTTCATTGATTTTCTGGGTGGGATGCTCTAATGTGAAAGAGAAATCGGCCGACATGGTACGAAACGATTTATAATTTGCGTTCATGCGGCGCAGCAAATCACGTGCTTTGGCATCACCCTGCGCATGACCCGGGCTGGGGTAGACCAACGAAAGAATGAGGAATATAGAGAAAATGCCGGCGACGAATGGAGATGAAATAGGCGGGCGTGACATAGACTGGGGTGCTTGGTGAAAAGTGGTGCGAAGGTACGTTTCCAAATCGAGAGTAACAAGAGGATGGGCCTCGAGCTGAAGCAGAACGACAAACCGGCGTAAAAGTGTGAAAATCCGTGGTATTTATTTGTTGAGGCGCTGCAGGAGCTGTTCCAGAGAGTATTCGTCGCCCACCAAAACCTCCCGGGGTTTACTGCCTTCGAAGGGCCCAACGATGCCAGCGGCTTCCAATTGGTCGATGATGCGCCCAGCCCGGTTATACCCCAACTTCATCTTGCGTTGCAGGAGGGAGGTGGAGCCGATTTGATTCTGAACAATAACGCGGGCGGCTTCGTCGAACAGGGGATCACGATCCGATGGGTCGAAGTCGAGGGCGCTGCCCCCATTCTCACGGCTGCTGTATTCGGGTAGCAAAAACGCGTCAGGATATCCCCTTTGCCCACCTATATAATTGCACACCGACTCCACCTCCGAGGTATCCACGAATGCGCACTGCAGGCGGATCACATCGGAGCCCTGCGAGAGGAGCATATCACCGCGGCCAATCAACTGATCGGCCCCACCCACATCGAGGATGGTTCGGCTGTCAATCCGCGAGCTCACCTTAAAGGCAATGCGGGCCGGGAAATTGGCCTTTATGGTACCCGTTATGATGTTGACCGAGGGCCGTTGGGTGGCGATGATGAGGTGAATGCCCACAGCACGGGCCAGTTGAGCCAGGCGTGTAATGGGCATTTCGATTTCCTTGCCGGCGGTCATGATCAGATCAGCAAATTCGTCGATCACCACAACTATGTAGGGCAGGAAGCGGTGGCCCTCTCGGGGCAGCAGCCTGCGTTTGCGAAATTTGTCGTTGTACTCGCTGAGGTTGCGCACCTGCGCGTCTTTCAGCAGATCGTAGCGGCGGTCCATTTCGATACAGAGCGACTGCATAGTGTCGACCACCTGCAGGGTGTCGGTCACGATGGCCTCATCGTTGTCGGGCAGGCGGGCGAGGAAGTGCCGTTCGATGTGCCGAAACAACGATAGTTCCACCTTTTTTGGGTCGACCAGCACCAGTTTCAGTTCGCTCGGGTGTTTTTTGTAAAGCAGCGAAAGCAGCATGGCATTCAAACCCACTGACTTACCCTGTCCGGTAGCACCGGCCATGAGCATGTGCGGCATTTTCACCAGGTCGACAATAAAAATCTCATTGGAGATGGTCTTACCCAGTGCCATGGGCAATTCCATATCTGTTTTGATGAACTTTTCGGAGGCCAGCAGCGACCGCATGCCTACCATTTCCTTGTTTTGGTTTGGAACCTCAATTCCGATAGTACCCTTGCCGGGCATGGGTGCGATGATGCGGATGCCCAGGGCAGCGAGGGAAAGGGCTATGTCGTCCTCCAGATTTTTGATGCGGCTGATGCGCACACCCGCGGCCGGAACAATTTCATATAGGGTGACGGTCGGTCCTACGGTGGCCCGGATCTTGTCGATTCCTATGTTGTAGTGCCGCAGGGTTTCTGTGATTTGATTTTTGTTGCGCTCCAGTTCGTCGGGGTGAATCTGTATTTTCTGGTTTCCGTATTCCTCGAGCAGGTCGATGGGGGGGTATTTATAGCCCGATAAGTCGAGTTTGGGGTCGTAGAGTTGCTCACTGCTGAGTGCGACCCCGCCTTCTTTTACGTGGCCGAGACCCTCATCGGCAGATTCGCGGATCTCCAATTCGGGGACGGCCGTGGTACTGCCCGAACTTGGCGAATGGGTGTTGCTGAGGGCGCCGGCATTCCCCATATCCGCATCATCCGCAGCAGTTCCCCGCCTGAATGGGGGTGCTGCCCTACTTGCTTGCCTGTTGTCTTCCGGATCGCCCCAATCCTTGTCACCCCCAAAAAGATCCGCCTCCGGATCATCATCCCGGGTGCCCGTGTTCGTCCCGCCTGCGCCCGCCCCACCCCATGCGCCTGCGGTTTCGCCCCCTGCTACTTGTACTCCGCCTTGCCAGCCACTGCCGTGGGTAGGATCAAGTTCGTTGGATTCATCCGGAAGGGCCGAGGTGTTGAGCGGCTTCGAAAACAGCCAGGGCATACGCGCCTGCAGGCCTGCCAGCGAGAACACCCATCCCAGTCGAATCGAAAAATACGTGATCCAGTACAACCCCAAAAAGAATGCGGTGCCCAGGATGCCGCCAAATCCAATCAGCCAGTTGCTCATGCCGTTTCCTGCGTTCCCACCCCAGGCGAAGCCATCACCCGCCAGGTCATTGCCCAGAAAGGAGAGTGTGCACGACAAGCTGATCATTAGCAGTAGGCTGTGGTAGATTCGTGCTGTTAATCCCAGTTTTGAGTCGATGAACAGCAATTTTATGCCTATGAGAAGCAGTATCCAAGGGAAGTAGAGGGCGGCGGGACCAAAGCCGCGGTTAACGAGCAGGTGTGAGAAGAGAGCGCCTGAGCGACCCAGCCAGTGATCGGCTTCCGGGCCGTACACCAGATAATTCCACGGATTACCTCCCGACACATGGGAGAAATCGCCCTTCCATGTAAAAAAATAGGCCAAGATTCCAAAGAAGCCAAATACGCCGAGGCCCGAAAAGATGATTCCGGGCACCTGCCGCACCCATTGTTCACTAAAATTATATTCGAAGCGGCGCGGCGTACCTGTTCGGCCCGATTTCATGTTACCGGTAGGGGGCGTTCGCCTGCGGCTGTTGCGGGGGTTTGGTGCTTCCATAGGTTACCCAAAAATAGGGAATCTGTGTGCGATTTGGAGTAGTGTACCGCGCGGCCCTAGTCACTCCTGATAGAGTGTATACAATAGGGTATGACCCACGGTGTGGAGTGTGGTTTTATCGATTAGAGAAAGTTCATCGCGGTGGGTGTGCCAATAGCGGCCGAAGCCGGTTTCGCTCCCCGGGTCCATTTCGATGATGTCGATTGTAGGGATGCCTGAGATTTTGTTGATGTAGTAGTGGTCGTCGGTTATCGCATTGCCGTCCTGGGTCACAAACCAGCTACCGTAGCCCAGACGCTGGGCATGTCCCCACACCCGGTCAACCACCTGTGGGGCGTAGGTGCGCGATGTGCCTTCCCGGAAGAATCGGGCACCCTTGCCTCCCACCATGTCGAGCAGGATTCCGTATTCGGCATCATAGCCTGGAACGTGAGGGGAGCGTGACCAGTACTGCGAGCCGAGGCAATAGCTGTTTTCGGCCGATGACTCTCCATAGTCCTCCAGATCGAAGAGCACGATGTCGACCCCGCAGGGGGGAGGGTTTTGGGATAGGTTTCGGGCCACTTCGAGCAGTACAGCCACCCCGGAGGCTCCGTCGTTGGCTGCCAAAATGGCCTCGCCCTTGCGTTCGACGTCCATTTCCGCGCGTGGACGGCTATCCCAGTGCGCGCATAGGAGGATGCGCTTTCTGGCGTCTGGATTGAAGCGGGCGATGAGGTTTTGCAGGGTAAACCGCTTACCATCGTGGGTGGTGATGGGCGGTTGTTGGCGGCTCACATGGGGTGTGAAGCGCCTCAGTTCGGCCTCCAGATAGGAGGCACAGCGGTTGTGGGCTAAGGTTCCCGGCGCACGAGGGCCCATGTCGACCTGCATCTGAATCCACAGGTAGGCGCTATCGGCCGAGAAGGGTGGCGGTTGTACCACTGGTTTACTTTTCTCGGCGGGTGGCGTTGGCTCGTGGGAATCTGTAGGCTTGGGCGATGAGCAGCGTACCAATATCAGGGTGCACAAAAATAGGGTCAGTGATGCATTGATAGGCGTGGCGCATATCTTCCGCTGTAACCGGCTCAGCGCACTGGACTTCCGGGCAGTTAGATCAGGCTCCATTCGCTTTTGTCTTTGCCGTCCTTGATTTGGATGCCAAGCGATTCAAGCCGCATGCGGATCTCATCGCTACTGGCGAAATCACGTCGTTCCTTGGCCTGCTGTCTGATTTCCAGCAACAGTTCCATCACCCCTTCTAGGTGGATATCGGTTTTTCGTTCAGGTGTGTTGAGGCCGAGTACATTGTTCACCAGCATCTGCACTTCCTGTTGCAGGCGCGACAGCGAGGGGGCCGACAAGTTGGCCTTGCCTTCATGCATGCGGTGGATTTGGGGGAGGAATTCATAGAGCCGTGCAATCAACATGGGGGTGTTGAGGTCATCGTTGAGAGCCTCATAGAGCATTGAAATCAAAGGATCGACCTCGAAATCGTCCGTTGCAGCGTCTGATTTCAACTGCATAAGTACACCCACCCCATCCATGAAGCGTTTATAGCCCTTTTCTGCGGCCTGCAGGGCTTCGGAGCTGAAGTCGAGGGTCGACCTGTAGTGGGCCTGAAGCACGAAAAACCGGATCACCATGGGGTCGAAGGGCTGACTGAGGCGGGGGTGATTGCCGGTGAACAACTCGTTGAGGGTGATGAAGTTGCCGAGCGATTTGCCCATCTTCTGTCCGTCTATGGTCACCATATTATTGTGCATCCACAAACGCGCCGGCACTTGTCCGCAGCACGCCTGTGACTGCGCAATTTCGCTTTCGTGGTGGGGAAACAGCAAGTCCATGCCACCGCCGTGAATGTCGAATGGCTCGCCCAGGTATTTGCGGCTCATGGCGGAGCATTCAATGTGCCATCCGGGGAATCCTTCGCTCCAGGGCGACGACCAGCGCATGATGTGGGTGGGTTGGGCTTTTTTCCACAGTGCAAAGTCGGCTGGATTCCGCTTTTCGGATTGTCCCTCCAGCGCGCGACGTTCGTTGCCCGCCCCAGCCTGTAGTTCGTCCGACACGCGCCCTGAGAGTTGGCCGTAGGGATAGCGTGTGGCGTAGGTCGCCACATCGAAGTAGACCGAGCCCGCCGATTCGTAGGCATAGCCACATTCGATGAGTTCTTCAATCATCTGCAATTGCTCCGGGATGTGACCGCTGGCCCGTGGTTCGATGTTGGGCGGCAGTATGTTCAGCGCCCGCATGGAGGCATGGAAGGAGCGAGTGTAGAGTTCGGCGATTTCCATCGGCTCGAGTTGTTCGAGTCGGGCTTTGCTGGCGATTTTGTCTTCCCCCTCATCCGCATCGTGTTCGAGATGCCCCACATCGGTGATGTTCCGAACGTAGCGAACCCGGTAACCCTGGTGGCTGAGGTAGCGCACGAGTACGTCGAAGGTCAGATAGGGACGGGCATGACCGAGATGAGCCTCGCCATACACCGTGGGTCCGCACACATAAAGGCCAACCAGGGGTGGATTCTGGGGCGCAAACCGCTCTTTGTTGCGGCTGAGGGTGTTGTGGAGGTGCAGTGGTTGGGGGTTCATAGGTTTGCGTTCGGGTGTGCGGGTGCCGGGGTATTAAAATCAGGTGTTTCTTTATTATTCAATTCACCACATTAACTACAAAAATAACAGGTTTTGAGGCGGATCAGCGCATGCGCACGCTGCACACAACGGGAAAGTGGTCGCTGTAGCGATGGCGGATGACCCGGTGGCGGGTGACTTCGAGTAGCGGGTCGGCAAACATATGGTCGATGCGAAACGAGGGGAAACCCCCCGCGAAGGTGTTGCCCAACAGCTGTCCCCCCTCCATGTACGTATCCTGCAGGTGCACACGTGCCTGCCAGTAGGCGTAAGATGCCGGCAGGTCGTTGAGGTCACCGCACAACACAACCGGATGGGGACTCTCACGCACAAGCCGACCAAGGTGTTCGGCCTGCCGTGACCGCAGTCGTGCAGCATGACGGATTTTCCCGAGGATAGTCCGCACGTTGCTGGTTTGCCCCGCCCTGGGATCCTGACTAAACGCCTCGATTTCGGCGAGTTCCGATTTTTCGATAAGATTGCTCTGCAGGTGAAAGTTGATGACCCTTAGGGTGTCGCGGCCGATTTCCAGGTCAGCGAACTGACAACTTGTGATGCTGATGGATCCGGGGAAGGGTACGAACCGCCGCAATACGATGGGGTGTCGACTAAAAACAGCCATTCCACTCCGACCTTCCGGTCCAACGCCCCCAATGCGCTGGAAATAGCCCTGCTGCATTCCGCATTCCCGAAACAGGCGGTCGGTCACTCCCCCCCTGCCCCGGTCGCTGCTGTGGTATTCCTGCAAACACAAGACATCGGGCCGCTCCTTCGCAATCAACCGGATGACCCCATCCATACACGCGGCTTCTTCTATCCCGAATCGAACCCCTTCGCGAAAGTGTCCTACGTTGTAACTCATTATGCTTAATTCATTGCGTTCCTGATCCCATCCCGGCTCCTGCCACTGAGTGCGGTGCAGGGGCCATCCCCCCAGCACAACTGCCAGTGAGATTAGGGCATACACCTTGTGGCGCCCCAGAGCCCACCAGAGGGTAAAAGCCAGATGGGCCAACAACAGGGGCAACATCAGGTAGGGATAAAAAATGAGGGGCCAGGCGCGGTCGGGCGGGATCCAGGCCACAGCCAAAAGGGGAAGGGTGGCGACCACCACCCCGAGGTTAATCAAAAGAAGGAAGCGCCTCAGGAAGGTGAGCAACAAATTCCAGGCGGTGCGGGCCCGTTGCAGGCCCTTGTTAGATGCGTTATTGTCGACTGGCACGAAACAGGATTTCTTTTTCGCTGGCATTCAGGCTATCATAGCCCCTTTTGGAGATTTTGTCGAGCACAGCGTCGATTTCCTGCTGCGACACCCTCGGGGTCAAGTCAGAGGAACCCCTCGCGGTGCCACGATTAACGGCTGTTGTGGCAACGGGCGATGGCGATTTGACAACCCGCAGGGGTCCGCGGCTCGCGTGGCCTATTGAACGCCCTTTAGAATCGTCCTTCTTTCGGGCCATAAAGCGTGGCCAGGCATCGAAAAACTGCTCAATCCAAAGGCCCAGATTTTGGCCTTGCTGCAGTCTTTTGATGTAGACATATCCAAACACCGCCCCCCCGAGGTGGGCGAAATGTCCACCCGCATTGGATCCGGAAAGGCTCAGGAGATCCATCACAACCATGGCCAGTGCCAGGTAGCGCAGGCGCACATTGCCCAAAAGAAAGAGGCGGATGGGGTAGTCGGGACTCAACGTAGCGGCGCCCACCACCACGGCGAGCACTGATGCCGAGGCCCCCACGGCGTAGTGGTCGCGAAGGCCTTGGAACAAGGGCAACAGATTGAATGCCAGGATAAAAACCACCGCGCCCGCCAATCCGCCCGCTATATAGATGGCCAAAATGCGACGAGCCCCGAGCAGCGACTGCAGGATGTTGCCGATGCCGTAGAGCCACATCATATTGAACAGCAGGTGGAAAAAGTCCGAATGGATGAACATATAGGTGATGGGCGACCATGGGCGCTGGATCAGCAATTGGAGCGAAGCGGGCACGCCAAGGGCGCGGGAAAGACTGTCATACCAGCCCGTGTGTAGTTTGAACAGAGTCAACACAACCACTGCAATTTTCATCACCAAAAACACCCCTACGTTGATTAGAATCAACTGATTCAGGCGGTTTTCGCTGTGCCTGAAGGTGTCTTTGAGTTCGTCGAGCAAGGATGACTGCGGCATAAAATCAATAGAACTGCGAGCGGTTGCGGCGATAAACCCAATGCACCATCACCAAGCCCATCAGCATGCCACCTAAATGGGCAAAGTGGGCCACCCGATCGTTCGCGTCGAACTGCAGAGCAGCGTATAGCTCAAACAGGAAATAAATCAGAACAAGGTATTTGGCTTTAACGGGAATAAACAGAAAAAGGTATAGGCTGCTATTGGGGAACAGATAGGCAAATGCCATCCAGACCCCTGCCACTGCCCCACTCGCGCCGATGATGTTGTGCACGCTCCGAACGGCCTCCATTTGTTGGAGCACGTCGAGTGCCCAACGACTATTGCCTTCCGCTTCGGCGGTGCTCAATTGAATCTGAAGGCTTTGCAGGGTCGGGGCAATATTCACCACATACACCATGAGGTAATGGAGAAATGCGGCACCCAAGCCCGTAATCAGATAGAATTGTAAGAACCTTCTCTCACCCCAGACCTGTTCGAGCACACTGCCAAACATCCAAAAAGAGAACATATTGAATAGAAGATGCCCAAAACCGCCGTGCATAAAGAGGTGGGTGATGGGTTGCCACCACCTAAAGGTGTCGCAAGCGGGGTAGCGGAGACCCAGCCATTGGGTGAGGTCGATGCCATATCGGGTGTCAATGGCCAATGTAGCCAGGAAAAACAGTCCATTGATGATGATGATATTTTTGGTGATCGTGGGCAGTATATCGAAACGGCGTGGCTGGAATTGTTGACTCATATATGTAGCGTTACAAACGTTTTATGCGGGACCGCCCAGGCGCTGCATGATTTCCGGGATGGTGATGGTGAGGATTACTGGTCGCCCTTCGGGGTTATAATAAGGGTTTTCACAGGCAAAGAGTTCATCCACGAGCTGGCGCATCTGGATGGGTGAGAGGGTTTTTCCAGCCCGAATATGGCTCCTTCGGGCCATGATGCGGGCCAATTGTTCGCGAATCGATGCCAGAGCATCGCCAGTGGTGGGGTATTCGTCGCGTAGCATTTCGTGAAACAGTTGTTCGGGCTCGGGCAGGTTTATGTCTGCAGGTAGACCCGTGAGGCGGATTTCCAGGGGCGCATAGCCCGCTGTCCAATCGAAGCCTGCCGCGCGTAGAATCTGTTCGAGTCGACCAAGGGCCAGCTCTTCGTCGCCCCGCAGTTGGAGGGTGGTGGGGAACATGCATTGTTGACTAGCACCGGAGCCTGTAGTGAGCCGTGCCCGAAAGCGGTCGAACAGGATGCGGTAGTGGGCGGCCTCCTGGTCAACCACCAGCAGGCCACTCCGCAGGGTGCCAACCACATATCGCTGGTGCAGTTGGAAGAGTCCCGCCTCTCCCATACCCTGGTTGTTCCATTCGGACGGACTATCCGTTGAAGGGCGCTCTCCCGATGTCGTACTATAGCCCGACTCGGCTGCCGGATTTCCCAAAACCTGGCCTTTGGGGTGTCCGGACACCCCGGCAGGTGACGGAAGGGGTGATTCCATGGGGTACTGTGCCGGTTCTCCGTGCTCTTCTGCTGTGGGGAGAAAGTTAGGCGCCCCCGGGGTATGGGGTGGGAGTTTTACCTCCATCAACCTGCGCCATGAATCATCGCCCTGACGGGGAGCACGGTTCCCGGCGTCGAATGGATTATAGGATGGATTAAAGGGCGACCGCATATTGCCGTTGTTGGGTGCGGCCGAGGCGTCCCCGGATGGGCCGAAATTCTGTCCGGAACCTGGCCCCGATTCTGAACCTGTGCCTGATGGGTCGAGGGTGCAGTACTTTTGGGAACCCGAAGCCCATTCTAGTCCCGGCTCCATACTGAAGTCGAGCGCAGGAGCCACCTGATACTGACTAAGGGCGCGTCGAACGGCCGACATCAATATAGCGTAGTGCGTTTTTTCGTCATCGAATTTCACCTCTGTTTTGGCGGGATGCACGTTTACATCTACCCGCTTCGGGTCGACCGTCAGGAAGATCAGGTAGGCTGGTTGGCTTCCCTCGGGCAGCAGTTCGTGGTAGCCGGTGGCTACCGCATGGTGGAGGTATGGATTCCGAATGTATCGGCCATTCAGAAAAAAGAACTGATGACCCCTCGATTTACGCGCAATGTTAGGTTTACCGATGAAGCCGGAAATGTCGAGGATGGGGGTTGATTCCTGAAGCGGTACCATGCCGCTGGCTATGGATTCTCCGAAAAAGGTGGTGATGCGTTGTTTGAGGTTGCCCGGCCGGGTCTGATAGAGGTCGGTGCTCTGGTGCGACAAGCGAAACCGGAGGTCGGGGCGAGCCAAGGCCATTTGCTGGAAGGTGTCGATCAGGTTCCGCAGTTCGGTTTCGTCGCTCTTGAGGAAGTTTCGTCGCGCGGGTACGTTGAAGAATAGATTTTTGACCTGAATGCTGGTACCCACCGATGAGGGAGCCGATTCCTGTTGTCGCATTTGTCCACCTTCAATCCGGATGATGGTGCCAAGTTCGTCGACCCCCCGTCTGGTGCGCATCTCCACCTGGGCTACGGCCGCGGTAGCGGCCAGCGCCTCTCCGCGAAAACCATAGCTCCGCAGCGAGAACAGGTCATCAAGTGATCGTATTTTCGAGGTAGTGTGCCGCTCAAAACTGAGTTTTGCGTCCTCCGGGCCCATGCCATTGCCGTTGTCGATTACCTGAATGAGTGTTTTGCCCGCATCGCGCAGGTGCACCTGGATCTCGGTAGCGCCGGCGTCGATTGCGTTTTCGATGAGCTCCTTGAGCACCGAGGCGGGTCGCTGCACCACCTCCCCCGCGGCAATCTGGTTGGCCAGGGCTTCGGGCAATCGTTCGATCGTGCAGCTCATGTCGGTTGCGTGGGTTCTGCGTCTCTCCGGGTGGATGCGGGTTGACCAAGATTTCTGGTGTGATGGTGACCCTGTAGTCCTGCACCCGTTTTTTCCCGTTCCCATGCCGCCCGGCGGAAGGTCCACCACAACAGGGGGATGAAAATGGGGAGCAGGTACATCAGTTTTTTCAGTTCTCCAAACAGCAGCAACAGCATCGAAAGCATGATGAAGACGATGAAGAGCAGTCGGCGGTTCGACTGCTGGGCCTCCTGTCGTAGGACCTGACGGCGAAATCGCAGTGCAGCACGGTGTTGGCGTTGTCCATCTTCGCGGGCAGAATTTAAGGCATCCCCAATCACACCCGCAAATGAAACTTCTGATGAACCTGCGGTTAAATCGGCATATTCACCCAGATCGCCCTCTTCAGCGCCACGGGTGCGCCGTAGGTTGTTGCTGCCGTGTCTCAGCGCCTGTTCTTCAGCTTCTGGCCGGTAGTATAGAGGCCGGTAGGTAAACTGCCTGTTCTTTGCGGTGCGGAAAAAGGAAAAAATCACCCCCAAAAATACGCAGTCTCGGCGGCAATAAACAGGCGTTCAGGCTGTTTGTCCGTATATTTGAAGCATGGGCCGAATTTTTTGTCTGTTGCTGTTGGTTATGAGAATGACGCCTGCCCTTTGGGCGCAGGAGCAGCAGCCGGTCGAGCGGAAAGCGGTGCAGCTGTCGGGACTCACACTATCCGACGACAGCCTCGACTTGATTCCCTACGTAACCGTACTCGTTAAGAACCGCTACAAAGGCACCATTTCGGATGGTCGGGGGTTTTTTTCGCTGGTGGTGCTGGAGGGCGATTCGCTGCAGTTCAGCTCGGTGGGTTTTCGCGTGTATCCGCTGCTCGTTACGGCGGCCATGGTGAAGGACCCCCTGTTTTCGGTGCTCATCCCCATGGAACGCGATACCCTAAGGCTACCCGAGGCCATCATCTATCCGTGGCCCTCACGAGAGGCGTTTCGTCAAGAGTTTATGGCCCTGCAACTCAAAGACGACGCCCAGACCATCGCGACCCGCAATCTGGAGGCCGATCTTATGCGGCAGTTGGCCGGAGCCATGAACATGGACGCCTCCGAGAATCAGAAGTTGTATATGCAACGGGTCATCGCCCAGACCTACTATGCGGGGGGACAACAAGCATTTTTTCCGTCGGGGTCCGGTATGAATGGGGTTCCGATTCCCAATTCGCTGATGAACCCCCTTGCGTGGGCCGAATTCATCAAAGCCATCCGCCGCGGCGATTTCAAACGAAAAGAGTAGCTTACTGCTTCAGGATTTTTCGGGTGAATCGGCAGCCGGGCGTTTGAATATGGAGGAGGTAGCAGCCGGGCGATAAATAGGATAAATCCTGCCGCGATAATTCTGTGCCCGTCCATAACATTCGTCCACCTAAATCGCACAGACTATAGATCGATCCTTCCACAGCCTGATCCACTGCGATTGTGCTGTTGAAGGGGTTGGGGTACACCATCGGTCGCGGACGGGTTAAGCCTATTTCATCCACAGAGGTGGCACAAGCTATGGAGCGACTTTGCCGGAAGGTGATGCCCGAATGCGACAACAAAGAGTCCTGGAAGCGCTCCCCCTGTGAACAATCATTTTTCAGGAAGCGCGCAAGCCAGGCCGATAAGAAGAGGGAGACGGTCGACTGCTGTTGGGCACGGGTGATTGTGGGTGTTGGGGTACAAGTCGATTCGCCGAAGCTACAGTTAAGGTTGTTGTTCGCGAAAAAGCAGTGGCCGCCCCCGTTAATACTGATTTGCGTTTTATGCGTGGCTGCTGTTGCGTTGTACATGAGATCCTGATGCTGAGCGGGCGGGGTCACGCAGTCATTTGCACCACTAAACAACAGCGTAGGTACTGTTACCTGTGGGGCGACGGCGATCGAAGATGGGGTCGTGTTGGCCGCAGCGAAGGTCACCATAGCTGTGATATTACTGTTGCCGGCTGCGCCTAAAAAGGAGGATCCCCCGCCCATGGAGTGACCCATGATGGCCGAGGTAGCTGCCACATTGGCTGCCGGTACCCGGGGTGCGGCCTCACCCGCCTGAATGGCCGTCACCAAAAATGCCAGATCGCCACCGAAGTTGGCATGTATCGGCGAAAAACTTCCTTCAGTAGTGGGAAAAGCCACGATATAGCCCTGAGGCACGAGGTCGGTCCACACATTCTGGTAGGCGCTCCAAACCATCACAAATCCGTGGCCATACACTATGAGGGGGTACGCCCCGGCTTGTATGGGTGCGTTTTGTCCGGAGCTGCTTGCCGGGTAATAGACCTCGGCGGTCACCTGTCGGTTGCCCCGCGCGGGGTCGCTGAGTGTAATTGCAGTTTGTCCAATGTTTTGGGCGTGAAGGATCTGGAGACCGAACAGGCCGTGGCCGAAGGCCATAATAAATAATAGAGAAAGCAGGCGGCGCGGCATAAATCAACTATTGGTTCCTGCAAATATAGGACCCAGAGTGACGAGCACCTCGACTACAACCAGCGTACGAGGTTGAACTCGTTGCGGTAGGCCATCAGCGGATGACGGGGTGTGAGGCGGAAGCCGTAGTCGAATACCCCGCTGCACTTCATTTGCACATGCAAGTCGTAGAGTACCCTACTGCCGTCACGTTTGGTAGGGGCAATTTCCACGCGGTCCACCACCACCTGGTACTCGTCGTTGTCGCCCTGCTTTTCGCTCACCACCAGTTCAATGGCTGGTTAGTTCCATGACCACCACAGGTTCTGCGCCAGTTCTTGCAGGGGATGCAGGGCCGCCCGCACCTCGGAACGCACAAGAATTCTCTTCCAGTTTGGATCGTTTTGTTTGGATTGCATACCTAAATGCGGATTCATTCTGTCTGTGCCAAAAAATATTAAAAAAATTTACTGCTGTCGGGTTTATGGGTTTTGCATGCCCCGATTGAAGCAGGCACGGCAGCGGGGTTCGTAGCTCTCCTTTTCCCCGAGCATCAGCTGGTTGTCGTCGGGCACGATTCGGAAGGAGTGACTGGCAGGGCCGCCGCACTCCATGCACACGGGATGCAATTTGGTAACCTGCTCGGCCACGGCCATGAGGGCAGGCATGGGCCCAAACGGCACGCCCAGGTAGTCCATGTCGAGCCCAGCCACCACCACCCTTATGCCGCGGGCCGATAATTTGCGTGCCACATCCACGATCCCTTCATCGAAAAACTGTGCTTCGTCGATACCCACTACGTCGATGTCCACCACGTCGGTGGTTCCCACCTGCTCGAGCACTTCAGAGGAATGGGCCACGGGCCTCGCCTCGATCCGACTCTGGTCGTGCGACACAATATCTTCACTGTGGTAGCGGGTGTCGACCCTGGGTTTGAACAGGGTGATGTGCAGCCGGGCTATGCGTGCCCTTTTCAACCGTCTGATGAGTTCCTCGGTCTTGCCCGAAAACATGGCTCCGCAGATAACTTCTATCGACCCACTCTCGGGGTGTGCATTTCGGTTTCCCGTCATTTTTTCTGTGTTTTTCCGGCGAATTTTTCCTGTTTCCAGATTGCACAATATTAACCGCTACTGCGTTATTTTGTGCATGAACCAGACCCAACCTTCTTCTGAATTTTTGTGGGATGCCTCCCTCCGCCAGGCTTTGTCGGCCCTGCGCGATTGCCTGGAGGAAGCCCGCCGCCACAACCAACCCATCGACCTCCTCGACCGAGATGTGCTGCTCGATGACCTCCGCGCCTGCTACCGGATCATTTCGGCCTGGCCCACCGCCGCCTTGCCTGAGGCCCCGGCCTTCGAACACAATTCTCCTGCCGAACCCGCCGCTCCTCTTTCCCTCCCACACCCGGATGTTGAGACAGGTGATTCGCCCGAGGATATTACTTCCACTGCGGATGAGGATTTGACTGGTGTTGATGATGCGCCCGAGGGTGATTCTTCCGCGGCGGATGAGGATTTATTGGTGCCTGCCGAGACTCCCGATGTTGATCCAACTCTTGAGGAGAATGATTCTTCCGCTAATGCTCTTTCCTCTGACTCTTCTAACGAAGACCCGTTGAGCGAACCGGCTCAGCCGCAGATTGAGTGGATTGTGGGCGATCCGCCAACCGGGGAAAACGAAACAGATGCCGATCAGCCTGTGCATCAGCCGGAAGACGATGAAAGAGATGAGCCTGGGATTATTCAAAAGGAGGAAGACTCCAATGAAGGTGTGCTTTTTGGTAAGCGGCCAGAGGATGAATGCACGGCGGATGAGGCAAAAGGGCATAGGCTGTCAACCGGTGAAGTACACACGGGAGATTCATCGGAGGGAGATATTTACTCAGAAGAAATATGGGTCGAAGAAGCCACAGTTGACGAAATAAGGGTTGATCCTGTACCTGTGGATGCCTTACCAATGGATGAAATACCTGATGATGAAACACTGGCAGATGCAATAAGCGAGAATGAGTTGACTTCAGAAGAAACTCCAGCGAAAGCGGGGGGTGAAGACCTTAACTTCGCTCCCGCGGCGGAAGGCACCCAATCCAACCAGACGTCTTTTGAGAGAACCCGGCGGACCGAATTGTATGCCCCTTCCCTGTTTGAATTGTCGAATGAACCGCCCTACGGTCACCCCCAACAGGAGCCAGCGAGTCCACCCACCGAGGCGGCCACAGGTTTGTCGGTCGACCCCCCGCCGGGCGAATCCAATGCCGGCGTGGAAGCATCGCGCATCGAGCGTCTGATCCATTCGGGCAAGGGAGGAGCGGCCCGACTGGCCGATGCTCGTCGAATCCCCATATCTGACATCAAAAAGGGGCTTGGACTGAACGAGAAGTTTCTACTCATGCGAAGCTTTTTCAGCAACGATGCGATGCGCTTTACGGCGGATCTCGACCGCCTCAACCGTGCCGCCTCGTTAATCGAGGCCGAGAAACTCTTGTTTGAGACCCTCTTGCCAGGTCGCAACTGGGATGCCGATTCCGAGGCTGACCTCACCCTACTGTTGATTGTGTACCGGAGGTTTTGTAGTCGCTGAGTCTAAGCATGCTCGACGGGCTGCGATTGATTAATTTCAACTAGATGGCTTCCCGTGAGCCTGAACATAATGTTCTCCAAAAAAAATGGGAAAGCCTGTAAGAAAAATCCGAGTCCTCTACAAATCTTTCAGAATCCAGGGCATCATGGCCTTCCAGGTAAGCAAGTCGTGCGTCCATTCCGGACCCTATTTGCTCAGCAGGTGGGGGATCGCCTTCGACTCCATCACATCACCAAACATACGCGAGGCGTTGGGGTCCTCGTACGCACCGCTTCCAGTGGCCAGCACGATTTTGCCCGCACGAATGCGCTCCAGAGTGGTGTGGTCGTGCATATGGGGTACATAATGCGAGGGCGAATTCAAATACACCAGATCGTCATCGTAGCCCTTCATATATTCCATGAGGTTATACACCCAGCTGAATGCAATAGCCCCCTGCAGCAGATCGCGGGGCGTTTCAGGAACAGGTTCATTGCGTGCAGGGCACCGAAAGAGGCTCCGCAGGGGTATATGGAGGTTTCGTCGGAGCAATGCCTGTGGATGAAGGGTATCACTTCGTCGAACACATAGCGGTCCCACTCCTCATGGCGGCGTGCGCGCAGGGCATAGGGCATATCCAGACCCGGCCAGCTTTCACGGTTGATGCTGTCGATGCTCATCACCTTCACCTTGCCCCCATCGATAAACGATCGGACCGATTCTAGGAGTCCGAACCGCTCAATATTCCAGATAATCTGCTGTAGCTGTGGGGATGAGTAGGAGTACCGGGCCGTAGTGGCAGAAGAGCGACAAAGGCATTTCTTTGTTCAGGTTGGGACTGTACCAGTGGTGAATTTCGCAGTGCATAAAGCTGACAAATGATAAAAAAGGGAATGTAGGCGAAAATGCCAGATGGCCGAGCCAACTGGCCGAAAAAAAACTTTATAAAAAATAATACAGGTCGGGGGTGCATCTAAAAAAAATCACCCTACTTTCACCCCGTTATTATTTCATTCAAAAATCCGGAGGTCCTATAGAAAGAATCGCTACCTGAACCTAACCCCCTTTTCTTATGAAAACCACCATGGTCAGTGTAAGCGATCAGGAGCTCATCAGCCGCTACCTGCGCGGCGATAAGAGTGCTTTTGAAACTTTGGTAATGCGGCACAAAAGCCGCATCTTCTCCTATGTGCAGCAGATGGTGCGCGATCGGGAATTGGCCAACGACATCTTCCAGTCGGTCTTTCTCAAAGCCCTCGAAACCCTCAACGGGGGTCGCTATCAGGAGGAGGGCAAATTTCTGCCGTGGCTCATGCGCATTGCGCATAACCAGTGCATCGACCATTTCCGGCGCGACAAGCGGATGCCGATGCTGAACTCGACCGACGAGCGCGATGTGTTTGAATACCTCGACCTGCGCGAAGAAAATGCCCAGGATCGGATCATGCGCCGCCAGACCCATGAAACCATGCGCAAAATGGTGGCTCACCTGCCCGAGGAGCAGCGGGAGGTACTGGTGATGCGCATCTATGGTGATCTTTCCTTCCGCGAAATCGCTGATGCCACGGGGGTCAGCATCAACACCGCCCTCGGCCGTATGCGCTACGCTCTTGCCAATCTGCGGCGGATGATGCACAAACACAAGTTGAGTTTGTAGTTGCGGCGGTGCGGGCCGCCACTGTCCGTATTTTTGCGTTTTGAAGAACCATGAACGCGCCATCCCCCGGGCATACACCGACTGAAGCCTCGACTCAGGCATTTGGAAGTATACATACCCCTATCCGCATTGTGACCGCTGCGTCGCTGTTCGATGGCCACGACGCTGCCATCAACATCATGCGCCGAATTTTGCAGTCATCGGGCGCGGAGGTCATACACCTTGGTCACAACCGATCGGTGGCCGAAATAGTGGATTGTGCGCTGCAGGAAGACGCGCACGCCATAGCGATGACCTCCTACCAGGGTGGGCACATGGAGTTCTTTCGCTATATGTATGATTTGTTGCAGGAGCACGACGCCGGCCATATTCGCATTTTTGGCGGTGGTGGTGGCACGATCCTGCCTACGGAGGTCGAAGAATTACATGCCTACGGCATTGCACGCATCTACACGCCCGATGATGGGCGGTTGATGGGACTTCAAGGCATGATCGACGACCTTCTGGCGCGCTGCCGGGCGGTGGAACGCAACCCAGAACTACCCAGTGTGGAGGCCCTGCGAGACCATGACACTCTGGCAATGGGGCGACTCATCTCACTGGCTGAAAATCATCCCCAGAGGTTTGCCGAGGTATGGCCCGGCATGAGGGATGCCTTGAAAGCGAATCCGAAACAACAATCACAACCACAATCGAAATCGCAATCGAAATCGCAATCGAAATCGCAATACCAACAGCAGTCTACTGAACAGGATGTACGGCTTTCGGTGCCCGTTTTGGGCATCACCGGTACGGGCGGTGCCGGCAAATCGAGTTTGGTGGATGAGTTGGTGCGCCGCTACCTGCGCCATTTCGCCGGTGAAACAGGCATCAGTAGCGGCAAAAGCATCGCTGTTTTATCGGTTGACCCCACCAAGCGCAAAACGGGCGGCGCCCTGTTGGGCGACCGCATACGGATGAATAGCATCCACAATCAGCGGGTGTATATGCGTTCGCTCGCCACGCGCCAGAGCAACCTTGCTTTGAGTAAGCATGTACGCGACGCCCTCGACATCGTGAAGGCGGTGGGCTATGATCTGGTGATCCTCGAAACCTCGGGTATAGGCCAGAGCGACACCGAAATCATCGACCACAGCGACGTTTGTCTCTATGTGATGACCCCCGAATATGGGGCCGCCACCCAGCTCGAGAAGATCGACATGCTCGACTTCGCAGATCTCATCGTGCTCAACAAATTTGATAAAAGGGGCGCACTCGATGCGCTGCGCGATGTACAGAAGCAGGTTCAACGTAACAGGGGTCGCTGGGATGCCGACCCATCCGATATGCCGGTGTTTGGCACTATGGCCTCGCAGTTCAACGACCCCGGCATGAACCGCTTGTTTGGGGCGGTGGTGCATACACTGGCCGAAAAAACCGGCGCGGATCTGCGCTTACCTTCGGTGGATGTGCATGGCGAATCGGCCAAAATCCACATCATCCCACCCCATCGGACCCGCTACCTCAGTGAAATCAGCGAGGAGATCCGTCGACGGAGCCAGCATGCCGACGAACAAGCCCGTTTGGCGGGGCAACTTCAAGCCATCATGCAGCTAAGGGAGCAGTTGATGACCTCCACCAGCGGGGCGGTGTTGTCGCAGGTCAACTCAGTTGTACAGGGACAGGGGTCGACTGTGCATACACCCACAGCGGAGGTTTCGACAACGGAAGCGGCAGAGGTCCCATCACAAGTGAACCGTGACTCTGCAATAGCGGGGGTGGCGGCTACTGTTGCCGGTGCGCATCAGCCTACAGCCGTAGTAGCTTGGCTCGATGCCGAGCGACTGCGCATAGAGCGACAAATGGACGGAGAGCTGCTGCAGGAATTGCAGGAATGGGACAATCGGGTGGCGGCTTACAGGGCCCCGGTGTACCGCTACACGGTTCGGGGTAAGGTAGTGGAGGTGGAAACCCATACCGAAAGCCTTAGCCGACTACGCATACCCAAGGTGAGTATGCCCCGCTACACGGGATGGGCCGACCGGGCGCGCTGGTTGTGGGCCGAACATGTACCCGGACGCTTCCCCTTCACCGCCGGGGTGTTTCCCTTTAAGCGTGAAAATGAGGACCCCACCCGCATGTTTGCCGGCGAAGGCGGTCCGGAGCGTACCAACAAGCGCTTCCACTATGTGTCGCTCGGACTGCCCTCGCGGCGACTCAGCACCGCGTTCGATTCGGTGACCCTCTACGGCGAGAATCCCGATTTGCGACCCGATATCTACGGCAAAATCGGCAATTCGGGGGTGAGCGTTTGCTGCCTCGACGATGCCAAAAAGCTATATAGCGGCTTCGATTTGTGCGATCCCGCCACCTCGGTGTCGATGACCATCAACGGTCCGGCCCCCATGCTGCTGGGCTTTTTTCTCAATGCGGCGATCGACCAACAGTGCGAGAAGTACATCCGTGCGCAGGGTTTGGAGGCGAAAGTGGAACGGCGCATCCAGGAGAAATACCAGCAAAAGGGTGTTGCTCGTCCACGCTATGGTGACGGGTGCCTGCCTGAGGGCAACGACGGACTCGGACTGATGCTGCTGGGGGTGACCGGTTGCGAGGTGCTGCCGGCCGAAATTTATGCCCGCATTAAGGCAGAAACCCTGCAGCAGGTGCGGGGAACGGTACAAGCCGACATCCTCAAGGAAGACCAGGCCCAGAACACCTGCATTTTCAGTACAGAATTCGCCCTGCGGTTGATGGGTGATGTGCAGGCCTACTTCACCCGCAATCGGGTGCGCAATTTCTATTCTGTATCGATTTCAGGCTACCACATAGCGGAGGCGGGAGCTAATCCCATCACCCAGCTCGCCTTCACCCTGGCCAACGGCTTCACGTTTGTGGAGTATTATGTGGGGCGTGGGATGCAGGTCGATGATTTCGCGCCGAATTTGAGTTTCTTTTTCAGTAACGGTACCGACCCCGAATATGCGGTGATTGGTCGCGTTGCCCGCCGCATCTGGGCACGGGCGCTGCGCTACCGATATGGTGCCAACGAGCGCAGCCAGATGCTGAAGTACCACATCCAAACCAGCGGCCGGTCGTTGCATGCGCAGGAAATCGACTTCAACGACATCCGTACCACCCTGCAGGCGCTCTATGGAATCTACGACAATTGCAATTCGCTGCACACCAACGCCTACGATGAGGCCATCACTACACCCACCGAGGAGTCGGTGCGCAGAGCCATGGCCATACAGCTGATCATCAACCACGAGTTGGGTCTGGCCAAAAACCAAAATCCATTGCAGGGGGCTTTCATCATCGAGGAGCTCACCGATCTGGTGGAGGAGGCGGTGCTGCTCGAGTTCGACCGCATCTCAGAGCGAGGCGGGGTTTTGGGGGCTATGGAAACGATGTACCAGCGCAACAAGATCCAGGAGGAGAGTATGTATTATGAGATGCGCAAGCACACGGGAGAGCTGCCGATTATTGGCGTTAATACCTTTTTAAGCAGTAAGGGCTCGCCAACGGTAGTGCCTGCAGAGGTGATCCGGGCCACGGAAGACGAAAAGCGTGCTCAATTGGAATCGGTGCGTACACTGCATCAGTTCCGCAAGACCGAGGTCGACCCCCGTCTGCGGTCGCTGCAGGCCGTTGCCGCCTGTGGCGATAATATGTTCGATGAACTGATGGAGGCCACTAAGGTGTGCTCGCTCGGACAAATCACCTCGGCTTTGTATGAAGTGGGTGGTCAGTACCGCCGGAATATGTAGGGGTGCGACCTCAAAAATATGGTGATTATGCGGGTGGTTTTATCGTAAGGGTATTTAGTTTGTTAGGCGGCCGACTTGCGGTAGGTTGATGGGAGGTGTAGGGCCACGAAATTGGATAATTTGTGTAGGGGTTCGGTCGACAGTGGAGGGTCGTGTGGATTGATGTGCAGGATTTGTTGGGCAAGCCGGTTGATGTCTCGATCCGGGTGGCCGTCGGTCAGGCTGCGCATAAAGGCTGTCAGGTCTTGTTCTGGCTTTAGTCCCAGCTTTTTGCGCAGGCGGTTGCGTGACTTACTCACCCCGGCGGCGGAGATGTTGCGTAGCTCGGCAATTTCCTTATTTGGGAGGTCAAGAAACAGGTAACCCGCCAGGCGTAGATCCTCGTCGCCCAATCCCGGATGCTGTTGGGTGAGCGCGCGCTCGAATGAGGGGGGAAGGCGTTGCAGGAGTTTGTTGTCGAACCGCACCGATAATTCAGCGGTTCTGTATGCCTGTTGCAGACTCCGGGCGGTGGATGCCAGTTCGGGCATGTTCAGTGCCTGGGGCAGTAGCTCGGCGGTTAGTCGGTCGATTAGTTTTTCCCTTTGCTCGAGGCGGTTGCGCAGTTGGAGGGTTTGCTTTTCGCGCAGGACTTGTTCGGTGCGCAGGCAGTTTATGTGTTCTTTGAGATGTTGGATTTGTTGATGGAGATTGGTCACTTCATTTTCGTAGTGTTCGCGCTGTGTGTGTAACTCTGTGTGCTGCTCGCGCTTTTGTTGGCGCAACTGTTGCCGTGTGCTGAGTCGAAGGTAGAGGAGGTAGAGCAAAAGGGGGGCGATGAGTACCGCGCCGAGGCTGATGGGCAGGGGCGTATCGGGGTTGAGTTGACTCATATAGGACAGGCTTGGGGCGTGACCGCTGTACGGATCTTTTCGCCCCACGGCTGAAGGAGGGGCGGTTGACTTCTGCTGACTCGGGAAGAGGGGGAACAGCAAAGGCGTGACCCACGGGGGGGTTGACGGAAGGAATACCGCCATCGGCCAGGGGAATTGTACGGTATTTGTCATACTACAAAACTAGAATTTGAGGGGAAAATTTGCACACCGAAAACAAAGAACAGATGCGCAAAAATTATCGTTTTTACGTCTATATTTTTATATTTTTGGGTTTTGCCTTTAGGGGTATAATTTTTTGGGCAGCCGTGATGCACAATTTGTCTCTGCATCATTCAAACAATCAGTTGGTTTTCATTTTCCCTACTAATGCCCAACCCGATCCGCCCCGTGCCGATACTCTATGCTCGTTCACCTCTTCGGGTAGTTCGGGTAGTCTCGGCGATTTTGGATACCGGGCGGTGACTGGGAGCTGGTTTCGGGACAGCGCACCGCAAACGTATCTATTTGAGTGGGTAGTGCCCCGCGCAGGTTGCGGGTAGCCTATTTCAACGATTGCGGATGCGGGCCGGAGCGTGTACTAGAATAGTAATCCAAAAAAATCCCGATAGAACCTACTAATACTTAAATAATCCCAATAAATCAATTGCATTCATTTTTTTCGTATATTTGCACCGCTTATCCAGAAGGATGGAGGGAACGGCCCTATGATGTCCTGGCAACCGCAATTCGGGTGACACCCGAAAATGGTCCGGTGCCAATTCCGAAGCCTCCGATAAATACTGGTGGCTAAGATGAGCGGGTTCAGACAGCGAAAAAGTGCTGTCACCCACGCGAGTCGTCCCGATACCTTCGGGGTAAGCTAAACCTAAGTTTAGCTTTTTTTATGCACCAGACAGACAGGGTTGACGGATCGATGGTTCGGGAATCAGGCGTAATTTATGGAACCAACGATAAGGGATTAATCTCAATAGAGAATTCTAGTAATCGGGATGCAGGAGTATTTGACGGGTCGATGGTTCGGGAAGCAGGCGTAATTTATGGAACCAACGATAAGGGATTAATCTCAATAGAGAATTCTAGTAATCGGGATGCAGGAGTATTTGACGGGTCGATGGTTCGGGAAGCAGGCGTATTTGACGGAACAAGCCTTCGGGAATTATGTGGGCTGGCAGGTTCCAATGATCAAGACGGGCAGGTCCAGAGTGCCTCCGGCCAACAAAACCCAATAGGAGTGGGCGTGCAGGAGCGATCTGCCCCTCATCCCATTGCACGTGCGGCAGAACAGCGTATACTGGTTTTGGATGGCGCTATGGGCACGCAGATCCAGCAGCATAGGCTGAGCGAAACCGATTATCGGGGCGTACGCTTTGCCGATTGGCATCGCGATTTGAAGGGCAACAATGAGCTGTTGAGCCTCACCCAGCCGTCGATCATAGAGGACATTCACAGGGCCTATTTCGAGGCAGGGGCCGACATCGCCGAAACCAACACCTTCAACGCCCAGCGGGTATCGATGGCCGACTACGGAATGGAGGAGCTGAGCTACGAACTCAACCTGGCCTCTGCGCACTTGGCGCGGAAGGTAGCCGACGAATTCACCGCAAGGGAACCCCACAAGCCGCGCTTCGTGGCGGGTGCCATAGGCCCCACCAACAAAACCGCGAGTATTAGTCCCGACGTCAATAACCCCGGTTTTCGGAGCATCCACTTTGACGAGCTGGTGGAGGCTTACGGCGAACAGGTGGCCGCCCTGGAGGAGGGCGGGGTAGACGCCCTTCTGGTGGAAACCATATTCGATACCCTCAACGCCAAAGCAGCCCTATATGCCATCGAACGGCATTTCCGCCGAGCTGCCCGCCCCCCCCTCCCCGTAATGGTGAGCGGCACCATTACCGACAACTCTGGACGAACACTCAGTGGACAAACTGTAGAGGCCTTCCTATATTCCGTATCGCACCTTCCCCTGCTCAGCATAGGCTTGAACTGCGCCCTCGGAGCATCCCAAATGCATCCCCACCTGCAGTCACTTTCTAAAGCCTCACGCTTTCGGTTATCTGCCCACCCCAATGCCGGACTACCCAACGCTTTCGGGGAATACGATGAGAGTCCACAACAGATGCGTCAGCACATACGACAATTTCTGCAGCAGGGAATCGTGAATATTATCGGTGGATGCTGTGGCACATCACCCGACCACATCCGGGAGATAGCGTCCGAAGCCGCCTTGCATCCTCCTCGACCCTTGCCCCAGCCCCCATCAGCCCTGCGGTTGAGTGGACTAGAGCCCGTGACCTTATACCCTGGTGCCAACTTTATGAACGTAGGCGAGCGCACCAACGTCACCGGATCACGCGCTTTCGCACGCCTCATCCGCGAAGAGCGCTACGATGAAGCCGTGGAAGTAGCGCGGCAGCAGGTCGACAACGGTGCCCAGGTAATCGACGTGAACTTCGACGAGGGCATGCTCGACAGCGAAGCCGCTATGGAGCGCTACCTCAATCTCATCGCGGCCGAACCCGACATCGCCCGCGTACCCGTTATGATCGACTCCTCCAAATGGAGCGTGATCGAAGCCGGCCTCAAATGCGTGCAAGGCAAAGCCATCGTGAACTCCATCTCCCTCAAAGAAGGAGCCGGCAAATTCCGCGAATACGCCGCGCAGGTGCGGGCCTACGGCGCCGCGGTGATTGTGATGGCCTTCGACGAGCAGGGACAGGCCGATAGCTACGAGCGTCGCATCGCCATCTGCCAGAGAGCCTACGACATCCTCACGAAAGAAGTCAACTTCCCGGCCGACGACATCATATTCGACCCCAACATCCTCACCGTGGCCACTGGAATTGAGGAACACAACAACTACGCGGTCGACTTCATCCGCGCCACCCGCTGGATCAAAGAGCACCTCCCTGGTGCCCACGTCAGCGGCGGCGTGAGCAACATCAGCTTCAGCTTCCGGGGCAACGACAAAGTCCGCGAGGCCATGCACTCCGCCTTCCTCTACCACGCCATATCCGCCGGCATGGACATGGGCATCGTGAACGCCGGACAAATCGAAGTCTACGAGCAGATCGACCCCGAGCTACTCGAACATGTAGAAGACGTGCTCCTCAACAGAAGGCCCGATGCCACGGAGCGGCTCATTACCCTGGCCGGGCGCTACAAAGGCGAAGCCGGACGCGAAGCACAAGGGCGCGACGAGCAGTGGAGGCTGCTGCCCGTACAAGAGAGGCTCACCCATGCCCTCGTTAAGGGTCTCGACGAATACATCGACACCGATGTAGAAGAAGCCCGCCAGCAATTCGACCGCCCCCTGCAGCTCATCGAGGGACCATTGATGGACGGTATGAACGTAGTGGGCGACCTGTTCGGAGCTGGCAAAATGTTCCTCCCACAGGTAGTAAAAAGCGCACGCGTCATGAAAAAAGCAGTCGCCTATCTTCTACCCTACCTGGAGGCCGAAAAACAGGCCCAACCCGAGTCGGTCCGAACCGCCAAAGGGCGCATCCTCATGGCCACTGTGAAAGGAGATGTACACGACATCGGCAAAAACATCGTAGGCGTGGTGCTGCAGTGCAACAACTACGAAGTCATAGACCTCGGCGTGATGGTGCCCTGCCACAAAATACTCGAAGCTGCCGAGGCGCATCAGGTCGACGTAATCGGCTTGTCGGGACTCATCACCCCTTCGCTCGACGAGATGGTTTTCGTGGCCGCCGAAATAGAGCGATTGGGCATCCGCAAACCCCTGCTCATTGGAGGAGCCACCACCTCCAGGGCCCACACCGCCGTCAAAATAGCCCCTGCCTACTCCGGAACCGTAGTGCACGTGACCGATGCCAGTCGCTCCGTGCCCGTGGTGAGCGCCCTGCTTAGTCCGGAGCAGCGCGACTCCTACCAGGCTGACATCAAAACCGAATACGACAGCCTGCGCGAAGGCTACCTCAGCCGGGCCCAGGCCAAAACCCTGCTCGACATTGGTCAGGCCCGCGCCAACGCCCTTGTCCTCGACTGGCAGGCCTACATCCCCCCCAAACCCGCACAGCCAGGCATCCACACCCTGCGGCAGATCGACCTGGCCGAGCTTGCCCGCTACATCGACTGGACTCCCTTCTTTCAGGCTTGGGAGCTGCACGGCCGCTACCCCGACCTCCTCCAGGATGAAATCGTGGGTGAAGCCGCCACCCGCCTGTTCGACGATGCGCTGCGCATGCTGCAGCACCTACAAAGCGAGCAATGGCTGGAAGCACGTGCCGTGTTTGGCCTCTTCCCGGCTGTATCGGAGGGCGACGACCTCTACATCCGGGTAGATCAGAAGGGCAGCGAGGGCATTAAATCTAGAATGATTAATGTTACTGGCGCTATGGAGGATTTCCGGATTCATTTTACGGAGGAATTAGGGGATGAACGGGCGGATGATTTGAAAGAAATGAGGGATGCGCGGGCGGATAATCAGCAGGAACTATGGGATGCGCAGGCGGTTGATTTGAAAGTAATGGGGGATGCAGGGGTCGGCGGTGTCAAAAACCTGAATGAAGTGGCCCTCATTACCCTCCGGCAGCAGAACAAAAAGGCCGAAGGCCTGCCCAACTACGCCCTTGCCGACTTCATAAGTCCACGCAGTCGGGGGCGCGACGACTACATGGGACTCTTTGCAGTCGGAATTTTCGGCGCCGATGAACGCGCCCGCAGCTACGAAGCGGCGCATGACGACTACAGCGCCATCCTCCTCAAAGCCTTGGCCGACCGACTGGCCGAGGCCCTTGCCGAATGGATGCACGAACAAGTACGCCGCACCTATTGGGGCTACGAATCCGGCGAATCGCTCAGCAACAGTCAGCTGATCGATGAGCAATATCGGGGCATTCGTCCCGCCCCCGGCTATCCTGCTTGCCCGGATCACCTCGAAAAGCGCACCCTATGGCAAGTCCTCGACGTAGAAAACCGAATCGGACTGCAGCTCACCGAGTCGATGGCCATGTGGCCCGCCTCGGCCGTGAGCGGCTACTACTTCGCCCACCCCGAGGCCCGTTACTTCGGACTAGGTAAAATAAACCACGACCAGCTTGTCGACTACGCCCGGCGCCGTGGCATCACACCCGAAGAAGCCAGCCGCTGGCTCGGCCCCAACCTCATAAGCTCATAGTTAAATGTAGGTGAAATGAGAAAGTCGCATCAATCACAAATAAATAATATGTTAAATTAGGATACCCCCCAATTTAAATAGTTACTTCAAAAAAAAACGCATCACCCATCATTCTTTATTCAATAATCCTCATCAACCATAAATCCCCGCTGTTTTGAAAATCGCCGACCACATCAAAAACGCATCCGACACGCTGTTTTCCTTCGAGATCCTGCCACCGCTGAAGGGACAAGACATCAGCCAGATCTACCGGGGCATCGATCCCCTTCTTGAATTCAACCCACCCTTCATCGACGTGACCTACCACCGCGAGGAATCCGAAATGAAGCTGCAGCGCGACGGCACATATCGGCGGATCACCACCCGCAAGCGCCCCGGCACTGTGGCCATCTGCGCCGCCATCATGAACCGCTATAAAGTCGACGCCGTACCCCACCTCATTTGTGGCGGATTCACGCGTGAGGAAACCGAAAACGCGCTGATCGACCTCAACTTTTTGGGCATCGACAACGTGCTTGTGCTGCGGGGCGACAACCTCAAGTATGAAAGTAGCTTCCAACCCGAGACCGAAGGAAACCACGACGCCCTGCAGCTCGTGGAGCAGGTGCAGCATATGAACCAGGGACGGTACCTCGACGAAGACCTCGTGGATCCACACCCCACTTCCTTTTGTGTGGGCGTGGCCGGTTATCCCGAAAAGCACCACGACGCTCCCAACCTAAAGTCGGACCTTGACTGGCTCAAACGCAAGGTAGATGCAGGCGCCGACTTCATCACCACACAAATGTTCTTCGACAACCGGGTCTATTTCAGGTTCGTCGATAAATGCCGGAAGGCAGGCATCGAAATACCCATCATCCCCGGCATCAAGCCCTTGACCGTCCGCAAGCACCTGTCGACCCTGTCCAAAATCTTCCACATTGACCTGCCCGAGGACCTGGCCGACGCAGTAGAAAAGACCACCGATGACCGCAACATTCGTGAAATCGGCATAGAATGGGCCATCGCGCAGTGCCGCGAGCTCAAAGCCGCCGGTGTTCCAGTCCTCCACTTCTACACCATGGGCAAATCAGACGCCACCGCGCGCATCGCCAAGGCGGTGTTTTAAAATGGGTAATAATCCATTGCTCATGAACTTGAACAATGGATGTAACAAGGGTAAATCTTGCGAGATGACCTCTTCGACCTTGAACATTGGGGGCGCTCTTAAATCAACGTCGGGTAGGTCAACCACTTATCTTTGAGAAAATCAATTTGCGAACACAGGGTTAAATTCTGCAGCAATGTATTTGTACAAGACCTTCGAATTTGCCTCATTTGAGGAGGCGATTGACTTCATGCGACGGGCGGCGACGATCATCAGCCGCCTCAACCACCATCCGGAGTGGACCAACCGCTATAACCGGGTTGAAGTTTGGATCACCACCCACGATCAAGGCGATGTGGTTACGAACCTCGACCGGCAATTGGCCGGGGAGCTCGACAAACTCTACGCTGATACCCCCTCAGCAGTCACGAAAACGCAGACCAACTGGGAGCTTCATGGTCTTTGACTTTCGAAATATAAGTTGTTCAAGGAACTGGAGTATGCTCGAAAGCACACGCCTGAAGGATACGAAATGACCCAGATTAAGTATAATTTGGAACACAGAAATGAAAAAACATTATTTCTGTTGTTTAAATTAAGGTTTTTGTAGCCTCGACGGGAATCGAACCCATATCTAAAGTTTAGGAAACTTCTATTCTATCCGTTGAACTACGAGGCCAGTTCATCCCCAATACCCCCCAAATCGTCCACAAAAATAGGCGTTTTCCACCGGATTTCGACCCAAACAGGGGTGATGAACAC
>Ga0194128_10001248_pt1 | contig 44647 bp, 39 predicted proteins | sample TA2KigCa65mmetaG_FD_148650 | JGI IMG/M metagenome (GOLD analysis project Ga0194128, IMG submission 148650) | Freshwater microbial communities from Lake Tanganyika, Tanzania - TA2015037 Kigoma Deep Cast 65m | ecosystem: Environmental > Aquatic > Freshwater > Lake | place: Tanzania: Lake...
CACAGCCAACTCGAAAACGCCTACTACAAGGCCGATCGCGCCATCGAGGAGATCGTCAAATTACTCGCAGCCTAACCTCAAAATGTTGAAGTACTCTGATTTAGAATCTTTGATTCAAGAATCTAATATAATCGTATTCCCACTCGTGCCGCCGAAGCGAACGAGAAAACACATAAAACACTGAAAAAAACATATTGCTTGCACTTTGAGCAAACACTACAACTGTGGTAAAGTCCGTTCACAGCACTCGAAAATATTTTTCAGCCGAACGGAATCAATAACTTAGATTCCATCCCGCCGCCACCACCCCCCTGAAAATTTGGAAACGCCTGCTACTCTGAAAGTGTAGAAGGGCCTCAGACACCAAAACGTGTCCGGGGCCCTTCGCATTTTCAGGAGTAAATCATGGAAAACGAAAAGTTGTCCAAAGCCGACCAGGCCCGTATCAACGGGTCCAAGTCCACGGGCCCGAAAACGCCCGAAGGCCTCCAACGCTGCCGCCAAGCCAGCGTCAAACACGGCATGTGGGTCGCCCACATCTCCACCTTCGACCACGAAAACCAGATCCAGTACGCGGCCGTCCTCACCGCTCTCAACGACCAGTTCAATCCCCGCAACATGGCCGAAGCCGCCATGGTCGGTCTGCTCGCCGACGCCATCTGGCGCGCCCATCGTCTCAGCAATCTCGCCAACACAGACATCGATCGCGAGATGTGGCTGGTCGGCCAACAGTCCTCCGTCCAGCGCGACCCCGGCGAACTCCATCTCCTCGCCGAGCAATCGTCGAAAACAGTGGCCAAACTCGAGGCCCGCGCACGCCATTACACCCGCGAAATCAACCGGATCATGGACATTATCCGCAAGATGCAGGCCCTCCCGGTTTCCCTCGAAGCCTCCCAGGTCATGAATGAAATCATCGAGTTAGGAACCGAGGAGGTCCCGGAACCCTCCCAACCCGCCGCGGCCGAGCCGCCGCCGGACAAAAAACCTGTGCAGAGCGTGTCCAACAAGCCCCAGGAGGGTAGTGTGCCACGTCGAAAATGAGCCTTCTCGGCAAAAATAGACCCAAATTTACGTCGGCGGCTGAAGTCTCACCAAGTCACACAGGAGACGTGTGCCTAAACGCCGGCCAACCGGCCCAACAGAGGCGCGACCGCGAGGAAGCGCACCTTCCCCAACCAACGATGTTGACTTTCAACGGAACGGCCTCCGAGTGGATCGCGAGTAACTTACAACTTACCCCCGACCGGTTACAAGCCGAAGCTCTCGACGCCACCGAAGACCGCGTCTTGTTACTTTGCACGCGCCAATGGGGTAAGTCGACGATCGCCGCCGCCAAAGCGCTCCACCACGCGCTGACGACAAAGAACGCATTCATCATCTTCGCCAGCGCCTGCAAGCGCCAGTCGAAGGAGCTCGCCCGCAAATGCAAGGAGTTCGCCGCGCAACTCGGCCTCAAAGCAGAACCCGACGGCGAAGGTTTCACGCTGCCCAACGGCGCCCGCATTATCCCGGTGCCGCAAAACCCGGAAAAGGTGCGCTGCTACTCCGCGCCGTCGCTAATCATCATCGACGAATCCGCTTACGTCAAGGACGAAATGTTCCAAACCGTGACGCCGATGCTGGCGACATCCAACGGAACGCTCTGGATCATGAGCACCGCCGGCCCGCAACGAGGCTTCTTCTACAAAACCTGGCTCAACCGCCCGGAAGACTGGAAAATCGTCAAAGCCACCGCCGACGACTGCCCGCGCATCAGTGTCAAATTCCTCGCCCGCGAACGCGTCGCCATGGGCCAGACCGTCTTCAGCCGCGAATATCTCTGCGAATTCGTCGCCGGCCACCAACAACTAGTAAGTCAGGAGGACGCCGACGCGATCTTCGATACCGATTTCTAGGCGAGTAGAAGCAGGCACGACGCCAGCTTCGCCCCGGAAGTTCTGTTAGAGCTACGGACTAGATGTATCCAACCTTGCCATCGGCGCCGTAGTCGAAACCGCGATGCCAGGCTTTGGGCGGGTACTTGGCGAAAGCCTCTTCGTTGAGTTCGACGCCCCATCCGGGTTTGGTGGGCACCGGGATGTAGCCGTCCTTCATCGGCAGCGGTTCCTTGAGCAAGTCCTTGCGCGGCGCTTCGTCGTCGGCGTGATATTCGAGGATGAAAAAATTGGGCGTCGACGCCGCGAAGTGGACATTGACGGCCGTAGCGAGCGGGCCCATCGGATTGTGCGGAGCGACGGTGACGTAGTGCGCCTCGGCCATGGCCGCGATCTTCTTCATTTCCATAATCCCGCCGCAAAGACAGATATCGGGCTGAATAATATCGAGCGCCTGGAGGTCGAGCAGACGCCGGAACTCGTGCCGCATGTAGTTGCACTCGCCGCTGGCCAGAGGAATCGACACGCGCTCGGAAAGCTTGACCATCGCCTTCTCATTCTCGGGGCGGATCGGTTCTTCAAGCCACATCGGGTTGTAAGGTTCGATCGCTTTGGCGAGCCGCGCGGCGCGAGTCACTTCAAAGAAACGGGCGTGAATATCGCAACCAATATCGACATCGGGGCCGAGCGCATCGCGAACCGCTTTCACCCGCGCCGCGGCGCCTCGCGTAATTTCGTTGTACGGTTTGCTGTTGTCGCCATCGGGCTGCGGCCGCATCTTGATGGCCGTGTATCCATACTTCTCGACGATGCGTTTGGCGGATTCGGCGCACTGCTGCGGATCGCGGCCGCCGGCGCTTTGATAGAGACGAATCTTCTCGCGGACCTTGCCGCCGAGCAGCATGTAGACGGGCAGTCCGGCTGCTTTACCGGCGATGTCCCACAGCGCATGTTCAATGCCGCTGATGGCGGCGTTGACGACGAGACCGCCGGGGAATCGGGTGAAGTTGACCATCATCGAATAGAGGTGCTCGACGTTGCGTGGATCCTGGCCGACGAGCCAGCCTTTGAAATCCTTGACGACGGCGGCGACCGCCTCATCGGGGCCGCACGAGTAGGCTTCGCCGATGCCGTGAATGCCCTGGTCGGTGTCGATTTTGACGAAGCAGTAGTTCCGCGATCCGGCGCCGACAAGAAATATCTTTACATCGGTGATTTTCAGGTTGCCGCTCCGGCCGACCTGCGCGGCGGCTTGCAGAAAGGGCGCCACCGCCGGCAGCGGCGGTGGCGCGTTGAAAGAAGTCCCGGCGTTTCATGGTTTCCATGCTCCTATGGCCGCGAAGCAGCCGCTCTTGTGAACGAGGTCCGCCTTGAATCCGGCGGCGCGCAAGTGATGCAGTTGAAACGCGACGCTGCGCGGAGAGTCCTCGTAAGCAATATATGCGAAAACCTGGTCGCGATACGAGGCGTCTTTGAGCGACGCGAGGTATTCGCCATAACGATGCCACATCTCTTCTTGCAGTCCCGGGATGTCGTGCTCGATCAAATCCCAGATCCAAAGACTGCCGCCGGGCTTCAATGTTTGAAAGAGGCGGCGAAACGTGGTCGCCCATTCGAGTTCGGTGCGAAGGTGGTGGAGAACGGCCGCGGCGACGATGAGATCGTGCGATTCCGGTTCGAGGTCGATGTCGCGGATGTCGGACTGCTCGACGTGAATTTCGGCGCCGGTGGGCGTGAGACGTTCGACAGCCCGGTCGAGCATGTTGGCGGAGAGGTCGACGAGCGTAATTTTTTCGAAAGGAGCCGTTTGTGAGAGTTTGAGGCTGAAGTTGCCGGCGCCGCAGCCGAGATCAAGCAGATCCTTGGCGTTCGGAGTGACACGGCGCGCCGCGTTGGCGATCATTTCAAGCACAATCGCCGCGTCCTGCGTCGACATCTGGCCGGTGTCGAGGTTGGAGAAGCGCTCGACGTCGGCGTCGAAGCGGGCGCGGATTTGCTCAATGGTGGCTTTGGCGGGCGTCATGGCAGGCCAAAGGCAAGTATATTCGGTCCGGCGGCGAACGCGATGAACTGACGCCCACCCGCCGTGTAGGTCATCGGCGACGAGCGCCAACTGTGGCCATCGCCGAGCGCGGCGGAAGCGTTGGTTTGAATGTGCCAAAGATCCTTGCCGGTCTTGGCGTCGACGGCGCCGAGCGCGCCGCTGTCTTCGCCGAAGAAGATAACGCCGCCGCTTGATAGGACGCCGCCCCAGCTATCGGCGGGGCCGATCTGCGGAACTTCCCAGACGCGCTTGCCGGTCTCGATATCGATCGCCCGTAGGAACATCTGGCCCGGTTCGAGCGGCTGCGGCTTCGGGTTCTAGCTTGGCGGTTTGACGTAAATGCCGCAGGCCTCGCGGGTCATCAGATAGAAGAGATTTGTGTCGGGGTTGTGGGCCATCGAGGGCCAGTTCGTCGCGCCGAGAACGTTCGGGCAAACCTTGGTCCCGCTGTGGATCGGTTCGAGGCCAGGGATGACAATGGGCCGTCCGTCCTTGCCGATGCCTTTGGCCCAAGTAAGCTTGTCGACGAACTTATCGGCGAGAAGCAATTCGCCGTTGGTCCGGTCGAAGACATAGAGGAATCCGTTGCGGTTGGCCTGAATGAGTAACTTGCGATCACGGCCCTTGTATTTGCGGTCGACTAACAGCGGCGTCTGACCGGCGTCCCAGTCGTATAAGTCATGGGGCGTAAATTGGTAATACCATTTCAACTTTCCCGTGGCCGCGTCGAGCGCGATCACCGAGTCGGAGTATAGGTTGTCGCCGAGGCGTTCATCGCCGTTCATGGAGGGATAGGGATTTCCAGTCCCCCAATAGACAGTTTGGGTCGGAGGGTCAAAGGTGCCGGTCATCCAAGTCGCGCCGCCGCCGCCGAATTGAGCGAGCGCGGTGCCACGCCAGGTCTCCGAGAGTTTCTCGCCGGGGGCGGGGACGGTCCAGAAACGCCAGACGCGCTCGCCGGTGGAGGCTTTGTAGGCGTCGAGAAATCCGCGCGCTCCGAGGTCGCCGCCGGAGACGCCGGCGACGACGAGATCGTTAACAACAAGGGGTGCGGCGGTGTTGCCGAGATTACGGGAGTCGGTGACGCCTTCGGTGATGCGGCGCCCCCAGAGTAGCTGGCCGGAGGCGCGGTGGATGCTGAGCAACCGAGCGTTGTCGGTGACAAGAAAGACCTGATCGCCGAGGATCGCGACGCCGCGGTTGGTGCCCTTGGCGGGGTCGCCCTTGGCCTCCGGCGAACGCGCGCGTTGATAGTGCCAGATCGTGCGGCCGGAGCGGCCGTCGATGGCGAAGACCTGATTCGGGCCGCTGACGTACATCACGCCGTCGACGACAAGCGGAGTAACTTCCAGCACGTTGTGGTTGATCGGAAAGACCCATTTCAGGACTAACTTCGAAACATTGGAGGGATTGATTTCAGTAAGCGCCGAATGGCGGTTGCCGGTAATCGGTCCGTGATAAGTGGCCCAGTCGCCGGCCGGTGGATTGGCGATGCGGGCAAAGGAGGGGCCGGACTCCTTCACCAAACCAGTGGAAGCGCCGGATAGTTTGGCCAAATAGGCGATCACGTCGGCGGTGTCGCCTGAAGGAGCGGGCATGGTCGTGGTCGCGTCGAGCGAGACTTGCGTGGTTTCCTCGCGATTGAGCAAGTGGAAGCGGCCGGCCGAGTCTTGAAGCTGGATGTTGTAACGACTCTGGTTGCGGACGAATCCTCGCACGGACTGGCCGTTCTTTAATCGGACCGTCGCCATCTGATAACCGGTTTTGATGCGCGCCGCGGGCTTTTGTACGGCCTCGGTCAGCTCTTCGATAGTCATTTCGCGGCCGACGTTAGATAGGTCGGGGCCGTTCAGGCCGCCTTTGCCGAAGACCATGTGGCAGCCGGCGCAGGCGCGGTCGAAGTGGGCTTTGCCCTTGGCGATGTCGCCCGTGACGGCGCTATCGGCCGCGGGAGCCGAGAGTGAGCGGACGAGCTTGGTCAAGGTGTCGAGGTCCGTCGGCGGGAGCGCGAAGGCTGGCATGCCCCGCGAGGGGACGCCGTCCCGGATGATTGCGAGTAACTCCGGGTTCGACGCCGCGCGGACTTTTCGATTGTTGGCCAGGTTGGGCCCGCGCTCGGTGCCATGGCCGTCGCCATGGCAGACGCTGCATTGTTTCTGGAATAAGTCGCGGGCGTCCTGAGCCGCAAGGCAGGCGCTAGCGAGAATAAAGCGTAGGATCATTTCGGTTTTCTTTCCACCGGTTCGATTGGTTCGACTAATTCGGCGCGGCCCCAGGTGGAGTCGTCGTCGCCGCGTCCGTAAATAATGAAGTGCCCGCCGTAGTCGCCGCCGTCGGGATCGGTGTGTACAATTTCAAGTCCGTAAACATCCCCGGCGCGAGGCGCGCGCCACTGGGGCGTTGATTTAGCGAGCGTTTGGTCCACCCGGACGCGGGCTTCAAGGACGAAGCCTTGGTCCCGCATGCGAATGGTGTACGCGACCGCGTCTTGCGGAATCGGTTCTTCAATGTAGGTCTTGCCGGGTGCGCCGTGACGCCACCACGCGCCGTAAGGCGGTTTGCGCGTGTCGATCACAAAGCAGAACGCGTTATCGGCCTCGCCAAAGTTCTTGGTTGCGGCAAGGCGCGGGGCTTCGATGAACCAGCAGATGGCGTCCTTGTAATACCAGCGTTTGAGCTCGTGGGAGGGATCGGCGACATCGTTTACGTTGTCGGTAACTTCGGCGCCTAAGTAGAGATAAGTCGAATCCCAAGCCGTGTAATATCGGGCGGATAAGTCGAGTTCGGGATCGGGTTCGTTGCCGTGCAAAGTTAGCCGGTTGCGAGCGGCGTCGTACCAGGGCGTGTGTTGTAGGCGGGCGATGTCCCAGACGCCATCGTTGTGGGCGCGGGATTTCCATTCGGAGAGATCGCCGTCGACGGTGACGAGCGCCGTCAGGCGCGGGATCTGGATGGGGTAGTGATGGAGATCGGGCTTCTGCGCCATCGCGGCGATCGACAAGAGGAACCAAACCCGGAGCATGTTGGGTATTGTATACTTCTCGCCGATGCTGACGCGCCGATTGTTTCTCTCTAGCATGGCCGCCACCGCGCAGTCGCGGGCGCGCGTGCCGAATTTTGTGTTGATCACTTGTGACGACATGGGGTACGCCGATATTGAACCCTATCGGGCGGAGGTGAACTACACGCCGAACCTCGCGCGGATGGCTCGCGAGGGCCTGAGGTTTACGTCCTGGTATGCGGCGCCGGTGTGCTCGCCGTCGCGGGCGGCTCTGATGACCGGCTGTTATCCGAAGCGTGTGGGGTTGTCGTTTGGATCGTGGCACGCGGTGTTGATGCCTGGCGATTGGCACGGACTGAACCCGAACGAGACGACCGTTGCGAAGGTGCTGAAGCAACGCGGGTATGTGACGGCGTGCATCGGTAAGTGGCATCTGGGCGATCAGCCGGAGTTCTTGCCGACCAAGCAAGGATTCGATTCGTACTATGGCCTGCCGTATTCCAACGACATGCGGCCGGCGCAGAAACCTGGACCGGCGCAGGATTATCCACACCCGCCTTTGCCGCTGTTGCGAAACGACAAGTTAGTTCGCGAAGTGACGGATCAGGATTTTGTAACTGCCGATTACACGCGCGAAGCTCTGGAGTTTATTAAGAACAACGCCGCCCGGCCATTCTTCCTTTATCTGCCGCACACGATGGTGCATGGGCCTTTGGCGGCCGGGGCGGCTTGGCGCGGAAAGACGGGCAAGGATCTGTATCATGACTCGGTGGCGGAGATCGACTGGTCGGTTGGCGAAATATTGAAGGCGGTTCCCCGAAATACGTTGGTGATCTTTCTGAGCGACAACGGCGGCACGCCGAGGGCGATCAATACGCCGCTACGGGGAAACAAAGGCAGCACGTGGGAAGGCGGAGTTCGCGTGCCGGCGCTGGCGTGGTGGCCTGGAAAGATCAAGCCGGGGCGGGTCAACGACGACATCGTTTCAAATATGGATGTGTTGCCGACCTTCGCGGCCTTGGCGGGCGGCGATGTCCCGCGCGACCGCAAAATCGACGGCCGCGACTTATCGGCGTTGCTGGCGGGTCCCGGGAAATCGGGGCACGAGACGTTTTATTTCTATCATGCGAACAAGTTGCTGGCGGTTCGGCATGGTAAGTGGAAATTACACACAAATGGAGAGTTGTACGACTTAGCGGCGGATATCGGAGAGTCGAAAAATGTAGCGGCGGCGAATCCGGCGGTGGTGAAACAGTTGCTGGCGAAGCACGAAGAAGCGCGCGCGGATATGGGAGATGGGTCGCACGCGGGGCCGAATGTAAGGATGCATGGGAAGGCGAAAGGGCCGTTGCGGTTCTGGATCCCGCGGCATTCCGGCAGCGGGTTCCCGCCACAGGCGCCGGTGAAAAAGGTGGATGGGGCGCCGGTCGGTTGATCGAGGAAATCCGCAATTAACGATGGCGTGGAGCTGCCGCGCGTCGCCGTTAACCCGCCTCGGGCAGACGAATTTCGATACGCGCGCCACCGCCTTTGATGTTGGACGCGCTGATCGCGCCGCCGTGCTGCTGGATGATGCCCTCGGAGACGGTGAGGCCGAGGCCGGTGCCGCGGGAGTCCAGGCGGGTCGTGATGAAAGCGTCGAAGATCTCGGGGAGCACATGTTCGGGGATGCCGGGGCCGTTGTCGTCGACGGCGATCGACCACCAGCGGCCGGCTGTGGCCGGGAACGGAGTGGCGCTGACGCGGATTTGGCCGTTGGTTGCGGGCGCGGCTTGCAGGGCGTTTCGGAGGATGTTCACAAAAACTTGAATCAGGCGGTCCGGGTTGCCGGTGACGATGCAGTTCGCAGGCACCTCATTGACGAAGGCCGCTGCGTTGGAGTTATCGTCGAGGGCGAGGAGGCTCCAGGCCTCGTCGACCAGCGGGCGGATCTTGACGGGCTCGTTTTTCTGTTTGCGGACACGTGCGAAATCGAGTAGGCCTTCGCTGATCGACCGAAGCCGTGCCGCGACGCGCTGCATACGTTCCAGGCGGGCGCGGGCTTGCGGGGCGTCGATCGTTTCGAGCAACTTTTCGATCGAGCCCTGGAGGACGGCCACGGGCGTATTCAGCTCGTGGGCCACTCCCGCACTGAGTTGGCCAAGGCTGGCGAGGCGGTCCTGATCGACCATCGAGCGTTTGGCGGTTTCCAATCGCGTGAGGGCCTTTTCCAATTCCTCTTCGCGGCGGCGCAGCATCTGCACGGTGGAGTTTCGCGAACGCATGATCTGGCCGATCTCATCGTCTGACAAGAAATCTTCCGGTATGATTTCATTCGGAGAATCCCTAGCCATTACGGAATAATCTGCCTGCAGCATCGCGCGCAACGGCCGATAGACATAGAGAGGCATGATCACCAACTCTAAAAGGAGGACCGCCAAGACGTAGATCACTCCAAGGACCAGGAACAGCGCCCAACGGACGAGTTGAAGCGCCTGTCGATAGTACTCGTTGGGCAGCCGGATTCGCCGGTAGACCCCAGACGTGGGGCTCTTGCGGTAGAGAAACTCGTCGGTAGTGGCATCGCCTCGGATCCGGCCCGGATTCTGATCGAGCCAAACATGCAGATCCCTTGAAAGAGCCAGAGCCTCCGCACCTCCTTCCTCAAAGGAGTAGATTTCCAGCCCCGGAAGTCGCGGCAGTGGGGACTCCGAGAGAAGCGCTTGTTGAATCAGGCTGATCTCTCTCGACCTGGCGCCGGATACCCTCTGTTCCAGCAGGGGGAACACGGCAAAATACACCGAACTCGTTAACACAAGAAAAAAAGTGTTGTGTAGAACGATGAGCTTGAGGCGGACTTTCAGGTCGCCGAAGCGTTTACCGAGGTAACCGGGGTTCCGAGCTTCGGGGACGCGAAATCTCATTCTTCCTTCCTGTAATTCCTGTCAGACAAGAAATTTTCTCTCCATTGCGGAATTTCTCCCGTTGTGATAGAACAGTGGGAGAAACCTGCCGGAGGGGAACGTCGGCAGCATTCCGTCCACTTCCACCTTCAACCTAACATGAATCGCCAAACAGGCCAGGCGCGCGCTCAAGCGAGCAGCGCGTCCGGAGAGGAGCCGCAGTCGTAGGCAATGGCACAGTTATTTCCAAAAAAGATCGATCTGATGATACGCGGCGTAGGGCTAGCCGTGGCCATCGGCGCCGGCGTGACCGCCGGAGGGATGTTGCTGCTGCATCATCCGAAGAAGATTGAACCCGGCTATCAGCCCACGCAGCCGATTGCGTACAGCCACAAATTGCATGCGGGAAACCTCGGCATGGACTGCATGTATTGCCACAACACGGTGGACAAGAGTTCGTACGCGGCGATCCCCTCGTCGCAGACTTGCATGAACTGCCACAGCAAAGTGAAGGCGCAGTCGGTGGTGCTGGAGCCGTTGCGAAAGAGCTACGAAGCCAACGAGCCGGTGCCGTGGGTGAAGATCCACCGGCTGCCCGACTATGCGTTCTTCAACCACAGCGCCCACGTGAATGCAGGTGTAAGCTGCGTGACCTGCCACGGCCGAGTCGACCAGATGATCGAAGTCAAGCAAGTCCAGCCGTTGACGATGGCGTGGTGCCTGGAATGCCACCGCAACCCGGCCGCTCATATCCGTCCGGCCGAATTCGTGACAAAACTCGATTGGAAGCCGGAGCGGGATCCGGCTGAGATCGGACGCGAGATCATCGCGAAGAAAAAAATCAATCCTCCCGTGAACTGTTCGGGGTGCCATCGATGATCCAGATACAAGGAATCGGAAATCAAACTGGGCCGAAGTTCTGGCGTAGCCTGAACGAACTGGCCAATACGCCGAAGTTTCAGCAGTGGGTGGCGCGGGAGTTTCCCGATGGCGCCACTGACATCATGAACTCGAACTCGCGCCGCAACTTCCTGCAGTTGATGGCGGCGTCGATGGGCTTGGCCGGGCTGACCTCGTGCCGCCGGCCTGTTGAAAAAATTCTTCCGCACGCAAAGTCGTTTGAAGGAATCGCGCACGGCAATTCGCTGCACTTCGCCACGGCGATGCCATTGGCCGGAAGCGCGATGGGACTGCTTGTGGAATCCTTCGAAGGCCGGCCGGTCAAGATCGAAGGCAATCCCGGCCACCCGGCGTCGCGCGGCGCGGCGAACATGCTGGCGCAGGCCTCGGTTCTCAATCTGTATGATCCCGATCGGGCCAAGGACGTGGTTGAGGGCGGCAAGAAGGGGACCTGGGACGAAGTCGCCGAGGCGATGACACAAGCCGGACCGCTTGAAGGTGTCCGGGTGTTGAGCGGATACGTTAACTCGCCGACGCTGGCCGGGTTGCGTGCGCAGCTTCTCGCCAAGGCGCCAACGGCCAAGTGGGTAGAGTACGAACCGGTTTCCGACGAGACGATCCTTGATGGATCGAGGATCGCTTTTAACGATTCGCTTCGTCCTCACTACGATTTCAAGAAAGCCAACGTCGTCCTCGCGCTCGATTCGGACTTCCTGCAACTCGACAACCGGTCGCTTGGCTGGATCAAGGATTTTTCGGCGCGACGTTCGCCGGCGCATCATGAAGCGGCCCCCGCGGCGACGCCCGCTGCCGGAGCGCACGGCGCGAATGACCACGCCGCGGGCGATCATGCCCCAGCGGCTGGCATGAACCGGCTCTACGCGGTCGAGAGCAACTACTCGCTCACCGGAGCTACCGCTGATCACCGGTTGCGCGTGAAGCCGAGCGATGTCGCCAACTTCGTGTTCGATCTGGCTCGGGAATTGGGTGCGATTACCGGACTCAAGGTGCTTGGCCAGCAAGATAAGTTCATCAAGGCCCTCGCCAAGGATCTGAGTGCCAACAAAGGCAAGGCGATCGTTCTCGCCGGTCCTCGTCAACCGGCCGCTGTTCATGCGGTTGTCGCGCTCATCAATCAGACGCTCGGCAATGCGGGTGAGACGGTCACCTATACCAAGGAAGATCGCCGGTCGATGGCGTCGCTGGTCGAGTTGGTGAAGGACCTAAACTCCGGCGCCGCGAAGTCGGTCCTGATCCTTGGTGGCAATCCGGTCTACGATGCCCCCGCCGACCTAGCCTTCGGAGACGCACTGAAGAAGGTCGCGAATTCGGCCTACCTCGGCGCTGAGTCGAACGAAACCGCCGCAGCCTGCAAGTGCAGCCTGCCGGAATCGCACTTCTTCGAAGCCTGGGGTGATGCCACCCACCTGGACGGCAGCGCCTCGATTGTTCAGCCGCTGATCGAGCCGCTGTTTGGCACGAAATCGGCGATCGAAGTCGTCGGTCTGCTCGTTAACGGCAAGTGGCAGAGCGGTCACGACCTAGTCAAGGCACAGTGGAAATTGGCCGACGCCGCTTGGAAGAAGGCGCTGCACGACGGCCTGATCGCCGGCAATGCGGCCGCCCCGGCTAAAGCGACCGGCGACAAGACTCGCGTCGAGGCCGCGGTGAACGCTCATCCGAAAGCGAAGGGCGGCATGGAAGTCTCGTTCTTCCCAAGCGCCAATCTCTTCGACGGCCGGTTCGCCAACAACGCGTGGTTGCAGGAAACGCCCGAGCCGATGACCAAAATCGTTTGGGACAACGTCGCGCTAATGAGCCCGAAAACGGCAAAAGAGATGGACGTCGCCGAGGTTGTCGATAACGTCGGCATGTATGGCAAGAAGATCGCTATCGAGATCGACGGCCGGAGGGTTGAAGCCCCGGTGCTGGTGATGCCGGGTCACGCCGACGGCGCTGTTTCGTTGACTCTCGGCTACGGCCGCACGGCGATTGGCCGCGTGGGCAAGGGCATCGGTTACAACGCCTATGCGGTTCGCGTACTCGGATCGATGGGCTTTGCCAGCGGCGCAACCGTAAAGAAACTCGACGGTACCCAATACCTGGTCACGACGCAGGAACATCACAACCAGGAAGGCCGGCCGATCGTCAAGGAAAACACCGAAGCCGGCTACGCCAAAAATCAACACTTCGCGACCCACGACGAAGAGCACGTCGAGTTGTTTTCGTTGTTTGACGGTTACGACTACTCGAAGGGCAGCCAATGGGGAATGGCGGTCGATCTGAACGCCTGTATCGGTTGCAACGCCTGTATGGTCGCCTGCCAGAGCGAAAACAACGTGCCGGTCGTCGGAAAAGAACAGGTCGCCAAGGGCCGCGACATGCACTGGATCCGGCTCGACCGCTACTTTACCGGCGCCGAGGAAGATCCGCAGGTCGTCTATCAACCGATGGCGTGTCAGCAGTGCGAAAATGCGCCGTGCGAATCGGTTTGTCCGGTCGCGGCGACCATTCACAGTCCCGAAGGCCTGAACGACATGGCCTACAACCGCTGCGTCGGCACGCGGTACTGCGCCAACAACTGTCCCTACAAAGTTCGGCGGTTCAACTACCTCAACTTCCACAAGGATCTTGAGGAGATCACAAAGATGGTCCACAACCCGAACGTCTCGGTCCGCATGCGCGGCGTCATGGAAAAGTGCACCTACTGCGTGCAGCGCATCCAGGAAGCCAAGATCAAGGCCAAGGCCCAGGGCCGCGCCAAGGGCGAAGCCGGACCTTACAAGGTCGGCGAAATCCTGACCGCCTGTCAGCAGACCTGTCCCGCCGACGCAATCACCTTCGGCGATATCAATGATCCCAACTCGAAAGTCGCCAAGCTGAAGAAGGATCACCGCAACTACACCCTGCTGCACGAACTGAACGTGAAGCCGCGCACGACCTATCTGGCGAAACTGCGCAATCCCAATCCGGAGTTGGCGTAATGGCACAGCTTACTCACGATCAAGAGTTAAAAAACAAACTGTCGGCGCCGCTGGCGACCGGCAACCCGAACTTCCACGATGTTACCGAAGCGGTCAGCATCATCTCGGAAGTCAAGACGCACCGCAACTGGTACATCGCGCTCGCCATCACCGGGTCGATCACGGGCATGATGGGCCTCATGATCGCCTACCTGATCGTTACCGGCGTCGGCGTTTGGGGCAACAACGCGCCGGTAGGCTGGGGCTGGGACATCACCAACTTCGTGTTCTGGATCGGTATCGGTCACGCGGGCACTCTCATTTCGGCGATCTTGTTCCTGTTCCGGCAGAAGTGGAGAACTTCCATCAACCGCTTCGCCGAAGCGATGACGCTGTTCGCCGTCGTCTGCGCCGCGATCTATCCCGGCATCCACGTCGGCCGCCCGTGGCGCGCCTACTGGCTGTTCCCGATTCCGAACGAGTTCCTCGACATGTGGCAAAACTTCCGCAGCCCGCTGCTGTGGGACGTGTTCGCGGTCTCGACTTACGGAACCGTTTCGGCGCTGTTCTGGTACGTTGGCCTGGTGCCCGATCTGGCCACGCTCCGCGACCGCGCCAAGACCAAGGCGCGCAAGCTGAGCTTTGCGATCGCCTCGCTTGGGTGGCGCGGATCCGCCACGCACTGGAAGAACTACGAAAAAGCCTATATGATTCTGGCGGGTCTTTCGACGCCGCTGGTGCTATCGGTTCACACCATCGTTTCGTTCGACTTCGCGACGTCGATCCTGCCCGGTTGGCACACGACGATCTTCCCGCCCTACTTCGTCGCCGGCGCGATCTTTTCGGGATTCGCGATGGTCGTGACGCTGATGGTCATCGCCCGATGGATCTACAAGGTCGAACATCTGGTAACGATGACGCACCTGGAGAACATGAACAAAGTCATCCTCGCCACCGGCTGCATCGTCGGCTACGCGTACGCGACCGAGTTCTTTATCGCCTGGTACAGCGGCAACCCGTATGAAAGCTACGTCTTCTTCGTCAGCCGCGCCTCCGGCCCATACTGGTGGGCCTATTGGTCGATGGTCACTTGCAACGTGATATCGCCGCAGTTCTTCTGGTTTAAGAAACTGCGGACCAACATCCCGTTCATGTTCGTGATCTCGATCATCGTCAACATCGGCATGTGGTTTGAGCGGTTTGTGATTATCGCCACCAGCCTGCATCGCGACTTTCTGCCGAGCTCGTGGGGCTACTTCCGCCCGACGTTCGTTGACATCTGCACCTTTATCGGAACATTCGGCTTGTTCCTAACGCTCTTCGTGTTCTTCACGCGGTTCCTGCCGATCATCGCTATCGGCGAAGTGAAGGGCATGATGGCGGCTGCCGCGCACGAAGAGCACTATCTAGATGAGGCCGTCGCGGCCTCGCAGGGGAAAGAGCCCGTGGGGGCTGCGCACTAATGGCTGACAAAACCACGATTCACGGTATGGTCGGCGATTTCGATTCGCCCGATCAATTGATGGACGCGATCCGCGCGGCGCGCAAGGCCGGCTACACGAAGCTCGAAGCCTACACGCCGTTCCCGATCCACGGGATCGACGACGCGATGAGCGCCAAACCCTCGATCCTCGGCTACGTCGTCGTCTGCTGCGGCGCGGTCGGCTTGACCATCGCGATCCTGCTGCAATGGTGGACCGGAGCGGTGGCCTATCCGCTAGTGATCTCGGGTAAGCCGATGTTCGCCTTCGAATTTGCGATCCCGATCATATTCGAGCTCACCGTCCTGCTGAGCGCGTTTGGCGCGGTGTTCGGCATGTTCGCGTTGAATGGTTTGCCGAAGCTGCATCATCCGCTGTTTAATTACTCGGGCGCCGAGGGTATCACCGACGACCGCTTTGTGTTGGTCATCGAAGCCGGCGACCATCAGTTCGACGCGGCCGGGACACGGGAATTTCTGCTCGCACAGGGCGCCGCGAAAACGGAGTTGATCGAGGAATAACGCATGAGAATTCAATCCATACTCCTCGTGATTGCCGCCGTGGCTGGGCTGGTCTCATGTGGTCCAGGCGCGGGCAAAGACACGCCGCCGATTTGGGTGTTCCCGGACATGAAGATCCAGGAAAAGTACAAGCCGCAGCAGGAGAGCCCGCTCTTTAGCGATCGCCGCGCTTCGCGTAAACCGGTCGAAGGCACCGTTTCCCGCGAGGGCTATGTCGAAGACGAAGGCTACTCCCTGGGAATCGTGAGCGGTCAATACGTCGGCAAGAATCCGCTAGAGTTGAACCAGGCGGTACTCGCCCACGGCCAGAAGAAGTTCAATACATATTGCGCTCCTTGTCACGACCGCACTGCTTCGGGCGGTGGCATTGTCGGCAAACGTGCCGGTGCGGCGTTCCAGCCGGCCGACTTGCACAAGCCGGAAACCAAACAAAAGAACGACGGCGAGTTGTACTCGATCGCCTCCGATGGCCGCCGCACCATGATGGGCTATCGGAACCAGATCTCCAATTACGACCGCTGGGCCGTTGTTGCCTACCTGCGTGCCTTGCAACGCGCCAAGGGCGCGACCATCGACGATGTACCGGAAAACCTCCGCGGGGAGGTTCGCTAACACCATGAGTCAATCCCATCACCATCCCGTCAATACCGACTCCTACTACATCCCCGACGCCATCTGGGACCGGGGCCGAAACGTCCTCGGCGCCATGTTCCTGCTCGGTTGGGGCGCGGCATTGGCCGGCTACGGACAAAATCACGATCAGTTCTTCCAATCCTATCTGGTCGCCTTTTTCTTCGCGTTTTCGATCGCCATCGGCGCGACATTGTTTACGATGATCCAGCACCTGACCGGTTCGGCCTGGAGTGTTCCGGTGCGACGCATCATGGAGAACATCATGATGTCGCTGCCGGTCCTCGGGCTGCTTTTCATCCCGGTCGCCCTGGGGCTGCACTCTCTCTACGAATGGTCGCATCCCGAATTCGTCGCCAAGGAAGTAATGGAGTTGAAGAAGGGCGTATACACCAATTTTCTCAATCCGAAGATGTTCTACATCCGCGCGGTGGCCTACTTCCTGATTTGGTCCTTCTGGGCCTGGAAGCTGTACTCGAACTCGAAATCGCAGGACACGACCAAGGCGCTCGGACCGACCTTCGCCAACGAAAAGTGGTCGGCGCCCGGAATGCTGTTGTTCTTCCTGTCGGGGTCTCTGGCGAGTTTCGATTGGGTGATGTCGCTCAATCCGCACTGGTATTCGACCATGTTTGGCGTCTATTGCCTAGCTGGCGGCGCTTGGGGCTTCTTCGCCCTGCTCACTTTCATCTTCCTGCGCTTCCGCGCCAACGGCATCATGGTGAACTCGGTTACCACCGAGCACTACCACGACCTCGGCAAGTGGATGTTTGCACTGACGGTATTCTGGGCCTACATCGCTTTCTCACAGTACATGCTGATCTGGTACGCCAACATGCCCGAAGAGACGATCTTTTTCAAGATGCGCCGCACCGGGTCTTGGGAGGCGATGAGCGGCGTCCTGTTGTTTGGACACTTCATCTTCACATTCCTGCTGCTGCTTGCCCGTAACAGCAAGCGGACGTTGAATGTGCTGCGTTTCGCCACGCTATGGATCCTTGCGATGCACTACACCGACGTGTACTGGTTGGTGATGCCGAATTTTCACAAAGCCGGGATCGCATTTAGCTGGGTCGATCTGGCCACGCTGTCCGCGGTAATGTCCACAGTCGGGCTCGCCTTCTGGATGCGCCTCCGCAAGGCGCCCCTCGCCCCGATCGGCGACCCGCGCTTCAAGAAGGGACTGGAGTTCCAGAATGTCTAGCCGCGCTGAAGAAAAACCGAAATCGAATCTCGCCGAACTCGGCTTTGACCGTTCTGAACCGCAGATCTCCAGCGTGGTCGGGACCACGATCGGCATCATCGGTGTGCTGGTTGGCACCGGTGTCGGAGTTCAGTATTACTACGAGCAGTATCGGGAGCGAATCATCGAAGAACGCCAACTGGCGCCCGTATCCCAAGATCTGCTTGACCTGCGCTCGAAAGAAGAAAAAGAACTGGGATCCTACGGATACGCCGACAAGGCGAACGGTGTTGTGCGTGTTCCCGTGTCGCGGGCGATGGAACTGGTGATCAGTGAAGCCAAGGAAGGCAAATCGAAGTACCCGACGGCCGCCTACATCGTCAAGAAAGCCGAAGATGCGGCAACGCCTGCCGCACCCGCCGCTGGAGCGCCCGCCAAGTAATCATGATCCGCCGTTTCTCCATTCTGCTGTTGACCGCCGCGAGCCTCCTGCTTGCGCAGATCAACCAGATGCCGTCGGAACTCGAAGGAGTCGACGTTGAGGAGAAGCTTGGTGCGCAGGTCGACGGTTCGCTCGAATTTATCAACGAGGCCGGCCGGCCGGTCCGTTTGGATTCGTTCTTCAATCAGGGACGTCCCGTCGTTCTCAATTTCGTCTACTATGAGTGCCCAATGTTGTGCTCGCGCGTTCTGAACGGCGTGACATCGAGCATCCGAGAAATCCCCTGGACTCCCGGTAAAGAGTACGAATTGCTGACGATCTCAATCAGCCCCCGCGAGACCTTTGAACTCGCCGCCGCCAAAAAGCAGGGATACCTTTCGAAGTTCGACCGGCCCGCGCCGGGCTGGCATTTTCTGGCCGATCATCGGGACGCGGCCAAGAAGCTTGCGACGCAGGTCGGCTACGGTTACAAATGGGACAAGTCGCGCGACATGTTCGCCCACGCCTCGGCATTGGTGTTGCTGACACCGCAAGGTAAGGTCGCGCGATATCTCTACGGCATTCAATTCAAAGCCTTCGATCTACGGCTCGGACTGACCGAAGCATCGGAGGGAAAGATGGCCAGCGGCAAGATGGAAAAAATGCTGCTGTGGTGTTATCAGTACGACCCCAACGCGAAGAGTTATGTGATGGCCGCTCGGAACATCATGCGCGCCGGCGGGGCGATTACGATATTGGTCCTCGGGTTTTCGCTGGTCAGGCTGATCCGGCAGGACAAGGAGCGGCATTCCTAAGGAAGACATTATGAACTGGTTACGTGATTGGATGATGCCCCTGGCGGCAAGCGAGCATGCCAAGAAAGTGGACGATCTCTATATCTTCACTTTTTGGCTGATGCTTGCCTTTTTCATCCTGATTGTCTATCTAACGGTCCTGTTTCCGTTAAAGTACAAACGCAAAAAGGAAGGCGTGATGACGATCAACTTCTCGCACAACCTCGCGCTGGAACTCGCCTGGAGCGTCATCCCGCTGATTCTCGTGATCGGTCTATTCTTCTGGGGCTTCAACGACTACGTCGAGTCGCGCGTTCATCAGAATGACGCCATAGAAGTTCACGTCACCGCTAATAAATGGAACTGGGCCTTCGAGTATCCTGACGGCTCTCGGTCGATCAAGGCTCTGCATGTTCCGGTCAACAAGCCTGTCCGCCTCATTCTCACCAGTGAAGACGTACTCCACGCGTTCTTCATACCGGCGCTTCGAACGAAAACCGACGTCATACCCGGCAGGTACGTTGAACTTCCGTTCACCGCTACTGTCGCCGGAAAACACCAGGTATTTTGCGCCGAGTACTGCGGCCGCGGTCACTCCGGAATGTTCGCTGAGCTCTACGTCGACACGCCGGAGCAATATGAGACCTTCCTGAAAGAAGGTCCCGAAGAATTCAAGGCCATGCCGCTGGTCGAACTAGGCAAGTTTACGTACAATGAAGCCGGCTGCAAATCCTGCCATACCATCGACGGTACAAAGAGCGAGGGCCCCAGCTTTAAGAACCTTTGGGGCAAGTCGGAGAAGCTGCGAGACGGCAGTTCGGTCACCGTCGACGAGAGCTACATCCGCGAGTCGATCCTAAATCCAACGGCCAAGGTCGTCGCCGGCTACGAGCCCGTGATGCCCTCGTTCCAAGGCTTGTTGCGCGATCGACAGATTCTCGGCGTGATCGAATACATTAAGAGTTTGAAGTAGGAGAACACATGGCTGACATCGTCGCAACACCAAAATCACAATCTCACGGCGATCATTACGACGTCGATTACTTGAACGACGGCTCGTTGCTGAGCTGGCTCACCACCGTCGATCATAAAAAGCTGGGCGTGATGTATCTGTGGTCCATCCTCTTCATGTTCTTCCTGGGCGGCGTGTTCGCCCTGTTGGTCCGCCTTGAACTGATGAACCCCGGTCAGACCATCATGACCGCCGAGCAGTACAACAAAGCCTTCACGCTTCACGGCGCGATCATGGTCTTTCTGGTGATCATCCCATCGATCCCGGCGGCGCTCGGCAATTTCGCGCTTCCGCTGATGCTCGGCGCTAAAGACGTCGCCTTTCCCCGACTCAATCTGCTGAGTTTCTGGATTTATGTTACCGGCGCCATCATCGCCACCGTGGCCATGGTCACCGGCGGCGTCGATACCGGCTGGACCTTCTACACGCCTTACTCGACTACCACCGACGGCCCAGTGGCACTGATGACGTTTGCCGCGTTCGTTCTCGGTTTTTCGTCCATCCTGACGGGCGTCAACTTTGTCGCCACCGTACACAAACTGCGCGCTCCGGGAATGGGCTGGTTCAAGATGCCGCTGTTTGTTTGGGGCATTTATGCCACCGCGATTATCCAGGTGCTGGCCACCCCGGTGCTTGCCATCACCTTGCTGCTTCTCATCTTTGAACGACTCTTCGGTGTTGGTGTCTTCGATCCGAAGCTGGGCGGCGATCCGGTTCTGTTCCAGCATTTCTTCTGGTTCTACTCGCACCCGGCGGTCTACATTATGATTCTGCCCGGCATGGCGATCATCTCCGAAGTCATTCCCACGATGTCCCAAAAAGTCTTCTTCGGATACAAAGCCACGGCGTTTTCGAGCGTCGCCATCGCGATCGTCAGCTTCGTCGTTTGGGGCCATCACATGTTCACGAGCGGCCAGTCGCAACTGGCCGGCGCGATCTTCTCGTTCCTGACCTTCCTGGTGGGCATCCCTTCGGCCATCAAGGTCTTCAACTGGATCACGACAATGTACAAGGGGTCGATCTCGCTCGCCGCGCCCATGCTTTATGCCTTGATGTTCCTGATCCTGTTCGGAATTGGCGGATTGACGGGCATCTTCCTCGGCACGATGTCGGTCGACATCCACCTGCACGACACCTACTTTGTCGTCGCCCACTTTCACTACGTCATGATGGGTTCGACACTGATCGCCTTTCTCGCCGGTCTGCACTTCTGGTGGCCCAAGATGTTCGGCCGCATGTACAACGAGCGCGCCGCGCAGATCGCAGCTTTCTTTGTCTTCATCGGCTTTAACGCGACATTCTTGCCCCAGTTCCTGCTCGGTAGCCGCGGCATGCCGCGCCGATACTACGACTACCTGCCCGAATTCACGTTCCTGCATCAGGTGTCGACCGTCGGAAGCTGGCTGCTTGGTCTCGGCTTCGTAATCATGGCCGGCTACCTGTTCGCTTCGCTGCGCAAGAAGATGGACGCGCCGTCGAATCCCTGGCACGCGCGCACGCTCGACTGGCAGACTTCCTCGCCGCCCATCACGCACAATTTCCACGAAATCCCGGTGCTCAAACAAGGTCCCTACGACTACTTCAAACCGTTTGAGCCGTCGGTGGAGGGTTATCACGAATGAGTTCCGAATCTTACGGGCACGCGGCTGAGCACGCGTTCCGGCAACACCACTTCGTCAACTCCGAGCAGCAGTTCGATACGTCCAAGCTCGGCATGTGGCTCTTTCTCGCCACCGAAATTCTGATGTTCGGCGGCCTGTTTGTCGGCTTTGGGCTGATGCAGGCCAACTATCCGGAAGCCTGGGTCGCCGGGCACCATCACCTGGACCGCATCATGGGCTCGATTAACACCGTGTTCCTGCTGTGTTCCAGTTTCACGATGGTCATGGCCGTCCACGCTTCGTCCACGAATCAGAAGTCCAAAACGGTCCTCAACCTGCTTGCGACGCTGGCGTTCGCGGGCGGATTCATGGTGATCAAGTATTTCGAGTACTCGCACAAATTCCATGAAGGCATCCTCCCGGGCCGCTACTTCAGCTACGCCGGCGGAGGGCCACCCGAACAGGCGATGTTCTTCGGCTTCTATTTCGCGATGACCGGCATTCACGGCGTCCACGTTCTGATCGGCATGATTCTCATCGCTTGGCTGACGATTCGCGCCCAACGTGGAGAATTTTCAAGCGCGTATTACACGCCTGTCGACTTGATCGGCCTGTACTGGCACTTAGTCGACCTGATCTGGATCTACCTCTTCCCGCTGCTCTACTTGGTGAGCTAGGAGACACGCATGAGCGAACACGCACACTCTTCCGGCGCCCGCGTTTATGTTCTAACGCTAGTCGCGCTGCTTATCCTCACCGGCATTACGGTTGGGGCGTCCTATATTAACTTCGGTTCCGCCTCGGCGAACATCATCATCGCGATTGCGATCGCGACGGTGAAGGTGAGTCTGGTGGCGCTTTTCTTCATGCACTTGCGGCACGACAACCCGCTCAACGCCATCATCTTCATTAGCTCGTTGATCTTTCTCGGCATCTTCCTGGCGTTCCCGCTGATTGATATCCAGTCGCGCGACAAGATCATCCCGAACGGGCTTCGCGTGCGTGAGCAGGTCGCCGCGCCGAAGCAGGCCGCTCCCGCTGCTCCCGCTCCCGCTGCGCCGGTACACCATTAACAGCGGAACCGTTTAACTGTAGCCGCCATACTCCTGGTATGCGCGATGCCTTGGTTTTCGATTGTCTGTGCGCCATCGGCGAAGTCCTACTGGCCGTTGGAACGGCCCTGTAAATAACCAGGAAGAAACCCGCCTCGAGCCCCGTCTAGCCAGATGAGTGCAACAAATGGCCACCATCGGGCTACCATTAACTGCGGAGCCTCCTCTTCTGCCGCTACCGCCGACCTTCCAGGATCTTTACCAGCAGCATTCGGCGACGGTCTATCGAACCGCTCTCCGCGTCACGGGTAATCCCGCCGACGCCGAGGACGTTCTGCAGACCGTCTTCCTCCGCCTGCTCAATCAAGACGGCATCAACCCCGGCCAGGAGGAGAACTACCTCCGCCGCGCGGCCACCAACGCCTCGATCGACATCATCCGCAAGCGCCAGTCGCACAAGGGAAGCGACATCGAGGACGCCCCGCCGCTAACGGCTCCCGCCACCGACGCCTTGCAAAAAGAACGCGTCCGGCGGGCGCTCGCCAAACTCGATCCCGAGGACGCGCAGCTATTTGTCCTCCGCAATCTCGACGGCTACAGCTACGACGAACTCGCCGATCAATTTCGTATCGAACGCGGCACCGTCGCCAGCCGCCTGCATCGCATTCGCCAAGACCTACTGAAATTCGTGAACCGCTAGGAAGACCGCCATGAACGACAAAGAACTCGATCTGATCCTCGACTCCATGAAAGACGAAGCCGCTTCGGCCGATGTCGCCGCGGCCCAGGCGCGTGTGTGGCAGAAACTGAATCCCTGTGGCCAGTTTCGCGAACAGTTTGACGCCTACAAAAGCGGTTCGCTGAGCGAAGCCAAACGCCTGCTGATTGACGATCATCTGACCCGGTGCGCCGATTGCCGCCGGGCGTTGCGTGTTTCCGAAGCGCCGGCGCAAGAAAAAGTCATCGCCATGCCCGCGCGCCGCCAATTCAATGTTCCGCGCTGGGCGATCGCCGCGGGACTCGCCGCCGCCGCGATCTTCGCTGGCCGCGATCGCCTCGACATCTGGCTCGCTCCCAGCGGTCCGCGCGCGACGGTCAAACAACTCGACGGCACACTTTATGCACATGACGCCAGCATTCTCAAGACGGGCGCGGCGCTCAACGAAGGCCAACTGGTGCGCACCGGCGGCGGCACGCGCGCGGTTATCGAACTCGCCGATGGCTCGCTGATGGAAGTCAACGAGCGCACCGAACTCTATATCAACTCCGCCTGGAGCGGACAGACGGTTCGCTTGCAGCGCGGCGATGTCATCGTCCGGGCAGCCAAACAACGCCGGGGCTCCCTAAGAGTCATTACGCGCGACGCCGAGGCATCCGTTAAAGGCACTATCTTCACCGTTTCGGCGGGCACGGCCGGGTCGCTGGTCGGCGTCGTCGAAGGATCGGTCGCCGTTACGCAATCGGGCGGGGAAAAACTGCTTAAGCCCGGCGAACGCACCGCCACCAGTATCGCCCTGGAAAAAGTTAGCGTTCGCGACGCCGTGCAATGGAGTTCGGAGAAGGAAAAACACATCGCGCTGCTCGGCGAACTGGCGGTGATCGAAAAACAACTATCGCCTGTCACCGCGCGGGTTGCGGCCAGTATGATCTCCCGACTCCCCGATCAAACGCAGTTTTACGCCGCGATGCCGAATCTCGGGCCGTCGCTCGACCAAGCGGTCGGATTGATCGAACAACGCTCGCGGCAGGTCGACGTGCTAAAGGAGTGGTGGACCTCGTCCCGCTCGGGCGAGATGCGCCAGACGGTGGAGCAACTGCGCAGCCTGTCGTCGATGCTCGGCGAGGAGATCGTCTTCGTGCTGGCCAAGCCGGAGATCCCAGCAGCGCTCGCCGAAGTGAAAGCGGGTCAGGAGGCCGCGCTGCAAGCCAAGCTCACCGAGCTTCTGCCCGCGCCGGCGAAGTTCAAGATCGTCAACGGCGTTCTGGTTGTCTCGCAAGGCGAGGCGAAGCTGGCGCAGATTCTTGCGCGGCTGGGCAAAGGCGCCGGCACGCCGTTCGCGAACGAACTTAGCCGCCGGTACGCGCGCGGCGTCGCGTGGATTTTCGGCGCCGATCTCAAGACCATTCCGCAGCGCCTGCAAGCGGGAGAGAAGGCCAAGTTCTTCGGCGCCGACAACGCGCGCTTCGTGTTTGTCGAACAGCGCGCCGTCAACGGGGTCGAGGAAAACGAGGGTTCGCTGATTTTCGCCGGACCGCGTAAAGGCGTCGCGTCCTGGATCGCCGCGCCCGGTTCGTCGGGCTCGGCCGAGTATTTGACCAGCGACGCGGTGGTGGCATTCTCGGCGGCGACGAGGAACCCGAAACAGATCTTCGAGGAGATCCAAACCATGTTCGGCAGCGAACTTGTCAACGACATCGAGGCGCGTGTCGGCGTTTCGATCTCGGGCGATCTGGCGGCTTCGCTGGGAACCGATTTCACGATCGCCGTCGAGACGCCGTCGGTTCCGATTCCGGGCTGGATTCTCGCCTACGAGGCCTACCGTCCCGAGCAGATCAGCGCGACCTTCAAACGGGTGGCCGACGCCTACAACGCCTCGCTCACACCCGAAGAAGTGGGCCGCAAGTTGACCTACAAGACCGAGACCGAAAGCGGCCGCGCGTGGTACTCGTTGTCGATCGGCGGCGAAATGCTTGGCCTGCATTGGACCTTCGACCGCGGCTACTGGCTGCTCGGCATGGATCGCGGCACTCTCGCTCGCGCCATCCAGACGCGCGCGGGCGGTTTCCCGCTGATTCGCTCAGAGGCCTTCCGTGCGCAGACTCCCGCGCTGGCCGGCGCGCACGCGTCCGGATTCCTTTGGATGAACATGGCGGGCGCGTCGCAGGTGCCGGGCCTCAGCCAGTATGTCAAAGTGGATGAAACTTCCTTGCTGACTTTTTCGGGAGAAGCGGAACGAATTCAAGCCGCGTCTCGTACACGCATTGCAGGCGTGCTTTTAGATGTGCTCATGAACGCTGGGGCCAACCCGAAAGCGCTACGAAAAACAAAGGTGAAAAAACCGGCATGAGCGTGGTTGCGGAATGGGGAGACCGGCGGTGAGCACGGTCGTTGAAATCGAAAATCTGCGCGTATGGCTCGGGCGCCGCGAGATCCTGAAGGGAATCTCGTGTCGGCTGGGCGTCGCGGGCGCGGGCAAGGCGATCGGTTTGCTCGGCCCGAACGGGGCGGGGAAGTCCACGCTGATTCAGACGATGCTCGGCTTTCACGCGCCGGGCGCGGGACGGGCGCGCGTGCTTGGCTTCGACTGCCACACGCAGCCCCGCGAAGTCAAAGCGCGGATCGGCTACATGCCGGAGAACGACTCGTTTATCGGCAACATGACTGCGGTCGCCTTCATCCGTTTGATGGGGGAACTCTCCGGATTGCCGAAGGCGGCGGCCCTGGAGAAAGCGCACGAAGTTCTGTTTCATGTCGGGCTGGGCGAGGCGAGGTATCGCGAGGTCGGCACCTACTCGCTGGGCATGAAGCAGATGGCGAAATTGGCGCAAGCGATCGTGCACGGGCCGGAGTTGGTCATCCTCGACGAACCGACCAACGGTCTCGATCCCTCGGCGCGCCGGCGCATGTTGGATTTGATCAAGGAAATGAAGTCGCAGCACGGCATGAGCGTCCTGCTCTGCTCGCACCTGTTGCGCGACGTCGAAGAAGTTTGCGACGAAGTGCTGATCCTGAAAGACGGGCTCATTGTGCACCAGTCCGATCTCGAAGCCGAACGCAAGGCCAATCGCCGCTTTGTGCAGCTCGAAGTTTCCGGCGACGACCGCGGACTGTCCGAAGCGCTGCGCACGGTTGGCGCCGAGGGCATGAGGGAGGCGCCGGGGCAGTGGCGCATCGTGCTGCCGGTGGAAGTCGAGATCGGCGCGTTGTGGCGTATCGCGGCCTCGCAAGGGCTCGTCGTGCGGCGCATGACGCACGGCCGCGACACGCTCGAAGAGATCTTCCTGAAAGCCGTCGGCCATCTGCGGCCCGCGCCGCCCATCGTCCCGCAGGAGGTCCCCGTCCATGGCCGTATATAAGCGCGGTTATCAACGCTACGCGGGCGATCGCACCGGCTACTTGCAGCGGCTGTTGGTGCTGCCGCGTTTTGCGTGGAGACGGCTTTTGGATCAGAAGCTCGTCACCAGTTTGCTGATGCTCTCGCTGTTCTGGCCGCTTTTGTGCATTCTGTTCATTTACCTCGCCAATCACTCCGAACTCTGGGCGGGCTTCGCGGGCGGCTTCAAGCGAATCCTTAGCGTCAACGGAAAGTTCTTCGCTGTGTTCATGAACGTGCAGTCGGTCTTCGCACTGATTCTATCGGCCGTTGTTGGCCCCGGGCTCGTCGCGCCCGATCTTGCCAACAACGCTCTCCCGCTTTACTTCAGCCGCCCGCTCAGTCTGCGCGACTACATCGCCGCGCGGATGCTCGTGCTGGCCGGCATGCTTTCACTGGTAACGATCATCCCCGGCTTGTTGCTGATGGCGATTCAAGGCGGCATGGCGGGATGGGGCTGGTTGTGGGACAACGGCCGTTTGTTCTGGGGCGTTGTGATTGGCTTCGCGATATGGATTGTGATTCTGAGTCTCGTTGCGATGACGTGTTCGGCGTACGTGAAGTGGCGCGCTGTCGCGGGCGGATTAGTGCTGGCCTTCTTCTTCGTCGTGGGCGGCGCGGCCGAGATGGTCAACGCGGTGTTCCGCGTCGACTGGGCCTCGATGTTTAATCCGGGCTTCGCGATCGAGGCGGTGTGGATGGAGTTCCTGGGCGTCGAACTGCCGCCGGAAAAACCCGGCGCGTATGAGTGCGCGCTCAGCTTGGGGGCGATGTGCACCGGTCTGCTGTGGATCCTGACGCGCAAGCTGCGTCCGGTGGAGGTGGTGAAGTGAGCGCCACTGAGATCGTCTTCAACGACGTTTCGAAATTCTACGGTGAAGTGCTCGGCGTCAATCGCGTCGATCTGCGTATTCCGCCCGGTATCACCAGTCTGGTCGGGCCGAACGGCTCCGGCAAGACGACGTTGATGAATCTCATGGCGGGTTTGGTGCACGCCAACAACGGCACGTTGAGGGTGCGCGGCATCTCGCCGCGCAATCCGGGCGAGCTGATGAAGATCCTCGGCTACGCGACGCAGTACGACGCGGCGCCGCGCGGGTCGACCGGTTTCGACTTCGTGCTGGCGGGGCTGTTGTTGCACGGATACTCGAAGCCCGACGCGGAGAAGCGCGCGTGGGCCGCGCTGGAGCGCGTGAGCCTTACGCAAGCGGGCAATCGAAAGGTGGCCGCGTATTCCAAGGGCATGCGGCAGCGCGTGCGATTGGCGCAGGCGATCGCGCACGATCCTCTGGTGCTCATTCTCGATGAGCCGCTGAACGGGCTTGATCCGCTGGTGCGCGCCGAGACCATCGCGCTGTTTCGCGAGTACGCCGCCGGCGGCCGCCACGTGATTTTGTCGAGCCATGTGTTGCAGGAGGTCGATGTCTTCAGCGATCAGGTAATCCTTATTGCCAATGGCATGATCGTCGCCGAAGGACAGATCCGCAATGTGCGCGAAGAGATGACCGAGCACCCGAGCCAATACCTGCTGCAATGCAGGGACGCCGCGCGCGTGGCGTCGCTGCTGTTCGGTGAAACGCATGTCGTCGAAGCGAAAATCGACGCCGATGGCAAGACGCTTTTGGTGATGACTAAGAACCGCGATGCGTTCTCTGCCTCGCTGCAACAGATTGCGCTCTCGGGCGAGGAGATCGAAAGCGTCCTGGCGGCCGACGAAAATGTCGACGCGCTGTATGAGTATCTGATCGGAGGCCGCAAATGAGCGTCTGGGCGCAAATTTGGACCATCGCGCGGCTCGAATTGTTCCGCGTGTTTTTCTCGAAGCGTTCGTTCTGGGTCTACGGTCTCGCGCTGTTTCCCGTCGTCATTTTCACCGGACACGCGATCGATTCAAAGTTTCGCCAGCAACGATGGGGCGAAGGTTCGCGCATCACGCCGGTCATGATGGACAGCTTTCGCGAGGGTGCGACTGGGGAGGAAATTCTCGAAAAAGCCGGCACGCCGCAGCGTGATCGAAAGTGGACGCGCCGGCAGCGCCGCGACGAAGACGACGAAGGGCCCGACCGGCGGCGCTTCATGACGTTTTTCGATGGAAAGCGCCAGGCCCAATTGAATTTCAGCGACGGCAAGCTGACGTCGGTCCGCATCTCGCCATTGCTCAACTTCGAAGAAGACCGAAAGATCTTCGCGGGTGTGTTTCAGTACTTCTATTTGCGGCTCGGCATTTTCTTTGGCTGCCTTGGAATCTTCATCAACCTCTTCCGGGGCGAGATGCTCGACTGTTCACTGCACTACTGGTTTCTCGCGCCGGTGAAGCGCGAAGTGCTGTTGATGGGCAAGTATTTGGCCGGTTTGATCGCGGCGGCATCGATCTTCACCGCCGGTGCGGCGCTGTGCTTTGGCGCGTTGTTGTTCCCGCACGAATCGGGTGAGGTCGCCGCGTATTTGAACTCGGTGGGCTATGAGCACCTGGCCTGGTACGCGCTCGCCGCGGCGCTTGGCTGCGTCGGCTATGGAAGCGTGTTTCTCGCCGCCGGTCTGTTGTTGCGCAATCCGATTGTGCCCGCGGTCGTACTGTTGTTGTGGGAGGCGTCGAACAGCTTTCTGCCCGATATACTGCAGAAGCTGAGCGTGTTGCACTACCTGCAATCGGTGTGTCCGGTGCCCGCGCCGATGAACTCCAACGCTCCGGCGTTACTGCGGATGTTGCTGTCGCCGGCCGCGCCGTCGTCGGTGTGGGTGGCCATCGCCGGTTTGCTTGGCGTGACGGCCCTCGTGTTATTCGCGGCCAGTCAGGCTGTGCGGCGTCTGGAAATCAACTACGGGACGGAATAGCCGCCGCGTACTGGCGCAGGGTCGCGTCGAGCAGCGGCGCGACGATCGGCTTCGTAAGATACGCATTCATTCCAGCCGCGAGGCACAGGTCCCGGTCGCCGGCCATGGCATGCGCGGTCATCGCGATGATGGGAAGCGCGCCGCCGCGTTCGCGATAAATCCGGGTGGATTCCAAACCGTCGAGCTTCGGCATCTGCACGTCCATCAAGATCACGTCGAAGTCGCTACTCCTTGCTTCCAGCGCGGACAGCGCCGCCTCGCCGTCTCCGACGACTTCCACTTTGTGACCCATTCTCTCCAGCAGTCCACGGATCAGCGCCTGGTTGATCACGTTGTCCTCGGCGGCCAGAACGCGGAGCGAGACGCCCGCGGGCAACGACGGCGCGGTCATCAGGGCCTCGGGCCGCCGCCCCGGTTCGCAATTCACCGTGAACCAGAACATACTTCCCTGGCCTTCCACGCTTTCGACGCCGATCCCGCCGCCGAGAAGCTGCGTTAGCTGGCGGCAGATCGCCAGGCCCAACCCCGTGCCGCCGAATCGCCGCGTGATCGAACCGTCGACCTGTTGAAACGCTTCGAAGATCTCGGCCTGTTTCGCGGCGGGAATGCCGATGCCGGTATCACGGACTTCGAATCGCAAGCGCGATGAATCGGTGCAGGAGAGATGAATCCGGACCGTGCCGTTCGCGGTGAACTTTATCGCGTTTCCGGCGAGGTTGAGCAGAACCTGCCGGATGCGTGTATCGTCGGCGCGAAGCCATTCGGGAACGCCGGGGGCGACCACCAGTTCGAAGGCCAGCCCCTTCTCGGCGGCGCGCGCCAGCAACGTCCGGCGCACATCGTTGGCCAGCCGCTTGGGCGAAAAATCCGCCGGATGCAGATCCAGCCTCCCGGCTTCGATCTTGGAAAGATCGAGAATGTCGTTCAAGATGGTTAGCAACTGTTCGGCCGAATCTTGCACGATGGCGAGCTGCTCGCGCTGATCCGGATCGGTCGCCGCGTCGATCGCTAAATTCGTCATGCCGATGATCCCGTTCATTGGCGTGCGGATTTCGTGGCTCATGTTGGCGAGGAATTCGCTTTTGAATCGGCTTGCCGATTCGGCCTTTTGGCGCTGCTCATCGAGTTCGGCGGTGCGCTCGGCGACTGCGCGTTCCAGGCGTTCGCGTTCCAGGCGGGCGCGTCTTGTTCGCGCATCGAAAACCGCGAAGGCCCCGGCCAAAGCGATGAGGCCGACAAAAATTCGGAACGGCGCGGTCTGCCACCACGGAACTTCGATGGAAAACTCAAAATACGCCGGGTCGCTCCATCTCTCGGCGCGGCCGCGCGCCTGCACTTCCAGCTTGTATGAGCCGGCCGCAAGCGACGGGAAATTCACTTTGCGTTCGGCGGTCTCCACCCAATCGGTTGCGCCAACGAATCGGTGCCGGAATGTCAGGCCGTGGTCGGACAAATAGTTCGGCGCGCTGAAAGACACGCGTAGCGTGTCGATACCGGCCGGCGCCTTCAGTGCCGCTTGTCCAGGCAGCCAGTTTTGTCCGCCGAGTCTTGCCGAGGTGATTACAGCCGATGGGATGATCGGCGGTTCATCGCGCAGCACTCGACGCAACGACAAACCGCGGCTGGTGCCGATCCACATCGAGCCGTCGTCGCCGGCGTAGACCGCCTCGGTATTGGTGTCGTCCCAGGCGAGCCCGTCGCGCATATCGTAGTGACGCCACTCCTGGCCGTTGTAAGTCTCGACTCCCCGATCCGTCCCCGCCCAGAGCGCGCCAGCCCGGTCGAAACTCAGAAAATACGCAAACGTGTTCTCCGGTCCCCGGCCCGTTCTGAAATGAGTCGCGCCCCCGATTCCTAGCGGAGTGACGCGCAGACGGGTGAAGGCGAGCGATTGTGCATACGCCACCCAAATGTCGAATTCATCCAGCGGACCGCTGAACCGCCGGTCGGGTACGGCGATCGCAAAGACGTCGTCCGACAATAAACCGGCCGCGGTCGAGTAGTGTTTCCATTCGCCCGCGCGGCGGCGAAACAACCCGTTTCGCGACGTCATCCAAAAATCTCCGTTGCTGTCCTCCCGAAGAATCAAAGCGTCAATCGGGTCGGCCGGCAGGGGCTCTTTGATTGCTCGCCGCGCGGCCGCGTCGATTCGGTACAATCCGCTTGGCCCCGCGGTGCACCAGACCAGACCTTGCCGGTCGATGGCGATGCTCCTAATGCGGTCCTTCGGAAGACCGGCCCAGTTCCGCTCGAACGCGCGCGTCGGCGGATGATAACGCGCCAAACCGTCAGGCGAAAACCCAAGCCACAGCGCGCCATCCGGCGCGCGCCGCAACGTGCGAACGACGTCGGATCCCGTCGCCCGATCCAGGCGAAACACCCATTGTCCGCCGGTCTGCTCCCCCCCCCGATACAAACCGCCGCGAGTGCCGACCCAAATTAGCTTGCTCGACTCCGGCGCGATGCCCCAGATGCCCGTGTAGTCGAGACCTTCGGACTGATCGAAATTTTCCCACAGGCCCCTGCCGTACTGGCGCTGCACGTCGGCGCCGATCGATGCGATCCACAACGAGTCGCGATCTTCCACCAGATCGGCCGCCTCGGCCATCAGCCCTTCCCGCTGTCCGTAGACGCGGCAGAGAGGAACGGCTTTCATGGCGGCGTCGCACTCGGCAAAGCCGTCGCGCGTTCCCAATAGAACATTCCCGTGCGAATGCGCGACGACTCGTCCATAACGAAAGGAGTCGAACCGCCATCCAGGGTACGGATCGGCGAAACGGCCCAGCTTTGCATCGAAGCGCCGCAGATGCTGATTAGACCGCGCCCAGATCGCGCCGTCGTGCGTTCGCGTGATGCTCTCCCAGTTGGTCTTCGGTACGCCCGCTTCGACGCCAAACGCATCCACCGCGGCTCCCCGAAGCCGCAATAGTTTGCCGCCTTCGCCGATCCAAATGCCGCCGTCGGCCAAGTCGTAATAGACCGAATACACCGGGCCGTTCCGCCGCAGCCATTTCACCGTTCCTCCACGCCACTCGGCGAGCCCGGAATTACTGGCGATATAGACCACGCCTTCCGGCGTCGATGCGAACGGTTGCGCGCCGGTGGAGACCGCTCCTTCGAGTAACACCGTCCGTGGCAACCACTTGTGCATGCGAATCGTCTCGGTTCGCGTACCGATCCAGATCGCCCCATCCGGCGCCTGATGCAGCGCATGAATGTAATCGCGCGCCGCCGGCTCGCCGTCGATGCGGTGCTCGGCGAACGTGCGTCCGTTGAAATAGTACAAGCCGTTCTGCGTTCCGGCCCATAAGAAGCCATCCCGATCGCGTAGCAGTACTTGTACGCCCAGGCTCGTAAGGCCTTCTGGCGCGCCGTAATGACGAATGGCGAAGTGCTGCGACTGTCCGGCGACAATACACACCAATGCCAGGATGGAAGTCCTCACATGTACCCTTATCGGTAGATCTAGCGGTCGATTTCGATAATACTCAATTAAAGGGACGGTCCGCTTGGGTCACCGAATAATCGAGATCGTCGCCGTGTTGGGGCTGGGAGTGTCGCCGACTCGCAGTACTACGGCCTGATCGCCCGCTGGCGTGTCGATAGCCAAGCGAATATTCACCTGCAATAGTCCGGAGACCAACCCTGGCGATCCGCCGGCATATACTACCTCGGCCTCACTGCCGCCCACCGTAACGCGCACTGGTAGTACCGGGCGTCCCGGGTCGTTCCCCTGCAGCGAACCGTCGATATTTGCCGGCGCCGTGCGCCCCTCGCCTGTCGCGAACAGTACGACCACCGACCCCGCACGCGCCGGATTCGCCGCGCCGTTCAAAGATCCATCCTGATTTAACGCCGCTGCCTGGCCGCGTCCGGTGGCATTCCCTGTGAACAGTCCCGGCGCGGCGGGCGCCACGGCATAATCGTTCGCGGCCGATCGTACTCCGCTGGCATCAACAACGACATCGACCGTCGTTCGGCTGCCAATGTCATAAGGCACGATCGCCCCGATCTGTGTCGCACTGACATACAACAACGGCGCCGCGATCCCGCCAAACAACACGCGCGTGCCCGCCAGCGCCGTCGGAATCCTGCGGTTGTTGTCGAGCAGAAACGGGGCGATTGTCGCCGGTCCCATCCGCTCGCCGAAGATGGTCACGATTTGGCCCGGCGCGATCGAGCCGGTGGCGAACGACGCTCCGTTCACCACGCCGTTTCGCGAAATCGCGGGACGTGCCGCGCCTACGGTAATCGTGAGCGGAAATTCCACCGTGCGCGCGGACGCGTCGGCCAAACGCACCGTCGCGGTTGTTTGCGACACTGCCGCCGGAGTGCCCGACAGTATGCCGTCCTCCGACAACGCGATGCCGGTGGGCAACGTGCCCGCGATGACGCTCCAGCGGAACGGCGCCGCGCCGCCTTCGACGCTCAACACAACACGCGCCGCTTCTTGCGCGAACACGGACACGGTCGCCGGTCCGGTGTACCGCAGACTGCCAACCGCGATCGTAAACGTCTTTGACGCCGACAACCCGGTCAAGTCGATCACCTGCACCGTAAGCAGAAAACTGCCCGCGGTCGTCGGCGTACCCGCGACTTCGCCCGTCGACGACAACGTCACGCCGGGCGGCAGCGATCCAAGGAATCGGTACGTGTACGGCATGCGGCCGCCTTGCACGTTGATCTGCTGGCGATACGGAACCCCGATCGCCGCGCCGGGCAGCGCGTCGGTACGAATCTCAATCGGCGCCGGTGTGTTCTCGACCGTGATCGTCATTTCGCGGTCCTGCGCACCGCCGAACTTGTCCACGGCGCGCAACGTGAAGGGAAAAAACCCCGACACCGTGGAGGTCCCCGTAATTCGCCCGGTTGTCTCATCGAGCGTGAAACCCGGTGGAATCGGCCCGCGCCGGACGCTCCACAGATGGGGCGGCGCGTCGCCGAAGATCGCCGGCGTCGCCGAATACGAAATGCCATTGAATGCGTTCGGCAGCACGGCCGATGCGATCAGCGGTCCTTGGACGCGGATGACGTAGTTCCTCGTCACCTGTTCGCCTTCGAAGTTTCTACCGCGCACGCGGAAGGCCCATGCGCCTCCCGGCGCCTGCGGGATGCCGTACAGCCGGCCCGTAATCTCAAGGATCAGGCCTGTGGGAAATCGCCCCGATGCCGCGTCGTATGCGACCTCGGTGAATTCGCCCGGCTGCGAAATCAGATTGTTGTACTCCGTGTTCACACGCGCGGGCAGCAGTTCCGTATACGTCTCGCCTTCTTTTCCCACAGCGATCACCAGAAACGGTACGCACGTCTGCGCGCGCGTCGAGTCGCTGACGCAAATGAACTGCCGGTGCTCGCCGACTTGCGGAATGATGCCACTCAACTCGCCCGTTGCCGCGTTCAGCGACAGGCCTGGCGCGAGCGTCGTCTCTTCCTGCACCGTGAACCGGTAGGGCGGAAGTCCTCCGGTAGGCGTGAACCGGTACGAGAAGCGCTGGGCCACTGTCGCATACCGGAACATGTCGTAGGTGCTGAGGGTCAGCGTCGAAAACTGGCCGAACGCGGCCAGCGCGGTTACGGCGAAAAGAAAGAGACGCACGCGAAAATACCTCTCGCGAACAGCGTAACAAAAAATAGCGAAAATGTTTTAGAAAAATTACTGCGCCGCGCGGCCGCGCAGCAACATCGCTTTCGAGTCGCCTTCGACCGTTTCCGTCCAGCCAATGAAGATGCGACCCGAAAGGCCCAACACGGCCGATGGATACGTTGGCGTCGACTTGCCCTCGCCCGCCCGCACCAACTGGCTCATGGAGCCGTCGCCGCGGATCTCTTTGTAGTAAACGCCCATCTTGCCCCAGCCGCCCTTTGCTTTCGCGTCGCGCGCCTGAAAGACCACCGCCATGCGGTTCTCGTTCACTGTGATCTGCGGGTGCGTCGGGTCGGTCGTTCCCGCCGATATTTTCGTGCGTTGGCCCCAGGTCTTGCCGCCATCGGCCGACACTGCGAGATAAATCGACGGATCGTTGGCGCCTTCGGTGAAGTAAGTGATGTACAACTTGCCATTCATCGACACCATCGCCGGGCCGACGTGCGGGCAGCCCTTGATCTTCCAGCCGTCCTTAAACACGGGCGCCGGCGCGGTCCACGTGTCGCCTTTGTCCTCGCTCACCGCCGAGTAGATATCGCGGATATCGCCCTTCTCCACGAATCGCCACGCAAGAATCACGCGGCCGTTGATGAAGCCCCACGCCAGCCGGCAGCACGGGCACACGTTGGTCGAAACGCGCACGTTTTTCGACCACGTTCTCCCGCCGTCGGTCGACTTCGTCATGTAGATCGACGTTGTGCCGCCCGTCGCGCCTTCGGTCGTCGAGCGCCCGTCGCGGCCATCGAGCCATCCGATGTAGATGGTTCCGTCCGGCGCTACCGCCGCCGTCTGGAAGCCATGGCTCACCGGCTTGTTGTCGTCGTTCACCGTTACCGCGGGACTCCAGGCCGCTCGCATTGAAGCCGCGCGCGAGAACCGCACGACCGATCCCTCGGGGCTCTTGGGATCGCGCGCGTTCCACACGGCGTAGAGCGTCGATTCATCCGGCGAGGTCAGCAACTGCGGCGAGTTCTCGCCGTGATCGGACACCTCGCCCGGCACGTGGTTCACACGCATCGTCTCGGTGAACGACTCGCCGAGATCGGGCGACGATTGAAACATCAGATCCGAGCCGGCCGTCTTGACGAGCATAAGACCCTGCGCGCGGCGCGCGTAGAATTTTGGGCTCTTGCCCGCGCCGAGCGATTGCGCCTCCGGCTCGAAAGTCGCTTGAAATGGCCGCGGCGGAAGTTTTCCTTCCGCCGCGGAGGCGATAGCCGTACAAAGGGAAATCGAAAGAACAATGCGGAACATAGGGGCCTCCTTGATCAGAAAGTCAGACGCAAAGCCAGTTGATGCTGGCGGGAATCGAACGCGGCCAGCGACTGGCCGAAGTTGGCGGAACTCAGCACGCCATCGGGCAGATCGTAGTTCGCCGTGTTCGTGATGTTGTGAGACTCGGCGCGGAACTGTAGCTTCCAACGCTCGGAAATTTGGAAGTTCTTGAAGAGCGAGATGTTGCCGGAAAGCAGTGTGTCGGCGCGCTCCGTGTTGCGGCCGATCGTACCGAAGACGCCCCGGACCGGGGTTAATTGGGCCTTGGTAAAGCCCGGCGCGACATCGATCGCACGGCGCGCGCCCGGCCTGCGAAGCAGCGAGCCAGCGACGTCGAAAATGCGATTGTTGTTGTTGCCCAGCGGGGTATCGACGCCTGCGTACAGCGTGTACGGACGGCCCGAGTTCGCCGTGACGATGCCTTGTACCGACCATCCGCCGAGCAGACGGTTTTTCGCCATCCACGGCAGCTCGTACGACCACGCCGTGTTGAACAGATGCCGCACGTCGAAGTCCGCAGCGCCGCGATTCAACTGCCAGTTGCGTTCGTCGAGCGCCAGAATGCCGCGATCGAGATTCTGGTTCGTACTCGGAATATCGCTCACCGTATCGATGAACTTGGAGTACGTGTAGCTCGTGCGGATCATCATTCCGCGACGCTGCCAGGTGAACGAACTCTGCAATCCGTGATAGTGGGAATTCTGTCCGGTCGCCAGTACGTTAACGACGCCAACCGTAGGGTTGGGCCGAGCCGCCTGCGCCAGTCCGTCCCCTCCGTTCGGGCGATTCGTGTAAGGCAGCTTGCGCGACAGCGTGCCGAGGTAGCCCGCCGAAAACGTCGTCTGCGGGTTGAACAGTTCGCGTTCGTAGGTCAGCGTCAGATGCTGTGCGTAAGGATTGCGCAGATCGCCGCTGGGATAAACCAGACCGCTCGGCAGGCTCGACGAAGCGCCTTCCAGCAGATTCGGGAAACGGGGCGCCGCGTTGGCCTGACTGATGATCAACGGCGGGTTGAACCGCGACAGCCCCGCGAACGAAAGCTCGAGCACGTTGTAGTAGATTCCGTAGCCGCCGCGCACGACGGACTTGCCGTCGCGGTCGGCGCGCCATGCGAAACAAAAACGGGGAGCGATGTTGTTTTTGTCGCTATTGATCCGGTAGCGGCCGGCGATCAGCCCGTTGTCCTCGCTCGGCACCTGGTTGTATTCATAGCGAACGCCCAGGTTCAACTGTAGCCGGCGCGTCAGGTGCCAGTCGTCCTGGAAGAACGTGTTCAACTCGGTCGCGCGCAAGCCAACGAACGGCTGGCCGGCGTTGCGCGAATAGGACGCCGCGTGCCCGGCGAGAAAATCGGCGACGTTGTTGAATCGCAGCGAACCGTTGAACTGCGCGTTGATCACGCCATTGTTCAACTGCATGCGCCGCGCGGCGATGCCGGTCTTTAGTGTGTGCTTGCCCATTACGATCGACAAATCGTTGGTGTACTGATAGTTGTTTTGAAACGTGCGGCGGCCGAGGAAACTCGAAAAGCCGAGCGACGTCAAGCCGTTCACCTGCACGAAGCCGACCTGTGGCATCAGCAACACGTTTTCTTGAAACGTATCGAGCAGCTTGTACCGTGTGTAGTTGAAGCGGGCCTCGTTGACAACGTTCGATTTCGGCGTCCAGATGTGATGTAGAGAATGGCCCTGGGGCTGCGTCTGCACGTTGGAATTTTGCTGCGCGGCGCCGGACGTGTTCTGGTTGTTCGAGTTGAGGTAGGTCGACCGCGAGAACAGCTTTTGCGAGTTCGAAAGGTTCATGTCGAACCGCACCAGAAACGTCTGCATGAAGCCGCCTTGCGGTGCGTTGGCGCGATGCAGATTCGTGCCCGGTTGGTTCGGCTCGGGGAATCGGTCGACCAGCGGCTTCACCGCCGCCACGGCTTGCGCGCGCTGCACGGGCAGCAGCGTTTGTATCGTCGTCGCCGAACTGACCACGCGCTTGAACCCTTCCCAGTTGCCGAAGATAAAGGCTTTGTCTTTCTTGATCGCGCCGCCGGCCGATCCGCCGAAGAAGTTGAACTTAAGCGGCGGCTTCTGGTTGTCGAACGCGTTGCGCGCGGCCATTTTGTCGTGGCGGAAATACTCGTAGAAACTGCCGTGCCACTCATTGCCGCCGCGTTTGGTGACCATCGAAATGATTGCGCCGTTTTGCCGTCCGTACTCGGCCTTGAAGTTGTGCGTCAATACCTGCATGCCTTCGATCGACTCCGACGCGATCAGTTGCTCGCTCACGCCGCGGCCCATCAACATGCCGCCCTCGATCTCGTTGTAGTCGTTCGAATCGATCAGATAGTTGTTGTTGCGATTGCGCGCGCCGGCAACCGAGAACGGCCGGTGCGCCGCCGTCGACGGCGTGACCGCCGGCGTCAAATACGCCTGATTGCGGAAGTTCCGCCCCGTGCCCCCGGCGACCATGGGCAAATCCTGCATCAACGCCTGGCCATAGGTCTTGCCGTCTCCGGAGGCGTCGAAGTTCACTGCGCTGACGCCCTCGCTGGACACCGTAACTTCCTGTTTCGTCGATTCCGGATTCAGCGACGCTCTGATCGACTGCGCTCTTCCAACGACAAGTGTGATCCGTTCAAACGTGGTCCGCGCAAAACCCGGCGCGGTGACCTCCACGCGGTAATCTCCCGGCGCAAGCGACGGCGCGCGGAAGACTCCGGTCTCATCGGTCGATAACTTCAACTCGGCGTTGGTGCCGAGGTTTACAATGCGGACGTTGGCGTTTTGCACGGCGAGGCCTTGGGCGTCGATAACCGTGCCGTTTATTGAGCTGCTGATGCTCTGCGCGAACGCGGCCGAAACGGCAATCGTCGCCAGAAGCAAAAACTTCCGAAACATGATTCTCCTCAAATTCGTAAACTGCGGGCGATGAAACGCGGGCTAGGAAACGAATTGAGAAGGTGGAGGTCTTTGATAAAGGCTTGGATCGACGCCCGCGGTAGTGCGGGCCTCGTTCGCCGTCACCGCGATCGGTGCGAACACGGCGATCGGCTCGGTGGTCGGCGTCATCGGACTCGGCGCGGCGGTCAACAACGGCGCGGCGTTCGAAGGCTGTCCGCAGCAAGGAAGTTTGCAATGATTCGGCGCTTGCACAGCCGGCGCGTCATGCATCGCTTTGCGCTTGCAGCACATCTTCGCCTTGCCGGTGCGGCAGCACTCCATGCCGACCGGAACGTCGGTGACGCCCAGCGCGAGCATCGGCATGGCTTGCACAAAAAGGAACAACGCCAGCATCCAAAGGCTGGTGAAGCGCCGCTTTGTGAATGGGAACGACACGGAAACAGAATTATGGTAGCAGAAGTGTACGCGGCGTGCGTTGATCGCTATTGCCGAAGAATTAGTGAAGGAGCCCCCGTTCGAAGAGTTGCAAGCGTAACCTCATTCGTTTGCCGTCATTCAGCGCGAGCGCATTCACCGTTGCCCGGCCGACGGCTGAGAGACCCTCGATGAGATGTCCATTCCAGCGGAAATGTCCGTCCCAGCTATCTCTGCGCGGGTGAAAGAGAACCGCGATTTCACCCGTTGCCGGGTCGATCCCAGCAAGGTTGGGCCCTTTCTTACGATTGCAAAAGTGGCATGCCAAGGCTAGGTTGTCGAGGTTGTCGGATGCAATGTGTTGGCGGGCGACTATGTGTTCGAAATGGTGTGTGAATTCGCAGAATTGCTGTTGGAGTTGGCAATACTCACAGCGGTCCCCAGCACGCCAACGTACTTTGTCGCGAAGGGGTTCGGGTTTCACGCGGCCAAACGCCGTTGGGCCTTCAATTTCAGAACTGCGATCAAATCCGCGGCGTCGATCAATGCTTCATACTCGGCGTCCTCGTCGGGAGTAAGTTCGCCGTCGTTCGCACGGCTTGCCAGGTAGTCGACACGCGCCTGCACCTCGGGAGAAATCTGGAACGCTACGATTTGCCGCAACGCGGTTGGATCCAGCGAGGAGGCTAAAGGGTCAAGGAGGCCGTCCAGAGAGGCGGTGCTCATGCTTCAACGTTAGCACCATCGGGCGATTGCAAGACAGCGGATCTTCAAGCTATTGGTGTCTTTGCCGCCGACGGAGAGTCACTCATCTTCCCGCCACGGGAAGGAGAGCTCCCGCGGTTATTGGCGCGGGAACCGGTTTCGGTGGCGGAATCAAAACCCAAGCAACGTTTCCAAATGCTCTATCACCAGCCTGAGCGTTGGGGCGGAGATCACGTCCAGGTGTTCCCCAAATCGCTCGCGGGAGACGCTGCGGACATCGTCGCAAACCGGATCGCCTTTCAGCGTGATCATAGCAAGCGCAGGAGAGACTGCCCGTACGCATCTCCCAACGCCTCGATCCGCGCCCGCAAACGCCGCCGGTGATCGGACAGCACTCCGGCGAATTTCGGATTTGTCGCGAGGTTGAGCGTCTCGCCCGGATCCTTCTCCATGTCGATCAGCATCTCGCGCGGCGCGTCGCCGGCGAACAGCGAGTACTTATAACGGCGGCTGCGTACCGTCCGCGAATCGACGCATTCAATGACCACATCCTCGCGCCACTCCTTGGCGCGGCCCTGTTCCACCAGCGGACGGACACTCCGGCCCGGTAAACCCTCGGGAGGCCTTATCCCGGCATAATCGCAAAGCGTGGGCAGCAGATCCACGCATGATGAAATCAGATGCCGCTTGTCGACGCGCCCCGCCGGTGTGCGTCCGGGCCACGAGACGATAAACGGCACTCGCGCCGACTCTTCATACGGCAAGCTCTTATGTTCGAAGCCGTGGGCGGAGTCCATGTCCCCGTGGTCGCTCGAAAAGACGACCACCGTGTTGCGGTCGAGCCCCGTTTCGCGCAATGCCGTCAAGACCTTCCCGATCTCGGCATCCACCCGTTCGGTGAGCCGGCAGTAGGCCCATCGATGCATGCGCCAATCTTCGGTGCTCCAATGTTTGCGCACGTAGCCGCGGAAGCCGCCGTAGCGTCCGAGCGCCGCGGGCTCTTCGCTGGTTGGCGGGTGGTTGGCGGGCAGCGGCGGACAATGGCGCGCGAAGAAATCGCCGCGCTCGACTCCTGGCGGTGTCCGTAACGCCTCCGCCATGCAACTGCGCTCCACCACCGAGTTTGGATACATTCCCGGAAGGTTGTTGGCCTTGGTGTAGGCGTCGATGGCCATATAGCAGATGTCGTGCGGATTGATGAACGAGGCCACCATCAGAAACGGCTGCGTCTGTTTCTCACGCAAAAACGACGCGCAGCGCTCCGCCAGCGCGTCGCGTTCGTTCTCGGCTAGATATTCGAACCCGATGCTCGCCGGTGTTATCGGTTTCGGCCAATGCGTTTTGCCGCCGAACACCGTCCGATAGCCCGCGCGCCGGAAGACGTGCCCCATCGCCTGTGGCAACGCGAGCTCTGGCACATTCGCCGCTCCGTTGGTGCGCATGTCGAAGTGGCTGGGGAATCGTCCGGTCATCATCGACGTGCGCGCGGGCATGCACACCGGATTCGACGAATACGCCAGATCGAAACGAACTCCCGCGGCCGCCAGGCTATCCATGTTCGGCGTCTTCAGCCACCGGTTGCCCATGCAACTCATCATGTTCCAGTGCTGCTGGTCCGTCATGATGTAGAGAATGTTTGGGCGCACGGGCGCGGCGGGCAACGCGGGTGCGCCAAGTGCCGCCGAGGCCGCGGTACGAAGGAAGCGGCGCCGGTCTTCGGAAGTGCTGCGGGGCATCGGAACAGTTATATCGCAGTCCGCACCGCCTCAAACTCTGCTATGTTCTCGCTATGGATTTCACACGCCGCCAGTTTGCCGCTTCGGCCGCGCTCTTCGCCTCACCCGGCCGCGCGGTCCGCCTCGGCGGGCCGATCTTTCTCAAGTCCGACGACCCCGCCGCGCTTGCCCGCGAACACAAGCGCCTGGGCTATGCCGCCGCATACTGCCCCGCCGCCGATGTGAAAAACACCCCGCGCGTCAACGCCATCGAAGCCGCCTTCAAAGCCGAAAACGTCGTCATCGCCGAAGTCGGCGCGTGGAAGAATCTGCTCGATCCCGACGCCGCCAAACGCAAGGAGAACTTCGACTACGTCGTCTCGCGCATGGCCCTCGCCGAAGCCGTCGGCGCGCGCTGCTGCGTCGACATCGCCGGCTCGTTTAACGACAAAGTCTGGTACGGCCCGCACAAGGACAACTTCACGCCCCGTTTCTTCGACGCCACGGTCGAAAACGCCCGCAAGATCATCGATGCCGTCAAACCGCGCCGCGCCAAATTCGCCTTCGAAATCATGGGCTGGTGCATGCCCGAAACCGCCGACCGCTACGTGCAACTCATCAAGGCCATCGACCGCCCGGCCTTCGCCGCGCACGTCGACGTCTGCAACGCCATCAACTCGCCGGAAAAATTCTACTCGAACGCCGCCGTGACCGATGAGATCTTTCGCAAACTTGGCAAGTGGATCGTCTCCTGCCACGCCAAGGACCTGCAGTGGATCCCTGAAATGAACGTGCATTTCGTCGAAGTGATTCCGGGCCGCGGTGAGATCGACTACCGCCCCTACCTACGCGGCATCGCCGGATTGGGTTACGAAGCGCCGCTCATGCTGGAGCACTTGAAGACCGCCGAAGAGTACAACGAGGGCGCCGCCTACATTCGAAAGATCGGCGCGCAGGCCGGAGTGTCGTTTGCTTAGACGCGCCCTCATGCTCGCCGCCGCGTTGCGCCGCAAGGCCCGTGTGGTCTTCGTCACCGGCGACGACGAGTATCGCAGCGAGTACTCCATGCCCGCGCTCGCGCGCATTCTCGAAACGCATCACAAGCTGAAGTGCGCGGTCTGCTTTGCGCGGCCCACGCCGCAGTCGAATGCCAATATCGAAGGCCTCGACGCGCTCAAGGACGCCGACCTGATGGTGCTCTTTCTTCGTTGGCGTGCGCTGCCCGAGGCGCAACTGGAGCCGATCCTTCAACACGTCGCGCAAGGCAAACCTACCGCCGGATTCCGCACGTCGACGCATTCGTTCAACTACCCGAAAGATCACCCGCGCTTTGCCGAAAACGACGGCTTCCCGCTGCGTGTCTTCGGCGCAAAGTGGACGCGCCATCACGGCCACACATCGACCACCGCGACGACAAAAGCGGAAAACCACCCCATCCTCAACGGCGTCGATCCCAAAATGACGATACCGAGTTGGCTCTACACGGTCAATCCGCTGCAGGGCGATGTCACACCCCTGCTCATCGGCCGTGCCATCAACCCGGAGCGCAATCGCGACGACGGCCCGCAGCCGGTCGCTTGGACAAAGAAGCCCAACGTGTATTTCACGACGCTTGGCCATCCGGATGATTTCAAGAACGAGTCGTTCCGAAGGCTTGCCGTCAACGGAATGCTCTGGACACTCGGCCGATCAATCCCTCGCAGCGGCGCCCGCGTCGATTTCGTCGGCGCCTACAGCCCGCCGCCTTCAGGAATTCCGCGCCTAAGCCGCCCGGTTAATATGAATCGCCACGATGCGTGATGTCGTCACGCGTTTCCCGCCCGTCGGAAACGTGAACCGCAGTTCCGGCGCCAGATAGCCCTCGCGAAAAACGCGCGATGGATAGGTCGAGCCGATTCCCCGCACCAGCACCGGTTCGGGGCAATACTCCGGATGCCCGCAGATAATCGACTCGCCGTTACCCTGCGTCGTCACCGTGTATGTGTTGTTCTTCGTCTCGACGGAGACCACCGTGCCGGCCGGCAGCGAGTCCAGCAGCACGCCGCCTGTTGCGTCGGTTTCCGGAAGCGCTCCGCCGTCAAACCCATAGGTGGAGAGTTCGCTCGGACGTATAATCGCGGTGTCGTTCATCAAATGCCTTCATTGTACTAGTGCGTAGACCGAAGGCGAAACAGCTCAGCTTAATTCTTTCGCTTCCGTTCAATCGATACGATGCGCGACGTAGACACTCGTTTTCCGTCGGCCGGGAACGAAAACCGCATTTCCGGCGCGAGATACCCCTCGCGGAACAAACCGCTGAGGTAGCTGGCGCCGACGCCTTTCAGGGTCACCGGCTCCGGGCAATACTCGGGGTGGCCCCAAACGGTCGCCTCGCCGCCTTCCCGCGGAATGACGGTGTAGGTGTGATTCTTGGTTTTCACTTCAAGAATCGTACCCGGACGCAGCGTGTCCAGTTCGATGCCGCCGTCGGGGTCGAGTTTCAGGAACGATCCGCTAACGATCCCGCTGTTAGCGAATTCGTTGGAGCGAAGGATGGCGGAGTCGTTCATGTTTGTATCTCCAATCCATAAAGCGAGAACGGAGGGCGAAAGGTTTCACCTTTTTGTGGTGGGCATCCAATTCGCAACGACGCGTCGAGCGGATGCCGAACCGGCTCCAGGTTTAGACCGAAGTTCCCCTTGGCAAAACGGGGCAATCGACACACTCCAAACG
>Ga0194128_10001249_pt1 | contig 44644 bp, 46 predicted proteins | sample TA2KigCa65mmetaG_FD_148650 | JGI IMG/M metagenome (GOLD analysis project Ga0194128, IMG submission 148650) | Freshwater microbial communities from Lake Tanganyika, Tanzania - TA2015037 Kigoma Deep Cast 65m | ecosystem: Environmental > Aquatic > Freshwater > Lake | place: Tanzania: Lake...
ACCACATAGCGGCTGAAGACATCAAGGATGACATACAGGTAGAAGTAGCTCCCCACGGTCGGGCCGCGCAGTTTGGTGATGTCCCACGACCACAACTGATTGGGAGCGGTGGCCAGCAGTTCTGGCTTGGTGTAGGCCGGGTGCCGCAGTGGGTGGCGCCGTTCCCGGACCTGGTGCTCGACGGCCAGCACCCGATACATCGTCCGCCAAGAGCACCGATACTGCCCCTCGTCCAGCAACTGCGCCCAGACCTGGCGTGGGGCCAGATCCTGAAACCTGGGACCATTGAGCACCTCCCGCACCTGGGCCCGTTCCTCCGGCGCCAGTGCCGAGGGGGGCGTGGGTCGGGAGCTCTCCACCACCGGTGGGGCGGGGTTTTCAGGCATCGGACGTCGCGCTCGATACAGGCTACTGCGCGGCACCGCCAGCACCTGGCAGGCCCGGGTCACCCCCACTTCTTGGGCCAGGTGATCAGCGGTGGCGATCATTTGCTGTCGACCTTCGGCGGATCCTCGCTGGGCAAGCCAAGTAGGTCGCAGAGTTTTTTTTGCACCGCGATGATCGTCTCCGCCTGTTTGAGGCGACCCTGCAACCGGGCCCCCTCTTTTACGGCCGGATAGGCAGCCATCTTACCCCGCGGCAAGGTGCCCAATTCCCCGCGCTCCCGCTGTTGCCGCCAGCAACTCAGGTGCGAGGAATACAGCCCTTCCCGACGCAACAGCGCGCCGATCTGGCCGGGCTGTCGGCATTGATCGGCCTCATCGAGGATACGACGCTTGTAGTCGGCGCTGAAACGCCGACGGTGGGCCCGAGGTAACACCTCCGCAGTAACCTCCGCTCCAGGCAACAGGGTGGGGGAGGAAGACGGGTCTTTTCGGTGGCCAGCTAGGCCATTGACGGCTGCTTGCGACATCCTTTCCAAGCTCCTTCGCCCGTGGGGGTGCTCTCTAATTTCCTCAGGCGAGTTGTCTCAGCCAAACTAGACACACAGGGGAGAATTCCAGGCCGTCGGCGTAGTAGCCCAGCATGCGGTTGAGCAGCCGCCACACAAAGCGCTCGGCCGGGACCGGCTCCTGCGGGGGTTCCTGGGGCGGATTCCCCACCACCCAGGCGCCCTGGTGCGGCTGGGTGGTGTAGTCGGTCATCAGATTGGCCTGGTACAAGGTAGGGTACATGCAGCCGGTGCCGTGCATGTAGCGCCGCTGCTTGGTGCTAGGCATGGCCTGGTCGTGGGGGTGGATGCAGTTGGAATAGCGGGCGATGCCGAAACCGCCGCGCTGGTTGCCCCCCGAAGAGTTGAGGATCATGATGTCGGGATAGGCGGCCCGCACCCCCTCCATGACCCGGTAGAAGCCCGGGATCTCCGCCCACTCCCCCTCGCCGGCCCCGTGGCGGTGGCTGGGGTCGTCGCAGACCACCCACTCGTTGCTGTCGAACATGATGTAGTCGAGGTCCTACTCCCGGATCGCTTAGAGCAGGTTCTCTAACGCCCAGTCCTGGGCCTCGTTCACCCCCAGGCAGAGCATGAAGAAGTGCGGGCCCCAGGAGTGGTAGGGGCGGCCTTGCTGCTGCACGATCCACTCGGGCTTCCAGGGGTTGCACAGGCGTTTGCAGGTGCGCAGGTCCACCCGCTCGATCTCGAACCACAGACCCATGTTCACGCCCAGGCCGTGCAGGTAGCGGGACACGGTCCGCAGGCCACCAAGGAACTTGACCCGGCTGTCGGCGAAGTTGCCCAGCCCGACGGAGAAGTCGCCCGGGTCCGCCCCTCCCTCCCACCAGATGGTCTCGACGTCGGTGCTCTCGGAGCCCAACTCGGCGGCCAGAACCAGCTCGCGCTTCAGGTAGGCGTCGCCGCGCTTCTCCGGGGTGTTGTGCCAGACGTAGGCGTGCAGGGTGGTGGGCCAGGGGTTGGCGATCTTGGGGATGATCTCGTCGTCCAAGTACCAGCGGCAAAGTTTGGAGAGGTCGTCCCAGTCCCCGGCAAAGACCCCCAAAAAAGCGGCCGGGGAGACCAGCGCCGCGCTGGGAGCCAGGTCGTGGGTGTTGGCGTCGGTGCAGAAAGAAACCGATACCTCGCGCTTGGGGGTGCAGGTGCTCCACATCGATCTTCCAGGTCTCCGTCCACTCGAAGCCCAGGGACCAGCCGCCCTGGCGCTCTGGGTCCAGCTTCGTCACCCAGGGGTGATCGTCGTAGGTGGAGCGCTTGCCGCTTTGCAGGGGCAGGCGGGTGAGGCGCTCCTGGCAGAAGCGGTACACCGGGGCCACCCAGCTCTTGGGTCGGGCCAGCAACTCGGCGTTGGCTTTGCCATACAGGAGCTTGGGGATCCAGCCGCAGTAGGTAAAGGGCAGGGCGTGGTGGCCTTCCAGCCAGCCCAGGACGTAGCCGCACTGGGGCTGCGCCTTGCTGGTGGAGAAGAACAGGTTGGCCGCGTCGAAGCGGGTGATGCCGGCGATGGGGCGGCGGTGGGGTTGTTGAGCGTCACACAGGAGCGCCACACGGCCTTGTCCGGCGAGGGTTTGAGATGCTGGGTCACTTCCAGGCCTACGCCGAGGATGTAGACCAGGCGCAGCTCAGCGTCCGCCTCGAAGCGGAGGAAGGGGAGATTGCCGCGCTGCAGCGACTAGGGTATTTCCTGGATGGTTAGCTCAGGTCCCAGGAGCCGCGATGGCGAGGCCCAGTCGATCTCGGGCTTTCTGGACGAGGCGAGGTAGCGCAGGACCGGGTTCTGGGCGGCGGTTTGCGCCACGGTCATTTAAAAGGCGTCGTTGCCCAGGCTGAAACTGCCTTCTGCTCCCTAGCGGACAAAGGCGGCTGGCATGGGGATACCTTCCGGGTACAGGCGCACCAGAACGGGTCGCTCTGGTCATTATGGAATAAGCGGCCCGGAAAAATCAACCGGGCGCGCGGTGGGGGCCATAGAAGCGCCAGTAGCCGAAGAGGTTGCTGCCGAGGAAGGAGGCCTCCATGAGCACCCCCACCGGAGTCCAGACCAGCAAGTTGTGTAGGAGCCAGCAGGTGTTGCCCAGGATGATGAAGCGGCGCAGGACGCGGTCGTCGGGGTGGAAGGTGCCCCAGGTGCCGCAACACACGGCTAGGAGGGCCAGCAGGCTGACGGGGCTCTGGTAGGTGGTGGCGAAGGACGCGGCGGAAAGGACCAGGAAGAGGTACATGACCCAACGGCGGGTGGTGCAGAGCGAGGTGAGGTAGCGGGTCCCGATCAGGGCGATGAGGGCAGCCGGGCCGGGCTGCTGGAGGAGCAGGAAATGCGAGGCGTTGAAGGCCGTGCCCAGGACCAGGCAGAGCAGGATGGAGCGCCGATGCCGGAACTGGGAGGAGAGCAGGCCCAGGCCGAAGGCGACGCCGGCAAGGATCTGGGAGAGGAGGAAGGGGGTCATGAGGGGGCCGGCGGGCAGAGCGTCACCGTACCGCCGGCCGCCGAGACCAGCTTCTCCTTGGGGCTGACCTCCTCAAGTTCGATGCCGATCCACTGCCTTAGCCGGGGCATGTCGTTGGAAGGTGGAATGGGAATACGGGGCCGGTCAGGCCGAACCCCAGGTGCGCTGGCCGGCCCTCGCCAGAGCGGCCGCCTCGCGGGCAAGCAGTTCGCTCTCAGCGGTGACACACATGTCGAGATCGCGCAGCAGGCCATCCTGGAGGCCGTAGACCCAGCCGTGGATCGCCAGGGCCTGGCCCCGCGACCAGGCTTCGCGCACCACCGTGGTCTGGCTGACGTTGATCACCTGACTGATGACGTTGAGTTCGCAGAGGAGGTCGTGCCGCTGGCCTTCGGTCTCCAGGCCGGACAGCAGTTCCCGGTAGTGCCAGCGCACGTCCTGTACGTGGCGCAGCCAGTTGTCGATCAGCCCCAGCCGGACGTCGCGCAGGGCCGCCAGCACCCCGCCGCAGCCGTAGTGACCGCAGACGATGATGTGGGAAACCTTGAGCACCTCGACGGCAAAGTGGATAGTGGACAGGCAGTTGAGGTCGGTGTGGGCCACTACGTTGGCGACATTGCGGTGGACGAACATCTCGCCGGGCAGCAGGCCGGTGATCTGGTTGGCCGGCACCCGGCTGTCCGCACAGCCGATCCACAGGTACTGGGGGGCCTGTTGCCGGGACAGGCGCTGGAAGAAATCCGGGTCCTGCCGGGTGACATCGGCGGCCCAGGCGCGGTTCTGCTCGAAGAGGTGGCTGAGGTAACGCATCGCGGCTTAGGCGGGGCTGGGGCCGAAGTGGCGGGGCAGTGGACTGCGGCCGGGCAGTCCCCAACGCAGGTCTTTCATGCAGAACTCCTCAGGTGAGCGGCGGAAGAACCTACATAAGCTGCACTGCGCCGCGCCTCGGCGCAAGGCCGCACTAGTCGGCCAGTTCGCCGTCTAACTCCTTGACCAGGGCAATCGCCCCAGTCCCCTCACGCGGGGGAAGCGCCGGACCTTCGAAAACCCGCGGCTGCGGGCGAAGTGGAGGAAAGGCTCATCGGCCGCGTACTCGGTGAACCACACCCGGCGGGCGGCCAACTGCCGGAGCAACTCCAGGCCGCGCTGGGAGTCGAAACGGCGGCGGTCGTAACACCACGCCACTTGCGAAATGGCTCCGGCAACGTGCGCGATGCTCTGGTCAGCGAGCCTAAAAATGCCGGGCCAATCGGCCTAGCGAACCGCCCGCAGTATCGCGTCCACATCAATGGTGTTTCAGCGCAGGCGAAAGCGCTGGGCCTCCAGTTTGGAGTATACCGCGGAGGACAGCTGCCGGTTGCCCTCCTGGTCAAAGCCAAGGTCCAACCGGGTGATGTCCACTGCCGGCATCAGCAGCCTCAACCCCAGGCCGTAACCCATCCTGGCGCGATCTGCGCTGAAGTCCGCGTTCCTGCTCCAGGCCAGCCCCGCGTCGGCAAACAGGGCGCCGGCTAATCCCAGGTCGGCCCGCAGCCCCAACAAGCGGTACTTACTGGCTTCCCTCACCGGGAAACGGTATTCTGTGGTGCCGAGCCACTGGTTCTTCCCCTTTCGATCCCGGCTGAGCTCCTCAAGTTGGTGGCCCCTGATACTGTTGGTGCCGCCCAGGTGGAAGTCCAGGTACTCCCGTATGCTGCGCCCGACTGTCCCGGATTGCAGGGAAAGTGGGCCTGCCAGCACCAGGGTATAGGAGGAATCCACCGGCTGAAAGCGCCGGAGGTCGGCGTGGGCGGTCCAGAAGTCCCCACACCCGCGCAGCACCCCTCCGGTCTTCACGACCTCGATCTCGTTGAGCCACCCCTCATGCGGATTGCTCCACACGTCGCGCGAGTCCCAGCCGGCGGCAGCGCCGATCCGTAACAACTAGTCGATGCCGTCCATTGACAGGGTATGCCCAAGCGCATCGGTCTGGGCGCGAAAGTAAGAAACCCCGAACCTGGCCCCACCGTGCTCCCTCAGGTAGGTGCCAAGCCAGGGGCTGAGCTCAAAGGTTGTTTCGCGAAAGCTGTCCAGAAGGTTCTCGCGCTCGATGCGGGCCATGGTCAGGTCCAATGAAAGGCGATTCCCAGCAATCCAGGGGTAGTTCAGATCTAAGAGGAACAAGGTCTTGCCGCCGAACAAGGCGAAGCCGGCCACGTACTTGTCCCGGCCCATCATGTTCACCGACTTCAGGGCCGGCCCAAAGGACCACCCATCCTGGTCGGTGATGTCGTAGGCGAGGTAGGGCAGGGCAAAGGGCAGTTCGCGCACCTCGTTGGTCAGGGCCACGCCATCGCTGTCTGCTGCGGGCACTACGTCTATGGAGCTGAAGATATCCAGGTTGTCCAGGCGTTGCAGGTCCGCCTGCACCAGGGGGACAGCCAGCGGCTGGTCTGCCCGGGAACGCAGTTCGCGCGGCATGTTCTATTTCCTGGTGATGTGGTTGCCGGCCACTTCGACCCCGGTGATGTTCCGGCCCAAAGAAAAGAGGCTGAGCGCCTTGCCCCTCTCTGCCGCCCACAGCCAGGTGGGCAGGGCCAGCAGCACGAGCAGCCAGTTTCCCGTCATTGACCTACTGCTATTGGACAGGTGCTTCCCCGTCAGCGTCAGCTGGCATGGCCGCTTTGTCCTTGCCGTAGGTGGGCAACGATGTCCCGCGTCAGGCCGTCGGCAAAGAGCGCGAGGCCGGAGGCAAAGGCAAGGAATCCAAGCACTGAGACCATCGCGGTTCTCGTCCCATCGCCAGGCGATAAAACATAAACGAGGGTAGAGAAGGCCGTCCACAACAATGCCGTGCCGACCATATTTCGCCATGTTGCTTTCATCTGTGGGTTCATCGCGCGATACCTTTGCTTGGGGTGATGTGGGATGCCGTCCAGCGCGGCCCTTCAACTCTGGGTATAGGTTACAACACCCCGGCAACCCTAATAAAAAAAATGATCCCAGGTTCCACCGCTTTCAAAAACAAGCAGGGGGCCTTGCCAGGAGCCCCGGCAGCCGGCCCTTGCCGGGCGCGGCGGCCGCTGCTATTGTCAGGGGGCAGGGTCTGCCCCAGGCGAGGGAAATGCCATGACACAGAACAATACCTCTCCCCATACCCACCCCCAGGCGCCGATGGGTTCTGTCCAATTGCGGGAGATCCGCAAACAGCTCCCCCTGCGGGTGTTGTCCGCCCAGGACTGGCAGCACTGGACCACCTGGGGCTACGTGATTGTCCGGCAGGCGGTGCCTCTTGCCCAGGTCACAAGGGTAGTGGGACTGCTATGGGCCTTCGACGAGAAGGACCCCGGCGACTCGGCTACCTGGCAGGCCCCCCAGCGGCGCGAGCACCAGATGGCGGAACTCAACTACACGGGCATGCTGGAGATCTACAACCACCAGTACCTGTGGGACAACCGCCAGGAGGAACGGGTGTACGGCGCCTTTGTCGATATCTGGGACCGGGAGGACCTGTGGGTGGCCATAGACCGGGCCAACCTCAACCCGCCCAGCCAGGGGAGGGGGGATGGGTTCATCCACTGGGATGTGGATACCTCGCTCCGGCCTCTGCCCGTGGGGGTGCAGGGGGTGCTGAGCCTCACGCGCCAGGACCGCGAGGTGGGCGGGTTTCAGTGTGTCCCCGAACTCTTCGCCCGCTTCGAGGACTGGGTAAGGGGACAGCCGGCCGACCGCGATCCCCGGCACCCCGATCTGGCCGGGCTGGAGATCGTCCATGTGGAACTGGAGGCTGGAGACCTGCTGATCTTCAACTCGCTCCTGCCCCACGGGGTGCGGCCCAACTACTCCCGCGACAGGGTGCGCCTGGCCCAGTACCTCTCCATGTACCCGGCGGCCTGGGAGCGCGAGGAGGAGCGCCTGGAGCGCATCCGCCTGTGGCGGGAGTTGGATCACCCCCGTCGGCCCGCTTTTCCGGGGGACCCACGGGGCTGGGAAAGGAGAAACGCCACCCCGGCCAGGCTGACGCCCCTGGGGGAAAAGCTACTGGGGCTGAGGCGCTGGAGAGAGGGTTGATCCCTTTGCTGGCCCTCACTCCGGCCTTGGGTCGAACCGGGTGTTGAGCAGGGCGATGACGCTGCGGGGGTGGCTGGTTCTGGAGAGGGTGCGCGGCTCCCCTTCCTTGGCGGGGCGGAAGCGGCCCACCATCTCAAAAGGCGGTTTGAGGTCCACCAGGCCAAAGGCATCGCCCCGGGCCAGGCGGCGGGCGGCCTTCTCGGCGCTGGCGCGAATCAATTCGCGGGCGCGCTGGGGGGAGAGGTGGACGGCACCCAGGTTGCGGGCCCGGTACTGGTCGGTGGTCAGCTCGTCGCCCTTGCCGGGGGTGACCCCGCGCTTGACGCTGACGGTCTCGGCCCAGGGGGTGAGGGCCTGCACCTCCCTGGCAAACGCCTCCTCGCCGGCCCCCAGGATCACCGGCACCCCCAACTCGGCGGCGCAGAGAGCCATCTGCCCGAACTCGCCGATGGAGACCCCGTTGATGCTCAGGTCGATGTAGTTGAACCACTGGGTGTGGGTGATGTGGGAGTACTCGGTGCCGGCCTTGGCGTGCTGGCCCACCCAGCCGATGCCGGCATAGCTCGAATCGAGGCCGAAAGGGAAACCCTGGGGCCAGCCGCGCATCAACTCGGCGCGGGGGTCGAGGAGTTTGGGGTTGATGCCGCCGGCTCCGTGGCCGTCGGCGACAGTGACGCTGATGGCCCCGCCGGCGAAGAGGCCCTCGATGGCGGCGTTGGTCTCCAGGGTGAGGAACTCCTGGCCCAGCGCGTAGAACTGCGAATTGCGCATACACCAGTCGTCGTGATTGAGCACCCCGGCCACGGCTTCCATGTCGGTCATCAGGTAGAGTTTCATCGTTAGCCGTTTCAATTCACTTTACAGGTCAAACCCCCGTCCACCACCAGCTGGATGCCGGTGATGTATTTGGCCTCGTCGGAGGCCAGAAAGAGGGCGGCGTAGGCCACGTCCCAGGCGTCGCCCATCCGCTTCATCGGGGCCTGCTGGCTACGGATCTCCAGCATCATTTCGGTGTCCGTGCCGTAGACCTGGCGAGCCAGGCCCTCGATGAGAGGGGTGTGCATAAGGCCGGGGAGGATGGCGTTGGCGCGGATGTTTTTGGCGGCGTATTCGACGGCGATGCTCTGGGTCAGCTGCAAGATGGCGGCCTTGGTGGTGCTGTAGGAGAGGTAGGGGATGCCCAGATGGCGGATGCCGGCCACCGAGGAGATGTTGACGATGGCCCCGCCCCCTTGGCGCTCCATGTGGGGCAGCGCCGCCCGGCAGGTGAGGAACATGCTCTTGAGGTTCACATCCATCACCCGGTCCCAGCTCTCCTCGCTGGTTTCGGCCGTCCCGCCCAGTTCGATGATACCGACATTGTTGTGGAGGATATCGACGCGGCCGTAGAGGTCGAGGCAGCGCTGCACCATCCTCTCAACTTGATCGGCCTGGGAGACGTCGGCCTGGCAGGGGGCGGCGGTGTGGCCTTCTTCTTCGATGATGCGGCAGGTCTGGGCCGCGGCTTCGGCCCTCAGGTCCACGGCCAGCACCTTTGCCCCTTGGCGGGCAAAGAGGGCGGCCACGGCCTTGCCGTTGCCCCAGCCCGGCCCCGCGGCGCCGGCCCCGGTGACGATGGCCACCTTGTCCTTGAGGCGTTCGCTCACGGGGCCTCCTGTCGCAGGGCCGGGGGGAGGGCGGGCCGGGTCCGCAGGGCCCAGGCCAAAAGCCCGGCCCCCAGGCCGGCGCAGACCAGGGCGTAGGTCCAGGCCAGCCCCTGGCCGATCAACAGGGGCGCCGAGACCAGGCAGACCATCTCCACCGGTCCGATGACCAGGTAGGCCAGGGCGAAGTCGTCGAGCACCCCGCCCTCGTTGTCCGGGTCCACGGTGCGCAGCAGGGAGATGGCGATGGCCATCACTCCGGTGGCCCAGCCCCAGGTGTAGAGGGCCTTTTCGAACCAGAGCCGGCCGAAGACCCTGGCCCCCAGGAGGAAGAGGGCCCAGCACAGCGCCACGCCGAAGCCGAAGAGCAGCAGCAGGGGGAGGGCGTAGCGGGCCAGCACCCCCAGGTCGATGGAGGCGATGCCGAAGACCACCAGAAAGTCCGTGGCCGCCCCGCACAGGCGCGAGGAGGTGCGCGGGTCCACGTAGTGCAGGGCCCCGGTGAGGGAGAGCAGTTGCCTGGCGAGGACGGCGACGAGGAAGGCGGCGCAGAAACCGGGGAAGGGGGATTTGCCCAGCAGGGCGGCGGCCTGCTGGTTGGCGGCGTAGCCCAGGTAGGCCAGGGCGGCGACGAGGGCCAGGTGGAAGGTGAGGGTGTCGATGGCCACCGGGGAGAAGGTCTCCTGGCCCAGGGGCCGGCGCCGCTGGGGATCGACCAGGCCGGTGCGCAGTTCCGGGGGTAGGTGGGCAAAGGGGGAGACGAAACGGGTGATCCGCTTCTGCGCGGCCCAGCTTACCCAGGCCAGTCCCCCGGCGATGGAGACGAGCAGGCCGGCGGTCACTGCGCTCATGGCCAGGGAGCCGGCCTCGTTCCAGCCGCGCTCGGCAAAGTCGGCGCCGATGGCCGCCGCGGTCCCCGGTCCACCCACAAAGCCGGCGGCCAGGACGGTGCCGAAGCCCTCGGGCAGGTCGGGCCAGATCCAGCGCAGCAGGGTCAGGCCGAAGAGCACCCCCAGGCCCCACTGGAGCAGGATGCAGAGCACGGAATAGGCGCCCAGCTCCACCACGTCGCGGCGGCTGGTGCGGGTGGAGGCGGGGAGCCGGCTGGCAAAGGGCAGGGCGGCAAAGACGAGCAGGATGAGGATGGCGGGGTACTTGGCGGCGGAGGTGGAGAAGGGGAGGAGGGCGAAGCCGCCGGGACCGAGGGCGAGGCCGGCGAGGCCGGCCAGGACGCTGGCGGGGACGAAGAGGCGTTGCACGATCACTAGACTGGCGCGCAGCCACTGGCCGGCCAACAGGAGGAGGGCGGCCAGTCCGAGGTCGATGAAGAGGTCCCACGCGGTGAATGCCATTGTCTGCGTCCCCCAGGTCGGGCGGCAAAGATCGCCGGAGCAGGCCTCTCTGTCAATCGTAGAGGGGTATGACCCTCTACGGGCTTTCTCCAGGCGCTGGGGTTCCCCTGTCATCGTGTCGGGGAGGCAACCCATTCCAGCCTTTCGCCAGGCGCGCCCATCTCATCCCCTCCACCCCCGCGACGCCCCATACGTTGGGGCGTTGCGTCCCCTCGCTCGCTATCGCTCCTCTACCCGACCCCCAACCACGCGGACTTCCCAGCTCATCCACCCCCCGCGAAAGGCTTCCAGGGCTGCCTCCCCTCCGCTTTGCGTATCTGGTAAAATCCCTATGGCGAACCACTAGATGGAGTTGTAACTTTACCCGCTATGTACAATCGTCTACGCGTTTTGCTGATCTCGCTGGTCCTGGGGCTGGTCTGCCTGGGGGCGCTTTGGCGCTCGGGGGTGGTGTGGGCCTGGGGGATGAAGGCGGGTTCGGGGCGGCCGGTGCAGTTGAAGGTGTGGGACTGGTGGAGTCCCTCGGCCAACGAGGAGTATGGGGAGTACTTTGCGGCGGTGGAGAAGGTGTACGAGGAGCGCTATCCGGACGTAGACGTGGTGTTGCAGATCGTGCCCTTTGGCAACTACGTGCAGAAGCTGGCCACCGCGATGGTGGGCAGCGCCCCGCCCGACGTGTTCCAGTCCTCAGTGTACTGGGCCGAGGGGTTCTACCAGCGGGGGATGCTGTTGTCTTTGGACAGTCTGCTGGCCCAGGCTGCGGCCGACACAGGAGGGCAGCGGCTGGCCCAGGGGGTTTTTCTGCCCTCGGCCTGGCGGCACAACCACACGGCGGAGGGGAGGGTCTTTGGCATCCCCCAGATCATCGACGCCCAGTGCCTGATCTGGAACCTCGACCTGCTCGAAAAGGCGGCCCAGGAGGACGAGGAGATCCGCGATCTGTTCGAGCACCTCCCCGACGGGACCCCCGACTACCAGCGGCTGCACTTCGAGGGGGTGCGGGACTGGGAGCATTTCCGCCGGCTGGTCAAAAAGCTGACGCGGTACGGCCAGGATGGCGAGGTGGTGCAGGCCGGCTTTGCAATCAACGCGTACAGCGGCGGGGCCGGGATGTTCCCGCCCTGGCTGGCGGCCAATGGCGGTCGTTTCCAGAACGAGGCGGGGACGCGGGCGCTCTTTGCCACCCCCAAAGGCGTCGAAGCCCTGGAGTTCATGGCGAGGTTGTATTGGGAGGATAAGGTCTGCCCGCCCTTCCGCCGGCAGATCGCCGACGGCGAGCTTTTCGAGGAGGGCAAAGTGGCCTGCATCGCCGCGGGCACCTGGACGGGCAAGGACATCATCCGCAATACCCTGGGGTGGCGGAATTTCGCCAAGACCGCCTTCCCGCCCGGTCCGCGCGGGAGCGGGCAGAAGACCCTGACCTGGGGCAATATGCTGGTGATCTCCCGCAACTGCCCCAATGTGGAGGCAGCCTGGGAGTACGTGCGCCTGGTCTGCGGCCTGGAGGGTAACCTGCTGCGACTCAAATACCTGGGGTACAACGGCCCGCGCCTGGACCTGTACCAGACCCCCCAATGGCGAGAGGCGGCGGCGGCCCGGCCCTACCTGGCCAATGTGCCGCAGATCTGCCTGGCCGGGGACAAGCTGCGCCACACCGAGATCATCGCCACCGACCACCAGGCCAACCCGGTCTTCGAGACCCTGCTCTTGCGCTATCCCGAGATCGTGGCTGGCCAGGGGCCGTATTCCTCGGTGGCGGCGGCCCTAAAAGAAGCAGCCGGCAACGTGGACCAGGTGTACGGCCGCTACCACCAGCAGGCCCAGGGCTGGCTGGCCCGGCGCGGGGAGGGGGAGTGATAAACAAAGGCTGGCGGGCGCTGATCCCTTACCTATACCTGGCCCCGGCCCTGAGCCTGGCCCTGATCTTCAGCCTGATGAGCATGGGGATCAGCATGTGGACCAGCTTCCACCACTTCGACGCCTTTGCCGGCTCCGCCGGGTACGCGGGCTGGGAGAATTATCGCCGCGCCCTCTTTGCCGCCGACAGCTACTGCTGGCTGGCCCTGCGACACACGGCCTATTATGTGGTGTTGTGCGCGGTAGGGGTGCTGCTCACGGCCCTGCCCCTGGCCCTGCTCTGCCAGAAGGTGCGCTGGGGCCAGGCTCTTTTCCGCACCCTGTACTTTTTGCCTTCGATCACTCCGGGGGTGGTGCTGGCCCTGGTCTTCTACCATCTCTTTGGGGTGTGGGGCAACCTATTGGACCAGCCCCGCACGGCCATGCCGGCTTTGGCGCTGATGGGGGTGTGGGCCGGGGCGGGGTACAACATGGTGCTCTTTCTGGCCGGCCTGACCGAGATCCCCCAGCACCTGTATGACGCGGCCAGAGTGGACGGGGCCAATGCCTGGCAGCAGTTCTGGCATATCACCCTGCCCATGCTGCGCAACACCCTGGTCTTTGTGGTGGTGATGACCATCATTGGCGCCTTCCAGGTCTTCACCTCGGTCTACATCATGACCAGCGGGGGGCCGGAGCGCAGCACCGAAGTGATCGCCTATACCATCTTCCTAAATGCCTTTGCAGTAGCCGGCCAGATGGGCTACGCCTCGGCGGTGGCCTGGCTGCTCTTCGTGGTGGTGGCGGTCTTTGTCGCCATCCAGATGCGGGTTTTTCGCTCGCGGAAGGTGTACGATGAATAGGCGGCTGACACCTCTGGTCGCCCTGCTGCTGATGCTCGCCGGGGCGGTGATCATGGTCTACCCGTACGCGTACATGGTGGGCTCCTCGCTAAAGACCCGGCGGGAGTTCGCCCAGGACAAGGAGGGGCTGATCCCGCCGCGCTTCGAGGTGGGGGAGCAGCTCAAACACCGGCGGGGGGAGCCCAGCGCCCTGGACTGGCCGGGGGGAGATTGGCCGCCCTGGCAGAACTACGCCGACGCCATCAGCTTCGGGAAAGTGGACCGCTACCTGGGCAACAGCCTGATGTATGGGGTGGTCATCACCGCCATGCAACTGCTGCTCGACGTGTTGGCGGCGTATGCCTTTGCGAGGTTCGAATTCCGGGGCAAGCGGCTGCTCTTCGGCCTCTTGTTGGCGACGATGATGGTGCCCCCGGCGGTGCTGCTGATCCCCAATTTCCTGGTGGTGCGGGAGCTGGGCCTGGTGGATACTGCCTGGGGGGTGATGCTGCCGGGCTTTGCCGGGGCCTTCGGGATCTTTCTCCTGCGCCAGGCTTTTCTCAACATCCCCGCCGAACTGGAGCAGGCCGCGCGCATCGACGGCTGTGGCAGCACCGGCATCCTCTGGCACGTGATCCTGCCCCTGTCCAAGCCGGCGCTGATCACCCTGGGCCTCTTCACCTTCATGGGGGCCTGGAACATGTTCGAGTGGCCCCTGGTGGTGCTCAGCGACCACAATTACTATCCGCTGACAGTGGGATTGAGTCTCTTCCGCGCCGAGACCGGGGCGGACTGGCCGCGCATCTTCGCCGCCAGCACCATGGGGGCGGCCCCGCTGATCCTGCTCTTCCTGGCGGCCCAGCGCTATCTGGTGGGGGGGATCAGCCTGAGCGGGATAAAGGTCTAGCGGGCGGGCTGTAGTTGTTGGGCGGCTGATAATTTTGGAGATTTGTATCTAAGTGGCCCCGCGTTCCATCCTGCCTCTTCCGCCTTCCTCCAACCGCGGTGGTGACCCATGAAAAAGAAGCTGTTCCCGCTGGCCCTGTGCGTCGCGTTTTGGCTGTTGCCCCGCCCAGGCAAAGCGGCGGGGGGAAAGGTCCTGCAACTGGACGGGGACCGGGATTATCTGGAGGTGGCGGACGCCCCGGACCTGAACCCGGGCGGCGAATTGACTGTGGGCGGTTGGTTCCGCGCCGACCGCCTGGAGGCCCCCGAGTACTTCGGCTGGCAGGCGCTCTGCTGAAAGGGGGAGTCGCCCGACCTTCCCTGGGAGAACCGCGAGTAAGGGCGGTGGCTCAACCGCGAGGGGCGCTTGCATATCACCGCCATGACCGGGGGGTGACAGGTACTGATGCCCATCTCCGACGCGGCGGTGGTGCAGCCGGGGAGTTGGTACAACTTTGCCCTGGTGATCAGCGCCTCCTGGCAGTACGTGCGCCTCTACCTCGACGGGCAGCGGGTGATCGACGCACGCTTTGAGGGGCGCGCCCTGCGCTCCACCGTCGGACCGCTGAGCCTGGGCGGCATCCCCGACCGCGACTATTTCCAGGGCGCCCTCGGCGAGGTGGCGGTCTGGAGCCGGGCCCTGATTGCGGAGGAGATTCAGCAGCAGGCTCAGACCCCCCTGAAGGGCGACGAGAAGGGGCTGGTGGCCTACTATACCTTCGACGCGCTGGACGCTGCGGGCATGGCGGTGGCCCTGGCCGGCAGGGGCCATGTCGGCGCACTGAAGGGCGAGGCGCAGTTGGCGGATTGGCCCGGAAACGGGGCGGTGGTGGCCCTGGTGCCGGCGGAGGAGCAACTCACCAGCAGCGCGGCGGACGCGCTGGTCCTGGCCCTGGGCAGCACCGACGTGGTTGTGCGGCGCACCGCCGTGGAGGGGCTGGCGCGGATCTCTCCGCTGGAGTATAAGCGGGTGGCGCTGGCGGCGCTGGACAACGTGGACTTTGCCGTGCGCCGGCGGGCCACCCACATTACCGGACAGCGGCAGGCAGGAGGGGTTCTCGCGCATCATCAGTACAGCCCTGCAGAGCGGGGACTTCGCGGTCCGCCGGGAGGCCGCGGCCATCCTGATCAGGTCGAGCAAGCCGGCGGTCCCTGAGGTACCTGCGCTTCCTGCGCTTCCGCTGGTTCCCCCGGTGTTGGCCGTGCCCCCTCCGGTCTGCGAGCCCTGGAGTGCCGATCGGTACCGCGACTGGGAGCAGTACTGGCGCGCCCCCCGGCCGGAGGATCGGGACCTGGAGCCCGAGGGCATGGTGGTGCGTTACAACCGAGTCGAGGGGGTGTATGCGGGCTGGCGGCTGCCGCGCAACTACCACCCCGGCGAGGGCCTGACCAACTACGGGACCGCCGGCTACGGCCTGAACGCCCGCGTGCTGCGCTACCAGGCTGGGGTCGAGGTCTTCTTCTTATACAACGCCCCCCAGGCCTGCGACAACCTGATGGCCATGGGCGCCGAGATCCACGAACTGACCGACACCCAGGACGGCTGGCTGCTCTCCGAGGAAGAGAACACCGCCGATGCCCTGCTCTGCCACCGCGACTTCTTCGATTACTACCGCCGCGCCGGCTGGAGCCTGTACTCCTCCCACAACATGGGCGGGGTGCTGCGGTTGACCGGGCGCTACGCCTGCGATGAGTTCGGGTCCCTGGAGAACGAGGTGGAGTGGGGAGTGTTCGAGAGCCGTTTCGCCCGCCAGTCGTTCCGCCTCAATCCTCCGGTGGAAGAGGTGGAGGTGGCCAGCATTCGGGCTGACGTGCAATTCGACACCCGCAACAGCCTGGACGAGCCGCACCGGGGATGGTTCATCAACGCCTTCTTCGAGCGGGCCGGCGGGTTCCTCGGCGGCGAGGCGGATTTCAAGCGCTACCTTGGCAACCTGCGGCGCTACCAGCCGGTGGGCCACGGCTCGCGGGTGGACCTGCGCCTGCGCCTGGGCACGGCCAAGGGCCTGCTGCCCAGCCAGTACCAGTACGATCTGGGAGGTTTCGCCTCCCTGCGGGGATACGGTTTCAAGCAGTTCAGCGGCGACCGGATGGGCCTCTTCAGCGCCGAGTACTGGGTGGACGGAGAGAGGCAGTGGCCGGGGGATCTGCCGGTGGACGACCTGCTGGTGGGGGCCTTCTGCGATGCCGGCGGCGCCTGGGCCGCTGGCGACCAGGGCGATCCCTTCGACACCGGCGATCTGGAGGTGTACAAGAGCCTGGGCTTTGCCTTGCAGTGCGAGAGCACCCGCCTGTACCTGGCGCGCCCCCTGCACGGACCGGACAAAAAGTGGCGGCTATCCCCGCGCTTCAGCCGCACTTTCTGACAGAGCAATCGCCGATGGCCGAGACCGCCAAAACCCTGGTACCGCCCGGCGACTGGGGCGCCCAGTTCCGCTGGTCCTTTGGGGATGCCCGGACCCAGGAGGCACTGCACGAACACCAGCGCGCCCTCCAGGCCCTCGACCTGGTGTACGACAACGACGGGCTATGGGATTGGGGCGAGCCGCGCGGGGAGGGGCCGCAGATGATCCGCCGGATGGTGGACCACTACGCCCAGGTAGGAGCGCGGGCCCTGGTCTGGGGCTGCGGCACCAACCTTGCCTGGAGCTACACCCCCAAGGTGCAGGAAGCCTGGTGCGACCGGGTGCCCCCGACCAGGAGAATCTGAAGGCTCAGGCCCAGCGCCAGCGCCAGTGGCTCGACGCCGGCACCGATCCCCTGGCCGTGGTGCTGGAACGGGCGCAGGTGCACCGACTGCCAGTGCTGGCCGGCTTCCGCCTCAACCGCTTCTTCCAGATCTACGGGGTGGAGTCGTGGTACGAGGACAACCCCCAGTTCGTGCTGCCGCCCGACAGCTGCCCGCTCAACCCCCACCAGTAAAGCGTGGACCTGTCCCGGCCCGAGGTGCGCGAACATTTCGTCCGCCACTCCATCGACGCGGTGGAGCGCTACCCAGTACAGGGGTTGGACCTGGAGTTCATGCGGGCCATCCCCTTCTTCGCGCGGGGGCAGGTGGCCAAGGCCGCGCATCTGAACGAATTCCTGCGCAAATTGCGGGGGGAGTTGGACCGCATCGGCCGGCAGCGGGGTTGCCGGCTGGAGTTGTCCATCTGGTCGGGCACGCCTCAGAATTACCGGTTCATCCGCCGGGGGCTTTTCCCGCCGGAGTTCTGCGAACTGGGGTTCCACGGCATCGACCTCCCCACCTGGATCAAGGAGGTGGCTGGTGGACCGGCTGATGCTCAGCACCTGGTCGGGTGGGGCTGGAAGGCGCGGGGTGCCGGTGGAGTTGCATCCGTGGGTGGAGCTGGCGCGGGGCAGTGGAACCCAGGTGCTGGGGGAGATCGACAACGCCTGGGAACTGGCAGATCCCCCCAGCCTGCGCGAGGCCGAGGCGGTGATCCGCCAGACCGCGGCCACCAGCGACGGGGTCTTCCTCTTCAACATCCAGCCCTATGCCCTGGCCCTGATCCTGGAGGGGGCGCGGCAGGGTTTAGTCAGGGGCAGAGTTTCCGCACGGTGCGCAGGAAGGCCAGGTAGTTCTCGGGCGGGGTGCCCGGCAGCACCGCATCGGCGGTGGAGTAGATGTGGGGGGTATCGCGGGTCGCCGCGACCATGGCCCGGGTCAGGGCCTCGATTTCCGCCGGGTTCCCTTCGCGCAGTCTCCCCAGATCCATATTGCCCTTGGTGGAGGAGGTGGGCCGCAGGCGGTGGCGGGCCTGGGCCAGGTCGTTGTCGCCGGCCGGGGGCGGAGCCACGGTCTCGATGACATCGGCCTCGAACACATCGAAGACCCCTTCGGCGAAGAAGTGCTGGGTGCGGCCGCAGTTGTGGTACCAGAAGAGGCCGCCCCGCTCGTGGGTCCAGCAGGCGTACTCGCGCAGGCAGGGCACATCGATGACCGAGAAGAGTTCCGGGGAGGTCATCTCCAGGCCCAGGCCCGAGGCGCTCATGAAGTCGAAACCCTCCTCCATGGCCACTTCAAAGATGACCAGCGAGGCTTCGTACACTGCCCGCATGCTCGCGCGGTAGGTCTCCTCCAGGTCGTGCCAATGCAAAAACAGGGTGGCCTGCCCTACCTGGTGGGCCAGCCAGTAGGGGTTGACGTGGCGGATGACGATCACCCCCTCGTCCCCTACCTTGGCCCGCCACTGGCGGAAGAACTCGCGTATCTGGGGCTGGCGTAGGGCCGCGTTGCGGCAGGCGGCCTGGAAATAGGCGTGGTCCTGGGCGCTCTGCACCGGGAAGCTGGCTTCGAAGGAGCCCAGGCCCATGCCGCGGGGCACGCGGCGGGTCCAGGTGCCGGCCGAGGTGGGTAGGGTGTAGAGGACGGTGTGCTCGTCGCTGGCGGCTTCGTCGGGCGCCCAGGGGAAGATGAACTGGGTGCAGCCAACCATGAACATCGGCTCGTAGTCTAGGGCCCGGGCCAGGCGGATCTTGTCTTTGACCCCGTCGCCGGAGGGCGGGATGCCCAGCAGGCCCAGGGTGCCGGCCACCGCGTCCGGGTAGGGCAGGAAGGGCGAGAGGGGCGGGCGGTGGTCGCGCGGGCTGCGCACGAAGTCGAGGAAGCAGCGGCGCGGAGTGCCGGGGGCGGCCTATAGCGCTGCAGGTGTGGCGCAGCCGCCGGTCTGGCCCAAACGCGAGAGGTGGGACTCGTTCACGGGGCAGCCTCCAGCGCCAGTACCCAGTCCTGGAAGACCGGGGGTTTGGGGGCCGGCCATTCGCCGGCGGTGGTCAGGCCCAGGGGGTGTTCGTTGCCGGTCTTGGGGTCGAAGTAACAGGCCCGGTGCGGCCGCTCCAGGCCCTTGACCTTGAGATTGCCGGTCCAGGCGACCCAACTGGTCTCGGCGGGGATGAAGATCAGGCGCACCTGGCCGGGGATGCCGGCGGCGTAGCAGGCGACGCGGCGCTCGGCGTTCTGGTGCGGCTCCACCCATTCGGGATGGGGGGCGAACTCCCACCAGCGGAAGCGCTCCAGCAGTTTCTTTCCCAGGCCCAGCTGGCCCGAGCCGGGCAGTTTGTACGCCTGGTCCCAGGGGATAATCCCCCACGAACTGCCGTGGGGCGAGAGGCCGTAGGGCTTGGCGGCGGTGTTGACCTGCCACAGGCCATTGGCCCCGTAGGTATGGCCCGCGGCCCCGGAGAGCAGGCAGGACCAGAAGAGGAAGCGCTGCACCTCCTCGCGGCTGGACTCCATGATCCCCTCGTAGTTGACCTCGCTGACCAGCACCGGCAGCTTTGGCTCGTGGGCCAGGGATTGTTCGAGCAGGTTGACGGTGGGGGCTAGGGAGGGGTACCCGAAGTGGCCGGTCTGGAGCATGTCCAGATCGAGGATGCCGGGGTCGTCGACCTGGTCGTGGCCCAATTGGGTGGGGTGGATGGTGAGGGGATTGCGGCCGGCGTCGAGGGCGCGGATCTGGCGGGCCAGGTCGCCCTATTTGGCGCGCAGCTCCCGGCGGTACGCGTCGGCCTCCTCCTGGCTCCTGGGCTTGAGGTAGTAGAAAATCAGGGCCTCGCCGGCCACGCACCACACCACCGGGTACGCCCCGTACCGGGCTACCGGGTTGCGCCAGTGTTTTTCGAGCACCTGGGGTCCGGCAAAGTCCATGAAGTAACCCCAGGAGCCGACGATGCAGGGCACCAGGCCGGTGCGCACCAGGTGGGCCAGGCGCAGGTCGGCCTGTCCGAAGTAGGATGGGTTGATGCGGGAGAAGTCCTTTTCCCAGGGGAAGCCGGCCTCGTTGCGGCCTCGCTCGTCGAAGGGCTCCATGTCGGGGTACAGGCCGGCGATGATCTGCACCACGCCGAAGCCCTTCTTCGCTCGGTCTGCGTTGAGTTCCTGGAAGTCCTTGGGCCAGCGCAGTCTTTCGCACAGGCCCATCCACCAGGTGTCGCCCTGCCAGAGAAAGGGGGTGCCGTCCTGGTGCTCCAGGTGGCGGCGCGAGGGGGCCAGGCGCAGGGGGCCGCGCTGCAGGAGCGGGTTGGCTCCGGTGTAGGGGAGGATTTCGAGTTCGCCAGGGTGGCCGTGCAGGCCGGTGCCAGTGGGGAGGGAGCAGCGGCTCTCGTAGCGGTGGACGCCGAGTTTGCCGGAGGAGTAGCGCACGTTCCAGGTCTGGTCGCCGGTCCAGAAGGCGGGCAGGAGGAGCTGGCGGTCGTCTGGGCCGGTGAAGAGCACGTCGAGCTGGACGGTGTTGAAGGGGTCGGGGTGGAGCTCTTCGGAGGTGAAGGACCATTCGAGGACCTGGTGCTGCTGGGCGCGTTTCATCGGCGGCCTCCTGGATTGCTGTCTATCCGGGTAAAATTCGATATTCCGTATCGGCTAGCCAATCAGTGGGCGTCAGGGGGTACTTATGCAGCAGATCTCACGTCTGACTTTTCTCGTACATCCCTGCTGTTACGCCGCCTCGCTGCCCAGGCCGGCGAGCATAAAGGAGGGGGTGTGGCGGCAGTATCACCGCCACGAGCAGCCGGTGTTGGGGCGGTGGTACCGGATGCTGGAGGAGATGGGAGCGGAGGACCTGGTGGTGTACCACCCCTGCTATCAGTCGGCCGAGGAGCAGGCGCTGGCGGGGCGGGGGCGGGCATTGCTGGGGGAGCGTTTCCTGACGCTGGGGGCCCGGGACATCACCAGCGAGGCCGGGGCGACGCCCGGGACTTTGGCGGCGCTGGCGCCACAGATCCGGGCAGCTTTTGCAGCGCGGGGCAAGTACGCCTGGGCGGTGCACGATCTGCGCATCGCGGTGTTCTCCTACAACTACGCGCAGGATATCCTGCGGCTGGCCGGGGACCGGGGCCTGGCCTGGGACCCGGCGCGGCTGGCCCTGCGGGCGGTGGGGGAGTCCTTCGAGGGCTGTGTCACTACCTGGAGCACCATGGTGCCGGCGTATCTGGGCGCGCCGGGTCGGGTGGAGGTCCCGTACGAATTGACGGTGCCGGACACCCGCTTCCTGCTGCGCTGCGAGTACCTGCGGCGGGTGGAGTTGGCGCAGCGCACGGCGCTCTACCTCTTTGTCGATGCACAAGGGTACCCCGTGGCCCTGTACAAGCGGGAGCGGGTGGAGCTGGCTGACCCGAGTTTCTACGCGCGGCTGCCGCTGGAGCCCGGGCAGATCGAGTTGCGCACCGGGATGGGCCGTAGTCTGTTGACGCGCAGCGGCCGGCTGCCTGAGAGCGTGCCGCCCAGCCTGGTGCGGCAGGGGGAGGGGGGGCTGGAGGTGATGGTGTCCAGCGGTAGGGGGCGCGGCGGCGAGGGGCCGCGCTTCTATCCGCGCGAGGCGCCGCTCTTCGTCGTTGGGCGTGATCTGGGGGTGGAAGAGTTCGGCGCAATAACCGAGAGGGCGCAGATCGTGCCGGAGCGGTGAGGATGACAGAGGAAGGCGAAGAGGAGGAACTGGTCGAACTGCCCATCGACGGGGAATTGGACCTGCACGCCTTTCGGCCCGGTGAGATCGGCGGGCTGATCCCCGATTACCTGGAAGCCTGCCGGCAGCGGGGCATTCTGAGAGTGCGCATCGTCCACGGCAAGGGGTCGGGGGCGCTGAGGCAGGGGGTGCACGCGATCCTGACGCGGCTGCCCCAGGTCGAGTCCTTTCGGACGGGCGATGCCGGCGAGGGGGGCTGGGGCGCGACGGTGGTGTTTCTCAAGCCGGGGAGGTGCTCCAAAGGCCGCGTCGGGGAATGACCCATTCCGGTCTTTCGCCAGGCGCGGACTTCCCGCCCTGCTCGCTTCGCTCCGCTCTCCCCTCCCCTCCTCCTGCGTCCTTCCCCTCCCGACCACCCCCCGCGAAAGACCTCCAGGGTCATTTCCCCGCCGCTGTCGTTCCTCACCTCAAATGATAGTCAAGGAAAGTTGCAGCCCGCTCCAGGCCGGCCATGGTGAGGGCATGGCCACCTTCTTCAACAAACAACCCGAAGCCGGCGGGGTGGCCGGAGTACTCGCGGCGGGCAGCTTCGGCAAAGGTCTCGACACCGGCCAGGGGCATGCCGGGGACGAGCGGATGGAGACCGCCCTGGAGGCGCAACTCCTCCAGCACCAGGCCGTCGCAGGTCTCCCAGCGTTGGTGGACTTCGCCGACTGGCTGTGTCGCCCGTGGGAGGTGCAGCTTCTGCGCGAGTCGCTGGCCCAGCGGATGGGGGCTGTGGTGCAGGGGCAGGTCGTGGCGGGCCTGCCCGGCCGGTAACTCGCCCCAGCGCGGCAGGTATTGGGCGGCTTGCTGACGGGTCTCGGCGCTCACAAGAAAGAGGGGGTCCTGCCGCAGCCGGCGCAGGGCGTAGTCGCAGAGGCAGCGCACCCGCAGGGCCCGTAAAGTACTCTGCCCTACCTGTGCCATCTGCACCACCCCTTCCTGTTCCAGCTCGGTGCCGCAGCGGAGGAAGTCGTTCTCCACCCCTGGGTGTCGCCGCATGAAGGGGAAGGTCCTGGGCGAGGCCTGGCCCTCGATGACCACGGTGCCGCGCAGTTCGTCCCAGTAGCGGTACGGCACCTCGGCCAACTCCTCGACCAGGTGCAGCAGGGTGCAGACGTTGAAGTCCACTCCCATCAGCAAGACCCAGGCGTCCAGCTCCAGCAGGCTGTAGAAGGGGCTGTCGAAGGCGTAGTCAGTGGCGTTGTCGCGGCCGGCCAGGTCCTCGGCATGGGCGCCGATGGCCGCCAGCGGGTGCGGGGCGTGGCGGCTGCGCCGGGCGCCTGGCCAGGTGCGGGCAGTCTCGCTGATCAGCCCCTGTAGGAGGGTGTCTGCTCGCGGTCCCACACCTGCTGCGGGCCGCCCCAGAAGAAGCTGTGGTGCAAGGTGGCACCACCAGGGTGCCGGAGGGGCCCAGGCAGTCGAGCAGGGTCTGGACTACTGCCGCGCCGCCGCCGTCGAAACGCCCGAAGGACCTGCGGGAGCTGGGGACCAGCACCACCTCTCCTGGGGCGAGGCCCAACTGGCGCAGGCCGGTGTCGAGGTCGCGGGGAATGACCGGGGTATCCACCTCAGGGCTGCCAGGTTTTGGCCAGTTCGGCGTACTGGCGGGCCTGGGCGGCGATGTCCAGGCCCACTTCCGCGGACCAGGCGGCCAGCAGGCGGCGGTAGAGGGGGCCTGGTTTCCCGTCGCCGACAGGCTGGAAGTTGAAGCGGGTGATCGGCACCATGCAGATGGTGGTGCTGGTGAACCACGCCTCCTCGGCTTGGCGCAGATCATAGGGCTCGATGTCGGTTTGGCGGGTCTTGAGGCCCAGCCGGGCGGCCAGTTCCAGGCAGGCCCCGCGCGAGACCCCGCGCAGGATGTCGCGCGGCTTGGGGGTGAGGATCTCACCCTGGCGCACCATGAAGAAGTTGTTGCCCGTGCCCTCGGTGATGAAGCCGTGCTCGTCGGTGAGCAGGGCCTGGACCCCCTTTTCCATGTGGGCGGCCTGCAACTCGGCCACCTTGTAGTGCAGCCGGCTGCGGGTCTTTGCTTTGGGGTCGAGGTAGCGGGCCGGCACCGACTGCTGTGGGGTGATGACGAAATGCGCCCCTTCCTCGTACTTGGCGGCCATGCCCCCGATGTGGCGCACCAGCGGGAAGACGTTGATGGTGACGATGGGGCGGGTGCCCTCCCGCACCAGGGTGTCGTACAGGGGCAGGGCGCCGCGGGTGACGTCGTGCATGATCTGGAAGTCGAGGCCGTCGAGGGCCGGCAGGTTGTGCGCTACGGTCTGGTGGGTGGCCTCCTCCATCTGGGCAGGGCTGAGGCCGCAGTCGATCTCGGCGTAGCGCAGCGAGGCGTAGAGGCGCGCCAGGTGCTCGCGCAGGCGGTAGGGTTGCTGGCCGAAGGAGCGGGTCATCTCGAAGGCCATGTCCCCGTACATCAGGGCGCAGTCGAAGATGGAGATGCGGGCTTCCCGCTCGGGGATGAACTCGCCGTTGAAGTAGACGAGGCGCTGGGGCATGGGGCTCTCCTGTGGTGAAGGTCGGCGCCGCCGGGGTGTTTCAACGGTCCCAGGGCAGTTGGTAAGAAGGCCGCCGGCAGAAGCGGTCCATGCCGAGTTTCAGTTCGAGCACCGTGCCCGGCCCTAGCTCGACTTCCAGGTACTCGCTGTCCAGTTCCTGCGCCGCGGCCTTGCCGGCGTCGTCGGTGTAGGAGACTGCGGTGAAGCGGTGTTCGGCAAAGGCGCCGGCCTGCACAATCAGGCGGCGGCCCTCCAGGGGGTGCAGGTTGGCCAGGGTCAGCTCGATGCCCTCCGGGGTGACGCGGCCCACCAGGGCAGCCACGTCCGGGGGCAGACCGGGCCGGCGCCGGTCGGCGTCGAAGTGGCGCACCTGGACCATGAGCAGGCCGCCGTTGTAGATGGGCAGGGGCCCGCCCATGGTCAGCTGGACCAGGGCCTCGGTGGTGATGGTGCTGCGGCCGATCAGGTAGGTCTGGAAGTAGGAGTGGGTAACGGACTCGCTCCACTTCCTCTCCTTCATCTCGTTGACCTGGCGGGTCACCTCGGCCAGTTCCTGCCACTGCTTCTCGCCGTCGGGGCGGTAGCCCCAGCCGGCCTCGGCGCCCTGCAACTCCCCGCGCAGTTTCTTGAGTTGGCCGAAGACCTGGCCGATGCTGTTAACCAGGGCCTCCACCGGGTAGCGGGGGTATCCTCCTTCGAGGAAGTTTAGATAGGCGTGGTGCTGGCCGCTGAAGTCCTTGCCCTGGGCTCCGCCGCTGACCTGGTCCGAATTGTTCTGGTTGCAGTCCCGCAGCCGTTTGACCACCCCCAGGTCGTTCGGGGCTAGGCTGTCCATATAGGCGTGGACCAGGTGTACCGGGCTCATGACCCGGAATTCGTACCAGCCGCCGAGCTGTTGCTTGCGGGTGAAGCTGGGATGATCGGTGACCCGGTCGGGCCGGGTCATCCACTCGTTGGGGCTGCCGCCGTATTCGAGCACCGCGCCCGGATCGGCGAAGTTCTGCGGCACCAGGGTCCGGCCCTGCCCGTCTTCCACGGCGTGGCTCAGCAGCATCTCGACCTGCTCCCGCACCCACTGCAACCTGCCCCTTTCGCCGGTCAGCAGGCGCTGGTTCTGGCCGCCCACCACCAGGGCGTCGCCGATGAAGTAGAAGCCGTGCGGGAAGGTCCAGCCGTAGTGCCCTCCGTACCATTTGCCGTCCAGGGTTTCGCCGACCGCGCCCGTGGGGCCGGCGTTGTCGGGCATGATCCCGTTGTTGCCAGCGTAGCGCTCCCGCCAGCCCTCCACATAGTCGAGCACCCACTGCCGGTACTTCTCCTCCCCGGTGTGGAGGTAGGCGTTCATTACCATCGAGGTGGAGAGCATGTTGGTGACGGTGTCGCAGTTGCGCAGCCGCGCCGCGTAGACCTCGCCGTAGCGCCGGGCCTTTTCCGGGTCGCGCAGGTCCATCATCGTCAGCACCCCCGGCACGTCGTAAAAGGGCAGGCCGTAGCTGTCCATCCAGGTGCCGTAGGAGTAGGGCCCGTCGAAGCGGTGGTAGGCCGGCCCATTGGGGCCCATGGCCAGGGTTCTGAAGACCCGGTGCTGTGGGTCGTAGTTGGGCTCGGGGAGGTCGGGGTCCTCGTTGGTGAGGAAGCCGGCGAAGCGGATGGAGCGCTCGCGGTTGCGCTCATTGGCCGGATCGGCCAGGTTGAGGTAGTAGAAGAAGAGCGCCGCCTCCCCGGCGTGCATCCAGTCGTAGTCGGGCAGGTACTCCTTCACCAGCATGGTGTTCCGGCCTTCGGGGAGCTTGGAGCCGGGCACCTTGTAGCCCGAGAACTGGGCGAGGAGCGCCTCGTACTGCCCCTGGGCCAGGTCCAGGTAGCGGTCCTCGCCGCCAAGCAGGTAGAAGAGAGGCCAGCGGTGGAAGCCCTCGAAGGCGTTGTCCACCCCACCATACCCCCTGAAGCCCTCGATGTCGGGCCAGAAGATCTCGCCGCTGGGCTTCAGGTAGTGCCGGCGCAGGAAGTCCTCGGACTGGTTCATCAGCTCGATCAGGCTGCGTTCCAGGACCGCCCATTCGGGCATGGCTGCGGCTGGCCGGTGGGCGTTGATCCGCGGCATCTCTCTTGCCGTCATATCCTTCCTTTCGCGTGCGGCCCCGCCCCTGGCGAAGCCAGGGGATAAGCTGAGCACTGCTGCGCCAAGGCGCAATGGCCAGGTGGTCCCTGGCCCCGGGATGGCCTATCTTTGCTGCCACTATCGCGGATTTTTCTGCACCGACAACCCGGATGACCAAATCATTAGCCGGCCGCGAGGAGGCAAGGGGTGAAGATCACCGGGATCAGGATCTACAAGTTCAGCGTGCCCACCGGGCAGGAAAGCCGCGACCCGCACACCGGCGCCCTGTTGGGCAGCACCTCCAAGCCCTGGCTCTTCCTCAAGATCGAGACCGATGCGGGGGTCAGCGGCTGGGGCGAGGGGACCGGCGAGTGGCTGGTCCCCTCGGTGGAGGCCACCCTGCGCAAATGGGAGGGCCTGCTGGTGGGACAGGACCCGCTGCGGGTGCGGGCCCTGGGCGAGGACATCATCAACCGCGTCCCCTGGAAGGGCGGGCCGGTTTTCGGCACGGCGCTGGCAGCAATCGACGTGGCCCTGCTGGACCTGGCCGGCCGGGCCCTGGGCCGCCCCGGTACACGCCCTGCTGGGCGGGGCGCAACGCCAGCGGGTGCGGGTGTTCAGCGGCGTCTCCATGAATGACCCGGAACAGGCGGCGCAGGTGGCCCTGGAGGTGCAGAAGGCCGGGTACGCGGGAGCCAAGGGCAATCCTCTGGAGACCCGGACCTGGCCCCTGGACCTGGAGGCAATGGAGCAGAGCATCACCTGCGTGGCGGCCATCCGACAGGCCGTGGGCCCGCATTTCGACATCCTGCTCGACGCCCACGGCAGCCCCTCTCCCGAGCTGAGCGTGGAGTTCGCCGGGAAGGTGACGCCCTTCCGGCCGCTCTTTTATGAAGAGCCAATGAAGTTAGGCTCCGTCGAGGCACTGTTGGAGGTGAGCCGCAAGAGCCCGGTGCCGGTGGCCACGGGTGAGAAGCTCTGCACCCCGGCGGAATTCAAGCCCCTGATCGACGCCACGGCCTGCGCGTACCTGCAACCAGACATCGCCCACTGCGGGGGCCTCACCCCCTACGCCTTCATCGCCCGCATGGCCGCCGAGGCCCAGATGCTGATGGCCCCGCACAACGCTGGCGGTCCTTTGTGCCTGGCCGCCAGCCTGCACGCCGGGGCGGCGACGCCCAATTTCTCATCCAGGAGATGAACCACGGCTGGCTGGCCCTGTTCGACCGCTACGCCGAGCACAACTGGCAGGTGAAGGACGGACACCTCGCCGTGGACGAGGCCCCGGGCTTGGGCATCCAGATCAAGGAACTGGATCTGGCCAGGCTGCCGTACGAGCCCCTGCCCTACCGCCAGTACCGGTACGGCGACGGCAGTTGGAAGGGCTGGTGAGTGGAACGGAGAGACGGCGCGCCAGTTTATCCCACCTCAACGAGGAGACCTGCATGGCCAAGACCAAAGTGATCCAGAACACCCGCCGCCACGACCCTACGGCGTTGGGCCGCAACTTCAAACGCCGGCTGCGGGCGGGCGACCTGCTGCTAGGGGGCTCGGTGTCCGAGTACCTGCGGCCCTCCCTGGCCAAGATCTACGCCCAGGCCGGGTACGATTTCATCTATGTGGACAAGGAGCACATGTTCTTCGACGGGGCGGAGATGACCGATTTCATTCTGGCCGCCCGCGACAACCGGATTCCGGTAATCTCCAAGATCGGCGAACTCAACCGCGCCGAGGCCGCCCGTCTGCTGGAAGCCGGGGCCGTGGGCATCCAGTTGCCCCGCAGCGAGAGCCGGGCCCAGTTGGAGGAACTGATCTCCTATATGAAGTTCCCGCCCAAGGGCACCCGGGCCGGGGCGCCCTGCTACGGCAATGTGGACTACGCCTGGCCCGCCGATGACCGCAAGTGGCTGCGCCTGGCCGACGAGTCGGTGGTGGTGGTGGTCCACATCGAGACGGCGCTAGGGTACGAAAACGCCGCCCAGATCATTTCTACTCCGGGGGTGGACATGGTGTACGTGGGGCCGTACGACTTCTCCATCTCCATGGGGGAACCGGGCAACTACGACCACCCGCGGGTGCGCAAGGCGCTGCTCGATATCCTCAAGCTGTGCTTGAAACACGGGGTGGCCTTTGGCACCAGCGCCTCCAGCCCGGAGCGCGGCCGGGAGTGGATAGCGCGGGGCTGCCAGTTCTTCGAGCTGGCTACCGAGCAGGCCCTGATCATCAACGGGGCCGCCGGGCTGGTGCGGGAGTATAGTGGCAAGGGATGAGGGCGGCAGCGCCGTCCGGGGCCTGATCTTCGACTGCGACGGGGTGCTGGTGGACAGCGAGCCTTTCAGCTGCGGGGCCTGGCTGCCGGTGCTGCTGCGGCGCGGTATCGAAGCGGAGCTGTCTGATATCCAAGCCTTCATCGGCCGGTCGGACCAGGCGGTGCTGGAGCACTACCGGGGGCGGGGGGCGCAGTTCCCCCCCGATATCCTGGAGGAGCGCGAGCAGGAGTACTTCGCCCTGGCCCGAGGGAAGTTGCAGAGTTTCGCCGGGCTGAGGGAGGTGCTGGAGGAGTTGCGAGGGAGGGGGATGCCGCTGGCGGTGGCCTCCTCGGGCAGTCCGGCGAAGGTCCGCTTCTCGCTGGTGGAGGTGGGACTGCTGGAGTTTTTCCCCATCCGCTGCAGCGCCGCTGAGGTGGCGCGGGCCAAGCCGGCCCCAGACCTCTTCCTGCTGGCTGCCCGCCTGCTGGGGATGGCACCGGAGACCTGCGCGGTGGTAGAGGACGCAGTGCCCGGCCTCCGGGCCGCGCGGGCCGCGGGGATGAAGGCCATCGGCTATCCTTCCAGCCACCCGGAAGCGGTGCTGCGGGCGGCCGGGGCAGAGGTGGTGTTAGGCGCGTACGGGGAGTTGCCGGGACAACTCGGCTAAAGTCCAGCCCGCTCCCGCCGATCTAAACAATGGACCATCGTGGTCCACTAATCTTGGGGCTCCCCACCGGCCGCGGCCGGTGGGGATTTTTTATTTGCTGCCTGCTTCCTCCCTGGCCCGCCGCTCCAGCATCTGCATCTGCCCGATGATATAGGCCATGCCCACCTTGCCCTCGTCGGCCAGGTGCGGGATGTGGTCGGGGATGGCCACACCCTTGAAACCCACCTGCTGGAGTTCCCTCATCACCTTGTACATGTCCATGTACCCGTCTTCGAGGAAGGTCTCAACGAAGTGGGGCAGGGGCTTGTCCACGTTGCGGAAGTGGACCTTGAAGATCTTCTTCCGCTCCCCGAAGTACTGGATGGTCTCCAGCACCCCCTTGCCCATCAACTCGCCGCCCTCGAGCCAGCAGCCCACACACAGGCACATGCCCACGTTGGGGCTGTCGGCGATCTCCAGGGCCTGCTTGTAGCCCTCGAAGCTGCTGAAGATGCAGCGGGGCACCCCGGCCAGCTCGGGCTGGGGCGGGTCATCGGGGTGGATGCCGATCATCACCCCGGCCTCCTCGGCCACCGGAGCCACCTGCTTGATGAAGTAGGCGTAGTTGTCCCAGATCTCGTCCTTGGAGAAGGTCCGGCCGTGGGAGAGGGGCATGAGGAACTCGCGGCCGTGCCAGTGGCCTTTCTCGGCCTTGCTCAAATCGAAGGCCCGTCCCAGGGCCCCGCGCGGGGTTTTCTCGGGGGCGGTGCTCCAGATGCCGTTGCCCATGTGGGCGTAGGTGGTGTAGGGGATACCGGCCTTGCCCAGGTTACGGACATGCCGCTTGTACTCCTCAATTTTATCGTCACGACCGGGCAGGTTGAGGGTGATGGCATCCACGTTGTGTACGTCGAGATTGCCGAAGCCGTAGATCTGGATGCCGGCCTTCTCGAAGATCTCGCGCCGGCTGGCGTAGTATTCGTAGCTGGACTTTTTGGCGTCGGTCCACAGCACAGCGTGGGTGACGCCGATCATGCGCACGAACTCCAGGTCCTTTTCCGTCGCTTCGGGAGACATCTGGGCCGTGACCTTGATGCCGGGGGGGATCTTGTCGAGGGGATGGGCCATAGAACTCCTGACAGGTGAGGGTTTGGCGGAGAAATGGTCCTTCATGGTTTTGATCGAGTCCTCGATCACCTGTAGGGCCTGGTCCAGGTCCGCGAGGGTGTGGGCGGCGCTGAAGCCGTGGTGGCAGGGGCCACCGCCGTAGTCGTGGAAATAGACCCCGCGCGAGGCGGTCTGGCGCACGAACTCCAACATCAAATCCCGGCGGTGGGCCAGGGCACCCTCGTAGTTGCGCGGTATTTTTTCCAGCCCCATCAGCAGGCCGAAACGCGCCCCGTGGCGGGGGGCCTGCACTGGCAATCCGAGGCGGGCAAGCAGGGCCTCGAGGCCCTGGTAGAAGTGGTCGGCCTTGGCGAGAAGCTCAGGGTAGAAGGAGGGCGCGGCGATGGTGCGGCAGAAGGCGGCTCCTCCGAGGATGCTGGGCAGGGGGGCATTGAAGGTGCCGCTGTGCTGCACGTCGCCGGCCGGCTTGAAGCGGTCCATCAGCGCACCTGGTCCGCAGATGGCCGAGAGTGGCAGGCCGCCGCCCAGGGCTTTGCCGATGGTGCAGATATCCGGGGTGACGCCGAAGTCCTGCTGCGCCCCGCCGGGGCTTTTCTTGAAGGAGGTCTGGATCTCGTCGAAGAAGAGGAGGACCTCGTACTTGTGGGTCAGTTCGCGCAGGCCCTCCAGGTACCCCGGCGCGGGCGGGAGACCGGCGCAGTTGAAGTTGACGGGTTCGAGGATAAGGGTGCCGATCTCGTGGGCCTGCCGCCTGAGGGTATCCTCCACGGCATCGAGGTCGTTGAAGGGCAGGGCGACGATGAACTGCGTGAGGGGCTCGGGGATGCCGGGGGACTCGCGGTACTGGGAGGCCCGGGCCAACTCAGATGCCGGGGGATGGCCGCCGATGTAGGTGTGCTCGTGGTAGCCGTGGAAGTGGCCGGTGAAGCGGATGATCTTGTCCCGGCCCGAGATGGCCCGGCACAGGCGCAGGGCGTGCAGGGTGGCCTCGGAGCCGGAATTGGTGAAGCGCACCCGCTCGGCGCAGGGGATGAGCCGGCACAGGGCGTCGGCCAGCTCGATATGGCGGGGCGAGTCGAAGGCGCAGCAGATCCCCGCTTCGGCCGCATCGATGAGGGCCTGGCGCACGGCTGGGTGGCCGTGGCCCAGGAGGGCGGCCCCGTGGCCGCAGCACAGGTCAAGGAAGGTGCGGCCCTCGGCGGTGGTGAAATGCGCCCCCTCGCTGTGGGTCACGTACACGGGGGCGCCCAGCCCCTGGTTGAGGCGAGTGGAGGAGCACACGCCGCCGGGCAGGACCTTCTTACCGCGGGCAAACCAGTCGGTCATCCCATCAACTCTTCGGCCCAGCCAGCCTGGGCCATATCACTTATCTCGTCCAAAGGGTAGAGGGGCCGGCTGACGGACTTGAAGCCGGCCTCCAGCAGGAACGGCGTGGCGCAGCCAGGGGCCCCGCAGTAGAGGATGCCGGCGGCAAAGGGCTCGTAGTCCTGGCGGAAACCCTCGGGGCTCTTGGCGATGACGATCTTGAAATCGCGGGGGTCCAGGCCCACAGCTTCGTAGAGCCTGGGAGAAGAGCCGGGGCCGGTCTCCTCCACCAGCACCAAGGTGAGGTCGCCGCTGGCGATCACCGCGGCCCGGCCCATGTCCACGGGCAGGTTGTGGCCGCCGTGGCCCGAGAGGGTGTACTGCACCTTGCCCAAGGTGCGCACGATGGCGCGCAGGGGCAGGGGATGCGAATAGGGGTCCATCCTCCCGCCCACTTCCAGGTCCAGGGTGGCGCCTTGGCCGGCGGCAAAGCAGCGGGCCACGGACTGGGGGTCCACGCAGAAGCTCAGGGCCCCGCCGCCGGGGATGGCGGTGCCAGCCAGGGCGGTCAGCAGGAGGGTGCTGTCGCCGGGGGCACCGCTGTTGGTGGCGTCGTGGCTTTCGGAGACGGCCACGGGTCTGCCGGGGATCTTCAGGGCGGCGGGCACCAACTCCTCAGGGCGCTGGAAGGGGGTCTGGCGATGGGCGCGGGTCTGCCAGCAGGCCGCAGCCACGCGCTCTGGGTCGAGGGGCGGGCGTTCTCCGAGGTACGCCTGGTACAGGGTCCAGCCCAGTTCGGGCACGTCGAGCCAGGGCTGGGCCATGTAGATGGCCGTGGAGAGCGCCTCGGGGTGGTCCTCGGCGGCGACCAGCTCTTTCCAGAGAGAAACCAGCACCCCCCGGTCGGTGGTGCGGCCGTCGGTGTTGGTCAAGAGGGGCAGCTTATAGGCCGAGATTTTGGGGCGCTGATCAGTGCGCAGGAGATGGGTCAGGGCGCCTGCAGCGCGCTGCCCGCAGGAGACCTGGTCGATGTGGGGAAAGGTGTGGTAGCCCACCAATACATCGGCGCTGTGCACCATGCGGCGGGTGAGGTTGGCGTGCAGGTCCAGGGTGGCGACCAGGGGCACCTGCGGACCCAGGGCCTGCCGCAGGGCCGCGAGCAGGGCACCGGTCACGTCAGGGTCTTCGGCGGCGGACTGGGCCCCGTGCAGGGAGAGCAGCACCCCGTCCACCCTTTGGCCGCGCAGGGGTGCGGTGAAGGAGTCCACCAGTTCGGCCAGCAGGCCGGGGGCCAGGGCCCCGCCCGACCAGGCCCTGGCCCGCAGCAGGCCCAGCCATTCGACCGATTCCCCCAGCAGTTCGGGTAGGGCCGCGAAGCCGGAGAGTTCTTCGGTGTGGCCGTACTGATCCATCACCTCCCGCCCTCGCGCCAGGCCGTAGACCTCGAAGTGGCGGCGGGTGGTCTGAACCGGATTGAGAGTATTGGTCTCCTGGAGGAGCTGGCCGACGGCGATGCGTTTCATGGGGTATAAAATAAGATTCGTTCAGAGTACCGGCCAGCGGTGCTGGGGGATCCAGCCCATGCGGCCGTGCAGGGCGCGGGCGGTCTGGTCTATCTGATAGTACAGGCGCTCCTCGTCGAGGTGGGGGAAGCGGCCGTCCTCCAGGATGATCCGGCCGCTGACGATCACCGTGTCCACCCCCGTGGACTGGGCGCTGTACACCAGGCTGGTGACCGGGTCGAGGCCGGGACGCCACTCGGGCCGGCCATAATCGTGGATCACCAGGTCGGCCTGCTTGCCCGGCTCCAGGCTGCCGGTCCACTGCTCCACGCCCAGGGCTCGGGCCCCGTTGCGGGTGGCCATCTCCAGCACCTGTTCGGCGCTGATGCAGGGCTGCTCCCCGCGTGCCTCGCGGTGGAGCACGGCGGTCAGGTACAGCTGCCGGCCCACATCGAAGAAGTCGGAGTAGTTGCCCGAGTCCGAGCCCAGGGCTAGGTTCACCCCGGCGCGCATCAACTCGGATACCCGGCCGGTGCGCGAGACCCCCATGCCCATGCGCGCCGAGGCGGCCGGGCAATGGACCACACTGGTGCCAGAGGTAGCCAGGAGGGGGATCTCGTCGGGGAAGGTGTGGACCATGTGGACCAGTTGGAGATTGGGGCCGAGCACGTCCAGGCCGGCCAGGTGGGCGACGGCGCTCTTGCCATTAGCGTGTTCCCGGTACCGGGCCACGTCCTCTGGTCCAAAGGATTGGTGCATATCCATGAAGGCGCTCAGCTCGTCCGCCAGAGCTTTGCCCTCGACCAGCAGCCGGTCGCTGCACATCCCCATGCCGGCCATGCTGACGGCGGCCCACACCCGCGCTTCGGGACGCTTGGGAAAGGCGCGGGCCAGGCGTTCGAGACGGCGCAGGCAGGCCTCGGTGTCGCCCACGGCTACTGATGGATGCGGCGGCTGGTCCCAGCAGACCTCGGAGAGGATCCCGCGCAGGCCTACCTCCTCGATCACCTCGGCGTTGAGTTCGCCGGCGAAGCGGCCGCCGTTGTCGCAGAAACAGGTGGTACCATTGCGCACCATCTCCATACAGGCCAGGAGCGCGGATGAGCGGGCCTCCTCCTGGGTGATCTGGGTCCAGTACGGGAGCCACTGCTCGTGCTCGCGCGACTCGGGCCACAGGTCCGGGATGGTGCCCCGGCCCAGGTGCTGGGAGAGATGGACGTGGCAGTCGATGAAGCCGGGTTGCACCACCCCGCCGCGGGCGTCGATGGTCCGGCGGGGGGCGTATTGTGCTTCGAGGTCGGCGTGCTGGCCCACGGCGAGGATGCGGCCGTCCTGGACTGCCACCGCCCCGTCGGCAAAGATGCGGCGCTGGGGGTCGAGGGTGAGGACGACCCCGCGGGTGATGAGGAGGTCTATGGGGGTGCTCAAATCTACGATTCCATGATCTGCTTCAGGATATCCAGGCCTACCTTCCTGCTCCAGGCCGCCATCAGCGAGGCGAACATCGGCCCCGGCTTGCCGTTGCCGACCGGGGTGTTGTTGATGCGGGTGCAGGGGGCGATACAGTACGGGGTGGTGGTCAACCAGGCCTCGTCGGCGTTGACCACATCGTAGGGCTGCAGGTCCTTCTCCACCCAGCCCCAGCCCAGTTCGGCGGCCAGCTCGCGCACCGTCACCAGGCTCACCCCTTCGAGGATGTTGCGGCTGGTGGGGGAGTACACGGTGCGGCCCTTGGCGATGAGGAAATTGGAGCCGGCGCACTCGGTGATGTTCCCCTCCAGGTCCAGGAGCAGGGTGATGGCCTTGGGGTCCACGGCGTGGGACTGCTGGTCGGCCAGCCACCAGTGCAGGCGCGAGCGGTTCTTCATCTTGGGCTCGATGCACTGGGGCGGGATGTGGCGGATGGCCGGGGTCACTACATGGGTCCCCTCGGTGAAGAGGTGCCGCCAGGCGCCAAAGGGCATGGGGAAGGTGTGGATGCAGAAGGTGGAGCTGAGGCGGGCGGTGGCGGCAGCGCTGCCGGCGTAGATGCGGTTTTCACCGGGGGTGATGAAGTGGATAATGCCCAGATCCTGGCCGGGGGTGAGGAATTTACAGTTGGCCTCGATTAGCTCCAGGGTCTTGGCCTGGGTCTGTTCCAGGGAGAGGGGTGGCTGGAGATTGGCGTACTTGCAGGAGCGATAGAGCCGGCCCAGGTGGTCCTCCAGGCGGAAGGGCTGATGTCCAAAGGTGCGGGTCATCTCGGTGAGGGTGGCCCCCAGCACGATGCCTAAGTCGTAGATGTTGAGGTGGGCCTGGGAGGCGGTGACGAAGCGGTCGTTGAGGTACACCAGGGGCTCGCTCATCTCAGTACTCCAGCTCCAGATCGACGACGTTGAGCAGGGCTTCGCCCCTGGCAAAGCGGCGGACGTTCTGGCAGAGCAGGTCGTGCATGCGGGTGTCGGCGTGGGGCGAGTGGCCCGCGGCATGGGGGGTGATGATCACATCGGGCCGTGACCAGAGGGGATGGCCGGCGGGCAGGGGCTCGGGGTCGGTGACATCGAGGCCGGCCCCCCCGATGCGGCCCTTTTCCAGGGCCCGCACTAATGCCGCGGTGTTGATGATCCCGCCCCTGGTGACGCAGACGATATGGGCGTTCCTCTTCATCAACGCGAACTCTCGGTCAGAAAACAGATCGCGGGTGTGGCGGGTGAGCGGCACGCAAACGGCTACCCAATCGGCCTGGGGCAAAAGTTGGTGCAGGTCCTCGGGGGGATGCAGGGCGTCGACAAAGCCGGGTTTGGGCTCGCTGGTGCGGCGGCGGGTGGCCAGCACCCGCATGCCAAAGCCGGCGGCGCGGCGGGCGCTTTCCAGGCCGGTGCCGCCCAGGCCCACCACCAGGATGGTCTGTCCGGCCAGCTCGCCGGGGGGAAAGGTGTGGCGGCTGACCCATTCCTGGCGCTGCTGGGCACGGCAGAGCAGGGGCAGTTGCCGGCTGAAGGCCAGGATCAGGGCCAGGGTGTGGTCGGCCAACTGGATGCCGTAGATGTCGCGGGCGTTGGTAAGGGTGATATTCCGGGCGCGGAACTGGTCGAAGGGGCAATTGTCGACACCGGCGCTGCGGGTCTGCACCCAGCGCAGGTGTGGGGCCGCGGCGACGAGGTCGGGGTGGTAGTAGGAGAAGGAGGCGTGGGCCTGGGGGGCCAGGGTCAGGGCTTCCTGGCGGTCGCGGGCCACGAGGAAGTCGAGGGCCGGGGCGCTGGCGCGCAACTGGCCGAGTTCGGCCTCGGTCATATGGGGGATCAGCATTTTCATGGAGAGGGTGGTTCCACCTTTCTATGGCAGACGTCTGTAGTAGTCGGCCCAGGCCGCGACGGGCCGGTGACCAAGGAGACGGGTGGCCTTGTCCATGAGGTACTTGCCCTGGCCCAGGTAGCTGTGCAGGTTGAAGCACTGGAAGTTGTCGGGCACGGATTCGACCTCCAGGGCCAGGCGGCAGGCGTGCTGGAGGTCCTCCCAGACCACGGTGAAGGGTGGGAAGTCCTCGCCTCTGATCGGGCTGGTGGGGCTGGGGCCCAGGCCGTTGAAGAGGAAACAGAGGGTCTGGATGCCGTGGGTGCGCGACCAGGTGCGGGCGATCTCCAGGCTCAGATACTTGGTAAGCATGTAGTAGCCGGTGCCGGGCATCTCGGGGATATCGTCGATGCCGAAGTCGTGGTCGAACCAGTAGCGGGCCGACTGGGGGCCGGTGTGAATGATCCGCTTGATCCCGTGTTCGACCGCGGCGCGCATCAAGTGGTACATGCCTCTGGTGTTCACGGCAAAGCTCTGGGCCGGGTCGTCGCGCAGCACGGTGAGGTTGATCACCGCGTCCATGCCGGCCATTGCTGCGTGTACCTGCGAGTAATCGCTGACATCTACCCGCTGGACCGGCAGACCATCTGGATGGGGTCTGATATCGGCCAGGGTCAGGTCATAGTGGGGGGCCAGCCCCGGGGTGAGAAAGGGGCCGATATTGCCGCAGGCCCCCAAAACAAGGACCTTCTTCTTCATTACTGCCAGCCCCCTATGCCCAGGAGGAAGAGATGGCGATCAGGATCGACACCCACCAGCATTTCTGGAACCTCGCCAAGGTCGAGTATGCCTGGCTCAAGCCCGAGTTCGGGCCGCTCTACCGCACCTATGAGCCGCCCGAGTTGGAGCCGCAGTTGCGGGCCGCCGGTATCGACAAAACCGTGTTGGTGCAGTCGGCCAATTCCCACGAGGACACGGTGGCCATGCTGACCCAGGCCGATCTATGTCCGTGGATCGGCGCGGTGGTGGGTTGGGTGCCGCTCTTGGACCCGGATGGGACGCAACGGATGCTGGAGCGCTACACCCGCCATCCCAGGTTCTGCGGTATACGCCACCTTATCCACGACGAGCCGGACCCGGATTGGGTGGTGCAGGAACGGGTCATCGAAAGCCTCAAGGTGCTGGCCGCCTTCGGAGTGCCGTACGAGGTGGTGGCCATCTACCCCAAACACCTGGGCCATGTGCCGACCCTGGCCCAGCGGGTGCCGGGGTTGACGCTGATAATCGACCATCTGGCCAAGCCGCCGATCAAGGACGGGCAGTTGCAGGGCTGGGCCCAGATGATGAGGGCGGCCGCTACGTGCCCTCAGGTGTGCGCTAAGGTTTCGGGGCTCAACACCGCTGCGGACTGGAACGACTGGTCGGGCGCTGATCTCAAGCCGGCCATTGACACGGCCTTGGAGCTTTTCGGCGCGGACCGGCTGATGTTCGGCAGCGACTGGCCGGTGTGTGTGCTGGCCGGCGACTACGCCAGGGTCTGGGCCGAGACCAATAAGGCGATTGCCGGCTATTCCCAGGAGGACCGCGACGCGATTCTCGGTGGTACGGCGCAGCGGGTGTATCGAATGTAACCCCCCAACGGCCCGTGAGTGCCCGTTCCGACCTTTCTCAAGGCGCGTCCTTCCCTGCTCTGCCACTCCCCGAGAAAGATCTACAGGGCACTTCGCGTGCCGTTTTACCCCACACCCTACATGCGTACTAGCGGATGCCGAACAAATTTGCGGCGTTGTTCCAGAAGAGGTCTTCCACCTGGGTATCGCTCAGGCGTTCGGACCAGCAGGCCCACTTAAGGGAGCGCAGGTGCTCCAGGCCCACCAGCACGGGTTTGACGGCCAGGTGTTTCTCGCCCCAGACCGGGGTGTCCTCGTAGAGCCAGAGGAAGGAATCCGCCGCGCCGAGGGAGCGGCCGCGCATGTGGGAGACGGGAAGGTCGCTGCCGTAGAGCAGGCGATGGTGGCCTAAATAGCGGATGACGGCCTGGTGGGCGACGGGTTCGCAGTTGGCGCTGGTGTCGCAGTAGAGGTTGGGCAGGCCCTGGAGCTGGGGCAGGCCGGCCAGGCCGTGGGCGGGTTGGAAGGCGCGGGCCGAGTGGGCCAGGATAAGCTTCATGTCCGGGTAGCGCTGGCAGTAGTGGCGAATCCAGTGGATGTTGCCCGGATCGGCGGTGCTCTGGGCCTTGACCATGTGCAGGGTGATGACCCAGCCCTCCTGGTGGGCCATGGCCACCAAGCTTTCGGGCAGATAAGCCGGGATGTCGGCCTCCCAGGTGGGCTGTACTGGGGCCATGGTGTGGTAGCATTTGAGACCGTGCAGGCCCAGCCGGCGCACCTCCTGGCGTACCCACTCGGGATCGTCGTCTGGCTTGATGAAGAAGAGGCCCCGGCAGTCGGATCGGAGGTTTTGGGCCGCCCAGGCGTTGGCCTCGGGGAGCAGGTGGGGCTGATTGACAAAAGGGATGAAGAGGGCGGCGACCCGGCGGCCCGGATGCAGGTCGTCGACCAGCCGGGTGTACTCTCCGTAGCCCACATCCCCAGCGCATCCTTCTATTTTCCAGGAGACGTGGGCTTCCCGCCACAGGTGGGTGTGGGCGTCGAAGATGCGGTCGGGGAGGAAGGAGGCCAGCTCGCGCTCGATGAAGTCGCGGTCCTCGGGGCGCAGCGGGCTTGGGGCAGCGGTCATGGGACAGCTCCTTTCGGGAACGCGCAGATGGTACGCCGCCTTTTCGCCACTGTCAACTACTGCGCTTGTCGAGGGAGGAGGCAGGGCGTACCTTGAGGATCAGTCTGGAATCACCCTCTCAAATGACAGAAGGAGCCGCAACATGGACCTCACCAAACAGCCGCCCCGCCGCCCCTCCAATCCGATCATGGCCGGCATCGCCGCCCTGGCCCGCATGACCGACAAGGCCCGGGCCCACAACGACGAGACCCTGGGTGCGTACCTCTACGGCGAGACCTCCGGCCTCGACAAGGAGGTGCTGGAGTTCATCAACATGGAGCCCGAGGAGTACGCCGAGGCCGCTGCCCGCCTCGACGATGCGGCGCTGGCAGACCTGGTCCTGGAGAAGGCCAGTAAGACCCCGGCGCAGATCGCGGCTTTCAACAAGGAGCACCTGGAGCGCCTGCCCCAGGACGAGCGCCACCGGCAGTTGATCGTCGAAAGGGTGGCCAAATACGCGCCGGGCCGCACCGACGTCAAGACGGTGTTTCAGTCCATCGAGCTGGACGATTGGGGGCTCTTCCGCGACACGGACCTGACCACCCGTCCCCCGCGCAGCCCGTTCGTGCGCAGCGTGATCGGGATGGTGGCAGTGGCCCGCATGGGCGACAAGGCCCGCGCTTCCAAATGCGGCAAGCTGGGAGAGTACAAGTACGGCGAGGACTCGGGGCTGGACAAGAGCATCATAGAAGTCCTGGGGATCAGCCCGGCGGATTTTGCCGAAGGGGCGTACCGCAACCCCAACGACCTGGAACTGGCCGAGTGGGTGCGGGCCCGTACCCGCTGCACCCAGGCGCAGATCTCCGCCTTTAACGCCAAGCGTTCGGCCAGAGGGCTGCACACCTCTGAGACGCGGGAGTTCTTCCTGGAACGACGCAATTCGGTGTGCCCCGATCGCACGGACATCACCACCTTCTCGGAGATCCTCGACTTCGAAGACGAGAAGATCTTCGGCCTGGTGGACCTGACCCGCCACGCCCCGCGCAACCCGTACGACACCAGCGTGGGCGGCCTGGTCAGCCTGGGCCGGATGATCGACAAGGCCCGGGCCACGGCCAAGGGCACCCAGGGGGGGTATTGGTACGGGACGGACTCGGGCATCGACCGGGCGCTGCTGGAACTTCTGGGGCTGAGCCAGGAGGAGTTCGCCGCCGGCCTCAGGGAGCACCTCACCGACGAGGCGGTGGTGCAATGGCTGGGGCTGCGCCTGCAAAAGCCCCAGGCCGAGATCGACGCCTTCAATGAAAGGATGCGCAGCTACGGTCCCACCGCGGAGCGGGGCTGGAATTTCCTGCGCGGCGCAGTGGCCAACAGCGACCCTTCGCGCACCGAGTTGACCACCTTCTTCGCCATGATAGTGCTGGACGACAAGATCACCTTCGCGCGGCTGCGAGCCGGGGTATGAGCCGGCCTCTCATCGGCATCACCACCAGCCTGAGCGAGGGGAACGATTCCAGGCAGATGGTGGACCGGCGCTATGTGGAGGCGGTGGAAGGGGCCGGTGGTTGCCCGGTACTCCTGCCTGTGGTCAGCGAGGCGCAGGCCCTGGAGCCTCTGCTGGCGCAACTGGCGGGGCTGGTGATCACCGGCGGGCCGGGGATTGTCCGGGGGCTGGTGGGACAGCTGCCCCCGGACAATCCCCCGGTGTCCCTGGCCCGGGCCCAGGCCGATACCTGGGCCTTTAAGGGGATGCGCGCCCGGGGTCGGCCGGTGTTAGGGATCTGCTACGGGATGCAGTTCATCAACGCCTGCTGCGGAGGCACACTCTACGCCGACGCGCAGATGCAGCTGGGGACGGGGCCTCATTCGCCGGCGCGGAACAACAACCAGGAGGTACGGCACCCCCTTCACCTGGTGGCCGGCACCCGGCTGGCGGCCCTGGCCGGGACTGCCGAGGCCGAGGTCAACAGCTTCCACTTCCAGGCTGTCGCCCAACCCGGCGCCGGGCTGAAGGTCAGCGCCAGGAGTCCAGAGGGGTTGATCGAGGGGCTGGAGAGCGAGGACGGCCGCCTCATCGGGGTGCAGTTCCATCCGGAGCGGATGCCCGGTTCGGTGTGGGAGAAACTCTTCGCCCAGTTGGTGTGCGCTGCCGGTTAAGCATCGCTGGTCCCCAGCCAGCGCGAGCCGTCCTGCCGGCTCTGCACCTGCACCAGTCGATCCTCTTCCAGCACATAGGCGCTCAACTGCCTGCCGTACACACACCCCGAATCCAGCCCCAACAGATAGGGATGGCCGCCAGGCCGGCGTTTGACTACCAAACCGCCTGGCGCGTCGTGCCCAAAGACCAGCAGCTTGACCCCCTGCTGGTAGTAGTCGTGCCAGCGGGGGCCGGCGATCCCCTCCCTGGGGGGCCAGGTGCGGATGGAGAGGAACTGGTCGCGGCTGGTGCCCGCCAGACCGCGCTCCGGATTGACGCCGGCGTGGACCAGGGCGAAATCCACGGTCTCGATGAAGAGGGGCAGATCCTCAATCCAGTCGCAAACCTCCCCGACTACCGGCGCCAACTGATCCAGGGTGTACTGCTGGTCGGGCCATTTCACCTTGGGCGGCTGCCCGGCACGCAGGGCCTGCATCTGTTTGAGCAACCGGGCCTCGTGGTTGCCCATCACCATGGCGGCGCGATGAGCCTGGATCAGATGCCACACCCGGAGCGGATCAGGGCCCCGGCTGAAGGCGTCGCCGGTAAGCAGGAGGCAGTCCTGGCCGGGCCGGCAGCCCAGGGTGGCCAGCAGCGCGGCAAATTCGGCGGCGCAGCCGTGGACGTCGCCGACAAAGATCGTGCGCATGAACGTGTCCCAATTGGTTGCCTCGGGGAAGGGAATAAACTATCATAAGCCTTCAGCAGGGAAAAGGTCAATTGCAGAGGAGGAAAAGCAGATGATCGACGTTCACCTGGAACCGCAAAACAGCAAGGCAGTGATCCGCATCGACAACAAGCTATTCACCGAGTACCGCTACGGCCATTACGTCTGCCGGCCCTATTTCTACCCGGTGCTCACCCCCGATGGGCAGCGCCTGACTCGCGGCTTTCCGGTGGACAATATCGAGGGCGAAAACCACGATCACTACCACCACCGCAGCATCTACGTGGCCCACGGCCTGGTCAACGGCCACAACCTGTGGTCCGAGGAGTCAGGGCACGGCGCCATGCTGCAGCGGGGCGAGCCGGTGGTGGGGCAGGTGGGCGAGGTGGTCACCATCGACGGGATGGTGGACTGGTACGGCCCCGAGGGCCAGCCCCTGCTGGAGGAGCGGCGCAGCATCTGGGTCCGGGCTGAGGGCGAACTGCGCAACATGGACCACCGCAGCGAACTGCGGGCCAGGTACGGGGACGTGACCTTCGGCGACACCAAGGAAGGCGGGCTCTTCACTGTGCGGGTGCCCACCTCGATGGACGCCAAGGACAAGGGCCGGATCGAGAACTCCGAGGGGCAGGTCTACGACAGCGGCCAGGGGGAGGAAGTGACCTGGGGCAAGAAGGCGGCCTGGGTCGATTATTCTGGTCCCACCCCGGGCGGGGCCCAGTGGGGGCACACGGTGGTGGACCACCACACCAACCCCCGCCATCCTACCTACTGGCATGTGCGCGGGTACGGACTCTTCACCGCCAATCCCTTTGGGGCGCACGATTTCAAAAACGACAAGAACATCGACGAATCCATGACCATCCCCAGCGGGGAGCGGGCGGTGTTCACCTACCGGCTAATCATCCATCCGGGGCGCGGGGTGGACGCGCGTATCCGCGCCCTGATAGAGGAGTTCCAGGCGACTCAGGAGTAGGAACTGTCGAGAGCAGCCCATACGCAAACAAGCTGAAAGGCAGAACAGAAGATGGCAAAGAGAAAGGCAGCACTGCGACCCAAGAAACTGCGGGTCGCCCTTATCGGCGCCGGCGGCATCGCCGGGGCGCACATGCGCCACTACGCCACGATGGAGGATGTGGAGTTGGTGGCGCTGGCGGACGTCTCCAAGGCCAGCATGGCCCGCCGTGCCGAGGAATACAAGGTGTCGAATTGTTTCACCGACTACCGGCAGATGCTGGAGAAGATCCGCCCCGATGCGGTCAGCATCTGCACCCCAAACGGATTGCACGCGCCGACTACCATCGACGCCCTGAGGGCCGGCGCCCATGTGCTGGTCGAGAAACCGATGGCGATGAACGCCCGCGAGGCCCAGGCCATGATCAGCGCGGCGAAAAAACACCGGCGCAAACTGGTCATCGGCTTTCAGCACCGCTTCGAGCCCAAAACCCAGTTCATCAGGAGGGCGGTCGAAGCCGGCAAGCTGGGCCGGGTGGTGTTTGCGCGGGTCCAGGCGCTGCGGCGGCGCGGCATCCCCAACTGGGGGGTGTTCGGGCGCAAGGAGCTACAGGGCGGCGGTCCGCTCATCGACATCGGGGTGCATGTGTTGGAGGCGACCCACTACGCGATGGGGACGCCCAGGCCGGTGGCTGCCAGCGGCGGGGCCTTTACCTACCTGGGTGACAGGAAATCGAATGTAGTCTCCCAGTGGCCGAACTGGGACCACAAGACCTACACGGTCGAGGATCTGGCGGTGGGGCAGATCCGCTTCGAGAATGGCGCGGTGCTCCACCTCGAAGCGAGTTTCGCCGCCCATATCGAGAAGGACGTGTGGACCTTCCAACTCATGGGAGAGAAGGGAGGGGCGATTTATGATCCGCCTTCCTTCTACGGGGACGAATTCGGACACATGGTCAACCTCAGCCCAGGATGGCTTCCGCGCGACGCTGCGGCCGACGGTTTTGCCATCAAGATGCGCAACTTCGTCGATCATGTGTTACACGGCAAGCCGACCGGAGCGCCGGGGGAACACGGTTTGATGGTGCAGAGGATGCTGGACGGCATCTACCAGTCGGCAGAGAGAGGGCGAGAAGTCATCATCAAGTGAGGTTTGCCTGAACGGGTGAGAAAGGGGTCGGCCTGGGCAGGATGGGCAGACCCCTTTTTGTTGCCTGGCAATAACGAGGGTGATATAGCCATTACCAACCATCGCGCTGGAGTCTGGGAGCATTTCACCTTCGGGGACGGCCTTCCGGACATGAAGATCGAATGCCTCGCCGAGGACAGCCGGGGGCGCCTGTGGATCGGGACCCATGAGCAGGGGGTGGTAGGTTATGAGGGCGGGGAACTCCGCTGTTACTCGTGTCTCGCAGGTCTTTCCGGGGAGGGGGTGTTCAGCATTGTCGAGCATGGCCAGGGAAACTTATGGTTCGGCACCAACCGCGGTCTGACGGTATACGACGGCAGGGAATGTATTCACCTCGCCACAGGAGAACCCTGCATTTTCCAGTGGGGCAGTTGCCAGGACTATTACGGCCGGCTGTGGTTCTGCATGGAACGCCAACCTGGCTTGCCGGCGATGGTGGCGCGATGGGATGGAAGGCATCGGGAGCGCTTAGTGGTTGGGGGTGAAATGGAGGCACAAGGTCAGAGCATACTTCGATTAGCATGCGACGGAGCCGGAATAGTCTGGTGAGGTGGCGATAGATTACGATAATGGTCTGGGAAAACTGGCCAGGTGCCTAAGGTGGATTTGCCGATAGATGGAAAAAGCCATCAGGAGGTGAATTCATGCGCAAGCGCTACACCGCCGACTTCAGAGCGAAGGTGGCACTGGAGG